>Ga0209048_10003245_pt1 | contig 15860 bp, 19 predicted proteins | sample FrelakmetCRP12CR_FD_187146 | JGI IMG/M metagenome (GOLD analysis project Ga0209048, IMG submission 187146) | Freshwater lake sediment microbial communities from the University of Notre Dame, USA, for methane emissions studies - CRP12 CR (SPAdes)... | ecosystem: Environmental > Aquatic >... | reverse complement strand
GGTGGCCGTGGTTTGAGAAAACTTGTTATGTGCATATATCTATTCATTTTATGTATGCATATATGTGATCTACAGATATACGCATGCATACATATACATACATACTCATAAACATGTATATGTACATATATATATACATACATACACACATATATACATTAACATATCGGCACGCATACACAGACACATGCATTGTTAAACACATACACACGTACACATATATATATATATATATATATATACGTATGCACTGATACACATTCACGGGTGCTTGCATGTACACCATTAGATGTATTTCTACATATAGGTGCATTGGCTCCCGAGCAGGCGAAGGGTCCGCTTGCAAAAATCATGCCTTTTAAATCAAGATGTTGAACCTGCCGCTCTCTGCCACTATGTATTGGCGTTTTTGTATGAAAAGGCATGTCCAAATGTGTTTCTGTGCATATGGTACATGTGTAATGATCTCACTGCACGAATATTAACAATGATGACGGCACATGAAACAATCCAGGGGGCGAACGGCTCCTGTTAACGTGTCAATCGGTATTGTTGCAATTATATATGAACCATATAGTGTGTATTCCGTATTTATATATATACACATGTGTTGAGGTGTGTGCAAACCTGACCCGAGCAAACAATAAAGCTGTTTGCAAAACAATAACAAACCTGAAGAAGCCTGCTGAATCAGATTTGGCGACACATATAGAAATGTGGTTTTTCGTGGGGCCACCGCAAGGCACAAAACAATTCAGCCCTTATCAAACTCCTGCTCAAACACTTGGTTCTTGCACATGCAACCGCAGCGAAACCGCCGACAATCGACCAGATATTATATGTATTCTCATACTGCTACGTGCGCAAACGTCACGGAAGTGGGCGAAAGGCTCCACTCAAACATTGCAAAAATGATACAAATTTCAACACATGTGCGTTTGTTTCATGGTCGCGCCCCCCTGCCCGCGCTCCCCACGATTCACAAAGACGCGCGCGCACATGCAAAGCGATGGAAGAGAATATACCTGTGCGGCCAATTGCAATGGCATACATGAAGCGTGCTATATGCTAAAATGTAAATGTACACACCAGCATCAGCATGCAAGCGTACGCGGCACGCGGGCGCGCGGTGCGGGCAAGCACCTGTCACCTTCAAGGTACGGGAGCATCGGCTTTCGAAGCCTGAAAAAACCGAAAGATCCGTTGGCGCGGCACACTACTGCCGCGTGAAAGGCTGCGGATCCTTTTGCTGTCGGGCCAGGGCATCCTTAGGGGGCCGTCTCCATCAGCTCGGCGTGGCCGTGCACGCTACCGGCGGAGGTGGCGGCGTCCTCCTCAGCGGAAGGCCTGGAACCCGTCGGCGTCGTCGAGGCGGCCGACATGCTGTCCCTTGCTGTGGGGTCACGACGCTGCTCCTTGCATATCATCAGCACCGCCAGCAAGTTCTCGTCTGTGAGCTGCCGGGCACGCTCTTTAATGCGCTTGCGCTTGTGCTCTGCGTTGCGCAGGTCTTTTTTTTAGGCGCTTCCTGTGTTCCAGCATCTGGGCCTGCGCAGCCTTGAGCTCTAGAATTTTTGGGTTCAAGTGGCACGGAGACTCAGATGGGCAAGCGGCGCCAGAGGAACTTGCGGGCTCCCCGGGCAAGGCGGCGCAGCGAGTCTGCTTCCTGGGCGGCGCAGACTCGGCGGCGGCGGCGGCGGCGCTCGACGACATGCCGGTGGCCCCGACGCACTTGTAGCTCCGCTGCTGCCAACGGAGGTTGGGGCTGTGGGTGTTGTTTCGACTGCTGGATCTTGAGAGCCTGCTGGAAAGAACTTCGGAATCTGCCAGGCAACATGTTTTGCGGCGCCACTGCATCCAAGAGAGTGCAGGCGAACGGCTTCACGCTTGTGTCTGTATCTCTACTTCACGTCGCACATGCCTATGAAAAAGCCCTCGTAGAAAAATACTTTTACCTGTAGCACATTTTTTTTTACAGTTGCTGCAGCGATGGCAAGTCAGACGTAGCAGGTGGACCTGTGTCGGGCCTCGCAAGGTGAGGCGCAACCCATTGGCCCAGCCTGGCCCCTGCGCCGCCTGCAAAGGCGCAGCCCTGGAATGCACATGCCGAGCTTTTCCGCTGTGCTATTTGCTGGACACACTGCGTGATGATGTCCCACATCTGCAAAGCGTGCGCTTCGGCAGTCCCTCAGGCAAGCAACGCTGCCTCGTACCTGCGCCGCACTTGCACCTCCAGACTTGCAAACATGTACGCATAGAGAGGTTGCAGCCAGGGCGTCATCATGGCAGGAATGAAATGCAAGGGCAGCCCTCCCTGTGCAGGCGCCCTGATCACCGCAGTCGTCACGTGCACTGAACTTGCACTCCTGGACAAGAGCACATGAGAATGGGGCAGCATGGTTTCAAGGCCATCGGTCAGTAAACGCAGAGTGTCGCCGAGCAACGGCGCGTCTGCCCATACAAACCGCCTGCGAGAAAAAAGATCATGTTGTCCGTGCGCTGGTGGCCAGCCAGCATCTGGTAATTGCGAGGTGAGACCTGGTCGGCATTTGCTACCAATACTTGGGCTGCTGCTTGTTGCACCTGCATGTCACCAGCCACGGCAACGACAATGGGCAAGGCTGATCTTCGTTGGTGCAGATTGGTGCTATTGTTCGCCCTTGCCATGGCGCCTCCGAACGCAGCCAGGTGGTCGCAGATAGCCGTGGTGCGGACACATCCACAGCTTCATAGTCGCCTCGTCCACATTGATGCGCACTGAGGTCCGGCTCGCAGGCCGCAAAGACGCCAAGAAGGTGCCCACTGACAGCAAGCCAATGCCTCCAACGACACGCTCACAGCCTACGGAAACTACATTGGCTATCGCCAAAATCGGCCAAGCGGACCACGTTTGATGAAAAAAACATTAAAACTTGGTCGCGCTTTGGGGCCCGTTTACCGGGTCACACTTCTTTAGCCATTTCTACATGCGGCCCCATTTTTGGGCCCAGATTCCGGGCCTGTTTCGGGGCCCTGCTTGCAAAGACTTCGCGAATGTCTTGGTTGGTTCACAGTTTGCATTTTTTCGGCATGGGAGACCTTGGTTTTTGGCCCGGCAACATCTTGTGGCGCGTCGGCCAGAGGCAATCGGGAGCCGACTGCGAGCTGCCCGCGGGCGACGCGGCGGGCCCATCGTCGACCGAACTGCGGACGGTGGCAGGAGTGCTTGTGAGCGCAGGCGGCAAGGCTCGCGTCAGCGGGCAAACGGCTCCGCTGGAAGCGCTCCCACTCTGTGTGCATTCGACACGCAGTTGGCGCCAGCACCTTGTCGACACGCGGCCTGCGCAGCCAGTCCTGCAAGCCCGCTTGCTGGAGGAGCGCGTTCGCGTTCTCGAACTGCTGCGGAGAAGCTGGCACGCTTGCCTGCTGCAGCTCGTTTTCTCGTTATCTGAGAGGGCCGCCACGCGGCGCTTGTGGCTGTCAACGGCCAAACAGCTTCCGCGGTCCGAGCGCGCACGCGTGCTGCGGACACACAGCGCAGCCAAGTCGTCGTTCGAGGTTGAAGCGAAAATTCGTATGGCAGCGTTCCATGTTGCGCAGCAAGCGCAGCCGTGTCGATGATGTCTGCGTGCTCGGCTGCGCGGTTTGTTGCCTTTGCTGTCCAAGCTGCTGGCGGCACTCGCCAGAGCGGCATTGGCTTTTGTTTTTTGAGCTTGCCCTGCATGTCTTTTTCCGACGACAAGGCTTGCCATTTGCGAATGGCAGCAGCAGACACGAAGGGGCACGGCGCGTGGCACTGCCGGTTTTTTCACATCAAGCACGACAACGCGGTCTCTTTGCACGCGCTGTGAAGCGCAATAACGGAGCACGTGTTTGGGCTAGCGCAACTGAATCCATGCGCCGAGTCTCTGTTGCTGATGATGAGCGCGCCGTTTCATGGGGAACTGCATACGCATGATTTGCGCAGGTGTTCCAAGGGATTTCGGGGCAGGGTCTGTCGCTTCGTTTTCCAATTGGCAAGCCACCCCGAGAACGGGCTCGGTTGGCTGGCTCGACGCCGCGCGCGCGGCATGTATAGCGTTGCTGCGCGCATCGCTCTCGCTGCGCGTTACATGGACGGCGGCATTTGGATCTGGCGTCAGCCCTGTGTTATATGCATGCCACCGTGTGAACAAATACGCACGCTCACACATGCAAGCATGAGAACACGTACCCAACATGCCCAAAAAAAACAAGAATCATACACGACTGAAGGAAGGCGAAAGGCTCTTCCTGGCTGCTGAATGTTAATCATGTCACCTCAAAGAATGTTGCATACACAAGCTCCAGCATTTTTTCTTGCGCTCGACCTTGCTTCGCGCCGCCCCCTCTGCTTGTCCGACGTGCATCAGCCAGCTGTTGGCCGTGGCAACGGAAAATTAATTCGTTGGGCGCGAACGGCTGCCCACGTCAAGGCGGATCCGTCAACGGATCAATGTCCTCAAACGGCGGGATGGCTTGCGCCACCACCCTGGTGGCTGCTTCCGGCACCGGCGTCCCCCTGATCAGGACGCGATTGAGGTGCTCTTGCAAGGCTGGGCAAAAAGGCTCCTTGCTCATCAGCGCTCCATCCGGGAGCTCCGTCGAACCTTGCAGCGTTGTGGGCTTCCACCAGCCTGTGTCCGCCTGCGTGCATACGTTTACACGAGCACAGATACACAAATGTGTCGTCTGTATGTGGCACACATGTACTGATCTTAACGAACAAACGGTATCAATGCTGACGTCACACTGAGATGCAAGAACAAACATTGCGAAGGGCGAAAGGCTCCTTCATGATTTGTGTGTGTATAATGTAAGCAACATACATATATGTATACTTACACCGTATGCAGAATCTGACATATATATATATATGCATAGCATGTGTGGCATACGTACTATCTGTATGGTATCTCATGTTTCGTGTGTGTGGACATGCGATACATCTCCATATATACATATATATATACACATGTGTTCGGAACTAATACGCAAGTATACACGATGTATACTGTATATGAACTTTTTTTTCTTTTTTTTTTCAACGAACAAACAAGCGCAGCAACGAAGAGGGGCACGGTGTCCGACGGAAGCTCCAGCATCAAATACCCAAACAACAATGCTGGGCAAAAGAAGCCGGCGCACGCCAGCGTGAACAAAAAAGTATGCCTCACCAACTCTGCTATTGTACCTATGACCGAAGCCACAATTAACCAGTGGCAGCCTCCGATCCGATTCTCTCTGCCCATCAATTTATGCATAGTACATACAGTGGGACAGCCACCAGCTTCAGATGTGCGTTCGTATTTATAACAATGCTCTTGCCTGTAAACCTGGCAACAAACTATATGAGGGGGTATGCGCCATGCTCGGCGAACGGCTCAAGCGTGTAGGTGTATTTTAATACGCAGTGCTGCGCGTCTAAAAATACGCACCGCCTCTGACGGGTCGTCCACAAAGTACCGGAACTTGTACTGGCTGATGGCCCACTGTCGCGCTCTTTTTTGCCTGGCCGTGTACGCGCTGAGCTCTGTCTCGCCCGCCAGGGCCGTGCAAAGCTGCTCTGCCAAGCGGGTGATGGGAGCCTCTGTGCCATCCGTTTCGGTGTTGAAGCCATCCGGCAACGTAGCCAGCAGCGCCCACGCGGGCTGCGGATGTTTTGTTTTCGATTTGCCTTTGGATCCGCGAAAGGCTGGACCCTTTCCCCGCCCCTTGGCAGGTCCCTCCCAGCGTCCATCCGGCAGAATCCACTGGCGTTCTCGGAGGTGGGATTGCCACGTGGGGTCGTCCGTGTACCAACGCAACGGGGGACGCAAGGTGGCCCAAAACAACTCTCGCATATTGCCCGGGATGTCCAGCTTTGCATGCCACTGGACGCCTTTTTTGCAAAACCGATTCAGCCACCGGTTTTGTCTGGGCGGCGAAAGGCTCGCCCGGGTGCCCTGTTGCGCCCATGCCTCTCGCCATGTTGAAGGCCGAACGCCCTCCGCGTCGTCGTAGTTGGCGGATGGGTGCTCGGAGAAACCGCCGATGGGTGGGACGCAGTAGCTCGCGGCGAGGGAGCAGTCCTCTTTGTTCAAGATGCTCAGCAACCACAAGTCAAAGAAGTCGGGCGCATTTTCCCGAGTCATTATGTCCAGGAAAAACCGGGCGCTGGCCTGCGTGAACATGAGGAAAAAGCAGCCATACGAGATGGCCGTGGTCCTTTTTGGTCTTTTTGTGCCAGCGTGGGCAGCGCTCCAACTGCACCAGACGAACTCTCCAACGCCAGTGCGATGTGCCACCGTGGCAATCTCGACGAGGTCGCGGATTTCCGGACCGACGTAGTACTCGCCTCGGGTCCGCGGCCTGCCGCCTCTCACAGCGCCGCCGTATGTGCTGACGGGGCCGGCAAAGCTGCGCTGCCGGCGCCGCGCTCCGCCGCGAGTCACAAAGACTAGCTCGGGGCCTTCCTGCTCCGGCTCGGCGGGCGAAAGGCTCCGCCTCGTGCCGCCGCGCAGGGCCAGGGGAAGCCACGTCGGCGGCTCGAGACAGTCGCACTCGTAGAATCGGAAGTCCGATTCAGAGAACAAAAACAAGGTGTCCTCAGGGTGTCGAGTGTCCAGCATGTATGGGAAGCCGACGTCCTGGCGATGTGCGAGCGGCACGAAAAAAAAACCTACAAGGCATGATCTGCGCGCGTGCGCTGTGCACGGTGTGTCATGGCGCGCACGTGCATTGCCATGGCAAAATGTCAACAGCGGCACAATCGGAACGGCTGGGCGCGGACTTGCATGCAACATTTGCAAGCACAACACTGCGAGGCGCAGGATGCTGCTTGCACAATGCATGCGCGAGTGGAAAGGGGGGCGGGGCGTGTGGGCATGAGGAGTCGGCCAGCGGCTCGACCGATGCTTCTGGCAGCACATGCACGGCGGGCGAAAGGCTCCGCTACAAGCGCGCGCGCACGCGAATGCATTGCACGGCACGGCACGCGATCCAGTTGACGATGCTGGGTCCTTGAACCACCACCAAAGGCAGTCTTTTACAGGGACCGGCGGCTCCCTTTTCGCAGCTCTGCCAACAAAGGTTGTCACTGGCACAGGCGACAGCCTGTGCACCAGGTACGGCATCTGGTCAGACAACGGCGCGTCTTCGTGGGTCAAGACCATAGCCTCTCATAGCAAAACAAGACTAAAATGTGCTACTACCTGGTATTGTCACTGCACGTTGTCACACGCACGTGTCAGCAACAACACACAGCAGGCGAAAGGCTCTGCTTGAAAACAGCATGAATTGCAATTGGACCCGCTGCACGAAGCGCGCGCGCGCGCCTGCGTTTGCATTGCGCGCACTGGCATTCATAACACACGCGTAGGCATTGCATGCCGGGCGATGCTTGCGCGCGCACACGCATTCCAACGCGCGTAGACTGAGACAGGCGCATGCACTGCATTGCGTTTGCTTGTCATCACTGTGAGCACTGCGCAACAATGTCATTTTTTCCACTTCTGCCAAAGACACGGTCTCAAATCGACTTGCCCATACGTCAGGAATTTCCAATGCACCACAACTGAACAAGGACAAACACAAAGACAGATTCTGAAGCATTGCGCCTCTGACAACAGAAGCTGTTTGGGCAGAATCAGCAAACACTCAGGGCAACGGTGGCGCTGTGAGGAAAAAACCATACAACCAAACATGGCAGGACCCCGCCAGCGAGCAAAAGGACTCGGGGTACCGCTGCACAAGCAGCACCACCAACAATAAGCAACGCGCGTCCACAGCCTATCCTACGCAAAGGCAAAAGAGCACAATTCCGCAAGACATGCAAGTGGGCGAAAGGCTCCACATTCGTACTGCCAAGGATATAACATGTACTATGTGTGCATTTGGGCACGATTGAAAACATTACAGCATGAGGACCGCGAATGATGCTTGCCGCTTGCCTGGACTGGGCGGCCGCACAGCATTACCGTCGCGCGCTGCGGCTCGAAGCGGGCAGCCGCCAAGCTGAGGTTGTAGCGCAGCATATAGTAATCCTGCTCCAGCTTTTGCAGCTCTTCGTCTGCGTCGGCGGCGAAAGGCTCGCCGACTGCCTCCACGCGCAAACTCTCAGCAGCTTCCCAGCGGGCAGGCCCCTGCGCGTCGCTGATGAACTGCCTGCGCCTCCGGGCGCGGTAGCGCTCCTGCGTCTGCTGCACCCACAGTGGCGGTGCCGTCGCGGCGTGCTCCGGCGCGCCTGCGGCGGCTGGGGCGCCTGCGCTTGAGGACGAGGCCGCCATTGCGCCGCCCTGCTCGCTCCGGAGTGGGCAACGCTTGCAAATATAAACGCGGATGCACACTGCATTTGTTGCCTGTGCATGTGGAAATCAACTCACTGCCACTGCAAGTTTCAATTGAGCAAACTGATGAGGCAGGCGAAAGGCTCTGCTCGACATGCTTGTACGCTTGTCACAACAACGACCACCCACTACTTTCGAATCACATGCAAATTGAAACATATGCAAGTTGCGCGGTGTGCATGAATGACAACTGGAACCATGTTCAAACACCATTGTCTGCCAAGTAAACGTTTCGGACAGTTGTTCCCAGAACAATGTAAGTGGGCTTAGAAGGACAATACAAAGGCTTACACGCTTTTCTGCAAACTCAGTTTCATAACATTGTCATAATCCCCTCCCCAAAAAAATAAGATCAATGGACACTCAAACCATCAACGCGGATAGAAGAGCAAACGAAAAACAACACAGGAAAAGGAGCACCGAAAAAATGGGAAGGTAAGCCAAGCAATAGTGTAACAGGTAGCCAGAAACAATAAAAGAAAATAACAGAGCCACAAGAGCACCGCGCAAAAGACACAGCAAGAAGAGCAAAGCAAAAAGAGCAAACCCAAGAAAAACACATGACGAATAGTGCTGGTAAAGAAAAACAAGCCGAGCAAAGCAACCAGGCAAAAACAGAATAGGAACAGAAAGAAAACAGCAAGCAGGCGGCAAACATGTACACTACATATAGGACACAGAAGCAACCATTAGATCGCAAAACATGAAACGATACGAAGAAACACAAGGGCGAGCGCACTATCAAGAAAAAACCGCACGACGAGAACGGTAAGAAACAAAACGCAGAGAGGATGACGAAAATAGCAAACTGAAACAAGACAAGAAGCAAGACGCAAGCAGAGGCAAGCGAACAGCGAAACTGCAAAACGAAACCACAATAAGTGCAAAGGAAGCAGGCAAAAAAAAGACCACGCAAGAAGCAAAGAGCAACAAGTCAGACCCGCACAGCGCAACGCACCAAGCAGCAGGCGCAACGCGGAGCTGTGGAGCGTGTGCCACGCGCACGAGTGCTCCCTAGACAGCCTGCTCGTGCATTGCTGCCAGCCACGCTTTCCGGCGTCGCAGCGCGAGACCATGCGCAGCGGACACCCACACCTCTGACGCAGCACGCGCACACCGCGCCGGCATCAGCCGCGCCTGCTCCGGCGGGCACAGCCTGCTGGGCCTGGGTGCCCAGACGCAAAGGCGCCCCCTCGCTCGAGCGCGCATGGAAGCGCGGCGTCGCCACTTTCCATGCCTCAGCCGCTTTCCAGCTCGGCCAGCGCCTGCACCCCCGCCACAGTTGGTGACGCGCGCGCTGCATTGGGCGCCCCCTCTGCATTGCAGGTAGACAAAGCACCACTGGATGGACTGGCAGCGGCGGGGCAGAGTGATGAGTCTGCAGCGGCGAGGCCGGCACAACAGCCACCGGCCAAAATCCCAGCGCTTGAATGGGAATGAAGACATCGCGTGCCGACCGAGCGGGCCCCCCTCCGGCAGTGGTCGCTCCGGGGGCGATGATGGAGGCGACGCGGAAACATTTGTTTTCGCAACGGGTACAAGCAGGTGGCCTCTTCATAGAAGGGCAGCCACCCGGGGAGCGGGCGCCACTGGAAGTACTTGTCTTCGCATCGAAGTGCTTGTGCTCGCATGGGTGCGACTGGCAAGCCCTGTGAATGTGTCCTGCACGCGCGATGGAAGAGCGAATGCCGGACACGTCCTTTCCATGACGATCTCACTTGCGCAAGGTTCGAAGCAAAGTGTGAAGTCCGAGCATGCTGCGGGCTGCAGCACGGCCGTCGGCGTGATAGGCAGCAAGAACGATACGTCCAAGCTTCTCATCATGAGGTCTGCGCGTCCTCTCCCGCCGTTGCCCAAATCCTCCGTTGCCACGGCAACAGGCGCGCAGAAGCCCTGCGCAAAGGCCACTGAGGCGCACGGCCCATGTGGATAGCCAACTGCCAGGTTCGTGGCAGGCGGCTAGCCGCTAGACCCGTCTGGCACCTTGCCCTCTCCACAGGCCCCCCGCATGCCCGTTGCCATGGACGGGGTCGATGTGGGCAACGGAAGAGAGGACTTTCGCACGGCATGAACAGCCGCGTGGCTGCATCACACTTCGCGCCGCCTAATTCAGATGGCCGTGCTGCATTCCGAAGCATGCACGGACTTCACGTTTGGCTTCGAAGATGGCACCAGCGACCTCGCCCTTGAAAGGACACATCACGCATTTGCTGTTCCATCGCACGTGCCAGACACATGTAAAGGGCTTGTCAATCGCACGCGCGCGATGACTCGTACGCCACGGCGAAGACAACTTGGTCGCGCAACATGTCCGCTTAGCAACGCGGCGCCTTTCCTGCGGATGCCAACTGCTTCCTTGCCCAGCGAAAACAAGAACTTCGCTGAACCTTCGTCGCCACGGCCACGGAGGCGCTCGCGGCGGCGGCGCTCTCGTAAGGAGGCCACATGCCCCCACTCACACCGGCTCCAGTGCGGTGCCGTTTTCGCGGCGGCTGCGCCTTGCAGTAAACGGGCCCAATATACCCCGACTGGCTTGTGCTTCTCCACGGAACCGGCGCTGCTAGCGCCTCAGGCTAACACACTCAGCCCCGCCATCCATCGGCGCCACACAGGGACGACGCGGTCCCATTCTGAGGCCCGCATTCCGGGCACCAAAACGGCACGGCAAAGGCTGAAGCCCAACAGTTGGGCTTCGCCCTTTGACGCCCTAAACTGGCGCCCATTTTCCGGGCCCCGAAACATGACCAACAGGTTGCCCGTTTGGCCTGCAGCACTCTTAACAGGCTTGCATCGCACAAAGGTGAACACCTTACGCAGGATCCTTGCCGATCATCTTTATGAGCACTAACCAATCGAGGAACGCCGTTCTCAGGCACTGCAATTGAGAACAGAACACAAACGAACACCTCGGCACTTGGCTGTTCGCACACCGATTGAACACATGGCACATGCACAAAAAACAAACGTGACCATGAACGCACCTGCAAACAGATGCCTCTGCGTATCCATTCATGCCCACATTTGGGACCACCAGAACCAATCCCGGGTTGAAACGCACGTGACTATGTTAAATTCCCAGTCGTGTGCGTTTCGATTCCTCCGTGTGCATATGGGTTCAAGTGCTCATGTGCAGTTGGACGAATGGAAGCGTAGTTCCTGCGTGCTCATGCGTGTGCCAATTGGGCAATTGGCTTCGGGGCATGGACGTGCATGGACACGTCTGCACGAACAGGAGTCGGCGACTTGGTGCTCATATGTACATGCATGGACGCCACATTTGTACAAGTGGCTGCTCTGCATGCACATGCTGTCATGTGTCTGCACACGCATTCCCACGTGACTGCGTTTCAGGCAGAAGCGCCATCATGCGCGCTTATATCTTCACGTATGTGGACTGTCAAGATGCATGGACTCGTCTCCGTAAGAACGAAAACGCGGGAGGCACGGCCGCGTGCGCACATGCTGCGCTGTGTGCACATGTGTACTCATGTGTGCAGACATGTGTCTAAACGTACAATTTTGCTGCGGCACACGTCCGCATTCATATGTATGCATTATTGTTAGATGTCTTGAGCCAAATTTTTATGTACAACAACGTGCACAGTCTTACACGGCCGTGGAATCGAGAGCAGACAGTGCTCCTCGCAATGACAGGGCTCTCTGCACGGACACCTGCTCCCACTTGTGGTAAATGTATGCATCGGCTCAACAACACTGACATGTTCAAACATTCCCAACAAGCGCAGGCGAAAGGCTCTGCGCGGCAAGGAAAAAAAGCGCAGGCGAAAGGCTCTGCGTAATTGTGAATCCGCCTGCATGAAAATACAAATTCCAAACTGGGCATGCATGACCAAGGAGCACAATGTGGACAACTTTGGAAAACACGTAATATGTAGACGCACGAACAAACGACATGTCGCATATACTTACATGAAAAGGTTGCCAAAACACGCGCGCCTGTTTTTTTTTTGCCAGGACTCACGCGGGCCGCACCAGTCCCTGCACGCCAGTAGGGCGAAGAGGCCGCCCCCGCACGCAGGCTGCGCAACAGCGCAGCGTCCTAACCCATCCCAGCGCACCGTCGCTCAGACGGCGCGCTTGGCGCGCACCTTCCCGCGTTGCTGACGCTTCCACAACCGCCTGCGCGTCTTCTCCTTGGCTTTCTGATGCGCTCGCAGGCGTGCGACGACCCCAGCTTGCACCTCCTGCGTCAAGGACGGCCACCCGAAGAACATGCGCAGCACCGCTTGAATTTTCTGCGCAGCATTCGTCGACGTGGTCGGCGCTGCGAAGAGGCCCACGTGCTTCGCGACAGTGCGAGCGCTTGGCGGCTTCGCCCTGACTCGGTCAGCCATTTGTAGCTGGCACGCATACACTGCGACCTGGAAAATGACGGGCTCCTTCTTCAACCGCGCAGCGGCCATGGCGCGGCAAAGGAATTTGCAAGAAGAGCAGACGAGCGGCTCTGCTGCAAGAAAAAAACAGAGATACGGTCCCTTGTCTCATTGCGCACAACGCAGGCGCGAGTAATGCAGGAAAGACAAAAATGCTTTGCGCTGAAAACATGTAAAAAACTGCTGCGCGCTACATCAAAAGATTCACGCATGGAGAACGTGCCGGCGACCGTTTCCGGAACCAACATACACGCCAACCACGCGTACCAGTACTGTGGCGAATTCATACAAAAAAGTAGCACAGACATATTCCTGCGCACTGCTCTTTGTTGCAGGCCTTCAACAATGATTGCATACACTTATGATTTCCAAACACCAGTCCTACTGGCTCGTGTCACTCACGCGCCTCCACGCGCGCGTCCATCACCAGCAACGCCACACACCACGGACGCCTCTCGGCTACCGCGGCTGCGACCGCAGCTGCACGGCACCACGCCGTCTATACAGAGCATGCGGAGCCCTGCCTGCCACACGAGCGCATCGCAAGGCGCGCCATTACTTGTCAATGTTTCCATGTGCATGCGCGTTACTGGTAAACATGCCGGTGCATTTGTGTTTATGGGTTCGTGGCACCACACGATTCAATGGCAGACCTCCTTCACTTGCAATTCAACGCGCGCGCCCGTGGTCCCCACAGACCGCGCTACGAATTTCTGTACACTCATGTCACCGTCCACGGCATGGCAACAGCTCGCAGCGTGAGGCAGCCACATGTGTCGCCAGCGCGCAAAAGGCTCCGCTCCGGCACAGAGCGATCACCATCGCCACACACGCGCAGCCGGCGAACGGCTCAGCTGCGCAGCTATGCATCAATCCACAGCGGAGACGTGACTGCGACGTGAACGCTGTTTGCCACTAACCACTCCCTGTCGGGATGTCACAGCTGTGCCAATTCTAATGACCAGCGGTTGGACGAAACGATGAGCTGCTTGTGGTAAACCCACACTTGGTAGCTGTGGCAGTTGGCTCTGCTGCTCGCCAAGATGACCGTGCGGAGCGAAGCCTGGAACAGGTTCTTGCACCGAAAAACGAGCTGGCAGGTTGCCTCGTCCAACAGGATGACGTCGTGAAGCAGAGCGTCGTAACGCCGCAGGTCCGGCTCCACGCACTCACTGCAATGCACTTCCGGGAACTTGTTGCTCGGCGAAAGGCTCGAGCTAAACTGCGTTTTGCCGACACACGATGGCCCTTCCAGCACCAAGAACTTGTACCTCATCCGGGTGGCCCGGAACAACGCCAGCCAAGCGTGCACAGCAGGAACGTGTCTGGAAGGCTTGCGGAGGGCAGCCACTCCTTGCTCCGCCAGAACCTTGCGGCTTTCCAACATTATGAGGTTCCGTTTCTTCTTCCACTTCTCCAAGGCAGGCAGAAGCCGCGGCAGGTTTTTAGCAGAGCGAACCAACTCCAGCCGCGCCATTTCGTACGTGATCTTGTTTGCCTGCACACGATTCATGATCCACTCACCACTGACCAGGTAATCCTTGAAAGGCGAAAGGCTCCCCCCGGAAAGAATCTGCCCGGTCTTCGGCCACTGCATGTAGTACAAACCTTGGCCGCTGTTGGCGCGACTCTTCTGTCCCCTGGCATGGCTGGACTTCTGCGTCGCGCTGCCGCACAGCATACGCGCCATGGATGACCGCGCCACCGACTTGCTCGTATATCTCAGGAAAGCGCGCGCGTGCACACGCACAGGGCCGCCCGCGCTGCACCGATCCAACCCGGCCTCCACTGCAGCTTCATACGTCTTGGTGCAATCTTCGAGACAGTGCGCGAGGTCTTGCACGTAATACATCCCGGAAACCATGGCAAGCATCAATTGCAGCGCTGCCTCAACAGCTCGCACTCGCTCGTCGCTGCGAAGCCGCTCGCACAATTCCTCGATGGCTAACACAGCGATAGCACCGACCGCGGCAACCGTGAAGTGGCCCCACTCTCCGTTCCAAGTCAGCAACACACAAAGAGTCCCTTTCAGAAGCCACTTTTCCCTGCACGGCGCGGGCTTCTCGACAACGGCTTCCACTTGAAAGGAGGCCAAAAGCCACGACTTCAACTCGCCATCTGCGTGGCCGTCTTCCCGCGGCCAGTCTTGTACTGCTTGCACGCGCGAGTCGTGCCTCATACTTCGCAACGCACCAAGCCTGTACCGGCTCAGGGCTCCTGAATCATCCCTCTGGGCTCGCGCGGCTTCACGCAGGCTGCTTGCTTTTCGGCGCAGGAGATGACCGTAGCAGCGCGCGTACATGGATCGGTTCTCTGTGTCAGCTGCGCCACTGTCGGGCACGTCCACGCGCAGCACCTCGGCGTCGTCCCACGGAGGCCGCTGCTTCCCGACCATCCGCCGGTGCGTCGGCGGCTGCAAAATGTCTTGCAACACCGAAAGCTCCAGCCTGACAGGCGTTGCTGTGTCGCCGCCAACTACATCGCCACCACAATCTCCAGCTTGGCGAGCAGCGTCGTCGGCTTGGCCGGTAGACGCTGCGGAGGCGCTCCGCTCGCGCCACACGCGCAGCTGCAGTGGCGCCCTCAAGTCGTAGGCAAACGGCCCTGCGGTGCTCGCCCGGCTCGGGCGCTCCTCCACCGAGGCTCGCGCTTTCTGGACGCTGCTTCCATCCGCCAGGCGTGCCCACGCCGACGCGGCTTGCGCCGCTCCCGATGAAGCCATCGTGGTAAGAGCACGCTGTGGATTGCCTGCAGTGCGCAAACGCGCACACACGCATTGGTTTGATCCTGGGCATGCATCGATGAACAAGTTGACTTGCGTACTTTCGCATTCCGTGGAAGTTGCTGCATGCATGTACGATGTGCATATCTGCTAGAACATTGCACACACTCACACACACACTACATTCGTATTATACACAATACATATACATATAGCATCAACAATCTATCATATCATTTAATATTATCCGCTAAGGTTTTTTAATGATCTCATACAAACCATACAGGCGGTTTCGGGTTTGTTTTTCCTCGGGCGTGGGGTCGTTGCCATTAAAAACATGAAAACCCTTGTACATGCTGGGCCATTGGCATTGGAATAGGAGTGTTTAACCATGATAAGCACGTTTGTGCATTTCGCTGG
>Ga0209048_10003244_pt1 | contig 15860 bp, 19 predicted proteins | sample FrelakmetCRP12CR_FD_187146 | JGI IMG/M metagenome (GOLD analysis project Ga0209048, IMG submission 187146) | Freshwater lake sediment microbial communities from the University of Notre Dame, USA, for methane emissions studies - CRP12 CR (SPAdes)... | ecosystem: Environmental > Aquatic >... | reverse complement strand
TCGGGGGGCCTAGTCCAATGCTTGCACCCAAATCTGTCCTAAACGCCTTGTTTTCCAAACTTTTATACTGCTCTCTAATTTATTTTGGACAGCAGTGATGACATTTCTTGTTTTCTCGTCACCCTCCGTCAAGCTCGGGGTGACTCGTTACCTCAGTGAAACTGTGACTCTCGAGGTAATCGTAAAGTTTTTCGGGCGTATTAAACATACCCAGTTACCATCAAGAAAAGTGCCATTGAGAAATGCTTCTATCCTGTATGATTCTGTGACTTAGAAGTGTGAAGTGCTCACCGGCGGACAGAGGGGTGCTCGCGGGCGGGCAGGAAATCAGATTATACGATTTGAATATATTATATTCAATTTGTATATTTCAATTGTTTAGACGAAAGGACAATAATGATCTACTATCCGAGAATAATCGAGAAGGAGCTGAAAAACGCGGCAAGGCAATTTCCTGTCGTGCTTCTGACGGGACCCCGCCAATCGGGCAAGTCTACAACGCTGACACAACTCTTTAAGAAACATCATTACGTCACCTTTGACGATCCGGTCCTTCGCGCCCAGGCCCTATCCGACCCAGCGTTGTTTATCAATGACCATCCAGGACCGGCCATTCTCGATGAAATACAATATGTCCCTCAGCTCCTTTCCCATTTGAAAATGATTGTCGATAAAAACCGAGATATCTCCGGCCGGTTCCTTCTCACCGGCTCTCAGGCATTTTCCCTGATGCAGGGAATTTCTGAATCTCTTACTGGACGTGTCGCGATTTTCGAATTACTTCCGATGAGCTACAGGGAGTTGCCGAAGGTGAAAGGCGTCGATGAAGACACAGCCTTCAACGACATGATCAGGGGATTTTTCCCTGCCACCGCCGCGCAAAAGGTTGCGCCGAAGATGTTCTATGCTTCATACATTCAGACTTATCTCGAACGAGACCTCCGCTCGATGCAGCATGTGCATGACCTGCATACCTTTCAGAACTTTGTCGAGGTGCTCGCCACCAACATTGGCCAAATACTGAACCTCTCCCGCGTCGGAACTGTGTGTGGAATCACTCACACAACCGCCAAACGTTGGCTCTCAATTCTTGAGGCATCGCGGATCATCTACCTGTTACGGCCATATACGCGGAATCTCCGGAAGCGTATCGTACGGACGCCAAAACTCTATTTCACCGATACCGGAATTGTCGCACATATCCTCCGCGAAACCCACCCCCGCGCCCTACGCCAGGGCGTCATGGGCGGATTCTTGTTCGAGAACATGGTGATCTTGGACCTTGTGAAAAATAACTTTGCCCACGGCAACCCGTTTCAGCTCTACTTCTACCGGGATAACAATCAGTTCGAGGTCGATCTTCTCATGGAGCGAGGCGGGAAAACGATCCCGATCGAGATCAAACTCACTCGATCACCAACCAAACAAATGGTAACTGGCATTCGTAGTCTCTCAAATCTGGTAACGTTGCAACCGGGATTTCTTCTGACCACGAGAGATCAGACTCTCTCTCTGGGGGAAAGAGTCTCCTGCCGGTACTGGTATGAGTTCTTGTGTGATTTCGAATTTGATTGATTATGCAGGAAGTGGTACAAATGAAATACGGGGGGAGCATCTAAGATCCGCAAAAAAGAAACTGTATATGACAATCTGGGAAGAGAACAATAAATCGCATTCATGCCTGTTTACTTTCCTATCTCGATAGATCGGGATAAGATCGCAAAGACAGTTCTTGGATAGACACAGGGCTATGATACCAGGGATTTCGTTCCAGTGGTTCTGCCTCTGGCAGAAGACGATGATTCGCCAATCAGCGGTTAATTTGGTGCTTTTTGATCTTGCGCTGAAGGGAACTGCGGGTGATGCCGAGAAGACGTGACGCCTTGCTGATGTTTCCCGAGGTCGTCTCGAGCGTGGAAATGATGCGTTGTCGCTCTGTTTCTCCCATGATGTGTCCAGCCTGTGTTTCATCACTAAGCAGTGAGCGGAAAGCACCTTGCAAACCTGATCCGGTGTGTTCGCGAGTCGATACAGCCGCCGGAGTAATATCTTTTGCAGTGATATCCGGACTCGCGCAAAGAATGAATAGCCGTTCAACATAATTACGCAGTTCGCGCACATTCCCTCGCCACTCCATATTCTTCAGTGATTCAAGTGCTTCCTGCATGAAACGCTGTTTTCCTCCTGAGAATTCAGTGATGAATTCTTTCGCGAGAAGAGGGATGTCCTCCGTTCGTTCCCTGAGCGGTGGGAGGTTAATGGGAAAAACATTAACGCGGTGGAACAGATCGTCCCTGAATTCCCCGCTGGCCGTCATGCCGGTGAGATCCCGGTTCGTTGCGGAGATCAGCCGGAAGTCGGTGCTCTTTTCCACGGATGACTCCACGCTCCGGAATTTTTTCCCTTCAAGAACGCGGAGAAGTTTCGGCTAAAGTTCGTGGGCATAGCGGAGATCTCTTCGAGGAACAGCGTCCCGCCATTCGCGAGCTCGTGTCGCAGCGGCGCGTAAGATACAAATGGAACGGTTCCAGGGAAAGAAAGGAATGTATTCGAATGCAGACATGCAGTCGAAAGACATTGCCCAATTTTGTAAACCGGACTTTGCAGGAGAGGAATTGCTGAAGATGGCAATTGACCTGCCCCCCAAAAAGTGATCCAAATTGAAAGTTAGTATATTTGGATCCCCTCTAACCCCATCTTTTTTACGAGTGCCTGGAACCGTGGATCTGCACGGAAACTATCCAATTTTGTATCAAAGCCATGCGGCACAGATATTGTGACCAACAATCCGAGATCATGTTCCTCGTATGCCCTCTCCAAATGCTCGAAGGCGCGATCCCACTCACCAAGACCCATGTATGCGATCGAATAGAATGCTGACAGTATATTTTTCGTTTTTTGGTCGGCGAGAATCTGCCTCGCTCTCATCGCATTCCCAGAACGAGCATAGCAATAGGCGACAAGGGCAATTTCTTCGGAATCACCAAGCGCGATCCCTTTTTGATACTGCTCTAGTGCCTTCGCAAAATCCCCCTTCCACCAATAGAAATCGCCGAGGTAAGCGTATCCAAGAGCCACTGTGCTGTCAATACTTAGCGCTTCATTGATTTGTGTCATTGCGCTGTCAAACTGATTCCCGAACATGAAAGTCTGTGCTAAGATTGCTCTTGATATGGGCCAAAGTGGATCGATCTCCACCGCCCTTTTTGCTTCTCTTAATGCTTCTTCATTTCTCCTCATCATCTGAAGGTACCATGCATAATAGGCATGTGCCGTTGCATAGTTTTGATTTAGCCCAACGGCTCGTCTGTAGTTTTCTTCAGCAGTCTGCCAGTTCCATTCTCCAAGTGCTACTTCTGCGATTATCGCATAGGCTTCTGGCAGATTTTCATCGATACTCAGAGCCTTCATCGCCAATTTCTTCATTTTGGGAAAGGCATCTTTTGCTGACATCACCGCTAAGCTCCATAACCAGTCGTATCCCTCTGCCAATCCTGCATACGCTAAAGCGTAGTCAGAATCTTTGGCGATCGTCTTTTCATAATAGGCGATCCCTTTCCTCACGTCGGCCTCATTACCCTTGTTGCTGAAGAACCGTCCCTTCAGATATGCCTCGTGCGCCTCAGGATTAATTAGGCGCGTGCGTGCCAATTGTTTCTTCTCTTCTGGCGTGACCGTAATCTTAATCTCGTTGGCGATTGCCTGAGCCACTTCACTCTGCAGTTCCAATATATTGGCTAAATTTCTGGTGAACGCTTTCGCCCACAGGTGTTCCTCCGGCTCCGCTCTTATAAGCTGTGCATTGATACGTACAATATCCTGCGTCCGTTGAACAGAGCCTTCGACGACAGCGTCAACTTTGAGCTCTTGTGCAATTTCTGGTAAAGATTTCTCCGACTTTTTATATCGCATAACAGAGGTTCGTGAGATTACCCGCAGGGCTTTGATTCTTGATAGCTCTGTGATGAGTGCCTCGGTCATCCCATCGGAAAAGTATTCCTGCTCTGGATCCTTTGACATGTTCTGAAATGGAAGAACGGCTACCGATGTTATTGGTTTTTCTGCTGGAGGGAAGAAGGATATTTTACTGAGGATGATTATGATGATAAGAATACCGACACTTGCATAAGCGTACCAGGGGATTTTCAGTACTCTGTAGTGTGAAGTTGATTTTGTCGTGATTGCTGTTGAATCGCGTTGTCTTCGGTTCACTTTCAGATCAGCCAACAAGTCATCGACATGCTGGTACCGTTCGTCTCTGTCCTTGGCGAGCGCTTTGGCAACGATGTGCTCAATCTCAGGTGTCGCCTCCTCATTGAACCGTGCGATTGGCGCCGGCTCTTCGTTGATAAGTGAGTACAGCAATGCTGCTTGATGTTCACCTCTGAACGGCAGTTTACCCGTAAGCAGTTCGTAGAGTACAACGCCAAACGAGAAGATATCTGAGCGGTGGTCAACTTTTTCACCTTGCGCTTGTTCAGGCGACATATATGCTGCTGTACCAAGAGTGGAGCCGGCTTTGGTGAGCTTCGTGGCACCCTTGAGCTTGGCGAGTCCAAAGTCCATGATCTTCGCCTGACCCTTTGGTGTGACCATGATGTTGTCGCTCTTAATATCCCGATGGACAATGCCCTTCTCATGCGCTGCCGCAAGTCCTTCGCACACCTGGATGGCGATGTCGAGTACCTTCTTGATGGAAAGCGGTTCTTTTGCTACGGTCTCCTTCAACGTTTGCCCCTCGACATACTCCATCGCGATGAACACTTTCCCATCGTGCTCGTTAACCTCGAAAACAACTGCGATATTAGTGTGTAAAAGGGAACTAGCAGCCCGTGCTTCGTGGTAGAAGCGCTCTTTTTCAATTGGATCGCTGGTGAGGTGGTGTGGTAAGAATTTCAGTGCAACATCACGGTCAAGCTTGGTGTCGTGGGCTTTGTAGACGACACCCATCCCGCCCTCACCGAGCTTCTCGAGAATTTTATAATGCGATATTGTTTGTCCTATCACGTCTAAGTTCGCCAAGAAATAGCACAAACCTTGGCTCTAAGGTACGCAGAACACCATCGATTATCAAGCTCCAATGAACCATCCATTCCATATCTAACAACAAAGGGTTTCATGATCAAGAATCTTCTGTAGCCGAGTCTTCATTTCACCATTTGGATTGCTTCGACCTCTCTCCCATCTGGATAGTGTGGTTGGATCAATTCCCATTTCCCGGGCTAATTTCTTAATACTCAGGCCTTTTTTTCGTCGATATTGCTTAATCTTTTGACCCAGCGTAGAGGCAGTCTCCGGGAATGGATCATATCCGAGAAATGCAATGATTTTGGGCAGAAATCGTAGGGCTGGTATATCGCGGTTCTTTTCCCGGTTCGTTACACTGCTTGTAGTCACCCCAAAAAGTTTCGCCACATCCTTTTGAAAGAGCTTGAGATCGAGGCGCTTCTTTCTCAGGTGGCCTCCAATGGTCTTAAGGGTTTTTAGATATGCCTCAGAAATCGGCTTCTGGGCGGAAAGTGTAACATCGCAGAAATGCAACGCAACCCTGTTTGTGCGGATATTTTACTGATCCTTCAAAGGAATGCACGTGCACTCCGTTACAAATTCAAAAGTACATGGCGAAGATACCCGGTCCGTTACTCGACAGGATTGATCTTCACATCGAAGTGCCTGCGGTGAAGTACACCGATCTTGCCAGTAAGTTGCCAGGAGAACAATCATCGGCAATTCGTGCTCGCGTCATTTCAGCGCGTGATATACAAATGAAACGGTTCCAGGGAAAGAAGGGAATGTATTCGAATGCGGACATGCAGTCGAAAGATATCGCTCAATTCTGTAAACCAGATTCCGCTTGAGAGGAATTGTCGAGGATGGCTATTACGAAACTCGGACTGTCTGCTCGTGCATATGACCGCATTCTCAAAGTCGCGCGAACGATTGCTGATCTCGCCAACTCATCCAACATTCGCCCCGAACATCTCAGTGAAACGATTCAGTATAGAAGCCTGGGTGGAAATCTCTGGCAGACATAGATGATCTTTTCTTCCTTGTCATGAATGCCATGAAGGATAGTGTAAATTTCATTAAAAGAATTCTTACATTGATTTATTTGAATGTCATTAGCCATAAACAAATGATAATGAGGGGGGATGGCGTTGTTACAGACGTCGTTATGCGCAAGCATAGATTCGTTTTCATAAGGCATTTTACGGCACCACGAATCATACAAAACCGGAGATCGGTATTATATGGAATTCATATAAACATAAGTTAGGTTTCAAAACTGATCGGTCAGGTTGCCATGAACTACACGCAACGACTACGCGATCGAAATAGTCTGCAAGAGGACTTATGAGAGCGATCACATACACAGAATACGGGCCCCCGGATGTTCTTCAGTTCACGGAAGTAGCAAAACCTACTCCCAAGGACGATGAGGTCTTGATAAGAATTCGTGCGGCATCCGTAAATCCACTTGACTGGCGCCTCATGAGAGGTAAACCGTTCTTTACCCGCATAATGATCGGGGGCCTGCGCAAACCAAAGGTCACACGACCAGGCGTTGATGTGGCCGGCCAGGTTGAATCGGTTGGCAGGAACGTAACCCAGTTTAAACCAGGCGACGAGGTGTTCGGCTCGTGCCGTGGGGCCTTTGCCGAGGATGCGTGTACTTCCGAGTCAGCATTGGTCATGAAGCCAGCTAACGTGACGTTTGAGCAAGCGGCTTCTGTCCCTGTGGCGGCAATCACTGCTCTTCAGGGTCTTCGTGATAAGGGACGCATCCAGCGAGGCCACAAGGTTATGGTTGATGGCGCGTCTGGTGGTGTGGGTACATTCGCGATCCAGATTGCCAAATCATTTGGGGCTGAAGTCACTGCCGTGTGCAGCACGAGGAATGTGGGCACGGCGCGATCGATTGGCGCAGACCAGGTCATTGATTACACTCGAGAAGATTTCACCAAAAATGGGCAGCGTTACGACCTGATTATTGCTGCCAACGCATATCATTCGATTTTCGATTACAGGGGGGCGCTGAACCAAGACGGGGTTTATGTCATGGCCGGAGGTGGCTGGGTTCAAATTCTCCAAGCTATGTTACTGGGGCCATTACTTTCACTCATCGGGAGCAAGAATATGTGTTTCTTCATAGCGAAGCTAAACAAGACGGATTTGGTTCTTCTGAAAGATTTTCTAGAGGCCGGAAAGATTGTACCGGTCATAGATAGACGCTGCCCGTTCAGCGACGTGGCTGAAGCTCTGCGTTATCTTGAAGAAGGACACGCGAGAGGAAAAGTAGTAATAACGATGGAACATCGTAGTGAAACCTAACAACAGATGGGCAGGTTCTTGTGACTATGTAGCCGGAATTGCAGTTGGATCGGCCGGCGGTTTGACACTCTGGATCTTCGACCACCCAAGACTCTCCATGAATGTTCTCATCGCGAACAACATCATTGAGAATGTCACGCGCTCTTTGGCTTTGGTTTTGTGCCGCAAACCGCTATTGATATAGAACTCTAAATATTGATCATCCCCCTTGTGGTTTTGACTGAACGAATAATTTCTTATCTTCAGTAGTTAAAGAAATAACAACCCCCAAAGGTTAACTTATGCGACAATGGACAATTTTATTATTTCTTTGTTTATGTATTGGCTGTGCGACAACCAAAAACACGAATGCAAACTCAAATTTTTTGAATAACAGGGCCGATTAAACAAGAACTTGGTGGGACGTTGCTGCCAAAAGCAGCTTTTGAAAACCAAAAGCTCATTATGAGTGACAGCACTTATACATTTATTGCCGAGAGTATTGACAAAGGCGTTGTAACTTATAAAGATGATAAAATGGACATTTACGGTAAAGAAGGAGTCAATGCCGGAAAACACTTTGCAGCAATTTATAAATTTGAAAACGACCAGTTGACAATATGTTACAACTTGTCAGGCGACAGTTATCCGGAAACATTTGAGACCAAAGGTAAACCAAAGTATTTCCTTTCAGTATTCAACAAAGAACTGATGAAATAACTTATGGCAAAAAATAAAACAATAGAAACTCAAAAGAGTGTTGCCGGCTTTTTGACGACAATCAATGACGAGAAAAAACGTAAAGACTTTTCGACAATCATTGATCTGATAAGTGAACATACAGGACTTGAACCAAAAATGTGGGGAACCAGCATTGTGGGTTTTGGGATTTATCATTACAAATATGAAAGCGGACGCGAAGGGAGTGCACCACTTGCAGGAATTGCATCAAGGGCAAATGCTATTACTCTATATCTTGGATCTAGCTTCGACAAAAGAGAAGCATTGCTATCGAAATTTGGAAAGCATAAAACAGGTAAAGGCTGTATTTATATTCAAAAACTTGAAGACATTGACACAAGTATTTTAATGAAAATGGTGAAACATTCCATTGAACATAGAAAGAAACAATATCCAATGAGTCGTCGTATCGAATCGTCAAAATAACCTTTCAAGGAACCCGTTAACTCGGATTTTCAATGCTGCACGTGGGAATTCTACGTTTCGTTCCCACCTGGCAAGCGTCCCGGGATCAATATCCAGTTCCCTTGCCAACTTCCTCAGGCTCAATCCCTTCTGAATTCTATATTGTTTGATTCTCTCAACGAGGGTGGATCCTTTGATTTCTACGGGGTTGTATCCCAGAAAGGCGAATACTTTGGGTAGAAGTCTTAGACGGGAGGTCGTTAGATTGTTCTCCCAGTTGCATACAGTTAGGGTATCCACCCCAATAGTCATTGCGACGTTTTTCTGGAAGAGTTTAAGGTCGAGTCGCTTCTTCCTAAGATGATCTCCTATGGTTTCAGGGGTTTTCGGGTATACCTCAGAGAGTGGCTTTTTGGCCGAAAGGGTGACATCGCAGAAATGCAACGCAACCTTGTTTGTGCGGATATTGCACAAATCCATCCAAGGAGTGCACATGCACGCCGATACAGATTCAAAAGTACATGGCGAAGATTTCAGGTCCCCTCTTGGATCGAATCGACCTTCACATCGAAGTGCCCGCGGTGAAGCACAATGATCTTGCGAGTAAGTTGCCGGGAAAGCAACCGTCGGCGATTCGCGCCCGCGCAATTGCGGCACACGAGATGCAAATGAAGCGGTTCCAGGGGGAAAAAGGAATATTTTCGAATGCGGATATGCAGTTCAAGGATATTGCTCAATTTTTTAAACCAGATTCCGCAGGAGAGGAATTGCTGAAAATAGCAATTACCAAACTTGGGCTTTCAGCCCGCGCGTACGATCGGATACTGAAAGTTGCCCGCACGATTGCCGATCTATCCTCTTCAGAGTCTATCCGGCCCAAGCACATCAGCGAAGCGATTCAGTACAGAAGCTTGGACAGAAACCTCTGGCAGACGTAGGAAGCGGTTTCAAGCCTCTCCATCCGCCTGGTATATAACGCAAACGGCAAAGAAACCATTCAGCACTAATGGGAGATGTGTCAGGAGACGTCGATTGTGACGGATAGTTTTAACTTTATCGAAAGAATTCTTACCTTAGCTCATTTGAATGGCATGAGCAACAGTTAAGAAAATAACAATGCGATTTCGCGTCATTACAGATGTTATACGTCATGGCCGCCCAAACGCACGATGAGCGTATATCAATCGGCGAGTCGTACCTTGAGCTTTTTGCCCAAAGCTTTTGCATATTTCCCAAGAGTGGACAGGCGAATATCTTCGGCGTGGTTTTCAATTCGGGAAATCGCCGATTTCTTTGTGCGAAGTTTCTTGGCAATCATCTCTTGTGTGATGCCTGCGCGTTCCCTGGCTTCACGAAGCATGATACTAAATTCAAAGGCCTCGTATCCATTCTCGAAATCTTTGGCAAACTTAGTGCTGCGCCTCTTCCGTTTCTCAGTGTATCGTTCTACGTCACTCATGATTCTTTTCTCCTTTGCAAATAGTCATTCCGACGCTGGTGGGCCAAATCAATTTCCCGAATTTGTGTCTTCTGTTGTTTCTTTGAAAATCCGCTTGTCAAAATCAGCATTACTGGACCATCAAAGAATCCAAGGAACCTGCAACTGTTGCCGCCAGTTTTAACACAAATTTCCTACAATTGCTCTGTGCCGACGAGTTTCTTAAAATACTGTTGCGGAACCATATCCATCCTCTCTACCAATCGAAGAACCCAGGCAGCCTTTCTAGCATCGCGATCCTGGAGAGTATCGAGGAATTCCTCAACTGGACATCGTCCCGTGGATGTTTTGTAGAATTCAACGGTTTTCACACGTGAAGTTAACATATTTGTGAACCAATATCAAGTTATACCGTTTGGGCGGCCACGAACGCATAACACACAAAACAACGACGCACGGAGTTTGATCCATAGAAGCTCAACATTTTTGTTCACATGAATTTGTCTATTTGGAATTCACAAATCATCTGATCGGAGGAGGAATCCTGCAGCAGCGTCCAGATGTGCATGCATTACGCCTGAACGATTTGGGACTCAGTCACGGACGGAGGGTGAATATTGAAAGCTTCTGTAAGGTTGAGACGACTTCTTCGGATTTCTTCTAGAGTTTTCAGGATGAACGTACGCTCGGCATTGATGAATGATGGTTCGACATGATGTAGCTGAGCGAGCGCACTTCAAAACATCGGTGTGGGAACAGTTCCCCATCCGCTCCCACCCGGCGTATCCTTCACTTGAAGAATCTCTGCTGTGTGAAGATGCACATCAACGAAGAAAAGCGGGATCCGCTGAACGTTGACATCAAAATCGTCGAACGGAGAAGCGGGTTGCTGCCCATCCCCACGAACTTCAAGAAAAATCACTCTTCGTTTCATTGCTGGAAGTGCATACATTTCCTGACCGTGTTGCACGTTCGCCATATGGTGTGCATGACCTCCGGTGAGGTGTGCGAAGGGATGGAGGACAAAGTCGGTGATCATGCTAATCGTTTTGTGCTGTTGAAAGAGTTTCCACTCATCCCCGGTATTGGCGATCATTCCCTGCATCACGTAGTCGATCGGGATGAAATAGGCAAGAACCCGGTGACCCCCGCCCGTCAACGATGCCAGATTTGCGGCGACCAGACTGTCTTCAAGAACCGCAGGAACGAGATCAGCAGCAATTGCTGTATCCTCAGTTGTTATGGCGACGACGTCAACACCTTGGATGACCCGTATCGGCAGATGATGGACAGTGTACGCCCTCAGGATGAAACCGGCCCCTACGATGATGACACAGATGATCACAAACACACCCGCCACCCTCACCACGCCGGGGCGTTTCTTGGACTCTGGATTCTTCAGCAGGAGCCTCTCGACCGGGCGTGGAAGAAACATGCCCGTTCGATTCTGGTAAGCAGTGTAACTCTCGCCGAACCGATTCTTCATCCGGCGTTCTTCGTCCCCTGCAAGAACGTAGTAAAGAAGGAGCATGACTGCAAGGAGGACGAGCGTTAAGAATCTGGGCCACATGATTGCGAGTCCCAGAGCAGCGACCGCAAGTCCGATGTACTGTGGATGTCGCACGAAGACGTATAGCCCCTTTGTCGTCGTTCCCTTGCGCAAGAGTTTGCCCAGGTAGACCTGCGCAGCGCAAACGACGAAGACCAACATCCCCATGACAAAGAAGATTGAACCGAGAACTCGAATCACGACCAACACTTCGTTCGGCGGTACGATCATGTGAGGAAGAAAGAATGCAGTCAGCCATCGGGTGATGGACGACTGATTGAGTGCGAGCAGGAATGGGTTGAAGACCGCATAGAAGAATGCGGCAAAGGGACTTATCATGATCACAATCTCCAACGCCACGAGGAACGACAGAACAATGGCACTGTGGGCGGTGAAGCGGTTGATTTTCTCGTTGGATAAATTGTACTTTCTTAACATTTTCATTGATCTCCTAAATGTGAAGCTCACCTGATGAACGTTCATTGCAAATGATTGACCCTGGTAGAGCAATTCTACATAACGCATCCCCGCACCATCATGTTACAACACCCAATATCTATCAATGATGCCATCATTTTGTGAGCACAACTATTATCGTCACTGAAAATCGTTGCTTCTTCATCATAACATGGATTGCTGGATCGATTCCGGCAGAGTGGACTCCACAGTTGTGCGTAACGTACCCAAATGTGCGGAACCGGAAAGTGTGCTTCAGCGGCGCCACTTAAACTCCCACTCGCAAAATCCGTCCGTAACGGAATCGGGCGGGGCGTGCACACGGGTGGTTTCTATGCGCGGGTCCACCGCACGCGCAAACTGCATGTACTCAACCAGCCCCACCGACTTGCATGGGAATGGCGGCAGTCCTTTTTGTTGCCTCGCCTGCTGTACACGACACTCGACCATCCGAAAGCGCAGCGTTTGATCATCGACGCGCTCGGCTTCTTGTAGATTGATCGCAGCGTACAGTCTGAAGGCAAGCGCCTTATCGAGCGCGTCCAAGCCTCCGCTTTCGGGAATATCGAACATGAGCATGATGCGCCGCGCTTCAACGGGAGAAAAGCACACCCACGATTTTGTGTCCAGCTCGATCGCCGTCTCCATGCCGAGCTTTTCCTCGGCAGCAAGGAACCAGCAGCCATCGTGCGCCAACCAGTTTTTGGCGAAGAGTCGTACCAGCTTGAGCAGATCGTCGCGTGAGAGTTCGTCGATTGTCATGTTCATCATCCTAGATAAGTGATTCGAGGGCGACGCCGCGATCAGTGCAACCGCTCCGTATGATCAACCAGGGTGCCATCGAGGTACGCACAGATTGCGTCGTCAATGTTTGCTATATCTGCAATCCTTGGTTGAATATTTGCCGAACACAGGCTTTCATATGCCCCGGCTCCCATGCCGCGAGCCAGCAATACTTCGCAATCCGTGATTGCCGATGCCATACGTTGGTGCTTCGATTGGGAGGCCGCGTCAAAGCCATGACCTCTCGCGTCTGTACCTTGCGCCTCATGTGCATGTGGCTCAGTTGCAAAGTGTGCGTGACCTAGTTTGTCCCGCTTCTCACGCGCAACGACGTTGCCGTTCTCTATCGTGATGACGACATAGAAAGGTGCCCGTCCAAAATGTTGACTGATGGTGACCCCATCATTTGATACTGCTGCGATTTTCATTTGAGACCTCATTATTTTATTGATAGTATGCGATAGAACCATTTCGCCATTCACGTACCGTCATCTACACCAACCCCAGTGCCATCGAACTACACCAGAGGAGTAATCCTCCGGCGAATATCCAATGGATATCCATCTTGAACCAGCGCACCGCGACGAACGCGAGAGCGGCAAAAACATACGCTGGCGAGGAGTTGAGCGCGACGCCGCCCAATTGCAGGATCACCACAGCGAGCATTCCGACGAATGATGCGAGTACACCTGCCAACGCTCCCCGCACGACTCTCAGGTTTCGCAGATGGGAAAAAACCTCTGTGAAGATGAGTGTCATGACAAATGACGGAGAAAACATAGCGAACGTCGCAAGCGCCGCCCCGGACACGCCGCCCATCTTGTAGCCGATGAATGCAGCAGTGATCAGAAAAGGTCCGGGTGTTATCTGTCCCAAACCGATTCCATCGGCAAATTGACTCAGAGTCAACCAGTGATGTGCATCTACCACATCAGCCTGAATAAGCGGAATAATGGTCATCCCACTCCCAAACGCAACGGCACCGATCTTGAAGAGAGAGAGAGTGAGTAAACCAATGTCTGATCTGAGCGACCATCCGAATCCAGCGGCGAAGAAAACCATGATGGTGACCGCAGCGATTCCAACCCATCGCCGCAAAGGGGTCGACGTTTCAGAGTGCGGGATAACCACGTTGCGCTCCGTCTGTCGTATCAAGGATGCACCCATTGCAAGCGCCACTATGACGATCCACAGCGCATTCACCTTGAACAAGAGCCCGGCAAATGCAAGCAGAGTAATGACCACTTCAACTCGACCTTTCAAGGCACGTTCACCCAAATCGATCGTAACGTTGAATAATACACCTATGACCAGAGCTTCCAATCCTGTAAAAAGAGGGTGAATCCATAATAGGCTCGCCGCCGCAAAGTACAGAGCGGAGAGAGCGAGCATCATGACAAACGAAGGCAGAACGAACCCTGTCGTCGCCAGGACGGCACCCGGGACTCCCCGGAGCTTGTAACCAACATATGCCGTGAAATCGACCATGATCGGGCCGGGATAGAGTTGCACAAGAGCGAGCCCCTCGTTCATCTCTTCCTCGGTCAGCCAACGATTGCGCATCACAAGTGACTTCAGTTTCTGGAGGATCGCCATGCTGAAAGCAGTGAGGCCGACCAGAAGATACTCGACCAGGATTTCCCACAGAGAAACTTGTGGGCGTTTGTTCATCTCCGGCGGGGTGGCTGGTTCAGCTTCATGCATCATAACTAGTTCTTCGCACTTTCCTTTTCTCGCTTTTACCCTAGGCAAAGCCGGTGTTCATTGCGAGGGATTCTGTACGAGGCAATTTTACTTTTCCTCAAAGAGTGTACTTGCACATCTGGCAGTCTCAATCCCATATTGCGTTGCACAATGTCAGCATACGATCCGGTTGTTTGCCTGCGGGTGACTATCTTCTCGTAGTTCATACGAGTTGCTTTGTGCTGCACGAATCGCACTCAAACTGGAGCGTGGTATGGGTAATATCGTGCTTGTCGTGCAGGCGTATTTCAATCTCTTTTCGTATCTCAGCTGTGCGGCTCACAAGGAGATCATCCACGTCAACATGCGCTTCGAAGTGAATGTCGGAATCGTTCATCTTCCAAACGTGAACGTGGTGAATATTCCTCACGCCGGGAACCGCTTCTACTGTGCGCTGCAACTCGTTCATATTGATCTCGGCCGGCGAGGACATCATAATGACATCCACGGCTTCTTTGACGATATCATATGTCTCTTTGAGGATGTAAATGGAAATGAGAATCGTGAGCGCCGGATCGATCCAGGTGATGTTGAACACCATGATGAACACAGCGCCGACGATCACCGCAAGACTGGAGACGGCGTCGCTCAGCAAATGAAAGTAGGTAGCACGAATGTTGATGTTCCCCTCGGAACCTCTCTTGAGCAACACTGTTCCGACGACATTGGCAATCAGACCCACAGTGGCAACGATTAGCATTAGATTCCCGGTGATTGGAGTCGGGTTGGAGAATCTCTCAATTGCCTCCTTAATCAGAAAGAAACTGATGATGATGAGCGTGCTCGCATTGATGATCGCCGCCAGAAGTTCGGCGCGCTTGAGGCCAAATGTATATTTCAGTGTTCGTGGTCTGTTACTTAACCGGATCGCAATGTAGGTAATAATGATGGCGATACCATCGCTGAAGTTGTGCATCGCATCGGAGAGGAGGGAAAGACTTCCGGAAACAATCCCACCAGCAACCTCAACGACAGTGATGAGGAAGTTGAGAAGCATGGTGGTGAAAAGGCGCTTCTCTAACTGACTGTCCGAAGATATATGAGAGTGGTTATGTGACATTGTTTTCAGAATGCAGTGTAGATGTAATACACGCCGCCAAGGATGACGAGCACTCCCGCAGAGCGCTTCAGGTAGGTCATGCCCTTCGACTGCTCCGTCCAGTTGAGATACTTTTGTACCGTTCCCGCAGCGCCCCCCGCTGCCACGATCACCGCACAGTGGCCGATGCCGAATGCGGTAATAAGGGAGAGTGCCTGAATCATATTCGTTGTTGCAACGCTGAACGCCACGCCGAGTACCGGCGCCATGTAGGCAAACGTGCATGGACCGAGCCCAACACCAAAAATAAGTCCCAACAGCAATGCACCTTTCCATCCACGCGCAAAAGATGTTCGTGGAACTATCCCGCCCCACGAAAGAGTGATGACATCCAT
>Ga0209048_10003243_pt1 | contig 15862 bp, 15 predicted proteins | sample FrelakmetCRP12CR_FD_187146 | JGI IMG/M metagenome (GOLD analysis project Ga0209048, IMG submission 187146) | Freshwater lake sediment microbial communities from the University of Notre Dame, USA, for methane emissions studies - CRP12 CR (SPAdes)... | ecosystem: Environmental > Aquatic >... | reverse complement strand
CTCAGGCGGCGTCGTGGATGCGGACCTCGACGGGGGCGTCACCGCGGGGGACGTCGGTCCCGTGCACGAGCTCGCCGACCCCGCCGATGTGGTCGATGTGGCCGTGCGTCGAGAAGATGGCCACGAGCCTCAGGCCGTGGTGGCGCAGCCGCCCGACGATGGCCGACGGGTCCGGTGGGGCGTCGATCAGGACGGCCTCTCCTCCCGGGCCCTGGGGTGCGACGAGCCAGCAGTTGGTCTGGGCCAACCAGAGCGGGAGTCCTTCGATCAGCACATCGGGCAGGCTAACGGCGCGCCGTCAGCGCCGCCGACGTCGACGGCCGCCGGGCGCGGTGGCGGCCGACCGCGGCCACGCCGCCGATGATCATCGCCGTTCCGACGAGCAGCCTGGCGTCGACCGCTTCGCCCAGCGCGAGCCAGCCGACCACGATGGCGACCGGCGGGACCAGGTAGGTCACGAGCGCGGCGCGCGTCGCGCCGACGGCGGCGATCGCGCCGTAGTTGATCCAGTACGCCACCCCCGTCGCCACGACGCCGAGCTCCAGCACGGCGGCGATCCGGCCCGGAGTGGGGTCGAACAGCGTGGTGGTCGACGTCACGACGGCCGGGACGGCCAGGAGCGCGGTGGCCACTGCCAGCTGGCCGGTGGCGGCGGCCAGAGGCGCGACCCCCGTGAGGTTGCGCTGGATGTGCACGTAGTTGATCCCGTAGCACAGCCCGGCGAGGACGGCCGCGGCGACGCCCGCCACCGAGGACGAGACCACGTCGTGGCCCGCCAGCCCGGAGGCGACGGCCACCCCGGCGAGCCCGACGGCCAGCCCGACGAGCTGGCCGCCCCGCAGCCGCTCGCGCATCACGAGCGCCGACGCGAGCGCGGCGAAGATCGTCGTGGTGGCCTGGGCGACCGACGTCAGCGACGAGGCGATCCGCTGCTCGGCCCAGGCCAGCAACGAGAACGGGATCGCCGCTCCGAAGAGCCCGGACACGGCGACGTTGCGCCAGAACGAGCGCTCCCTCGGCAGGCGCGTCCGGGACAACCCAGCGATGACGGCGAGAGCGACGAGCCCGGTGCTGACCCGCCCGAAGGCGACCGTCACCGGGGTGAGGCCCCGCACGGCGATCTTGATGAAGACGAAGGACCAGCCCCAGATGAAGGCCAGCAGGGCGATCCGTCGCACCGCTGGAGTCTGGCAGTTCGATCCGGTCGCGACCGGCGGGTTTCGGTCGTCCGGGCGCCCCGGGCACCCGCGGCGGACCCCACGTAGACTCGCCGGCATGACCCGATCGCTGATCGAGCGCCGCCTGGTCGACGTGGCCGACCGGCTCCGGTCGCTGCGCGAGGAACTGGCGATCGTGGACGAGCAGCACGGGCACCTCGTGGCCGAGGCCGACGACACCCGCCTGCGCGCCCTGGTGTCGGAGACACCCCTCGCCGAGCAGGAATTCCGCGAAGCCCAGCGCCACGCCGACGCGATGGCCCGACACCGGGCCGACCTGCTCGGTGCGATCAGCCAGCTCGAGACGAAGCAGGACGACCTCTTGGACCGCCTGATCGCCGAGAAGCGCTGACCGGTCGAGCGCAGGAGGCATCCCCGTGACCCGAGTCGTGATCGCCGAGGACGAGGCCATCATCCGCCTGGACCTCAAAGAGACTCTCGAGGAGGAAGGCTACGAGGTCGTGGGGGAGACCGGCCGGGGTGACAAGGCCGTCGAGCTCGTGCGCGAGCTGCGACCCGACGTCGCCATCTTCGACGTGAAGATGCCCGGTCTGGACGGCATCAGCGCCGCCGCGACGGTGACGGCCGAGAGGCTGTGCGCCGTGCTGATCCTGACGGCCTTCAGCCAGCGTGACGTGATCGAGCAGGCCCGCGACGCGGGCGCCCTCGCCTACCTCGTGAAGCCGTTCCAGCGCACCGAGCTCGTCCCGGCCGTGGAGCTGGCCATCGGGCGGTTCAAGGAGCTCGCCGCGCTCACGCACGACGTGAAGACCCTCGAGGAGCAACTGGAGACGCGCAAGGTCCTGGACCGGGCCAAGGGCGTGCTCATGGACGCCCACGGGCTGAACGAGTCCCAGGCCTTCTCCTTCATCCAGCGCACGGCCATGAACGAGCGGACCACGATGCGCGAGGTCGCCGACAAGGTCGTCGCCGGCGAGCTCCACCCCTGAGCCCGTGAGCGAGTACCTGCTCCTCGACGGCAATTCGCTGACCTACCGGGCCTTCTTCGCCCTCCCGACCGACCTCGCCACGGCGTCGGGCCAGGTGACGAACGCGGTCTACGGGTTCACCTCGATGCTCATCAACCTGCTGCGCGACCACCAGCCCGACGCCGTGGTGGTCCTGTTCGACCGGCCCGAGCCCACGTTTCGCCACGAGCTGGCCGGCGAGTACAAGGCGCAGCGGGCCGCCGCCCCGGACATCCTGCGCCAGCAGATGGGGCTGGTGCGCCAGGTCCTCGAGGTGCTCGGCATCACCGTCGCCGACCTGGCCGGCTTCGAGGCCGACGACCTGATCGCGACCCTGGCCACCAGGATCCGGGACCGGGGGGACGATGCGCTCATCGTGACCGGGGACCGCGACGCGTTCCAGCTCGTCGAGGACCCCCACGTGCGGGTCCTGTACAACCGCAGAGGTGTCTCGGAGTACTCGCTCTACGACGAGGCCGGCATCGCCGAGCGGACCGGGGTGACGCCGCGCGCCTACCCCGAGTACGCCGCCCTGCGCGGGGATCCGAGCGACAACCTCGACGGTGTCCCCGGCGTCGGCGAGAAGACCGCGGCGAAGCTCATCACGACCTACGGCGGCCTCGACGGGGTCTTCGCCAACCTCGCCGCCCAGACGCCGAAGCTGCGCGAGAACCTGGCCGTGCACGAGGCCAGGGTGCGTCGCAACGCCGAGATCATGGTCCTGCGCCGTGACGCGCCCGTGGAGCTCGACCTCGACGGGCTGGGAGGGATGCGACCCCCCGATCTGGACGAGGTGAAGCGCCTGTTCGACTTCCTCGAGTTCCGCTCCCTGTTCGAGCGCCTCGAGCCGGTGCTCGGTGCCCGGCTCGGCGCGGCCCCCGGCGGGGGAGCGGTCCTGGAGGCCGAGCTCAGCATCTGCTCCACGGCGGCGGAGTCGGTGGCGGCGCTCGGGTCGGCCCCGACGCTCGACGTCGCGGCGCGCTGGGCGGGAGCCCGGGGTCGCTCGGCGCTGCTCGGGTTGGCCGTGGCCACCGACCCGGCGTCCGGCGACGTGGCGTGGATCCCGGCGGAGCACCTGGGCGACGTCTCCGTCCGTGCCGCGCTCGGCGCTTCGGGTCCCCTGCGGGCCCACGACGCGAAGCCGCTGCTGCGCTCGCTGCTCGCCCTCGGGCTCGACCTGGAGTCGTTGGCGTTCGACACGGCGATCGCCGCCTACCTGCTCGACCCCGGGCAGAGCGAGTACCGCCTGGCCGACGTCCTGGCCCGCCACGACGGTGCGACGCTGGCCCAGGGGTCGGCCGTCCCCGGCCAGCTCGACTTCGACGAGGGCGGCGAGGACGAGCGCGCCATCGCGGCCCGGGAGGCGCTGGCCGTGCACCGGCTGGTCCCGGCGCTGGGATCCGCCCTCGATCGCGACGGCATGCGCGAGCTCTACGACCGCATCGAGAACCCGCTCGTGCGGGTCCTCGCACGGATGGAGGACGTCGGCGTCGGGGTGGACGTCGGCGTCCTGCGCTCGCTCAACGAGCGACTCACGGCGCTGTGCGCCCGGCTGAGGACGGCCATCTACGAGGCCGCCGGGCACGAGTTCAACGTGAACTCGACGCCCCAGCTGCGCCAGGTCCTGTTCGACGAGCTCGGCCTGGCGCCGCAGAAGAAGACCAAGACCGGCTACTCCACCGATGCGGCGTCGCTCGAGCGCCTGCGGGACCAGCACCCGATCGTCGACGTGCTGCTCGACTACCGGGAGGCCGAGAAGCTCCGCTCCACCTACGGCGAGGGCCTCCTGGCCGAGGTCGCGCCCGACGGGCGCATCCATGCCACGTTCAACCAGACCGTCGCCCGCACGGGTCGGCTGTCGAGCGACCAGCCGAACCTGCACAACATCCCGGTCCGCTCGGAGGAGGGCCGCCAGTTCCGCGAGGCGTTCGTGCCCGGTCCGGGACACCTGCTCCTGGTGGTCGACTACAACCAGATCGAGCTGCGCTGCATCGCCCACCTGGCCGAGGACCCCGGCCTGATCGCTGCGTTCACCTCCAGGACCGACATCCACACCGCGACCGCGAGCCGCGTGTTCGGGGTCGAACCCACCGCCGTCAACCTCGAACAGCGCTCGAAGGCCAAGATGGTCTCCTACGGCCTGGCGTACGGCATGGAGGCCTACGGGCTCGGTCAGCGGCTCAACATCGCCACCGAGGAAGCGGCCGAGATCCTGAAGGCCTACTTCGAGGCGTTCCCTTCGGTGAAGGCCTACATGGATCGCACCGTCACCGAGGCCCGCCGGCGCGGCTACACCGAGACCCTCTTCGGACGGCGCCGACCGATCCCGGAGCTGGCCAGCGACAACTTCCGGGTGCGCCAGGCGGGGGAGCGCCAGGCCATGAACGCCGGCATCCAGGGCCTGGCCGCCGACATCTTCAAGATCGCCCTGGTGCGCCTCGACCAGGCGCTGGAGCGGGGTGGGCACGCCAGCCGCCTGATCCTGCAGGTCCACGACGAGGTCCTGGTCGAGATGCCCGAAGACGAGCGCGACGTCGTGGTCGAACTGACCCGGGCGACGCTGTCGGGGGCCGCCGAGCTGCGGGTCCCGTTGGAGGTCAACCTGGCCGTCGGGCGGTCCTGGGCCGCGGCCAAGTCGTGACCGGGTTGACACCGTCGTGACGGATCTCTGAGAATTCCTTCATTCCGGGCGACGACCGGCCGATACCGGAGCCATGTCGCGGACGCGCCAACGCTCGCTCCTGGCGGTGACCCTCTTCGCCGCCGTGATGTACGTCCTGATGTCGTTCGCCGTGGCGGTCTCGACCGCGAACAAGTGCAACGCCAGCACCGCGGGGCACAAGAGCTGGGTCTTCGCCCCTCCGCATTGGGAGTGCGCCTACCCGAGCATCAGAATCGGCGGGTGAGCTCCGAGCCCGGTCGCGGGCACTGGTTCGAACCGATCGCCGACCACCTCGGGGGCGCGTACCTGCGCTACGCCTTCACGAAGGGCACCGACCAGGAGGTGGGCTTCCTCGCACCGCTGCTCGGTCTCGCCACCGGTTCCCGACTCCTCGACGTCGGCTGCGGGCCCGGGCGCCACGCGCACGCCTTCGCCCGCCAGGGCGTCGAGGTCGTAGGTCTCGACGTGTCGGAGCGCTTCGTGAGGCTCGCTCGCCAGGGGGCGCCGACGGGCGCGCGCTTCGTGCGTGGTGACGCTCGCGACCTGCCCTTCCGGGCCCGCTTCGACGCCGTCATCTCGCTGTGCCAGGGAGGGTTCGGCCTGCTGAACGGTGAGGTCGGCGACGCCCGCGTCCTGCGGGGCATGGCCGAGGCCCTCCGCCCTGGCGGGCGGGTGGCCCTGAGCGCCTTCAGCGCCTACTTCCGGCTCCGCTACGGCGGCGACGCCACCGCGCACGAGTTCGACGCCGACCTCGGCGTGGACCACGAGTGGACGGTCGTGCGCGACGAGGCCGGCCGGGCCAAGGACGTCGAGCTGTGGACGACGTGCTACACGCCAAGGGAGCTGCGCCTCCTCGTCGCCGCGGCGGGCCTCGTGATCGAGCACCTGTGGTCGGTCGAGCCCGGGGCCTACCGAGCCGACCCACCCGACGCCGACCACGCCGAGTACCTGGTGGTGGCCAGAAAGCCCGGCCCGGACCTGTGAGGCGGGGGCTTCCGCCTGCTATTTTCCCTGGCGCGCCCCCGCTCATGGGCGGCGAGGCGCCGTCCTGTCCACCATGCGAAAGCGGTTCCTCCCCTTGTCCGACTCCCTGACCCAACTCGACGACCTCGGCGGCTACGTCCCGCGCCAGATCGTCGCCGACGACCTCGACATGCCCTTCGCCGACGCCGTCGACCGCACCATCGTCGACGTCGAGGACGGCCAGGTCGTCCACGGCAAGATCGTGAAGGTCGACCGCGACGAGGTGCTGCTCGACATCGGGTACAAGTCCGAGGGCGTGATCCCGGCCCGCGAGCTGTCCATCCGCAACGACGTGAACCCGTCCGAGATCGTGAAGCTCGGCGATGAGATCGAGGCCCTCGTGCTCCAGAAGGAGGACAAGGAGGGCCGCCTCGTGCTGTCGAAGAAGCGGGCCCAGTACGAGCGGGCCTGGGGCACGATCGAAAAGGTCAAGGAAGCCGACGGGATCGTCGAGGGTCCCGTGATCGAGGTGGTGAAGGGGGGGCTGATCCTCGACATCGGCCTGCGCGGCTTCCTGCCTGCGTCCCTGGTGGAGCTGCGCCGCGTCCGGGACCTCCAGCCCTACGTCGGGCGGACCCTCCAGGCCAAGATCATCGAGCTCGACAAGAACCGCAACAACGTGGTGCTCTCGAGGCGCGGCTTCCTCGAGGAGACCCAGAAGGAGCAGCGCGAGGACTTTCTGGCGAACCTGAAGCCCGGTGAGGTGCGCAAAGGGGTCGTCTCCTCGGTCGTCAGCTTCGGCGCCTTCGTCGACCTCGGTGGCATGGACGGCCTCGTGCACGTGTCGGAGCTGTCGTGGAAGCACGTCGACCACCCGGGCTCGGTCGTCCAGGTCGGCGACGAGATCACGGTGCAGGTCCTCGAGGTCGACCTCGACCGTGAGCGCATCAGCCTCTCGCTCAAGGCGACCCAGCAGGACCCGTGGCAGGAGTTCGCCAGCACCCACAGGGTCGGCGAGCTCGTGTACGGGCGGGTGACCAAGCTGGTCCCGTTCGGGGCGTTCGTGCAGGTGGGCGAAGGCATCGAAGGTCTCGTCCACATCTCGGAGATGTCCGCTCACCACGTCGACGCCCCCGAGCAGGTGGTCACGCCCGGCGAGGAGCTCTGGGTCAAGATCATCGACCTCGACCTCGACCGGCGCCGCATCAGCCTCTCGATCAAGCAGGCGGCTGAGGGTGGCGAGGTGGCCGAGGAGTACCGCGAGCAGTTCGGCGCCCACAACTTCGACGCCGAGGGCAACTACATCGGTGGGGCCGACGATGCCGAGCGCGAGGCGGCCTGGCGCGAGTACTACGAGCAGTACGGGGACGCCGGGGCCGAGGCACCGCCCCCCGGCGAGGCGCCGCCGCCCGGCGAGGCACCGGCCGACCCGCCCCCCGACACCGGCACCGACGCCTGAACCCGCTCGAGCCAACTCGAGACGGCCGCCCGTGAGGGCGGCCGTTTCGCGTCCGGGTTCCGGCGCGGTGGCGCCGCCCCAAATTCCCGAAAGCCCTTGATTGCCCTGTTCGGGCTGCCGAAAGAAGCCCATTGGCCGGTGGCGACATGCCACCGATCTTCTGGCTGAACGAAGGAGAGCATCGTGGGTTCGAAGCGGACGTTGGTCCTCCTCTCGGCACTGGTGATCGGTGTGATCGCCGCCGGCGCCCTGTACTTCTATGTCAACGGCATCGAGGACCGGGCCTTCAAGGGCACCCAGCCGGTGCTGGTCTGGGTGGCCAAGCAGGACATCCCGGCGGGCACCGCGGGTGAGGCGGCGGCGCCGTTCATCATCCAGAAGAAGGTCCCCCTCGACGTCCGCCCGGCGACGGCCATCACCGACCCGAGCACGATCGTGGGCAAGGTGGCCAAGATCAACCTCGTCGCCGGCCAGGTCGTGGTGAGCGACATGTTCGCCCAGAAGTCCGACGTGGTGCAGTCCACGTTCGCCGACCGCCTCGGCAAGGACCGGGTGGCGGTGACGGTGTCGGTGGACCAGGTCCATGGCGTCTCGGGCCTGCTCCAGCCCGGGGACCACGTCACCTTGATGGTCGTCACGACCGGTGACCAGTCGGCCGTGGCCAACGGCGCGGCACCGGGTGCACCGACCACGACGGTGAAGGACGCCCCGGCCAACGCGGCGAGCCTCGGTGAGGTCCACTTCCTCTACCAGAACGTGCAGATCCTGGCGGTGGGCACGAACCTCGGCGGCGCTCCCGCCCCGTCGGGCACCGGCACGACTCCGGTGACCGCGGCGGCGAGCGGCCTCATGACCTTCGCCGTCCCGCCGGACGCCGCGGCCCGCATCGCCCTGACCGGCTCGGAGCTGTACCTGGCCCTCGAGCCCAACAACTACACCCCGGTCTCGGTGAGCCCGATCAACTGGTCGAACGTGTTCAAGACCGCCGGCCTGGCCATCCCCTTGCCCACGACCGTGGCGCCCGCCGCCCCGACGACCCCCACGACCGCCAAGGGGTGACGCGGTGTCGATGGAGGCCCCTACCTTTGACCAGGCATCGAGCCCCGCGGGCTTCGGTGTCGTGGTGGTGGACACCGACCCGGGACTGAGCGAGTTCCTGGCCGGCGAGCTCGACGGTGTCGTCGGCTGGTACACCGGGGTGGCCGGGATCCCGGCATCCTCGCCGGTCGGGGCCGGTCTGGTCGTGGTGCTCGGGCCGTCGCTCGCCAACGCGGGCGACCTGCAGGCCGCCGAAGGGGTCTTCCGCAACCGCCGTGATCTCGGCCCGCTGCTGCTCGTCGAGTTCATGACCCCTGATCTGTTGCACCGGGCTCTGCGGGCCGGGGTGCGCGACGTCCTGGCTGCACCCTTCGATCGTGAGCAGCTCGCGGCCGCCGTCGCCCGGGCCGGGGAGGCGCTCCAGCGCCCGCCGGCGGTCCTGCCCGAGCCCGAGGTCCCGACGCTGGCGGCCCCGGCCGCCGACGGCCCGGCCCCGTTGCCCGAGCCGGCGCCGAAGGTGCGCCACGGCAAGGTCGTCACCGTGTTCTCGACAAAGGGCGGGGCGGGGAAGTCGGTCATCGCGGTGAACATGGCGGTCACGCTGGCCCGCAAGAAGGACCAGCGGGTGATCCTCGTCGATGCCGACCTCCAGTTCGGCGACGTCGCGGTGATGCTGAAGCTGGCCCCCCAGCGCACGATCGTCGACGCCATCGGCAACATGGACAAGCTCGATTCGACGATGATCGAATCGTTCCTGATCCGCCACGAGCCCTCGGGTCTCGACGTCCTGGCCGCACCGCTCGAGCCGAGCTTCGCCGATCGGGTCACCGCCGCCGAGATGGGACGGATCGTGGCCTTGTTGCGCACGGTCGCCGACGTGGTGGTCGTCGACACGCCGGCCTACTTCAACGAGGTCGTCATCGATCTCATCGAGCACAGCGACGAGATCCTGCTGGTCGCCGGGATGGACGTGCCGAACATCAAGAACGTGAAGATCGGCCTGCAGACCCTCAAGATGCTCAACCTGCCCGTGGACCGGGTCCGGTTGATCTTGAACCGCGCCGGGTCGAAGGTCCGTCTCGAGGTCGCGGACGTGGAGCGCACGCTGGGTGTCCAGGCCGACTGCCTGGTTCCGAGCGACATCGTGGTCCCGCAATGTGTCAACAAGGGCGTCGCCGTGGTGCTCGAAGCACCGAAGTCCGGCGTCGCGAGGGCGATCGAGCAGTTGGCCGCCCGGTACATGGTCAAGGCCTAGGACAGGGAGGTAGTCGATCGTGTCGCTCTACAAGCGGCTCCAAGAGGCTCAGCAGGGCACGACCCCTTCCGGGACCCCGCCGACGCCGGGTACCCCGCCCACCGGTGTCGGTTGGCGCGATCCGATGGTGGACGAGCTCCGTCAGCGCGTGCACCACCACCTCATCGACTCGCTCGGACCCACGCTCTACGACCGTCGGATCTCCGAGGACGAGCTGCGCCAGAAGGTCTACGAGCAGCTCCAGGCGGCGCTGGCCGCCGAACGGGTGCCGCTGTCGGCCTCGGACCGGGCCCAGCTCATCCAGGACGTCTCCGACGACATCCTGGGCTACGGCCCGATCGACAAGCTGCTGCGCGACGAAAACGTCAGCGAAGTCATGGTGAACGGGCCCGGGGTCGTCTACATCGAGCACAAGGGCCGCATCGAGCGGGCCGACGCCTCGTTCGTCGACGAGACCCACCTGCGTCGCATCATCGACAAGATCGTCGGCCAGGTCGGCCGGCGCATCGACGAGTCGACGCCCATGGTGGACGCCCGCCTCCCCGACGGCTCCCGTGTCAACGCCGTGATCCACCCCCTCGCCATCGGCGGCCCCTTCCTCACCATCCGGAAGTTCTCCAAGGACCCGTTCCAGATCGACGACCTGATCCGGTTCGGCACCTTGAACGCCCAGGCCGCCCGCTTCGTGCAGGCCTGCGTGGTCGGCCGTCTGAACGTCATCGTCTCGGGCGGTACCGGCACCGGCAAGACGACGATGCTGAACGTGTTGTCGTCGTTCATCCCGCCCGACGAGCGCATCGTCACGGTGGAGGACTCCAAAGAGCTCCAGCTCCACCAGGAGCACGTCCTGTCCCTCGAGGCCCGACCGCCCAACATCGAAGGTCGCGGCGAGGTCACCATCCGCGACCTGGTCCGCAACTGCTTGCGCATGCGGCCCGATCGCATCGTGGTCGGCGAGTGTCGAGCGGGCGAGGCCCTCGACATGCTCCAGGCCATGAACACCGGCCACGACGGCTCGATCACCACCGTCCACTCGAACAGCCCGCGCGACACCTTGTCCCGCATCGAGACGATGACCCTGATGTCGGGCTTCGACCTGCCCATCCGGGCCATCCGGGAGCAGATGGCCTCGGCGCTCGACCTGATCGTGCACCTGAGCCGCCTGCGCGACGGCACCCGGCGCATCACCCACATCACCGAGGTCCAGAAGATGGAAGGTGACGTGATCACCCTCCAGGACATCTACCTGTTCGACTTCGGCATGGGTGTCGACGAGAACGGCCGGTTCAAGGGCCACCTGAAGGCCACCGGGATCCGTCCGAAGTTCGCCGAGAAGCTGGCTGACCTGGGCATCCGGCTCGGGCCGGAGGTCTTTGCCCCCGAGCAGTTCGTCAAGCGGAGCGCATGATGCGGCGTTGCTGGGGTGTCGCCGCATCCCTGACGGCCACGGCGCTGCTCGCTGGTGGCGCCCTGCTCGGGTCCGGCGCCTCGGCGAACGGGGTCACCGTGCCGCCGGCGGTCAAGCGGATCGATGCCACCGCCTTCCCGAAGGTGTCCATCGACCTCTTCGGTGGAGGCAACGACGTCTCCGCCGCCGTTGGCGCCACCGGCCTCACCTCGATCACGAGCCGCCGCGCCGCCGACGCCGGCGTGACGAGCGAGCTCGTCTACGTCGTCGACACCTCGTCGCCGATGGCCCTCGACGGTCGCCTCGACGCCGTGAAGCAGAGCCTGGCCAAGGTCGCCGCCGCACCGCCGGCGGGGACGAGGCTCGGGCTCGTGACCGCCGGCACGGTGCCCGTCACCCGGGTCGACTCGGTCGACGGTCCGGCCTTCGCCGCCGCGGTGGCCGATCTCCATTCGACGGGCCAGTCGCAGTCGTCGATGCGTGACGCCCTCGCCGGCACGCTGGCGCTGCTGCGGGCGCACAAGGACTCGTTGGCCAACGTCGTCGTGATCACCGCCTCGACGGACACGGTGTCGGGCACGGCCTACCAGGCCCTGCACTCCGCGATCCTCGACGGGGGTGTGACCGTCGGGGTGGTAGCCGTGGACAACCCCGGCCTCGACGCCTCGACGGCCCGCTCGCTGGCCGCTGACGGCAGGGGACCGCTCCAGGACGGCAAGGACCCGTCGTCGATCGGGGCGGCCATCGACTCCACCACCGCGCTCGTCGGCGCCGAGCGCCGGGTCACGGTGCAGCTCCCTGCGGGCGTCCAGTCCTTCGATCTCGTCATCGGAGGCCAGCGGGTCTCGGTGGCTCCCTCGGCGGGGTTCGTGACCGTGGGCACCGCAGCCAACCCGACCATGGCCACGCCCGACAAGGTTGCCGGGCCTTCGTTCCTGCAGTCGGACAACGGCAAGGTCATCGCGATCGGCCTGGCCACCGTGGCCATCGTCTTGTTCGCCGTCGGCATCGCCCTGCTGATCGTGCGCAAGGACTCCACCTTGGACGAGGTCCTGATGCCATACGCCGAAGGGGGCTGGTCCGCGCCGACGGGTCTGCCGATCACCGAGGCGGAGGAGTCCGGGGCCCTCGTCGAGACCAAGTTCGTCCAGCGCGCCGTCGAGATCACCCGCAAGGTGGCCCAGAGCCGCGGCGTGCTGGTCTGGTTCGAGAAGGCCCTCGAGCGGGCCGACGTCCCCGTGCACCCGGCCGAGTTCCTGTTCTTCTACAGCGTCAGCACGGCCGTGCTCTCGGCGTTCGCCGCGGTCATGACCGGCAGCGCGATCACGGCGGTGCTCGTCCTGGGCCTGCTGATCGTCGCGCCGCCGCTGGTGCTGAACTTCCTGGCCGGCCGGCGCCGGCGGAAGTTCCAGAGCCAGCTCCCGGACACCTTGAACCTGCTGGCCGGGTCGCTGAAGGCCGGCTACTCCCTGATGCAGGGGGTGGCCGCCATCAGCCAGGAGATCGACGGCCCGATGGGCAAGGAGCTGCGTCGCATCGTGCTCGAGTCCCGCCTCGGGCGACCGCTCGAGGACGCCATGAACGACTCCGCAGCCCGGATGGGTTCGGCCGACTTCGAGTGGGCGGTGATGGCGATCAACATCCAACGTGAGGTCGGCGGCAACCTGGCCGAGCTCCTCATGACCGTGGCCGACACGATGGTCCAACGTGAGCGCCTCCGCCGCGACGTGAAGTCGCTCACGGCCGAGGGGCGCATGAGCGCCATCGTGATCGGCGCACTGCCGGTGCTGCTCGGGTTCGCGATGTACTCGCTGAACCCCGGCTACATGCGGGTCCTGTTCAACGACCACTTCGGGCAGATGCTGCTCGGCGGCTCGATCCTGCTCGCGCTGGTCGGGTTCTGGTGGATGAAGAAGACGATCGAGGTCGAGGTATGAACCCCCAACTGCTCCTCGGGCTGGTCGGCGTCGTCGCCGCGGTCGTCCTCGCGGCGGTCGCGCTGGCGGGCACCACCGAACCGGTCACCACCGTCCAGTCCGACAGCGGTGAGGGCATCCCCCTCAGCACCCGCCAGAGCGAGCTGGCCAACCCGTTCCGTGACCGGGCGCTGGCCCCGGTCCTGCGGGCCTTCACCGGCCTCGGGCGCAAGTACACGCCGACGGGCTACGTCGACGGCATCCGCAAGAAGTTCGTGTCCGCCGGCGTCGGGTCGACCGAGACGGTGGACCGCTTCCTCGCGCTGCGGGTCATCACGGTGGTCGCCATCCCGATCTCGTGGACCCTGGTGCTGTTCGCGACGGACATGAAGGGGCTGATGCGCAACGCGGTCCTGCTCCTTCTCACGTTGGTCCTGCTCCTCGGGCCGGACGCGGTGGTGAACCGGCGGGTGGAGGACCGCCGGCTCGAGGTGCAGCGCAAGCTCCCCGAGATCCTCGACCTCCTCGTGATCAGCGTGGAGGCCGGTCTCGGTTTCGAGCAGGCGCTCGACCGCTGCGTCCAGGTCGTGCCCGGGCCGCTCTCGGAGGAGTTCAACCGGATGCTGGGCGAGACGCGGGCCGGGTCCAACCGGGCCGACGCCATGCGGGCCATGGAGACACGCATCAACGTCCCCGAGCTCCGCTCGTTCGTGCTCGCCGTCCTGCAGGCGGACACCTTCGGTGTGTCCATCGGGCGCGTCCTGCGGTCCCAGGCCGACGAGATGCGGATCAAGCGCCGCCAGCTGGCCCAGGAGAGGGCGATGAAGGCGCCCGTGAAGATGCTCGTGCCCATGGTGTTCTGCATCTTCCCGGCCCTGTTCGTCATCACGATCGGGCCGGCGGTCATCAACATCATGAACAACTTCAAGTGACGGTTCCTCAAAGAATCGTCAAGTTCCGGTGGCGGCGGCCGATCTAAGAGCCATGCTCGCCGAGGACCTCGCCCCGACCACCGCGGCGTCGGTGCACCACCGGTTCCTGACGTGGGGCGCGCTGGCCGGACTCGTCGTGTGCGTGTGGGGCTGGAGGATCGGCCTGCGGCCCTTGGGCGACAACAGCTTCCTCACCCACCTGGCCACGGGCCGGATCATCCTCGACCACGGCATCCCCCGCCACGACCCCTACTCCTACACCGCTCCCGGTTCTCCGTGGGTGGTGCAGAGCTGGCTCGCCTCGACCGTGTACGGCCTGGTCGACCGGGTGGGCGGCTGGAGGGCCCTCCAGCTCCTCACCGGTGCGGCCACGGTCCTGCTCGCCGCCCTGACCTGGCGCCTGTCGAGACCGGCGAGCGGGGTGCTCGCCCGCCTCCTGATCGCCGGGTTGGCCATGGCGGTCGGTACGGGCACGTGGTCGGAGCGCCCGCTGCTGTTCGGGCTCGTCTTCCTGGCCCTCACCCTGCTGACGGCCGAGGGTGGCCTCGACCCACGCTGGCTCGTCCCGGTCTTCTGGCTGTGGGTCAACACCCATGGCTCGTTCCCCCTCGGGCTGCTGGTGCTCGGGCTGCTCGCCGCGGGCCGTCACCTCGACGGCACCCGACCCGTGCGAGAGCTCCGGGCCCTCGCGTGGGCGGGGGTCGGGACCGTCGTCGGCGCCGTGAACCCACTCGGGCCGTCGCTCCTGGTGTTCCCGGGCCACCTCCTTGCCCGCCAGTCCGTCCTGCGCCACATCATCGAATGGCAGGCACCGGCGTTCACGACCTGGCCGCAGCGGCTCTTCCTGGTCCAGGTCGCGGTGGCCATCGTGCTCCTGGCCCGGCGGCCGTCGTGGCGGCTGGCCCTCGGCCTGGCGGTGCTCGTCCCGATGACCTTGCTCAGCGCCCGCAACATGAACGTGGCCAGCCTCGTCCTCGTGGTCGTGATGGCGCCAGCGGTCGCCGGGCTCGGTGGCATCGCCGGCGCCGACGAGCTCCCACGCCCGGGGCGGTTGGGGATGGCCGCGGTCGCCGCGTTCGGGATCGTGCTCACCGCCTCGTCGCTGGCGGGGCCCGCGGTGGACTTCACCGCCTACCCGACCAAGCCCCTGGCCTGGCTGGCGGCCAGGACGGACCTGACCACCGAGCGCATCGCCGCCCCCGACTACGTCGGCAACTACCTCGAGTACGCCTTCGCCGGCCGGGTGAAGGTGTTCGTCGACGATCGGGCCGAGATGTACCCGAAGGGGGTCTACGACGACTTCATCACCGTGCTGTCGGTCCGACCCGACTGGTCGGGCGCTCTGGCCCGCCACGGTGTCACGGTCGTGGTCTGGCCGGCCGACGGGGCCCTCGCCTCCGTCCTCACGGAGTCATCCCGTTGGAGCGTCGCCTACCGGGACCCGAGCTGGATCGTCGCCTTCCCCGTAGCGGCCCCCGCCCGCTGACGTCATCGCCCGGAGCTCGGGTTCACGACGCCGAGCTGATCGTGCGTCCCACCGAGCTGAACTTCGACGAGGCCGAGTTGCCGAGCAGCTGGATGGCCGCGATGCAGACCACGGCGATGAGGGCGACGAGGAGCGCGTACTCGACCAGGCTGGCGGCGCGTTCGTCTCGCACGCGGGTCATGATCAAGGCCCTCACGTAGTCGAAGCTCATCCGGTGGTCCATGGTCCGTCTCCGTCGTCTTGGCTGTTCGAGCCGTCAGGGCCCGTCTGCTCCATGAGATTCATCGGCACGGCCGGCCCTCGATGGATGAGGCGTTCGTACTATTGGCAGCCCGAGCCTTGCGAAAAGGCAGACGTGCCCGCGGCTGGAGCCGCGGGCACGTCGCTGCAGAACGGTCGTCGGGCTCAGGAAGCCGAGCTGATCGTGACGCCGATCGAGCTGAACTTCGACGAGGCCGCGTTGCCGAGCAGCTGGATGGCCGCGATGCAGACCACGGCGATGAGGGCGACGAGGAGGGCGTACTCCACGAGGCTGGCGCCACGCTCGTCGTTGACGTG
>Ga0209048_10003242_pt1 | contig 15865 bp, 13 predicted proteins | sample FrelakmetCRP12CR_FD_187146 | JGI IMG/M metagenome (GOLD analysis project Ga0209048, IMG submission 187146) | Freshwater lake sediment microbial communities from the University of Notre Dame, USA, for methane emissions studies - CRP12 CR (SPAdes)... | ecosystem: Environmental > Aquatic >... | reverse complement strand
GCGAGATCCGAGAAGGTCTGCATCGCGCACACCACCTGCAGACCGGACTCGGCGCCCTTGTTCAGGATCTCGATCAGGGGCCGGTTGATGACGTTGCTCACCTCGTCCACGAACAGGCTGATGCGTGTGTCCTGGTGCCTGAGGTTGTAACGCATGCCGGACAGTGCCGCGAGGTCCGCCAGGATGATGGCCCCGATCGCGGACGCCACCGTCGGATCGGGCAGCGAATCCAGCGCGATGTACATCACGTGGCCGCCCCGCACGACTTTGCCCAGGTCCATGATGGGCCGCTTGTCGGCGGGATCGAACGGGTCCGGCGCGAGCGACTTGCCCAGCGTTCCCGACGTCAGCGCGTCAAGCACCGGCAACAGGTTGGCGGTGATCTTCGCGTAGTGGTCCCGGTTGTGGCGCAGCACCGCGATCAATGCGTCAATGGACTGGTTCCTCTTCAGCGGCGCCAGCTCACGTTCGTAATAGGCGACGTACGCCACGAGCTGGTCCGTCGCCTGCTCGGAGGGCTTCCTGATCTTGCCCTCGTGGGCGGCGCGCACCCAGGGCCGCACCGCATCGCGCCATTCCGTCGGCCCCTCGGCCTGAATGAACCGCTCCAGCAGCGGCTCGAGCACCCCCTCGATCCCGGAACGAACGAAATGCGCAAGCTTGCGCAGGTTCGGTCGATCTTCGATCTCCACCATCCCCTGAAACACGACATTGGCCGCGTTCCACGCGAAGGCGCCAAACGCGCCGTCCGTATGCGCCGGCAGGATCGAGTGAACCCGCGAGGCGAGCTCGGTGGCCTTCTGCCAGTTCGCCATCGGGTCGAGCCGGATTCCCCGCTCGGGAAACGCCGGGTGAAAGTCCAGCGGCGGCGCGCGCCCGGCGTCCGCGCAGGCCCGGATCACGTTGTTCTTCAGTCTTTCGCTGTTCTTGGGATCCAGGATGACCACCACGTCACCGCGATAGATCGCCTGGCTTGCCAGGATCGACATGCACACGCCTTTACCGCTCTGGGTCGTGCCGATAATGCACGTGCCGCCTTCGAAGTTCTGCAAAGGGCGATAGATCGGGTATTCGAGCGGTTCGACGCCGTGGATGTAGCTCGCGCCGATCTCCGTGTCGGGCTGCCCTTGCGCGTTGCCTGCGAAGAGGCGAAGCCAGCATCGCGCCAGCGCGAAGTCACGCACGTTCACTTTCGACAACTCGTACACCCGCTGCGCGTGCTTCGGGCCCCATTCAAACCCGAAGCCCAGAAACAGCTGATTCGGGTCCGCGCACCACTGGCGCAGTCGCGCCGGGTCGATCGACTCCATCGCCTTGCCCGCCAGCGCGGCGCGAAGCTTCAGGATCCGGCCCGCGCCGAGGGCGCGCCAGAGACAGAACACCGCGCACGCCACGGCGAGCCCGATCAGCAGCCCGCGCGGCCCGGCGCCCGCGATCGCGCCGTAGGAGAAATAGGCCGTGCCGATCAGCCACGCCCCCGCCGGGTACCCCTCGTAGGCAACACGCCAGGGCATCTCGTAACGGCGGATCAGCATGCCGATGTCTGCTCAAAGTCGCGGGCATCGAAACCATCAACGAAGGCGACCTTCACGACCACGCCGAGCCGCGCCTCTCGATCGAACTCGTGGCGCCGCGTCTTGGCGCCATCCGGGGCGGGCACGATCATGTCGGCGGACGACAGTGAGCGAACCGCCAGGCTCGGCTCGATGCTTCGCGCCTCGAATGACTGCAACGGCACGAAGAGGCCTTCCCTGACCGAGCGGCAGGCCGCCGAGCGGCCCGGGCCATTCAGCGTCTCGACGATCTCCGAGAGCGCCGTGCGAACCGCCGGACTGATCCGCGTCGGCGCCTTGAGCGAAAATCCTGGCGAGGTCACGGCGCGTGCAGTCTCCCCCGGCGCGGCGGTCGAAGTGCCCCCGTCCGGCGCACCCCCGCCCAGGTTCATGACCATCTGCGACGGCGTGGTGCGCCTGCCGTCGGTCTTGCCCGACAGGACGGGCGCCACCGGAGTGGCGACGTCGGGACAACGCACCGCCTCGACCGCGCGAGCCGTTGCCGCGTCCGTGCCGCCGGCGCGCTCCACGGCGAGCGTCGAGGATCCGTTCGCCGCAACGGGACGACAAAGATCGGTGTCCAGGGGCGGTGGCGCGCAGCGCACCGCGGTCAACAGAATGGTCGGCGACGAAAGCTTCACCGCATTCAGGGCCACGCTCGCGCCGGGCGGGGCGATTTGCCACACGACCGAACCATCGTCGGCGGCCTCGAAGGCGCCCGCCGCGACCAGGATTTCCGCGAGCGTTTCCGGCGACTTCGGGATGCCCGGCAGTTCGTCCTTCTCCGCCAGCAGCCGAACCATCTCGGTCGCGCATCCCGGCCAGACGAGGAAAAGCCCGTCCCGCGCAAACCAGACGCGTGACTTCTCCGCATTGATCTGCCACACATGGTCCGCCACCAGCCGTCGCATCGCATCGACCAGATACCGTTCGAGATGCGCGCCCTGCACCGGGTGTCCGTAGCGGTCGGCGCTCGAGCGCAGGTCCGTGTCGATGACGACCGCAACGCACCGGCGCACGAGCGCGTCGATCATGCTCGTCTCGTGGTAGGTCGGCAGTCCGCCGATCGAGGCCATCAACTGCGGCACGATGACCCTGTTGTCCTGGTTGAGCCAGTGCATCAGGTCGGCCGGCACGACCAGCGGCAGCACGAACAGCGCCGTCGCGCGGTTTTCCCGTGTTCGCGGTGTCCACCGAAGGTAATAGCGATCCGTCGCGCACGATGCGCACCAGTCGACGAGTGGCCCGAGATACGCGGGCCAAGACTGCCCGTCCTCGCCGATCACGATCAATTGGTTCAGCGCGCGATGAACTTCCGCGAGCAGACCGGCGAGGAACGCCGCATAGCGCCAGCGCGGCTCCAGCAGCACCCGCTGGCTGATCGTCTGTCGCCCCCCGAAGATCTGCCCGTCCGTGCCCTGCAGCGCGAAGAACGCAATCTCCAGCCCCATCCGCAGCAGGCCGCCGCGCTCACGAAAGAAATTGTCCGCCGTGGCCGGCAGCAGGTGGACGAACCGCGCATACCTTTCGACGATGTCAACGACGAATCGCTGGAACGTCGCATCGTCGCAGCCGTAACTCAGGCGGATCCGTTGCAGCAGATCCGTGTTGGCCTCCATCAGGCGCGCGACCGGCACGACTTCGATCCCCGTGTCGACGGGCGGAAACTGCGGCACCGCCGTTGCCCGTGGCGGCTCGGCGGCACGAGACGGCGGCGACGGCGGCCGCGGCCGGAAGAAGTTCAGGAGCGAATTGCCAAGCACGGCGGGCCAGGATCACGGCGTTCGAGCCACGGATGAGTGCCGATTCTGGGGCCGCCCCGGGACCTCGCCGGCATCAAAAGCCGGCCCTGCGTCGGTGACTTTTCCGGTCCGGCGCAACCGGGCGACCTGGACGCGCGGGCCCGCGCGTCCACCTTTCGACCGGCCAGGCGCACCTGCAGGATGCCCCAGGGTCAACGCCGACAGGCGCTTCGACTTCACCGTGAAGCCGACCGGCGTTGGGACCGAATCGGCCACGCACCGGGCATGCCCAAGCGCTCGGCGGGCGCCCTCGAGCGGATGGCCCGTGCCGCCGGCGCCATCGGACCGGTGGCCCGGCCGCGATCGACCTGAAAGGCCCGCGGCTTCGGTACGGGTGCGCAGGGCGACGCCGCGGCCGGGCGCGTATCACGGCGTCCTGATCACGTACGCCGAGTCGATCACGATTGCCGCCGATCTGACGTTGCGCGAAGGCGGCCGCGCAGTCGGTCGGCCCACGGTCCACGACGCCGACCACCCCTGTGACGAGGCGGTGCTCGCGATCTTCGAGCACGGCGGCAACGGCTGCCCGCGCCCGCCGCCTGCTGCGCGGCTGCGCCGACGCGTTGACCTGGCTCGCCGAGGAGGGCGGGTTCGAACCGGCGCCGGGCGTGGCGCAGGAGGCGTGAGCTCACGGGTCCCAGGACAGGACCGCTTTTACAATGCGCGGACGCCCGCGGTACACGGACGGATCGTTCGCCGCTCAGTCCTCGACAGAAACTTCGAATGGCCGTGCGGCATGCGCAATAGCCCACCATCACCACCACGACCCGCGCGCGCACGCAAGGGCGGCTTGGCGCGCGCTGATCGCGTGCATCCTGGCGGGCCTGATCTGCCTCGACCGGGCGCATGCGCAGTAGCCTGCGACGCCGAATGCCCCACCCGTCTTGCCAGAACCTGCGGCGAGCGATGCGGCAAGCGGCCCGGAGGAACCCGAAGCGTGGAACCTGCACGCGCAGGGCACCTTCGTCGATCAGGCTCACCCGAGCTTTCGCTCCCCCTATCAGGGTGCCAACAGCCTGACCCCGGACCGCAACGCGGAGGAAACCTTCGACCTCACGCTGTTTGCGGGCCTGCGCCTGTGGCAAGGCGCGGCGTTTTACCTCAATCCCGAGGTCGACCAGGGTTTTGGTTTGAGCGATACGCTGGGGGCGGCGGGCTTCCCGTGCGGCGAAGCCTACAAGGTGGGCAAGCGCGAGCCGTATCTGCGGCTGCAGCGCGCGTTCCTGCGGCAGCGATTCGACCTCGGGGGAGATCGGCAAGCGATCAGCCCGGGCGCCAACGAACTCGGTGGCGCACTCACCGCCGACAACGTGACTTTGACCGTCGGCAAGTTCTCGGCGGTCGACGTGTTCGATACGAATGGTTATGCGCACGACCCCCGGGGCGACTTCCTCAACTGGTCGGTCATCGACGCGGCGGCCTTCGACTACTCCGCCGATGCCTGGGGCTACACCGTCGGCGCGGCCGTGGAATGGACGCAGTCGTGGTGGACGCTGCGGGGCGGGTTCTTCGACCTGTCCACGGTTCCGAACAGCAAGGAGCTTGAACCGGGCTTCAAGGAGTTCGCGCTCATCGGCGAATTCGAGGGACGCTACGACTTGGGCGGCCACCCCGGCAAGGCGAAGCTTCTCGGATTCCTCAACTACGGCCGGATGGGCAGCTACGACGCGGCCGTGAGCCTGGGCCAGGCGACCGGAGCCGCCCCCGACACGGCGTTGGTTCGCCAGTGGGCATCGCGCGCCGGGATCGCGCTGAACCTGGAGCAGGAACTGCGTCCGGCGCTGGGCGCCTTCGCCCGGGTGAGCTACAACGACGGGAGCAAGGAGGCGTACGAATTCACCGACGTGAACAGGTCGGTGTCGCTCGGTGTCGTGCTGAAGGGCAACGCCTGGAATCGACCCGCGGATTCCCTGGGGCTGGCGGCGGCATTCAACGGCATTTCGACGGCGGCGCGCGCCTATTTTGCCGCCGGCGGCGTCGGGATCCTGGTCGGCGACGGGCAACTGCCGCATCCCGCGAGCGAGAACATTGTCGAAACGTTCTACGCGTTGCGCCCCGCCGAGCATGTCACCGTCAGCGCGAATTACCAGTACGTCGTCCACCCGGCGTACAACCCCGACCGGGGTCCGGTCTCGATCTTTGCGATCCGCGTGCACGCGGAGATGTGAGGTTGCCCATCCTTGGGCGGGGCCGCCTCGCCCGCGCTGCACGGCAAACGGCAATCCACACGATGGACCGCAGGCCGGCCCATGCTTGCCGAACGACCGTTCTCAAGAATGCGGCCTGGCGCGCACGACCCCGTGCCGGCGTTCATGTCGACGCAACGCAGTCGCTCGATCGGTTGCGCTGAGCGATCGTCGGCAACGGCGACGAAGGCGTCCGGCCGCACCCGAAACCGCACCACGCACACTCGCGATAAAGAATCGCCCACGCTGCGTTTGACGGTCTCGATCGCGCCCGAGATCATGGGAGGCGGGAACGCACCGCCGGAGCACCGCCACCATGCTCTGCGCGCTGCAACGGGGCTCCCACGCTGGCGAGCCTTGTGCGGAGCGATGAATTTCCTGACGGTCCCCTGATGAGCGAATCCACCCGGGCCATCTTCCTGAGCTATGCCTCCCAGGACGCGGAGGCGGCACGTCGTATCTGCGATGCGCTGTGTGCGGCCGGGCTCGCGGTTTGGCTGGACCAGAGCGAGCTGCGCGGGGGAGATGCGTGGCATGCCTCGATCCGCAGGAAGATCAGGGAGTGCGCGCTGTTCGTGCCAATCATTTCGGCCAACACGCAGGCGCGCGAAGAAGGCTATTTCCGCCGCGAGTGGAAGCTGGCAGTCAACCGGACGCTGGACATGGCGGACGACAAGGCGTTCCTGCTTCCGGTCGTCATCGACGCCACCAGCGACGCGAATGCCCGCGTGCCCGAGAAATTCCGCGAACTGCAATGGACGCGCCTGCCTGCGGGTGAGACGCCGGCGACGTTTGCGCAGCGCGTGGCGCGGCTGATGTCGGGCGCAGCGGCAAGGGCACCGCTCATTGCGCCGACCACCCCACCGCAAGCATCGCCCGCCGGCGTTTCCGCGGCTGCATCAGGCGTCGGGGCGCCACCATCGATCGCCGTGCTGCCCTTCGACAACCGCAGCCGCGATGAGGTCGACGAATACTTCGCCGACGGCCTCGCCGGCGAACTGCTCGACATGCTGGCGAAGATCCGCGGGCTGCGGGTTGCGGCGCGCACTTCGTCGTTCCAGTTCGAGGGCAAGAGCAAGAGCGAGGACCGGGCGGTGATCGGCCGCAAGCTCAATGTCGCGACGGTGCTCGAGGCCAGCGTGCGCAAGTCCGGCAACCGGATGCGGATCGGAGTGCAGCGCGTGAACGTTTCCGACGGCTGCCACCCGTGGTCGGAAACCTGCGACCGCACGCTGGAGGACATCTTCGCGGTGCACGAGCTCGTCCTGCAGTACCGCGGTCCGGGCGCGTCCATGCGCTCATGGTTACAGGTCGACGTACACGTCCAGGCCCGTCGTCTCCACGAAGCCGAGCCGCGCATAGAGGCGTGCCGCGGCGTCACGGTCGGGGTTCAGGTGTGCAAGCGTGACTCCCTCGGCAAAAGCCCGCTCAAGGAGCCAGGACGTGAGCGCGCTGCCGATCCCCCGCCGCCGCGCGCGCTCAAGCACTCCGACGCCGAAGATGCCCGCGCAGAGTCCCGCACGATCGTCGGTGCGGATCGCCGTGGCCACCCCGATGGATTCTCCGTCGAGCTGGGCGAGTGCAACGATGAAGCCTTGCGCGCCGATGTGCGGCGCAACCCAGGGAAGACTCTGTTCGACGGGGTTACCAAAGGCCGCTGCGTCGATCGCGGCAACCGTGTGGACGTCGGCCGGAGTCGCAACGCCGATGTCGATTCCAGACGGCGTTCCGGACGGCCTGAACCCGTTCGGCAAGAGCCCCATGCATCGCTTGCGGAATAGAAGTCGACCGTGCATGAAGGCCGTGCGGGCGGGCACACGTACGCCCCAAGGCACACCGGTACCGCTCGCGCGCGCCGCATACCAGGCGCGCACGTCCTCGACTTGAAAGAGGGCCGGATCGGTGACGTCGCCATTGTTCCACTGCGGATGCGGCAGTCCCGACGCCATCAGGCGCACACCCGGGAATTCGGCGGCCCCGCCCCCCAGCGGCTTGCGCAGTCGTGCCTCAGCCTGCCACGCGTCCGCGTGCGCGGCGCGCACACGCTCGTCGAGCCCGTCCATCCCGCGTTCCGTCAGTGCCTATCGAGGAAGGCAAGCAAGATACCCGTTTGGCGACCCGGCACCGCCGGGCACGTGCCGACCCTGGGTGCGCTTTCGGGCGATTCCATCTCCCAACTCGAACGGCGGCTCACGGCCGCGTCCTGCAATCCGATCGGGCGACCCAAGGCAGGGCTTCGATAAAGCGCAAACCGCAAGACGAAAGCGCGCGAGGCGAGTGATCCGGGTCGAGCAACGACGATGAGACGCACGGGTGCTCGCGCGACGCCTGGCAGCGCCGGCGGACCGCACCACGAGGCGGGCAGCTATTTCCCGCTCCGCGAACCCGCGAGCGCCGTAAAGACGCCGAGTCCGATGAATGCGCCACCGGTGATGTACCGGCCAACTGACCTGACGCCGCCCGCGCGCGCCAGCGCCGGAGCAATCGTGCCTGCCGTCAGTGCATAGGCCGTATCCGTGATGGCGGCAACGGCGACGAACACGGAGCCGAGCGCGATGCTCTGAAGCACGGAGGGCGCCCGGGCGCTCATGAACTGCGGCAGAAATGCCGCAAAGAACAGGGCCGTCTTCGGGTTCAGCAGCGCCACGACGAAACCGTCTCGAAAGATTCGTTTGAGGCTGGCGGCCTTCGGCGCAACCGCAGTCATCTGCGCACGCGGCGCGCGAATCGCCTGAATGCCCAGGTAGACGAGATACAGCGCGCCCGCGTACTTGATCGCCGTGAACGCCACTGATGAAACGGCAAGGACGGCGGCAAGACCCAGCGAGGCGCCGATCGCGTTTCCGAGATTGCCGAGCGCGACGCCAGCCACGGACGCCAGTCCGAAGCGCCGACCTTGCAGCAGGCTTCGCGTGACGATGTAGAAGACGCCGGGTCCCGGCGTCACGGCCAATACGAAGGCCGCCATCAGGAACGCTGAGAAGAGCGGCCAGGCGGGCCACAGTTCGTGCATGGATTCGACTCCTTTGTTGGCAAACCCGTCCGCCGCAGATCGCGCCGAAAGGCAGGCCCGTGAATGAGAACCGCACAGCAGTCCGTCAGTCAATCGACGGGCCGGTCTTGCGTCTTCTGGCACGCGGCCCAAACGGCCGGCGCCTCGCCGCTGGCTGCCGGTCTGCATCGACGTGTCGCCGACCTCCTCAGACACTGCCCGTCGGATGGGATCCGGGCGAGGACCGATGATGCCGGCGCCGGCTTCACGGGATGCTAATGCCGGCCGGCCAGATCGGCGAGTCCGGCATCGCCGGCCAACCTGGCAAAGATATGCTTGACGAACACATTGTTGTGTTCGAAATTCATCCGCAGCCGACAGTACGGACACTCCTGTCCGTTCTTCGGCACCTGGCCGATGCAGGCGACATACCGCGAGGCACAGCCACCGCACGTGGCCAGCTGCAACTGGCGATTGCCGTCCCACGCGCCGAAGCACGCGCGCACGACCTCGAACGCCCGATCGAAACTGATGCGCACGCCCTTCAATTCGTCCACACCGCGCTTTCTCGGCCCGTCGGCTCGCCCCCAGCGCTTCTGGCGCGTCGCATAGACCCGATACGCGGTGACAAGGGCTCGGCTGTCGCCGACGCCCAGCCGACGCAGCTCATCGAACACGCGACAGATCTCGCTCGCCTCGATCACGGTCATGATGCTTCGGCTGACGATGTTCCACACCGACAGGGGCTGGCGGCCGGGCACGCGCAGGGCAGAGGAGGGCAGCAGCTCCTTGATCAGGTAGGGCCTCAGCCCGGTGAGGCAGCGCACGGTGGTCAGGCGTGCGCCCAGCTCGACGCAGTCGCGCGCCAGCTTCAGTGCCTCGAGATGACGCTCGAACCCCCGGGGTTCCACGGGTCGACCTGCCTACGCGTTCGCGGCTTTGCGCCCGCGCGCCGCCGCCATCACCGTGACCAGGGGCAGCGGAGCCGCCAGCAGGCCGCACAGCTCCTCCGTGGAGACGGCGGGTTTGACCAGGGCCCGGTCCATGCTCAGCGCGAGGAGGGAAAGCGCCTCGGTGCTCATCGTGGCGATGCGCTGGATGTCCGCGATCGGCAGATCGAATGCGTAGGCGGCGCCGGGCGGATCCTCCTGGGCGGCCGCGCGAAGTCCAAGGAGATACGCATGGTTGATCCGGTTGATGTCGGCAAGGACCTGCGCGTGCACTGCCATGGGCTGCCTCCGTGCGCCCTGGTGTGGGCGGGTTGTCTTTGAATGGGTCGTCACGCTGGCAACGGAAGATGAACCGGTTGCAAGCTTGCGATGCGAGACTATTTTTCTGCGCGGCCCAGGTCAAGGCGCAACGGCTATGCCAATTGGCATACGCGCATCCGCCCACGCGCCGATGACACGCACATCGCGACGCCCACGGTCTCGAAATGCCGCTCTGCCCGGCGCGGGCAAGAAAAGCCCCGCTTCCGCGGGGCTTGGGATGGGCTGGGCTCAGTGGGCCAAGGGTAACTGCGGCATCTCGACGACGCGTTTCGAAACGATCTTCACGTCGCCGCTGCGCCGGTATCGGGATTTCAGGATGCGGCGCGCATCCCGCTCCTTGTCGGCCAGAACCACGGCGCGCCGCCGGATGGCGTTGCGTGTCTTCGTTCCAAACGCCACGAACTCGAGGACGAACTCGAACGTTGGCGCACTGGCGGGGTCTCTGAGGGTGAGCATGTCCTTGCGTGCGCGCCGCTTCATGAGCGGCGCACCCGTCTCCGGTGGGTTGATGGGAAATGGGCAGGGCGCCCGAGCCGAGGCTCGAACCTCGCCCGGCCGAGGCACGACTACTCGGCGGCGACCAGTTCGACGAGTTCGTTCGCCGGCGCCGTCATCAGCGACCCGGCGATGGCCTCGAGCTCGGTGGCGCGGTCGTAGTCCGCGACGCCCGCCGACAGGGTGGCCACCGCGCTGGCGAGCCCGAAGGCGCTCAGGTCACCGCCGCGGGCCAGCGCTTCCAGCATGCTGTGGCCTTCCCCATCGCTCAACACGTACTTCTGCGCCAGGACTTCGACCACCTTCTTCACGGCGCCGATGATCGGAATCCCGAGCGACCGCTGGATCTTCTCGCCGACCACGGCGAGCTGCGCCCGCGAGACGCAGTGGTCCACGACATCCCTCACCTTCTTGTAGAAGGCCCGGTCCTCCGCTTCGAGCGTGTCGTCCTTGAAGACCGTGAACCCGTCGTCCTCCGCCTCGAGGAGCCGACCGACGTGCTTCTTCGCGAAGCCCTTGTCGGGGAGGATGAATCCCGAGCCCGCCTTGCTCCGGAACACCAGCGGCTGAACCGACAACGAGCCGCAGCCGACCTCGCTGTTCGACACCACGACCCCGGCCTTGATCACGTCCCCCGGCGCGATCTCGACCGTGGATTCGTCCGAGATCACCTTCAGGTACAGCTTCTTTTCCGTCAGGCAGGTCGACGCAAAGTCCGCTCCTGGCAATCTGCACAGCAGCGGCAGGATCGCCTCGCACAGCTCGACGTTGTCCAGCCGCCGGTAGCGGCTCGACAGGATCGCGCGGACGTTGCCGTCCAGAATGCGCACGAGTCGCTCCTCGTCGGTCGCCTGGAGCCAGGTATTGACGTTGTGCTCCAGAAGCGGCCGCTGCTCGCTTTCCATGCGCTGGAAGTAGCCGAGCGGAATACCGAGTTTGTCCGCCAGCTGCTTGCGCGCGAGTTCGGTCGTTCCATACGTTTCTTCGCCGCGAGGCAGATCGATCCTGATCGCGCTCACGGGCGTGGCGCTGAACTTCAACCGGTTCGACGGGGCTTTCATGTCCCGTTTGCTTTCGACCTGCCGGCGAAGTTCAGCCGAAATCGCGCCCAGAGGCATGCCACTTTTCATGGTCATCTCCCAATGAGACGCGGGAACGCAACCCCCTGCGGGGCGATCGTCCCCGCAGGGTGTGTGAGGTGCAACGCGCTACACCGCGCTGCCGATTGAGGTGGCGATGGCCGCGAGGCACATGCGCCGCTACGATGCTGCCTTCGGACCCGCGTCCCTGGATGGCAGGCGTCCAGTCAGAACCATGCGAACGCGGCGAGCCCTTCACGGCGACATCCAATGCAGGACGATTCACCGTTGAATCGCGGCCTGCCGCCTCTTGATGTCATGCGCCTTGCCGCGCTTTTCGGAGGGATCGACCGCGTCGATCCCTCTGAAAAGCGGGACGACGTTGCGGTCGTCCCCAGCGAATCTATGCCGCTCGCGTGAGCCGGAAACGCTCGAGCCTGAAATCGGCCCAGTCCTTGTCGACGCCGGGTGCGACGTGGACTTCGACGTCGCGCGCGATGCCGTTTCTTCGCTCTGCAGATTTCAGCCGCCGCGCCAGCGCGAAGGCGGCCGCCTGGCCGGTGAACGACGCGTCATTGTCGGCATAGATCCGGACCTTCTGCACCGTCTCGGGCACCCACACCTGCGCCAGGTTGCTGGCCGAGTAGGTGGCCCACACCGGCTGCCGGGTCGACAGATGCACCGCCAGCGCCGTTTCGATCCCCTCGGCCAGCGCCAGCACGTCGGTCGGCTCGAAGAGCCGGATCGCCGGCCCGCCGGTGAAGCTGTTGACGCACTTCTTCGGCGACGGCATCGGGGCCTTGCGGCCCTCGTGCACATAGGTTCGATGCACGGTGACCGCTTCCCCGTTCTCGTTCGTCAGCGGCGCGAGCAGGGCGGGGAACTCCCCCATCTTCGTGGACTTCTTCGCCGCGGGATCCTTCTTCGCATACCACGCCAGCCTGGGATGGCAGCGCAGGCAACCCGGATAGACGTCCATGCCGAGCCCCCGCGCGCGCAGGTATCGATCGACCGGGTCGCCCCGGACGATCGCCTGGCTCTCATGCCACATCGTCCTGGCCAGGCGTTTCATGAACTCGTCCGACGGCTTCATGGACGATCCGGGTGCCGTGACGCGGGCAAGACCGAGCGCCTCCTGCACGCGCCTGAGCACCTGCGCGAACCCCAGGCCCAGCACCCCTTCGGCCAGCGTGAACCCGTCGCCCGGTCCGCAGTGACGACAGTAGTAGTTCCCGTCGTCGAACTTGTCGGTGTACTGGAACCGATCCGTGCCCCCGCACAGCGGGCAGGGCTGGTTCTTTCCATTGACCACCCGATCGGCGACGCCCAGATGAATGAGAATCCGCGGCCAGTGTCCGTGCGCCCGCGCCTTCACCTCCGCCACCAGCCTGCGGTATTCACCGGGGTCCATTTCGTCCTCCCGGCCGGCCGCACCACCCGACCAGAGCGCATCCCGGAGCCGGGCAAACGTTGCAACCCTCTTGCCGCACCGGGTCCAGCAACGCTTCGTCCGCACGGTCCCAGGAACCGACGATCCCGTACAGCACGAACGTGACAAGGATCGCCGCGCCGACGGCCACTTTCAGTTTCATCCCGGCCCTCATGCGAAGAGCCCTGCTTGAGCGGGCGGCTGGACGCCGCGCTTCGACGGGTTCGCCGGATTCGTCTTGTCCCGGTTTCGCTCATGGTGCTCGATCCAGACGAGGGCTTGCGCCGGCGCGACCGCCGCAAGCCCTTTCACGTCGTCCGCAACCTTCGCGAACTGGCCTGCATCGAAGGCTTTCGGGTTGCGCTCGAGCAGTGCGCCGACCGCCGCCGGCGCTTCACAAACCAGCTGCCGGATCCAGCCATCCAACCTGCTCAGCGTGGCGGCGAGCCGCGGCCGCATTTCGGCGGCGAGCGCCTCGCGCATGCTGTCTGCGCCGAGCTTGCCGCGGTGCGCGCTGGGCATCGTGCCCGCCGCGGCGCAGCACACGCGCAGGCAGTTCCTGAAACTGAAGGCCACGTCTTCCTTGTCGGGGTCCGTGAAGACCCAGCGCAGCAGTTCCAGCTTTTCCGACAGAGTCGCCTGCGGCGAGGCAGCGCGCTCGAGATCTTCGAGCAGCAGGGCGTGCAGAAAGAGCACTTCTTCCTCCTTCCACGCGGCCGCCGGGCCGTCGACGTAGGCACGCAGCGCCGCCGCCTGTTCCTCGGTCAGGTCCTTGAAGAGCAGGCGCTCTTCCACCACGTCGGCACGCCTTGATGCCGACGCTGAAGCCGTTCTTGACATTTGCTCCCCCTTGTTCACGAAGGGCGCAAACGCCCGTGCAGGGCCGGCGCCCTCGACGGGTTGATGGATCTGGGTTTGAACGCCGCGAGAGCGGCTTCCATGCGGGTTCCCAGGTGACCGCAGAGAAAACTTTCGGCGCACCGTGCGCCCCGAAAGCACTCTCCGGGTCGGCCAGGGAAGAGGGCACGCGGCGCCCTGGCGCCACGCACGGGAGGGGATGCTGCCTGCTGCGGGTCGGGCCGGCGTCCGGGCGAGCTCCAGACGCCGATGGCACCGTAAGCCGGGCCCGGCGCGGTGTCAACGGGCGCTGCGCCGGAACCGAAAAACGATGCGCTGCGGGCCGCCTTTTCATGTGGGCAAGGCCCCACCCGGGCCGCCACGATGGCGCCGACCCGTCACAGGAGGCAGCGATGGACCAGCCTGTTCAGCACGCGCAGCGTCCCCATCTGGCGAACCAGCGCCTGCTGCGCCAGGCCGAAGACAACGACCGCATCGGCCAACTCGAATGCGCATTCCTGGAGTTTCCGACGCAATTTGGGAGCTTCGAGATCAAGCGCATCTATTCGCGCTTCTTCGAGACCGCGGCCCACGGGATCTTCGTCATCTCCATCAAGAGCCGCGGCCTCGCGGTGGATGATGCCGTCGTCGATGCCGCCGAGGCCGCCCTGCAGAAGCGCCTCGAGGAGGCGAAGCACTGGATCGCCTCGAAGACCCACGAGGCCGAGACGCTCTCCACGCAAAACGGCATCAAGCCGCTGCCCAGGTTCCTCGCGCCGCTGAAGGTTGACGTCAAGGTCATCGCCCCTCTGCAGCGCGAATACCTCGAGCTCATGGTCGCCGCCGATCACCTGATCGGCCTGATCGAGATCCTGGCGATCACCGGCACGATCCAGATGCGCCGGGCCGCCCAGGAAAAAAACGCCGTCAAGGCAAAGGTACGCAAGATCCCCGGCCACATCCGCCTGATCCGCCAGGGGATGGACAAGGTGATCGACGAACGACTTCGCCTGGGTTCGCTCGACGTGCGCAAGGCCACGGGCAACGGCAGGACCGCGCCCGCATCAGTTTCTGCGCACGCGGTGGATGAAGACGCGGACCCCGATGGGGTCCCCGACGCCCGGATCGCCGTCGCGCACGAGGCCGCTCCGTCCACCGCGCCCGCCGACCACGGTGCCGGCCACGGGGCGCCCCCGACCGGCCCGCGAGCGAAGCCCACGACGAAACGCGCAAAGGAGGTCGTCGCCAACGCGCCCACCGCCTGACCCGCACCCGGGACGCCCCTCCTCATCGAGGCCGCAACCCACGTCGTGACGCGCCTGTGGTTGCCCGGGTCGACGACGCTTGCGATACTGGCCTTCAGGCGCGGGCGTCGGCAACGCGCTGGGGTCGCACTTGTTACGCTTCGCCTGGCGCTGGGTGCGGTCGTGCGTGGCGCGGGGGCGGTCCATCACGTCGGGAGCGGGCCGTCGCCGCGGCCGTTCTTCGACGACGCTGGCGCCATTGAGGAAGGTTGTTCCGAGCGCATCTTCGATGGCCGACAAGTACCTGAACTTCGCCGCACTGGCGCGGGCCGAATCGCCGGCGGGCTTTTCAGTCTCCGTGCGACCTGCCGGCAGCCCGCTCGTCGTCGTCGCCCCGCACGGGGGTGGCATTGAACCGGGCACGGCCGAGATTGCCGTGGCCATCGCCGGCGCCGACCTTTCGTACTACCTCTTCGAAGGTCGCAAGGTGCAGGGGAATCGTGATCTTCACATCACCAGTGCCAACTTCGACGAGCCGCAGGCCCTGGCGCTCATGAGAGCGGCAGACACGGTTCTCACCGTGCACGGTGAAGAAGGCGAATCCGACGTGGTGTATCTCGGCGGCCGGCATCGCGAAGTGCTCGCGCGCATCCGTGCTGAACTCGAGCGCCATGGCTTGACGGTCCGCGAGCATTCGGACGCGCATCTCCAGGGCCGTCATCCGCGCAACATCTGCAACATCGGGCGCAGGGGCGCTGGCGTGCAGCTGGAACTCTCGCGTGGCCTTCGCGGGTCCTTCTTCCAGTCACTCACCCGCGCGGGTCGCGCCAGGCCAACGCCTCGGCTCTTCGAGTTTGCCCGTCGGGTTCGAGCGGCGTTGCCTTAGTAGTCTGGTTCATAAATTCGGCAACGTATGAAGTCACGCGGCGAGGGGCAAGGCAGCGGGCTGGGCCAGGATTTTTCGGTTCAGTTTTGCG
>Ga0209048_10003241_pt1 | contig 15866 bp, 16 predicted proteins | sample FrelakmetCRP12CR_FD_187146 | JGI IMG/M metagenome (GOLD analysis project Ga0209048, IMG submission 187146) | Freshwater lake sediment microbial communities from the University of Notre Dame, USA, for methane emissions studies - CRP12 CR (SPAdes)... | ecosystem: Environmental > Aquatic >... | reverse complement strand
AATGGATATGGGCAGGGCGAGTGGCTTAGCCCGGACATAGCGTCAGCCTCCTAAGCTGAATGCCGGGGGTTCAAATCCCCCCTCGCCCGTAGTATATAACAGGTGGATCCTCCCTTTTGGTGCATTTTAATACCTCCTCTCGCAGATCTGATAGCTGATGAGGTTCGCTGGTTTTTTTACCATCACCCGCCCGGTAAATTCATTGGTTGCCGGTCTTGCAGCCATTGTCGCTTACCTGATTGACACCGGTACGGTAATTCCTCAGACCCTCCTTCTCTTTTTTATCGTGGCACTGATCACCGCTGCCGGTAATGTCATCAATGATTTTTTCGATGTAAAAATCGATGCAATAAACCGTCCTGATCGTCCTATACCCTCAGGTGCAGTTACCAGGGCAGGCGCACGGGGATTTGCCGTCACCCTGTTCCTTGCGGGGGTCCTCGTGAGTTTTTTTACCAATCCTCTCTGTATTGGTATTGCGGTCATAAACTCGCTTATCCTTATTGCCTACGCAGGAAAACTCAAGCGCACCCCGTTGCTCGGTAATATCACCGTGGCATTCCTTTCTGCAAGCATCTTTTTATTCGGTGGAGCGTTGAACGGATGGAACGGGCTTGTTCATATCATCCCGATCGCTGCTATCACCTTCTTTGCAATGCTATCCCGGGAACTGGTGAAAGATGCTGAAGATGTTGAGGGTGATAAGGCTGGTGAGGCGGATACCTTACCCCTCCGTATAGGTATTAAAAAAACGGTATTTCTCGCGCTCACCAGCACAGTCCTTGCCGTTGCAGCAAGTTTCATTCCTTATTTTTATTTCTGGCATTATACCTGGTATCTTGCGGGAATTATTATGGTCGATATCATCATTATCATCGCAATATTACGCGGGCTGAAGTGTGCAACCCCTTCGTGCATCAAGGCATCAAGGGTATCTTCACTTTTAAAAACCGGAATGTTCATATCGCTTGTCGTGTTTACGCTGTCTGCAGTTTTTTTAAAGTGAGATCGTGAAAAAAGCACAACCAACCGAGCAACAGGTTTATCCCCTGATCGTTCCTCAACATACCCTGAGGGAGTAATGCCAACAGTCATCCAGAAAGGGGATACATTCTTTGCACAAAAAGGAGCGTATTTCGAAGGAAATGTGAAGATTGACGGGAACTTCATCGTGCCTGCCCACACACATTTCTGGGGACGCCTTTTAGTTACGGGAACCCTTGAACTGGGTCCTCGGTCCAGCGTTGCGCTTGGTGTAACCTGCTGGAATGCTATTATTGGAAGCCAGTCAAGGATCAAAGGACCGCTGGTGGCACATGGGGACGTTACGATTCTGGATCATGCTGTTGTTCATTCTGTGAAGGCAGGAGGAAAGGTCATCCTGCGTACGGGTGTCCTTGTTGGAGACGTTACGAGCAATGATACTATCATCATCCACGGCAGGATTAAAAGCGGGAAATTAATGGGTAAGAATATGAAGGTCCTCGGGAATTAATTTCGGATCAATTCCCAGCATCGCCACTTCGTAGATCTCCGTCCAGTTGACGAGCGTCTCAACACAGCCTTCTTTTATCGTAACTATTCCCATTGCGACCAGGCCTATCTTGTCTGCCATATCGATACCCTCTTTCACTTCAGCCAGACAACCAACACCGATGATCGCTTTCGGGTGGTACTTCTTAACCATCCGTTTGATAAATGAAGAGCCGGGAACAATAAAAATCCGATAACCCAGTTTTTCGAGCATCACCCGTGCTTCGCCAACAGTACACTGCCCGCAGCTCCGGCACTTCAACCCTTCCGGTGTGAGGTGGGCCGGGCACTTCGATGAGCGCAGGCACTGGGGTATGAAAACAGCCCGTTCTGAAACCGGAATGCGTTCGAAATCCGTAGTGTTCATGGCGTTGTGAAGTTTAATCAAAAATGAGAGCATCTCACGCTCTTCAAGACCAAGGAGCCGGAAGAAAGCTTTCATTAAACCTTCGAAGAACACAAGCCCTGACCTGATCAGGGTGGGAAAATACAGCCTGCCTTTCCGTATGGAATATAAGGAAATGATGACGAGAATAAAGGCCGTGAGCATTGCTCCAAGGATGATGATGACCGTTATTTCCCCGATCAGATATATCAGGTTATTCCAGGTAAGAAAATCCAGATCCATTGCTGTGAAGGTATGCTACCAAAGGTTTATTTTGTACTCTTAAAGGATAAGATTGAGTCGATGGTAATGGGTGGGTGCAGCACACCCTGCTCGGTGATAATCGCGGTGACAAGATTCATGGGTGTTGCATCAAATGCATAATTTTTCACTACGGCAGCGTCAGGAACATATACCCGGCAGCCCATTGTCGTCACTTCCTCCCTGCCGCGTTCCTCGATGATCACATCCCGTTCCCCTTTCTGGGTATCAAATGTCGAGAGTGGTGCGGCTACATAGAAGGGAATGTTGTGATAGCGGGCGCAGACCGCATGCATGTAGGTGCCAATCTTGTTAAAGACTGCATCGTGGGTGATCCGATCTGCACCTACGACTACAGCATCGATGGTGCCGGTGCGCATCAGGTGCGCCGCGGAAGAATCGGTGATCACCGTCACATCAATTCCGTCCCGGATAAGTTCCCATGCGGTGAGACGGGAACCCTGAAATAACGGGCGGGTCTCACACGCGATCACGTTTACCTGTTTACCTCCCTTGATGGCAGAACGGATTACTCCCAGTGCTGTACCCCATGAAGAACAGGCAAGCGCACCGGCATTACAATGGGTAAGAACTGTACAGGTATCAGGAAGCAGGGCAGCACCGCGTTCGCCAATCGTGTGGCAGCATGCAGTATCTTCGCTGGCGACTGCCTCAGCTTCATCGAGAGCAACCCTGCGTGCTGAAGGAATATCCTGAAGCGGTAGAATTTTAGAGAGCACCCGATTAATTCCCCAGCCAAGGTTGATAGCGGTCGGGCGGGTTTCCCTCAGGATCCCGGCTGCCGTATGCACATCAGAAAAAAATGCAGGCAGATCGTTTCTCTGGCAGACGCGGGTTGCGAGCGCAATGCCATATGCTCCCGCAACACCGAGCGCGGGTGCACCTCGTATCTCAAGCCTTCTGATTGCTGTTGCCAGTTGCCCGATGCTCCGGCATTCAACGATCGTGTATTTCTCCGGAAGGAGTGTCTGGTCAATATACCGGATGCTTTCAGTCCCGGTATCCCACCAGAGGGTGGCAGTCTCGTTCACCCTGACCGCGTCCTGATTGCATCCATATACGCCCGCATTGCTGCCGATCCTCCGGATGCAACGCTGTCCGGGATATCTCTCGGCGCTGTGGCGGTGCCTGCAACGTAGATCCCCGGGCGCAACGTTGCTACCGTATCCACAGCATCATGCAAGGGTTTGATGAACCCGGTGTCTTCGAGTGGTAAACCGAATCGTTCTCCAATCTGCCCGGTTTTTTCTGCCGGCCCGATACCAACTGACAGCACTACAAGATCAGGATGGAGTACCTGGACTTCTGAAGTTTCAGAATTCTCAACCTGCATGGTCAGGCCATTCCGGTCAGTAAGTACATCAGAAGGCATGCCCCGGAGAAATCTGACCCCCAGTGCTTTTGCCCTTTCATAATATTCCTCATACCCCTTGCCATAAGAACGGATATCCATATAGCAGATGATTACCTCTGTTTCCGGATTTTTCTCTTTGATCAGTATCGCGTTTTTGATTGCCTGCATACAACAGACGCAGGAACAGTACGGGCGGTTAATGGTCATATCCCGGGAACCCACGCACTGGATGAAGACGATAGTCTTTGGTACTGAACCATCGCTCAGGCGTTTGATTTTTCCGCTAGTGGGCCCGCTTGCGTTCATCATCCGCTCCAGTTCAAGGCTGGTAATCACATCGGGAAGCACAAGATGGCCAAACTGCGTCTTGTTCGTTGCATCGAACACTGCATACCCTGTGCTGATCACAACACTTGCCGCCTGGATGGTGATCTCCTTCTCGTCATCCTCGTGGAGAACCGAACCCGGACCGCAGGCATCGTAGCAGAGCCCGCATTCAATGCAGTGATCCGGGTCCTTGATGACAATATCCGGAACAGACTGGGGCTGTGGCTTGTAGATCGCTTTTCTGACGCCGATACCAGCGTCGAACCGGTTGTATACTTCGACCGGGCAGATCTGAATGCAGTCACCGCACCCGTTACAGGTTGATTCGTCCACGTACCTGGGGTATTTTTTTATCGTCACGGAAAAGTGACCCACGGTACCTTCTATCTTTTCAACTTCTGCACAGGTATACAGGGTAATGTACGGGTTTCGTAAAACGTCAACCATCTTGGGGGAGAGGATACACATCGAGCAGTCATTGGTCGGAAATGTTTTATCCAGTTGTGCCATGTGCCCACCGATTGACGGTTCACGTTCGATTACGTGCACATGAATACCATGCCCGGCAATATCAAGCGCTGCCTGGATCCCGGCGATCCCTGCACCTATAACAACAACATCACCCATGGTGGCCATACTCCCTGGCAAGCTCCACGTAGGATACCGCGTTATTGAGGATATGCTGTTGCTGGGCTGGGTCCGTCTGCCTGACGATCCTGCCCGGCACACCAATAACCACAGAGTTCGGGGGGATATCCTTGCCTTCCGTGATTACGGCACCTGCCCCGATAATTGATCCGTCACCTATCTTCGCACCATTGATGATGATCGCCCCCATACCGACCAGCACCTTGCTGCCTATTGTACACCCGTGCAGGATGGCCCCGTGCCCTACTGATACATCATTACCAATGATGACCGGGAATCCTTTGCTGGTATGCACCACACAGTTATCCTGAATATTCGAGCGGTCGCCGATCACGATCCTGTCTTTATCGGCCCGGATAACAGCGCCAAACCAGATCCCAACCTGGTTTCCAACCGTGACATCACCGATGACGGTGGCATTCCCGGCCACAAAAAGCGGCACGCCGGAGACCTGAACATCCATATGCATAATAACATAGGAAATTAAGAATCAAACTGTATGAAGGTTATGGTAGGGGGTACTTTTGATCCTCTTCACGATGGACATAAACACCTCCTGAAACGCTCATTTGAAGTAGCCGGGCCCACGGGTCATGTAGTTATCGGCCTTACGAGTGATTCTTTTGCGAGCCGGAAAAACCATCCGATACTCCCGTTTGCTGCCCGGAAAGCAGATCTCGAGCGATATTTATCCTTGACCGTCCATGCAACCCAATGGGATGTCGAGCCACTGAATGACCGGTATGGCTCCTCTCTGGATGCAGATTTTGACGCACTGGTTGTATCTGAAGAGACGCTTGCCGTAGCTATCGAGATCAACAAATTACGGCGTGAAAAAGGACAAAAAAAAGTAGATATACACCAGATCAGCTGCGTTCCTGCAGAGGATGGACGCTGGATCTCAAGTACCCGGATCTACCGTGGTGAGATTGATATCCACGGCAATCTCCTGCATTGACCTGCAGCAGGTTTACGTAAAACCCTCTTTGTCCAAAAGGGGTACCGGACCTGTTGCCTCGTCATTGTCATATCTACAGGTTCCTTTTCCGGTGGTGGCGACCCGTCAACATTAATCAGGTATATCCACGATACCGGGTAAAAACCCGATTATATCCTGCAGATGCCGGGGGGATGAACCAAAAATAAAAAATGTACTTATTTCCGTTTTGCAATGACGATCGCGAGTGTCCCGATAATTGTTGCACTCACGGTTGCAACCGGGGATAACGGGGCCTGTGTTGCAGTCGGAAGAACTGGCATTGTCGTTATACCGGGTTGAACCTGTATCCCTGGAGTTGCGATTGATTTTGGTGTGGTAATTGTCGTTAAAGGAACAGGCGCAGCATTACCCCGTTGGGAGGTACTTCCGGTCTTATAGATACTGTCCGAACCATACTGGTTTGATACCGTAAGCCTGACATCATAAGATCCTTCAAACGGGTACACATGGGTCGGATTCTGTTCTGAAGACCCGGTTCCATCGCCGAACTCCCAGTTCCACGTGGTTGGATTGCCGGCGCTAAGGTCGCGGAATTTCACGACAAATGGCGCCTTACCCTGACGACTATCGACGGCAAATTCAGCGATTGGTGACTGGGTTACGGTGATGTAATCCACCTTCGCTGCGGTATCTTCTCCATAGCTATTTAATGCACTCAGGGTCACCGTGAACTTGTTTGTTGACGAAGTTCCCGTGGTTGAATAGATGTGTGCGGGGTTCTTTTCAGATGAAGTTGCACCGTCACCGAAATCCCATTTCCACCGCGTTGGATTTCCCGTTGTCAAATCCGTAAATTTCACGGTGAACGGCGTGATCCCTTTGGTTTGATCTGCCCTGAAGTCAGCCTCGGGGGAATTAACCACCGTGATATAGCTTTTCTTGGTATGACTGATCGTTGTATAGGCATCTGACGCAGTCAGGGTAACATCATAACTGCCAGGCTCACGATACACATGGTCGGGATTTTGCCCGGTTCCGGCAGTCCCGTCACCGAAATCCCATTTCCAGTCAGAGGGGGAGTTTGTCGACAGATCCGTGAAATGGATATACTGGTTGACACTCACTCGCGTTTTATCTGCTTTGAAATCAACCCGGGGACCTTCTTTAACCGTTATCAGGTTTGTCTGAACGCTTGTGTCCTGGCCAAAAATGTTTTTCACGGTCAATGACACCGTATAGGAACCGTCGTGGTTGTAGAAGTGCAGCGGGGGGTTTTGCTCGCCGGAACTCTGGCCATCTCCAAAGTCCCAGGACCAGGAAATGGGGTTACCAACAGACGTATCAATGAACCGGACATATTGCACCCGTGTCCCCTGCTGGTATGCCGGAATCTCCGTCATGAAATCTGCATCCGGCACAACACCTGCCGTAATAAAGTTCGATTTTCTCTCAGTATCCTTCCCGTTAGTATTTGTCGCTGTGAGGGTCACCGTGTACATCCCTTTTAACGCGTATGGGTGAGTGGGGTTCTGATCAGCTGAAGTAACACCGTCACCGAAATCCCATAACCAGGTGGCAGGTGAATTGAGTGTTTTGTCCGTAAAGCGAACAGGAGTATTGACACTGACGGTAGTTCTATCCGCAATAAAATCGGTCGCTGGCGCTCCACCCACTATGATCGTCCGGATGAAACTGTCTTTGTTGAATCCGCGGGTTACGGTAAGATTGACATGAAACGCACCCGGTGTGGAATATGCGTGAACAGGATTTGGCTTTGATGACGTGCTCCCGTCACCGAAATTCCATTTCCAGGTTTCAGGGTTTCCTGTCGAAACGTCGGTAAACTTTACTACAAGCGGGGCTTCTCCCTCCCTGGGATCAGCGGTGAACATGGCGTTCAGTGCCGGTATCACATGAATGAGATACGCTTTCGAAACATCTGATGTACCATAATCATTTGATGAAGTCAATGTTACGGTATACTCGCCGCTTGACCAGTATATATGAACCGGATTCTGGTCAGAGGATTCCTTACCGTCCCCAAAATTCCATTTCCAGGATGTCGGGTAACCTGTCGATCGATCGGTGAATTCTACGGTCAGCGGAGTATTTCCCGTTGTTGGGGTACCTGAAAAATCAGCCCTGGGAGCGAGTCCGATAGCAATATAATTCTCTTTTATTTCAGTGCTGGATCCGTACGCATTCGTTACGGTGAGTTTTATCGTGTACAACCCCTTACGGATGTAGATGTGTGTGGGATTTTGTTCTGTTGACCGTGCACCATCACCAAATTCCCAAAGGTAGTTCAGGGGTATTGTCCCGGTCGAATGATCCCGGAATGCAACAGTTGCCGGGACGGTGTTATATGCGTAGAGAGCATCAAAATCGGCAACCGGTGCCAGGCCAACCGTGATGTAGCCGGATTGCTCATTAATGGAAGCACAAGCCCCCGGGAGAATCAGGGCAAGGAGCAGCACCGTAATCGCCGCGTATAGGCCGTAAGTATTTCTTTTCGCGATCATTATAAACCAGAAATATTTACAACATCATACATATTAATGTTTCTTTTAACACTATTGAATGAAAACAGCGGATATTTGTATATTTCTGAAATAATCACCGGTTTTTTTTAAAAAGAAGAGGTACGAGGTACGTTGTATCTCACGAGATAGGTAAAACGGTGAAGGAATAAAATTCAGATTATGTAACTGGTCAGGTCCTTGGTAATGACCCAGTCACAATAGTGACAATAAAGCCCTTTTGGCAGCACCTTGAATTTGCTCTGAATAGGCTCGTTGGTATTTGAAATGCATCCTGGATTGGGGCAGCGGACAATCCCTTCGATGAGTGTCGGGATCTCAACGCCCTTCTTTTCACACACCTTAAAATTCCTTATTATGTTTATCGTTGCCCGGGGTGAAATAAGTGCGATCCGGTCGACTTCCTCTTTTGAGAGTTCCCGGTTTGTTAGTTTGACAATATCCTTACATCCCATATTCCTGCTCGGGACATTGGTCGCGATCGAAAGAGCTTCCTGCGTCGTTCCGGTGATCCCAAGAATTTTAACGACATTGAGAGCCTCGCCGCCATGGATGTGATCAATCACTGTCCCGTTCTTGATCCGGCGGACCAGGAGTCTTTCATTCTCTTCCGCTTCGGTTTTTTTCATTGCATCACCCGCATGAGCATGGCCATACGTATCGGAACACCATTTCGCGATTGTTCAAAGTAACGGGCAAACGGTAATTCATCGACCCTCGGATCTATCTCATCAACTCTCGGGAGGGGATGGAGAATGATAAGGTGTTTTCGTGCACCCTTAAGGAGTTCCGGGGTGATGCGATAGTTTGAGGCGACATTAAAGTAGGATGCCGAGTCCGGGAACCGTTCCCTTTGGATACGGGTGACATAGAGGACATCAACGTTACCGATTACGTCATTGAGATCGTCATGTTCAATAATCTCCATTCCCTTATCTGAAAGCTCTGCCGCAAGCGCCGCCGGAAGCTCAAGTCCTTTTGGGGAGATGGTATGAAATCGTGTATCATAGAGCGAGAGGGCAGAGGCCAGCGAGTGTGCAGTCCGACCATATCTGAGGTCACCGACGAGAGCAATGTCAATGTTATCAATGGGCATTGACTGGCGTATAGTGTACAAATCGAGAAGAGTCTGGGAGGGGTGCTGACCTGCACCATCTCCCGCATTGATTACCGGGACAGTGGCAAATTCAGCGGCCAGTCTCGCTGCTCCTTCTTTTGGGTGCCGGATCACAATTGCATCCGCATACCCGCTTACTACCCGGACCGTATCGGCAAGTGTCTCTCCTTTCGCTATTGAGCAGGCTTCAACGCTTCCAACAGAAAGGGAGGTGCCTCCCAGCCGTGCCATTGCAGATTCAAAAGACATCCGTGTCCTTGTGCTGGGCTCAAAGAAAAGCGTGGCAAGGATTTTACCATGCAGGGCATTTTTATCGTATTTTCCTTCATCTACCTGCCGCGCATGATCCAGCGTTTTGTCGATCTCGTCACGATCAAAGTCCCTGATAGATATGAGATGTTGCGTTTCCACCCCTCCCTGCTTACGTGTATGATTATTGGATGTTCCTGTTCTAATTACCTATCTTTACGATGTGGGGCAGGTGATGAATAACAAATTTTTGGGAAATGGGACAAATCTTCGTTCCTCCACTGGAATGATATTTATCCGATCATTACGCATTTTTATTGAAACAATCAAGATTTAAAGGGTGAATAGTAGTGCAGATACCTGTTGCGCGACCTGCTATTGGTCAGGACGAGATCTCTGCTGTTACCGCTGTGCTGGAATCCGGCATGCTGGCCTCAGGGGAGCGAGTTGCAGAATTCGAAAGAAATTTTGCTGATTACTGCGGCACAACGCATGCTGTAGCAATAAATAACGGTACAGCCGCACTCCATGCTGCGCTGCTGGCTGCAAATATCGGGCAGGGGGACGAAGTGATCGTTCCTTCCTTTACGTTTTTCGCTACCGCATCGGCTGTATCCATGACCGGGGCAAAACCGATCTTTGTTGACGTGAATGAGCAGACATTCTGCATTGACCCGGCACAGGTTGAGAATCATATAACGCCTCATACAAAAGCGGTTATCGGGGTTCATCTCTTCGGCCAGCCATTCGATGTACAAGGAATAAAACAGATCTGCGAATCACATAATCTGACGTTAATTGAGGATGCTGCCCAGGCCCAGGGTGCGATGTGGAATGGCGAAAAGACCGGGGCTATGGGGCATATGGGCTGTTTCTCATTCTATGCAACTAAAAACATGACCACCGGTGAGGGGGGTATGGTGACGACCAGCGATAAGGCATTGAACGAACGCCTGCGCCTGCTCATCAACCATGGACAGAGTGAGAAATACCTCCATACCCGGCTCGGGTATAATTACCGCCTGACCGACGTAGCTGCTGCGATGGGCCTTGTTCAGCTGAAAAAGCTGGAGAAGTTCAATATGCGGCGCCGGAAAAACGCAGAGTATTTCGACACACATATCTCGGTCAAAGGACTTGTAACTCCGGTTGTAGCACAGGGTATGCACCATGTGTATCACCAGTACGTGATCCGCCTGACCGATGAATTTCCGATGAAGCGTGCTGATTTTATTGAATACCTGAAGGTAAAAGGGATCGGAACTGCAGTGCACTACCCTATACCGATTCATCACCAGCCGGTATACGCTCGTGCCAACGAACCTGATTCCTGTCCGATATCTACAAGCCTGGCATCTTCTGTCCTGAGCATCCCCGTTCACCCTTTGCTTGACCAGAAGGAGCTTGCGTATATCTGCGATGCTATCAACCGGGTGAACTGAATGGATGTTGGTGTGATTGGCGTCGGTGCAATGGGAAAGAACCATGTGCGTGTTTATTCAGAATTAAAAAGTGTGAATTCACTGGGTATTTATGATGTGAATACTGCGGCTGCAAAAATTCTTGGTGAAAAACACGATGCAACGGTCTATGGATCAATCAGCGAACTACTCGATAATTCCGATGCAGTCAGCGTTGTTGTACCGACGCAATTCCACTCCGGGGTAGTAGGACAGGTTTTCGCAAAGAAAAAATCCGTGCTTATTGAAAAACCAATCTGTGCGACAGTCAAGGAAGCAAAAAAACTGATGAAAACCGCGCCGGATGGAATTACTATCGGTATCGGGCATATCGAACGGTTCAACCCGATCGTTGCCGAGATTAAAAAGATCGTGAAAAATCCCCTGTTTATGGAGTTTAAACGGCATAATCCCGCATCGGCGCGGATCACCGGAAGCTCGGTTGTTGAAGACCTGATGATTCATGATATCGATATACTCCTAAACGTGTTCTTTCCGGATCCCTGCGATATTCATAGCGTTGGCAATGCGGATGTCATGAGCGTACTGATGAACTGCAATGACATCCCGGTTTCCCTGTCAGCAAGCCGAAAGGCATCAAAGAAGATCCGGTTATTTTATGTCGAGGACGAAGAATTCACCATTGAAGGTAACTTCATGACTCAGGAAGTTACCATCCACCGCAAACCCGGTCAGTACCATGTCGAAGCAGAACGATACGTGCAGGAGAATATTATCGAGAAAGTGATGGTCAATACCGTTGAACCACTAAAACGCGAACTGGAAACATTCATCGACTGTGTGGACAAGAACAAGTCGTTCCCGATCCCCCCGGATCAGGCAATACACAACCTTGAGTTCTGCGAAAAAATCAGTTCTGCCAGGTAAATCTTGGAAGTGAATGTGATAATGGCACTTGAAGCATTGATAAAGAAACGCGGACCGATTAAAAAAATAGGTGTTCTCGGTATGGGGTATGTCGGCATTCCCGCAGCAGCGCTCTTTGCAGACTCCCCTTCATTTGATTTTGTGTACGGATTCCAGCGGGACTCCGCGTCTTCAGGTTACAAAATCTCCATGCTGAACCGAGGCGAAAGCCCCCTCAAAGGTGAAGAGCCCGGGCTCGAAGATCTCTTAAAAAAAGTCGTTGCAGCAAAAAAGTTCGCTTGTACTTCTGACTTTTCAAAGATTGCAGAACTCGATGCAGTAACACTCTCAATCCAGACACCGTTTTTGAACAAGGAAGATCTCCTGCCGGATTTTTCTGCGCTCAAAGAAGGGATCAGACAGGTCGGACGTTATCTTACTCCGGGGATGCTGGTCGTTCTGGAATCCACCGTTACCCCCGGGACCACTACGACGCTTGCAAGGGAACTCCTTGAACAGGAATCGGGACTCAGTGCTGGTGCTGATTTTGCGCTTGCCCATGCGCCTGAGCGGGTAATGGTAGGCAGGTTGTTGCGCAATATCCGTGAACATGACCGGATTGTTGGAGGAATTGACAACGTGAGCACCAGAAGGGCAACGGAACTCTACGTGCCCGTCCTGACCCTGGGAAACGTGATCCCCATGTCAGCGACTGCTGCGGAAGTAACAAAGACCACGGAAAACACGTTCCGTGATCTCCAGATTGCTGCAATCAATGAACTTGCGCTCTACTGTGAAGCGATGGGGATCAATGTGTATGATGTCCGTACAGGAGTTGACAGCCTCAAAGGTGAGGGTATCACCCGTGCCATGCTCTGGCCGGGCGCCGGGGTCGGCGGGCATTGCCTGACAAAAGACACGTATCATCTTGAACGGGGTGTCCAGATGCTGGGGAAGGATCTCCTCGATTACCCAAAGGGTGAACCATCGCTCTATGTGCTTGCCCGCCACATCAACGATTTTATGCCCACCCATATGTTCCGGCTCACGATGGATGCCCTGGGACGGGCGGGGTGTTCCCCACAAGGGTCAAAGGTAACAATTCTTGGTTGGGCGTTCCTCGCCAATTCTGATGATACACGGAACACTCCCCCGGAACCATACCGGGATAACCTCATCAAAGCCGGTGCAACCGTACGCGTTCATGATCCTTTTGTAAAGGAATACCCCGGTGTTCCTATCCTAAAGAACCTTGAAGAGTCGTTAAAAGGAGCGGATGCAATCGTGATCTTTGCCGGACACCACCAGTACAAAAACCTGGATCCGAATCATATCCTGACTCTATCCGGAAAGGCACACCCGGCAATTATTGATGGCCGGAATATGATTGACCCCGACCTTTTCATCAGACACGGGTTCGTATACAAAGGGATAGGACGTGGCGATAAAAATATGCATAAAATTGTACGGTAATGCCCAATTACGGTAACGTACCTCTTTTTGATGTATGGGTTAAAATCCGATGGTAACGCTATTTTTTTCTTATCCAGTCCCGCACTCCTGAATAATTTTTACTTGTCAGATTATTCCGAGCCTTAAAAAGATAATGTATAAATCTGACGTTGAAAAATGTATAACAGCATGCTTCTCTCTCTTGCAGTCCTGCTTTTCTTCATTGCCCTCTTCCCCTATCTGATTTATGTATTGGGTATGTATTTTGGCAAAAAAACTGATGAAGTTCCTCCTCTCCCCACGTATCCTGCTATCAGCATAATTATCTCGGCTTACAATGAAGAACTGGTAATCGGGAAAAGAATCGCTAACATTCAGGAGTGCCACTATCCCAAAGAGAGCATTGAAATTATATTTGTTGACGACTGCTCCAGCGATGATACGAAAAACCTGGCAAAATTGTGTCTGGAACGTTCCGGAATTACGTATCAGCTCATTGCAAATAGTGAACGACTGGGAACAAACAGGTCGTATAATTTTGCCATCAGTAAGGCAAATTACCCTGTTATTGTGACCACTGATGCCGATGTTTTTTTTGAACCTGATGCACTCAAATACCTTATAGGGCGTCTTTTCAGTAATGAAAAAATTGCCGCAGTAACCGGAGAACTAAGACCGGTCATGAACGCCAACAGCACAGCAATGCTTGAAGGGGTCTATAGATCGTTTTATGGTCGTATGTGTGCGTGGGAAAGCGCTCTTGATTCAACGTATAATTTTAATGGCGCCCTGGTGGCTTTTCGTTCCGATCGTATCCGGAGGATTGAAGATAAACTCGGGGCTGATGATGCGAATACGGCATTTGAAGCAATCCGGAAGGGATATCGTGCTGTGTATGAGAGTAAAGCAATTGTGTATGAGGATATTCCCGAGAGTTTTGCCATCCAGTATCGCCAGAAGACCCGAAGGGCAACGGGACTGATTGAAGCCACCCTCTCAAATCTGGATCTCTTAGGGAAAAATACCTGGTTTTCACGATTTTTTTACCCGCTCCGGATTTTCCTGTATGTATGTTCACCCATCATTTTTTTCCTCTCTGTTGCAGTATTCTGTCTTTGGGTATTCCTGTATAATCCGCTCTTCCTGTTTTGGTTCGCGGTACTTCTGGCTGGTGCAGGGATCGTATGGCGGCATAATCTGGTTTCTGCATTTATCCTGAACCAGTTTTATCTCCTGGCAGGCTTATTGAATCTCGGTAAGGATATGCGGGTATGGGACAGCACATCGAATAAAAAAAAGTAAACTTTGATTGTCCCCTAGGAATCTGATTTTTATTGCTCTTTAAAAAAACCTTGTTTTTTCAATAAAAGGTACAAGATATATTGGCGGAGGGGACAGTGATTGTCCCTCCGGACCGCCCTGCGCTATGCGATAGTGATATATTACCTTCTGGAACCATCTCTCAATGAGGGCTACCCCGGCGGCGGGGGCCTTTTGTATAGAGAACGATTTTCATGGTTCAGATGTGAACCGAACCGGTTCATGACTGTTTCTATTAGTGCAATTTTTTATGGAATCTCCCGGCAATCCGATACGATTATTTTCGTGCGATGGTGATGTAGCCGGAATGGCATACACTTGTGGACGGGCGTGTTCCCCTTTTTGATCGGGTCATTTCACGCTCTATCAGCTCATGAGTGTGTATTTCAGAAAAAAGCCCGGATGCGGCATCCACAACAATCGCCATCTGCTCCAGAAATGGCGTGTAGCATGCAAGATAACCGCCAGAATTCAGAAGGGAAAAAGCATGCGTAACATGCTCCGGCTGGATTTGCATATCGAGATGAACAACATCAAACACACCCTCAGCGGTAAGGAAATCCGCCGCAACCGCTTCAACATTATTGAGCTTTGCCTCGGTAATATTTTTCCGTGCAAGTACAGAGAACTCGGGACGCACTTCATATGTTCTGACAGTTTTTGCCACCCCTCCAAAGTAGATCGCCGCAATCCCGCTACCGGTACCAGCATCGAGCACACAGTCGTTATGGTTCATTCCGGTATACGCGATGACAAGTCCGATATCCTTCGGGAGCATCGGGGCTCCTGACCGTTTGCCATGCGTAAAAAAATCGGTCGGCCGTGGGATTCTGACCGTGAACTTCGCACCGTTGTGCGTGGTCAGTATATCCCCTCTGGCGAGTCCTACCAGCTGGCTAAGGTCCAGTTGTCCCTTATCGGTGCCGAGCGTGCCCGGCCCGGCTTTAACAAAAAATTCCCTTCCCTCGCCAATGAGGAGAATACGGTCGCCCGGTTCGATCATGTGGTGGAGAGGCGTATGATCGCTTCTGCTATATCGCCTTTTGTCGCAATAAGTGCTTCTTTTGCCTTTTCCTCAGAGACGTTTGCCTGTGTAGCCACCATGGTGATATCCTCTTTGAGGATTTCGGGCGCTGCCGGTTCAAACCGGATATCCCCAACAACCTGGTACGTTGTGGTCCCCTGCATGGTCATCGCTGAAACCTCGGCTGAATCGAAGATATAATTGCCCTTCGGTGTCTTGATGACAATACTCTGCACGTCTTCAATCTGCTCGACCTGCATGCCGAGCTTCTTCATCATCGCCTTCATCTGGCGTGGATTGATATTTCCCGGAAGCATCTTTCTCACTACCCTGCCGTACTCTTACTGCTACTCCATAATTAAATGCAA
>Ga0209048_10003240_pt1 | contig 15868 bp, 12 predicted proteins | sample FrelakmetCRP12CR_FD_187146 | JGI IMG/M metagenome (GOLD analysis project Ga0209048, IMG submission 187146) | Freshwater lake sediment microbial communities from the University of Notre Dame, USA, for methane emissions studies - CRP12 CR (SPAdes)... | ecosystem: Environmental > Aquatic >... | reverse complement strand
GGCGCCCCCGCCGCCGACCTCACCCTCGAGCGCGTCAAGCGCGCCTGGGAGCTCATCCTGCAGCGTGTGCAGGCGAGCAGCGTGAGTCTCTACGCGCTGCTGCGCGACGCGCGCCCCAGCGCGCTCGCGGGCGACATGCTCACGGTCACGCTCTCGTCAAACCTCGCCCTCCGCCGCGCCGCTGAGCCCGGCAATGCCGAGCTCCTCTCCGGCGCCGTCGAGGCCGCCCTCGGGCGACCACTCGCGCCGCTGTTCACGCTCTCGGCCGGCGCCGAGCCGGCGCCGGCGCCCGCCGAGGCACTGCCGGCCGACCAGGCGCTCGACTTCACCGACCTCATCAAGCACGTGAAGGGCGCCTTCGACGCCGAAGAGCTTCCCGACGACTCCTAAGGAGACACTCCCGTGGCCAACCCGCAGTACAACAAGATGATGAAGCAGGTCCAGGAGATGCAGCGCAAGATGGCCCAGGCGCAGGAAGAGCTGGCTGTGGAGACCGTCGAGGCCAGCGCCGGCGGCGGCATCATCACCGTCGTCGTCACCGGCTCCCTCGAGGTCAAGGAGGTGCGCATCAAGCCGGAGGCCGTGGATCCGGAGGACGTCGAGATGCTCCAGGACCTCGTCGTCGCCGCGACGAACGAGGCGCTTCGCGCCGCTCAGGACCTCGCCTCGACCAAGCTGGGCGGCGCCACCGGCGGCATCGATCTTCCCAACATCCCGGGCCTCTTCTGAACCTTCGGCCGCCGGCGCAGCCGGCGGCCGGCCCCGGCGAGACCCACCGCACGCACCACTGCGCGACTCGCTCCCGCAGTGATCTGCGAGGCGCTGATAGATGGTGTATAGCGGACTACTTCGGTCCTGCTTCGCGGCAGCATTCCTCATCGCGACCGTCGCGCCCGGGCGTCGTCGGCGAGGCGACGGCCGAAATGGCCTGACGACACACATCCGGATTGCCGTACGGGCCCCGGTGCGAGTACAATCGGGACTCGCGTCCTCCCTCTGTCCCGAGGGCGGGCACACCCGCTGACCAGAGTGTATGTCTATTCATGCTGTCACGAGGGGCGTGCAAGTGTATTCACCCGCGGTCGAGCGCTTGATCACCGAGCTGGCCAAGCTCCCGGGGATCGGCCCGCGCACCGCTCAGCGCCTCACGTTCCACATCCTCCGGCTCCGGCCCGAGGAGATCCTCCCGCTGGCTGCGGCGATCGCCGAGGTCAAGGAGAAGATCGGCTTCTGCAGCCGCTGTTTCAACCTGGCCGAGGGGGACCTTTGTACGATCTGCGCCGACACGCGGCGCGATCCCCACGTGCTCTGCGTGGTCGAGCAGCCGTTCGACATCGTGACCATCGAGCGCACGCACGAGTACCGCGGTCTCTACCACGTCCTGGGCGGCGCCCTCAGCCCCCTGGACGGCGTGGAACCCGGCGACCTGCGCATCGCTGAGCTGCTGGCACGAGTAGACGACGAAGTCGAGGAGGTCATCTTGGCCACCAACCCCACCATGACCGGTGAAGCGACAGCCATGTACGTGGCCGACCTGCTGCCCGGGGGCGTACGCGCGACCCGGCTGGCCAGCGGTCTGCCGGTAGGTGGAGATCTGGAATATGCCGACGAGCTCACGCTGGGTCGCGCCCTCGCAGGACGGCGCAGCCTCAGGCGCGGAGAGGAGTGACCATGGCGACGAAGAGCACGACCAAGAAGATCGAGGCGCCCGGCGGCCTCACGGAGATCCGCTGGCACGGGCGCGGCGGCCAGGGCGCCGTCACCGCGGCCAAGATGGTCGCGGAGCTGGCCCTCGGCCAGGAGAAGTACTTCCAGGCGTTCCCGGAATACGGGCCGGAACGCTCGGGCGCGCCGATCGTCGCCTTCACGCGCGTGAGCGACGAACCCATCCAGGTGTACGCGGGGGTCGAGCATCCGCAGATCGTGGTCGTGCTCGACCCGTCGCTCCTCAGCATCGTCGACGTCACCAAGGGTGCGCCCGGCGACGCCATCGTCCTGGTGAACAGCGAGATGAGCCCGGCCGAGCTGCGCAAGCACTACGGGCTCAAGGGCTTCCACTACTACACGGTCGCCGCCACGCGGATCGCCGTCGAGACGATCCGCCGGCCGATCCCCAACACGCCCATGGTCGGCGCGCTCACGCGCATCACCGGGCTGTTCCCGATCGACAACGTCGTCAACTTCCTGCGCGAGGATTTCGGCAAGAAGTTCCCGCCCAAGGTCGTGGAGGGCAACATCGCCGCCATCACGCGCAGCTACGAGGAGGTCCAGGGCGAATGACCGTCGAGAAGAAGGCCGGGGCCAAGAAGCCGGCCCCTCTCAAGAAGCCGGGCGCCCGCAAGGGCGCCGCGAAGAAGCCCAAGTGGGACATCAGCGACGTCGACACGTGGGGCCCGGATCGGCACGAGCTCGGCGCCACGATCATCGAGGCCGGCAACTCCGTCTACAACGAGACGGGCGGCTGGCGCAGCGAGGTCCCGGTCATCGACGTCGAGAAGTGCGACGGGTGCATGCTCTGCTACTTCTACTGCCCCGACGCGTCGGTCCTCGTGGAGAACGGCAAGGCCGTCGGCTTCGACCTCGCGCACTGCAAAGGCTGCGGCATCTGCGCCAAGGAGTGCCCCACCGACGCCATCGTCATGAACGTCGACGAGAAGGAGTGACCAGTGGCCACGACTGACAGAGACATATTGGCGGTCACCGGCAACGAGGCGGTCGCCGAAGCCATGTGCCAGATCGACCCCGACGTCGTCTGCGCCTACCCCATCACGCCGCAGACCGAAGTCGTCCAGCTCTACGCCCAGATGGTCGCCGACGGGCGTGTGGCGAGCGAGTTCGTCACCGTCGAGAGCGAGCATTCGGCGATGAGCGCCGTGATCGGCTCGGCCGCCGGCGGCGCGCGCACGATGACGGCGACCTCCTCCCAGGGCTTCGCCCTCATGTGGGAGGTCCTCTTCGTGGCCGCGAGTTACCGCCTCCCCGTGGTCATGACCACGGTCAACCGCGCTCTCTCGGGACCCATCAACATCCACTGCGACCACAGCGACACGATGGGCGGCCGCGACACCGGCTGGGTCCAGCTCTACGGCGAGAATCACCAGGAAGCCTACGACAACTGCATCCAGTCGGTGCGTATCGCCGAGGCCATGGACGTGCGCCTGCCCACGATGCACATGTACGACGGCTACGTGATCAGCGGCGCCATCGGGCCGCTGCAGATGCTCACCAAGGACGAGGTCCAGCAGTTCATCGGCCCGTACCGCTCCACCAACCCGATGCTGGACACGAAGAACCCCGTGACGGTCGGCCCGTTCGATGGCCTCCACGGCTGGTATTTCGAGCACAAGGTGGCGCAGAACCGCGCCATGGACCGCGCGCTCGACGTCATCCAGGACGTCGCCGACGAGTACGCCGACATCAGCGGACGGCAGTACGGCCTGCTCGACCCGTACCGCCTCGACGACGCGGAGATCGCCATCGTCGTCGTCGGCTCCACGGCCGGCACCACACGCATGACGGTCGACAAGCTGCGCGCCAGGGGCGTGAAGGCCGGCATGGTGCGCGTGCGCGCTTTCCGGCCGTTCCCGCACGAGGCCTACGCCGAGGCGCTCCAGCACGTCAAGGTCGTCGGCGTGATGGACCGCGCCGACTCCTTCGGCGCCCAGGGCGGCCCCGTGTTCCTGGAGACCCGCGCCGCCCTCTACGACTGCGACCCGCGCCCGCAGGTGCTGCCGTTCATCTACGGCCTCGGCGGCCGCGACATCTTCCCGGACAACATCGAGCAGGCGTTCGCCGAACTCGAAGCCGTCGCCAAGAGCAAGAAGCGGGCTTCCAGCGAGCGCCGCTATCTCAACCTGCGCGCGGACTGAGGGGCGGTCATGGCAAGACGTAACGCGAACGGCGGCAACGGCAAAGGGACGGCCGAGGCTCGCGGCTCGGCCCTCTACGAGGTGCTCAAGGGCATCGACTTCGAGCGCCGCGAGCTGGTCGACAAGAGCAAGGGCGTCGGTCTCTTCGACCTCGTCAAGGAGAAGGACGGCAGCTACCGCTGCTACTCCTGCACCCTCTGCGAGCGCACCTGCCCCGTGGACTGCATCGAGATCGACTACTGCCCGGAGTTCGAAGAACTCCCGTTCGACATCGAGGCCGAGCGGGCCGCCGCGCTGGCGACCCTGCCCGGAGAGAGCTGCGGGGCCGGCGCCGCCTGCGTGATGGGCGAGAAGCCGGCCGGCTTCATGCCCGAGATCGACATGACCAAGTTCAGCCCGGTCCTCGCCGGCATCCGCGCCGGCTCCGGCCTGGTCGAGGCGTTCCACGCGACCCAGGAGGCTTTCGGCTGGCTGCCGCGCGTGGCGCTCGAGGAGATCGCCGAAGAGATGCGGCTGCCCTTCTCGCGCGTCTTCGGCGTCGCCAGCTTCTACAGCCAGTTCCGCCTTCAGCCCGTAGGCAAGCACGTCATCGACGTGTGCATGGGCACCGCCTGCCACGTCGCCGGCGCTCCGCTGGTCGTCGAGGCCTTCAGCCAGGAGCTGGAGGTCCCCATCGGCGGCACCACCGCGGACGGGCTCTTCACGCTCCAGACGGTGAACTGCGTCGGGGCCTGCGCGCTGGCGCCGGTCGTCCGCCTCGGCGACGACGAGACGTTCGGCCGCATGGGCCCCAACGAGGCGCGCAAGCTCGTGCGCAAGCTGCGCAAGCAGGAGGTGGGAGCATGACCCCCGCCAGACGCGCCACGAGAATCGACAAGGCGCTGCAGGCGGCGCGCGACGCGGGAGCGTACATCGCCGCCGACGACAAGGCCGAGATCCGCGTCTGCGCCGGCACCGCCTGCCACGCCTCGGGCCGCGTCGCTCTGCGCAAGGCGCTGGAGAAGTCGCTCGCCGAGCGCGGCCTCACCGCCAAGGTCGCGGTCGTCGAGACCGGCTGTCACGGGTTCTGCGAGGAGGGCCCGATCGCCGTGGTCCGCCCGCAGGGTCTCTTCTACCCGCGCCTCAAGCCCAAGGACATCGACGAGATCGTCGCCACGAGCGTCGTCGGCGACGGCATCGTGGAGCGCCTCCTCTACAAGGACCCGTCCACCGGCGCGGCGCTCGCCTACGAGAAGGACATCCCGTTCTACTCGCTGCAGCAGCGCATCGTGCTGGCGCTCAACGGCAAGATCGACCCGTTCTCCATCGACGACTACCTCGCCCACGACGGCTACACGGCGCTCGCCACGGTGCTCGACGCCGCCGACCCGGAGGCGGTCATCGACGAAGTCGAGATCAGCGGCCTCCGCGGACGCGGCGGCGCGGGCTTCCCGACCGGGCGGAAATGGCGCTACTGCCGCGCCAACCCCGGCGACACCCACTACCTCATCTGCAACGCCGACGAGGGCGACCCCGGCGCGTTCATGGACCGCTCGGTGCTCGAGGGCAACCCGCACAGCGTCATCGAGGGCATGGTCATCGCCGCCTATGCGATCGGCGCCGGCAACGGCCCGGTCGAGGGCTACGTCTACGTCCGCCACGAGTACCCCTTCGCGGTCGAGCGCCTGCGGCACGCGCTCGCGCAGGCGCGCGAGCGCAACCTGCTCGGCGACGACATCCTGGGATCGGGCTTCAGCTTCGACATCCGTATCAACCAGGGCGCCGGCGCGTTCGTCTGCGGCGAGTCGACGGCGCTCACGGCCTCGATCGAGGGGCACCGCGGCATGCCGCGCGGCAAGCACATCCGCACGGTGGCGCACGGCCTCTGGGGCCAGCCGACCAACCTCAACAACGTCGAGAGCTACGCCAACGTGCCGTGGATCGTGAACCACGGGGCCGCGGCGTTCGCCGCCAAGGGGACGGCGACGAGCAAGGGGACCAAGATCTTCTCGCTCACCGGCAAGGTCGTGAACGGCGGGCTCATCGAGGTGCCCATGGGCGCCACGCTGCGGCACGTGATCTTCGACATCGGCGGCGGCATGCCGGACGGCCGTGAGTTCAAGGCCGTGCAGCTGGGCGGGCCGTCCGGAGGTTGCCTGCCCGCCGCCCTGCTCGACGACCCGATCGACTTCGAGAGCCTGGTGGCCGCCGGCTCCATGATGGGCTCCGGCGGCATGGTCGTGGTCGACGACAGCACGTGCATGCTCGACTTCGTCAAGTTCTTCCTCAAGTTCACCGCCGAGGAGAGCTGCGGCAAGTGCGTGCCCTGCCGCGTCGGCAGTCAGCGCCTGCTCGAGATCCTCGAGCGCATCAGCGACGGCGAGGGGACGCTCGAGGACCTCGACCGTCTGGAGACGCTGAGCGACGACATCATCGAGGGCTCGCTGTGCCAGCTCGGTGGGAGCGCCCCCAACCCGGTGCTCAGCACCCTGCGGTACTTCCGCGACGAGATCGAGGCGCACATCATCGAGCGTCGCTGCCCGGCGAGAGTCTGCCGGCCGCTCATCCGCTACACCATCGACGCGGACGCCTGCACCGGCTGTCACGTCTGCCTGGGCGCCTGCCCGACGCAGGCGATCAGCGGCGAGCGCAAGCAGGTGCACGTCATCGACCAGAAGCTCTGCATCAAGTGCGACACCTGCCGTCAGGTGTGCAAGTTCGACGCCATCCCCGTCGTCGACGCGGAACCGGCGCTGATCGAAGGGAGGCAGCAGTGAGCACTCGTACCAGAGCTGCCGTGACGCTCACCATCGACGGCAGGAAGCTGAACGCCCGCGAGGGCGAGACCGTCCTCACCGTGGCGCGCCGGGAGGGCATCGACATCCCGGCGTTGTGCCACGAAGAAGGCATGGCCGCCTGGGGCGCCTGCCGTCTGTGCATGGTCGAGGTCGAAGGCCTCGACAAGCTGCAGGCGGCCTGCACCACCTGGGCTGCCGAGGGCATGAAGGTCAGCACCGACACGCCGCGCGTGCGCGCCCGCCGCGAGAGCTACCTCAAGATGTACCTCTCGGACCACAATGCGTACTGCGAGGCACCCTGCTCGCACGCCTGCCCGACGCACATCGACATCCCGGCCTACATGGCCGCGCTCGCCTCCGGCGACGCGGCCGCCGCGGCCGAGATCGTGCGCGAGGAACTGCCGTTCCCGGGGATCCTCGGGCGTGTCTGCCCGCGCTACTGCGAGCCGGTGTGCCGGCGCGGTGACGTGGACGACCCCATCGCCATCTGCGCCCTCCACCGCGCCGCGGCCGACCACAGCGGGACGCGGCTCATCCCCGGCCTCCCCACCGGCAAGCGCGTCGCCGTGGTGGGCGCTGGTCCCGCCGGCCTCGCCGCGGCATGGTTCCTCACGTCCCGCGGCCACCAGGTCACCATCTACGACGCCAACCCGCTGGCCGGCGGCTCTCTACGCTACGCGATCCCCGAGTTCCGCCTGCCGGCCAAGGTCGTCGACAAGGAGCTGGAGCCCCTCTGGGAGGCCGGTGTCCGCTTCGTCGGCGAATCGGAGCTCGGCTGGGAAGTCGACCCCGAGGGCCTGTTCGACGCCGGCTTCGACGCCGTCGTGATCGGCGTCGGCACGTGGGAAGAGCCCAAGCACCTTCTTCCCGGCGACGACGTCGCGCTGCGCGGCCTCGACGTGCTCAAGCGCGTCCGCGAAGGCCGCGCCGTGCGCTTCAACACCAAGGTCGCCGTGATCGGCGACGGCATCACGGCCCTGGACGTGGCGCGCACCGCGCGGCGCAAGGGCGCCAAGGAAGTCGTCGTCATCGCCCAGCACGAGGGCGACGCCATCCCCGCCGGCGCGCGCGAGCTCACGGCCGCCCTCGAGGAGGGCGTCAAGTTCGAGTTCGGCGCGCTCGCCAAGAGGGTCAAGGGCAAAGGCGGCAAAGCGCAGGGCGTCGAGTGCGTGCGCGTGACGCGTGAGAAGGGCCGCCTCAGGGAAGTCCGCGGCTCGCGCTTCGACGTCGCCGGCACGACGGTGATCCTCGCCACCGGGTACGCGCCCAGGCTCGGCGAGAGCGCCGAGTACCTGGCGCTCGGCGACGGCACGCGCCTGCAGGCCAACTACTACACCGGGCGCACCCCGGACGAGGGCGTGTTCGCCGCCGGTGACGCCGTCTCCAGCTCCCAGTCCGTCATCCACGCCGTCGCCAGCGGCAAGCGCACGGCGCTGTCCATCGACGCCTGGCTGCGCGGCGAGGACCTCGAGGAGCTCGAAGGCAAGCTGGCCGTGTTCAACGGCCTCCCGTACCTCCAGCAGCTCGAGGACGAGCCCAAGCTCGGCGATCTCGGCCAGCGCCTCGCCGAGCGTACCCCGGTATGGCTCAAGATGGGCGCGAGCGCCGAGCTTGCGGCTCGCGCCACCATGCCCAAGGTCGGCAAGGTCAAGCGTCTCTCGGCGACCGACGTCGAGGTCGAGAAGGGCTACAGCCTCGCCGCGGCCCGCGCCGAGGCGATGCGCTGCCTGCAGTGCGAGTGCCCCAGCCTCGGCGCCTGCGACCTGCAGCGCCTCGGCGTGGACTACGACATCACCGCCAACGACCTCGTGGTCAAGGGCGACCGCGTGCGCGAGGTCGAGGCGCAGTACGAGCACCCGTTCATCAGGCGCGACATGGACCGCTGCATCGCCTGCGGGCGCTGCGTGCGCGTCTGTCGCGACGTGGCCGGCCCGGCCTGCTATGACTTCACCGGCCGCGGCTTCGCGATCAACGTCAACACGCCCTACGGCGAGGCGCTCCAGTTGTCCGACTGCATCAGCTGCGGACGCTGCGTCACCTCCTGCCCCACCGGCGCGCTCACGTTCAACGAGCGCGAGCTCGCTTCGTTCCGTATGGACGAGAGCCGCTGCATCATGTGCAAGGAGTGCGTCAACGTGTGCCCGGTGGACGCGCTCAAGGAGACCAACCACTTCGAGGACGCGCGTCAGAAGTGGCTGGAGCTCGTGGCCCAGGGCAGCCAGCTCGCCGGCGGCCACCGCATGTGCGCCGGCTGCGGCGCGCCCATCGCCGTTCGCCAGGTGCTCATGGGCACCAGCGACCCGGTGGTCGTGAGCGCCGCCACCGGCTGCCTCGAGGTGAGCACCACGATCTACCCGTACACCTCGTGGAAGGGCAGCTACATCCACACGGCCTTCGAGAACTCCGCCGCCACGCTGAGCGGCGTGGAGACCGCCTTCCGCGCCCTCAAGAAGAAGGGGCTCATCGAGGACAACGTCAAGTTCATCGCCTTCGGCGGCGACGGCGGCACCTACGACATCGGCCTGCAGTCGCTCTCCGGAGCGATGGAACGCGGCCACTCGATGCTCTACGTCTGCTACGACAACGGCGCCTACATGAACACCGGCTTCCAGCGCTCCGGCGCCACGCCGGTGGGTGCCTGGACGACCACCAGTCCAGTGGGCAAGGAGACGTCGGGCAAGCTGCAGAACCGCAAGAACCTCACCGACATCATGATCGCCCACGGCATCCCCTACGTGGCCCAGGCCTCACCGCACGATCCGCGCGACCTGGTGCGCAAGGCCTCCAAGGCCCTGGCGATCGACGGCCCCACCTTCCTCAACGTCCTGGCGCCCTGCCCGCGTGGCTGGCGCTCGGACGGCGCCGAGACCGTCGAGCTCGCGCGCGAGGCCGTGAACACCTGCTACTGGCCGCTGTTCGAGGTCGAGGACGGAGAGTACCGCCTCACCTACCGGCCGCGTCACAAGGTGCCGCTCGTCCCCTGGCTGAAGCGCCAGGGCAGGTTCGCCCACCTGTTCAAGCCCGGCAACGAGGAGACGCTGCTCAACCTCGAGGCGTGGGTCGACATCGAGTGGGAGAAGCTCCTGCGCAAATGCGGCGAGCCCAGCGAGGCCGACTGGCAGGAGTACCTGATGTCCAACGGCTGTCTGCTACGCTAGGGGCGGCTACCAGCTGAAGCGCCGTGAGGGCGGGCCTGACATTCGTCCGGCCCGCCCTTTCTTTGTCGGACCGCGGGCTCGGGCACGCCTCGTCGGCCGCGGTCTCGGGCGGCGGGCGGCGAACAGGAGCGCAGCGCCCGCCGCGCTCAGCCGCCGATCGCCCGCAGGTAGTACACCCAGAAAGCCGGCACCTCCCGCAGGACGAGGAACGGCGTCTGCGGGATGTTGTGGGTCGAGCGCGCCGGCACGGTGAGGACGTTCCAGCCGGCGCGCGCGTACGCCAGCTTGATGCGCGGCAGGTGATAGAAGTCGCTCTCGGCGGCGATCCTGCGCCACCCCACGCCGCCGAAGAACGGGACCGTGCCCTTGACGGTCGCCTCGGTGTTCACCCCCGCCGAATCGACGACCACGTCCTTGCGCGGCACGCCGGCGGTCACGGCCATGTCGCGCATCACGAGCGCCTCGTTGTAGCCGCTGGCGCCGACCGCGCCGGACACGACGATGCGCCTGGCCCGGCCGCTCCTGTACAGGCCGATGGCGGTGTCCATGCGATCCATGAGCACGAACGATGGTTGCCCGTCGGCGTGCACCTCCGCGCCGAACACGACGACGGCATCGGCGGGGCGGGACGAGGGGCCGCCGAGGTAGTCGGTGTCGCCGAAGAAGAACTCCTGGGCGAGCGGGAAGAGGACGACGCAGGCGGCGGCCGTGCCGGCCAGAACGGCCGCCGCCGGCAGCCTGCGACTCTCCACCGCCGGCGGCCTCAGGGCGGCCCAGAAGATGAAGAGGAAGCCTGCGCACCAGACGAACGAGAGCGGCAGCGGCACGCCTGGCCGGAAGACGCCGCGGCTCCACTCGATGTAGAAATCGACGCCGTTCCAGGCGGTCGCGAGTGCGCAGAGCGCGACGAGGCCGAGCGTCACGGCGCGCCGCCACCGCGACATGCGCGGCCGCGCCGCGTAGGCGACGAGCACCACGGCTGCGGCGGCCAGCAGCACGTGGGCTGGCGCCCGCGGGAGCTGGTGCAGGTCGATCCACCAGATGTTCTCGTCGAATCCCGGCGTGCGCAGGGCGCCGATCAGATCGAGGATCGTGAACGCCCCGCAGAAGAGGGCGAGGCCGCGCGCTGCGGCCGCTGCCGGCCAGGCTCTCGTCCGGACCTCGACGAGCCCAAGGCGCTCACGCTCCCGCGCCGTCGCAGCCCCCGCCGGCCGGGTGGCGTCGAGCGAGGGCGGCGGGGGCAGCGAAACCGTGGGCGGCGCGGCCGAGTCCGGCGCGGGCGGGGCCGTCGGCGGCGTGACTTGGTTGGCGGGCGGCGGGCTCGGGACGGGCGCCGATGCCGCAGGGTCCGTCGCCGGCCCCGGAGGCGTGCCGTCCGGCGACGCCGGCGAGTTCGTCCAACCTGCTCGGCCGGGCCCCGTCTCCATGCGGGAGACTGTATCACGGCTCCCGGCGGAGCCTCGCCGAGATGGCCCTGGAACATGGCGACCGCCCGGGAAGCGAGCATGCCGGGACAGACCCGCCGACGATCGACCTCAGCGGTTCGAAGCAGGCTCGAGGGCCGATTCGACCCGACCGGCGCTCGCATCCTCGCGCGTGGCCGCCGGGTGAGATGGATGTGCCGGTGAGGCCGCTCAGGCCGTCCGCTTCGATGCTCCGCGCTCTGCATCTGTGGAGCCGCGCATCGGGGTCGGATTCCGCCTCCATCCGGATCCGCACAGGCAGCGCGACGCAGCAGCCGCGTCGGGCGTGCCGGGCACCGGCGCGCCTCAGTTGGGCGATGCGTCGGCCAGATAGCGCTCGGCCGACGCCGCCGCCGTGGAGCCTTCGGCCACGGCGGTGGCGATCATGCGCACTTTGCCCGGGTACGCGGCGAAGTCCCCCACCGCGAACACGCCGGGGATACCGGTGTGCATGCTCGAGTCGACGTCGATCCTGGTGCCGCTCAGGCCGAGGCCCCAGTGTGTGACCCCCGAGAGGTCCGGCACCTGGCCGATGCTGACCAGCAGAAGATCCGCCGGCAGCTCGACCGTGCTCGCGTCTGGACGCCGTATGACCACGCCCTCGAGCCGTTCACGACCGCGGAGAGCGACGACCTCGCCGTTGCTCACCACGTCGATGCCGGCCTCTGCGAAGCGGTCCTGGGTGTGTGCAAAGGCGCGGAACTCCTCGCGCCGGCGGATCACGGTGACGTCGGCCATCTCGCGCAACGAAAGCGCTGTGTCGAGGGCCGTGTCGCCGCCCCCGACGACCATCGCACGCTTGGCGCGGATGTGCTCGCGCGGCGGCAGCCGGTAGGCGAGCCCTTTGCCGAGGTACTTCTCCTCGTCCTCGAGGCCGAGACGACGCGGGGTGAAGCGGCCAAGGCCGAGGGCCAGCACGACCGTCCTGGCTACGTCCTCGCGCAGCGATCCTCTCAGTCGAAACACGCCGTCGTCCGGCGTGACGTCCTCGACCGCGCGCCACTCGCGCAGCTCCGCGCCGAACTGTTCCGCCTGGCCGGCCAGCCGCAGGGCGAGCTCGCGTGATGGAAGCGGCGCCTGCGCCGGGAAGTTGCTCACCGGCTTGCTCGGATAGAGGTTGATGAGCTGGCCGCCGAAGGCCTCGGCCTCGTAGACGACCGTCCCCAGGCCACGCAGACCGGCGTACATGGCCGTGGCCAGCCCAGCCGGCCCGCCGCCGACCACGGCCACGTCGTAGGTGCTCATAAGCCTCTCCTCTGGAGCGTCGTTCTCTGCTGCACGAATAGGGTTCCACGATTCGAGTACAGTGACACACTAAACACCCCCAGGGCCCCCCGCCGAAGGGAAGGGCGCCGGTGCCGTCGCGGCCGCGAAGCCGCGCGGTTTCGGCGGCATCCCCAGCGGATATGTCCACGCTGACTGCTAACGCCGCCGCCAAGCTCGTCACCGACCGCGAAGGAGCTCCGCCATGCGCAGATTCCAGCCATGGGCCCACGAGGACCCGGAGACCCGCAGGCTCGAGGGCAGGGAGGCTCGCAAGAAAGTGCCCCGCCGTGCCCACGCCGACTGGAAGCCGGCCCCGGACCGCCCCGACCCCGTAGCGCTGCTGCGAGCCCAGGACACTGACCGCCAGCAGGATCTCGTCCCTATCCGCTGGGGCCGTATGTCGGCGTCGCCCTTCACCTTCTACCGCGGCTCGGCGGCGCTGATGGCCGCAGACCTGGCTCCCCTGCCCCGCACCGGCCTTCAGGTGCAGCTGTGCGGCGACGCGCACCTGTCCAACTTCGGCATGTACGCATCGCCGGAGCGCGCGCTGCTCTTCGACGTCAACGACTTCGATGAGACGCTGCCGGGGCCGTTCGAGTGGGACGTCAAGCGCCTGGCGGCGAGCTTCGTGCTCGCGGCGCGCAGCAACGGCTTCGACGCGACGCTGGCGCGTGACGTCACGCTGGCGTCGGTGCGCTCCTACCGGGAGCACACGGCTGCCTTCGCGGAGATGCGCGAGCTCGACGTGTGGTACTCGCACGTGGTGGCGGACGACCTCCTGGGCATGGTCCGCAGCATGAAGGCCAAGACCGTGAGGATCACGGAGGCGGGCCTGGCGAAAGCGAGAACCCGCGACAGCCTGCAGGCCGCCAGCAAGATGACCGAGATCGTGGACGGCCAGAGGCGTTTTACCGACAAGCCGCCCCTCATGATGCACCTCGAGGAGCTCTCGAACGCCGACGACAGCGCCCACACGCTCTTCCGTCAGTACGCCGCCACGCTGGAAGACGATCGCCGGGAGCTGATCGAGCGATACGACGTCGTGGACGTGGCGCGCAAAGTGGTCGGCGTCGGCAGCGTGGGCACGTTCTGCGTCATCGTGCTCCTTCGCGGCCGCGACGTCGACGACCCGCTCATCCTGCAGATCAAGCAGGCCACCAGCTCCGTCCTCGAACCGTATCTGGGCGCGAGCCGCTTCAACCACCCCGGTCACCGCGTCGTGGCCGGCCAGCGGCTCATGCAGGCCGCCAGCGACATCTTCCTCGGGTGGATGACCGGACCGGCCGGCCGCCACTTCTACTGGCGCCAGCTGCGCGACATGAAGGCCTCCGTGGATGTGGCCCAGCTCAAGGCCCCGGGCCTCGAGCTCTACGCCGAGGCCTGCGGCTGGGCGCTGGCCCGCGGGCACGCGCGCTCGGGCCGGCGCATCGCCATCGCCGCGTACATGGGCGCCGGCGACCGCTTCGACCAGGGGATCGCCGATTTCGCGACGGCGTACGCCGATCAGACGGAGCGGGACTACGAGGTCGTGATCAAGGCGATCAAGCGCGGCAAGATCAAGGTCGAGACCGGGATCTGAGCCGGGCCGACACGCCTAGCGCCGGTAGCGGGAGGCGAGCCGCCCCGAGTTGCCTCCGAACAGCGTCGCCTGCTGGACGTCGCGCAGCTGGTCGAACACGCCGACCTCCTCGAGGCCGGGCACGCAGATGATCTCGCCGAGCTCGAGCCCGGCGACGATGGCCTGCGCCACATCCGGCGCGCTCATCATCGTGGGCGGGGCGGGCGCGTCGCCGCGGCGCACGCCGTGGAACTCGGTCTCGACCATGCCCGGCAGGCACACCATCGCGTGCACGCCGGTGCCCTCCAGCTCCTGGGCCAGCGACTGCGTGAAGGTGAGCAGGAACGCCTTTGCGCCGGCGTAGGTGGCGCGGCCCGACATACGTACGCGCAGCGGGCCGCTGAGCGCCAGCAGGGAGGCGATGTTGACGATGGCCCCGCGGCCGCGGGTGATCATCCCGGGCAGCGCCGCGCGCGTGAGCCGCATCGGCGCGCGCACGTGGACGCCGATGAGCCGGTCGCCGAAATCCGGCTCCAGCTCGGCGAACGGGCCGTAGCCGCCGAAACCGGCGTTGTTGACGAGCAGGTCCACGCCGTCGCCGGCGTCGAGGCGCTCCTCGACGGCGAGCAGCTGCTCCGGGTCGGTGAGGTCGGCGAGCAGCACCTCCGCGGAGACGCCCGCCGCGGCTTCGAGCCTCCGCGCCAGCGCGTCGAGGCGCTCGCGCCTTCGCGCGACGAGGACGACATCGTAGCCGTCGTGCGCGAGGCGTTCGGCGAGCGCCGCCCCGATGCCGGACGAGGCGCCTGTCACGAGAGCCACGCGACGGTCGGCGTCCATGGTGAGCCTCCTGGGTTTCTTGCCGGCGCCGTGGCGCCCTTGTGAGGGGAGTGTACCCGGTGCGCGACTGGTCTGCGGCCGCGCGCGCAGGAACGACGCGCGGCTGATCGCAGAACAGCCGCGTCGGCGGGCACGCCTGAAGCTGGTCACTCCTCCACGAGCTGGGCCAGCTGAGGCGGCGTGACGCCGCGCTTGACCAGGCGGCGGGCGACCTTCTGCGGCACGAGCTGCAGGAAGCACTCGTCGTAGCGCCAGCGGCGCCACTCGCCGGCGAGACGCACGACCACCTCGTCGCCCTCCACACGGACCGGGGCGCCGCGCCGCGCCGCCTCGGCGGCGAGGAACGGCGCCAGATGGGCGGTCCACTCGAGCTCCGTGATCTCCTCGGCCACGGTGCCGCGGTACTGCGCCGGCTCGAGCCTGTCTTCCGGGTCGAACACGAACACGCGCCCCGCGGCCGCGCCGCTCATGAAGAACTTGCCGGCGTACGGCTTCGGCTCGAGGCGCAGCTCGCCGGCGGCATCGGGCTTCTCGAGACCCATCACCACGTGCAGGGAGTTGTCGCCGCCGCTCATCAGGTACTCGAACGCGTACTCGTTGGGCGTGCCGAAATGGATGGAGCGGAAGCCCTGCGCCGGCGTCGCGCCGTCGTCCTCGAGCACCTTGTTCTGACCGGCGACGGCGAAGCGCGAGCCGGAGTCCCACACGTTGAACGTGCCGCCGTGGGCGGCGTAGCAGCAGGTGTTGAGCGCGTCCTGGAGCACGAAGATCGCGCCGGACGCCGCCTTCATGCCCACGTGGCACTGGCCCTGGCCGTAGAGGCGGATGTCGGCGCCCTCGAGGAGGGCGCCGAGGAAGTCGCCGGCCTCGCGGCCGTAGAGCTCGACGACGACGCCGGCGGCCGGATGCGCGTCGAAGCCAGCCATCATGCCTACGGCTT
>Ga0209048_10003239_pt1 | contig 15869 bp, 20 predicted proteins | sample FrelakmetCRP12CR_FD_187146 | JGI IMG/M metagenome (GOLD analysis project Ga0209048, IMG submission 187146) | Freshwater lake sediment microbial communities from the University of Notre Dame, USA, for methane emissions studies - CRP12 CR (SPAdes)... | ecosystem: Environmental > Aquatic >... | reverse complement strand
CCGTCATTGAAGGCCGAGGTGGAAAAGATGTTGTTCAGAGCCGTCGCCGCACCGGCGTTTAAGCTGAGCCCTACGTTCGTAATTTTCAGCCTCCAATGCGGGAATGTGATGGCAGCCGAGGTAAGGTCGATGTCGAAAAGCGAGATCCGACCCAATAGTTCGCCGTTGAGTGTGGCAAGTCCGGTCAGAATCGGCGACTGGCCAGAACCGGGGGACGACACCTCGATGACAAAGCTGCTAACGACTAGTTGCTTCGAAGGGGCGGTTAGAACCAAGCCTCCGCTATGCGAGATTTCGCCCGCAGAATTTGCCGCGTCGAAGACGCCGGAATCGATCGGGAAGGATGCTATGCCTGCGTTCGCGTAGAATAAGGTTGAAGGGGCCAAAGGCGAAAGGCTGATGCCGAGACTTTGCAGGGTGGGGATAAGATTTTGGTCAAGCGTGACGCTGGTCAACCCACGTTCCGTCAGGACCGCAGCGGCCGGCGGGGGAGGAGGGGTGCTATTTTCTGAGGCGACGGACGGATTTGTTGCTGAGACGAGCAGGGTGGTCATTACTATCAGAAGGTAGATTTTAGTTTTCATTTGAACTATTTAACGCTTCAACGGCGCTGCCGGATGCATTCGCGTCCAGAAAATCTTGTGACAATTCGGTGACAAGAAACGACGACACGGCGTCAAAAGTGTGGATTGGCCTAAATGGAAGTGACGAGAAGGGCGTTGGCCCGGACGCCTCCGTGAACCCGAAGCTTGCATCGGTGCCACTAGTGTCCAAAGCTATTCGTGTTTTATCCTCGGCGCGTTTTAGCGCTGTGACTTAACATTCCAATGGAAACCGATCTGGAAAAAGAACTCGAAACCGAGGTTGAGCTTTTGCGGCGAATCGGGCAGGGCGACCGCCAGAGCTTTGAGACGCTTTACGATCGCTTTTCGGGCATCCTTTTCTCCACCTGCTATCGTGTGCTGAACAACCAGGAGGCTGCCGAGGACACGCTCCAGGATGTTTTCATCCAGATTTGGGAAAAGGCGCCGTTTTACGATCCGGCGCGCGGCAAGCCGCTAAGTTGGGCCGTGACGCTCACGCGCAACAGGGCCATCGACCGTTTGCGTTCGGCGCAGCGCCGCCAACGCCTTCAAGAAGATTTGCAGAGCGAGTCGGAAACCTTCGACCAATTCGACGACGGCAGTAGCCTCGATGCGGTCACGTCTGTTGAAACGAGCAAGCTTGTCCGCGCGGCGATCACACAACTTTCCAACGATCAGCGGGAAGCAATTGAGCTCGCGTTCTTTTCTTCGCTCACCCAAATGGAAATTGCCGAGCGTCTCAACGTGCCTCTCGGCACGGTCAAGGCGCGCATCCGGCGCGGAATGGTAAAGTTGCGGGACGTTCTAAGCGCGCAGTTGTAGGGCAGGCAGGGCACTCTGCCACTTCTAACGACCAGTCAGCCTTTAAGGAAGCTCCTCAGCATCCAGATGGTTTTTTGGTGAAGGGTAATGCGCCCGATCATCAGATCCTGGCTTTCCGGATCGTTTGCCTCCCCGGCGAGATCGCGGGCGACTGCGGCATCGGCTACCAATTTTTCGTTGCCGTCGATCAGCGAGAGGACGTAGTCCTTCTGCGAAAGCGGGGCCGCGAATTCCCCCATCTGCGCGACCTTGGCGAACGTCCCGAGGCCACCGATGGCGTACGCGCCAAGCGCACGAATGCGTTCAGCAATCTCATCGATCGCGGCAAACAGCTCTTCGTACTGGGTCTGGAATGCCGTGTGCAATGCAAAGAACCCCGGACCCTCAATGTTCCAATGTGCGAGATGGGTCAGCGACATAAGCGCATAGGAATCGGCCAACACTTGATTCAGGCTGTCGGCCATTCGGTTGCTCTTGGTGGATTTCTTTTTCGTTGTCATGGTTGTGTTTGGTTTGATGACACTACTGAATCACCCCATCGCCATTGTAATGCGATGGAGTTCAGAACCTTGCTTCTCGGCATTTGCGAGTTCGTGAGAGGGCGAAGAAGTTAAGCCGCGACACGCTCGGTCAGCTCGCGTTCGCGGGCAACCAGCCAAAGGGGCTGGGCTGCGTCGTCGAAAATCGGCGTAATCGCAACGTCGACCCAGTAGGGCGACCCATCCTTGCGGTAGTTCAGAATCGTTTCGCGGCAAGGACGGTATTCATGCACCGCGCGACGCATCCGATCCGCCGTCTCGCGATCGGTCTTCGAGCCTTGCAGGATCGGACCGAGCTTTTTTCCTTGCAGCTCTTCGAGGGCGTATCCGCACATCGCGCTGAAGGCAGGATTAATCCACTGCACGAGGCCGTCCGGACCGGACATGACCAGCGCTTCGGGAGTGCGGTGTTGCGGGCGGCTGGCGATCAGGCCCGTAAGGCGAGCCTTGAATCCAAGCGAAAGCGGGGTGCCAGCGGGTGGCTGCGTGGCCAGAGTCACGGCGGCGCCGATCTCCGCCAGTCCGGAAACGAATTCGCGTAGTTCACTGTGAAATTCGAGGATGAGTTCAAGCTGATCCCGCTCCTCCGCGGTCATCGCACCGGAAGCGTAGAGCGCGGCTTGGTTTTGTAAGAAATCGTTGATCATTTGGAAGCAGAGAGATTAGCTGAACTTTCTTTGCCATTAAACAATACGCTGCCGTCTGGCGTTTGGATACCTTCGGAGCCGCATTTTTTGAAGCAGCGGTCGCCAGGAACCCGCACGTCGCCATGCAAGTGCGCAATCTCAGGCGTCTGAGCGCAGCGCAAAAGGCTGCCATTCGAAAGCAAGCGGCTCGGGGTCCGGGCAAACGGCGGCGTCTAAGCGGACGAACTCGCGCGCGGACGTTTGCCGATGTCATATGGATGCATGGGCAATGCAAATTTCGCAAAATAATTCAGGCACCCGAGATGCCACCGCAAGCGTTTCCTTTGCACGGGAGCGAACAAAAGCCCCGCAAACCAACTAGTAAATCAAAATAATAACCTTATGAAAAAGTCAGTTCTTATCGTCGCAACAATCGCGGCACTATCTATGATCACAAACACCCTTACAGCATCGGAAGAGAAAACCATCGTCGCCGTTGCCGCCAGCGCCGGTCAATTTAACACTCTCGTTGCTGCGGTGAAAGCGGCCGGGCTAGTGGATACCTTAAATGGAAAGGGTCCGTTCACCGTTTTCGCACCCACCGACGAAGCTTTCGCCAAGCTCCCCGCGGGCACGGTCGAAGATTTGCTCAAGCCTGAGAACAAGGAAAAGCTGACGGCCCTCCTGACCTACCATGTGTTGTCGGGCAAAATCATGGCTGCGGATGTGAAAACTTCCAGTGCCAAAACAGTGAACGGCAAGGAGGTCGTTATCAAGGTGACCGACGGTAAAGTGACCATCGGCGCTGCGAACGTAATGAAGACCGACATTCTTGCGAGCAATGGCGTGATCCACGTCATCGACACCGTTCTCATTCCGTAAAGAACCTTCCGTGCGGGGCTGGCGGCTAAAACCGTCAGCCCCGTAACGATCGGGTGTTTCCATTTGCCACATGTTTCACAAGATCGATTATCCATTTCTTATTGGGGCATTCATAAGCTTCATCGCCAGCGTCTCGCTTTGCTTCCTCGTCAGTCACTAGCACGGCTTATTTGTCGGCTTGTGGGTCCCAAGCATTCTCAGCTTTTGGGTGGGAGTGCGAGTGGTCATTCTCGCCATCGGAATTCCTGTGCGGAAAAACCGGTAGTATGGAATATGTGATTGCGATTTTCTTTCTGGGCTTGATGGTCTCTCTCATAGTTGCGAAGGGCGTTCTTCAAGCTCAGGACTTCGCAAAAACGGAATGGGAACAACAAGACAGGAGGATGGGCGACGAACCGCCCTAACTGATACGTCCTTCCTGAAGCAGCCCGCCCAGGCTTGACACCATCGATTTCCTCGAGCTAAGCGGGGAAAGCGCGACCTCTCGCGGGTTTAACCAGGGGCTTTAGTGCATTCTCAGCAACCGGTAATTAATCAGGGCGATGACTACCGAGAGAACCAGCAATGTCAGAGAGGGAAACATCTTTAACGCGGGGCTCTTTACCCGCAGATGAGTGACAAAGGCGGCTCCCATCAGGATGGCAATTCCGAGGCCACCCATCACCGCAAAGAGGGGGCGCTCAATCCCAATCAACAACATCAACGAAAAGGTGATCTTTAGAATGCCAACCAGGTCCCTCAACCATTCGGGCAACTCGTAATGCTTGAATTCCTGAATGATGTTCTCGTAGCGAACCACCCACACGAAGACAACCGATGCTGCCACAAGCGCCTGCAAAGAGATCGTCAAATCATGCACGACGGATCGTATGCCTCTCCGGAATGGAAATAAAGTGCCAATTCGCATCGAAAGGGATAGCCCCAAACCGTGGAGCACAGGGGTCCATTCCCCTTTTGTGAAATCCGGCTGTCGGCCGTAGGCGGCTCGAGGGTCGAATCCCCTCCGAATCCATTTTGTGAATCCAGAGCCGGACCGTTCACTCTCTCTCGCGTCCCCTAGTCCGTTCCAGCGCCCTGGGCTCAGGGTCCAGCTTGCACCACGAGCTGGCACAAGATAAGTTTCTGCCTACACCCATGAATCCGCTTACGGTCATCCAAACTCATCTTGCGGAACTGCTCGCTCTCGGCGCGCGGCGGCTCGGCATATTCGGCTCCTATGCGCGCGGCGAGGAACGTGATGACAGCGATGTGGATGTCTATGTGGAATTCGACGACGCGAAGCGCACCTATGACAATTTCTTCGCGTTGCACGAACGGTTGGAAAAGCTTCTGGGCCGCCGTGTGGACCTCGTCACGGACAAATCGCTCACCGAAACCAAGGCCCGGCTGATTCTGCCAACTGTCCGCTACGCAGCCGACCACGGTTGAGTTGCTGCGCGACATTCTGCGCGAAGCTGAGTTTCTGTCCGCACACGCGGCGCAGACGACGTGTGAGTCATTTCTTCAGGACGAAGTGCTCAAGCGCGCTTTCGTCCGAAGCACCGAGATCATCGGTGAGGCAACGAAGAAAGTGCCCGAGGAAACGCGGCTGCAGTTTCCCGCTCTCGAGTGGAAGAAGATGGCGGGTATGCGTGATCGCCTCATACGCGATTACGGCGGCGTGGATTACCAGATAGTCTGGGATGTGGCCGCCAACAAAGCTGCCGACCTAGCGGTGAAGCTCCAGCTCATCGTCGAAGCCAGCGGCCAATCGTAGACTGTAGCGCGGAACCGCAATTCGCTTCCAGCTCTCCTCCTCATCCAGCGATGGAAACTGTCTGACGGCGATGGAGCCGCTTTTTTAGCTCTAATTTCGCTAACGAGAGGAAGTATGGGAGACTGCGTCCCCTTCCCTTGCCGCGAAATACGGGCTTCGAGTTTGGCATTAGCGCAGCGACCCAAACGGCGGAATTCCACTTCCCGAATTTCGTCAGTGCGCTACTATCAGCGGCACTGGCGATGAACCCGCTCCACTTCTTCGCCGAACTGAAGCGACGCAATGTCATCCGCGTGGCGGGATTGTACCTCGTCGGCGCGTGGCTGCTCACCCAGGTTGCCAGCACCGTGCTCCCGGTGTTTGACGTCCCGGCTTGGGCGCTGCGCGGACTCATCATCACACTCGCGCTCGGGTTCATCCCGGCGCTTATCTTCAGTTGGATCTTCGAACTCACCCCACAAGGCTTGAAGCGCGATGAGGATGTTAGGCCGGAGGAATCGATCGCGCCGCAGACCGCCCGGCGCATGAATCGCATGATCATCGCCGTGCTCCTGCTCGCGCTCGGTTACTTTGGTTTCGATAAATTTGTCCTGACACCACGGCGCGAGGTCGCGCTCGTCGCGGCGACGGAAAAATCAATGACGGCTCGGCCCGCGCCAGATGCCAAGCCAGCGGTCGACCCGAAATCCGTCGCCGTGCTGCCGTTCAAAAATTACTCGGGCGACGCCAATCAGGAATATTTTGCCGATGGAATGACCGACCTGTTGACGACGGAATTGGGCGGGATTGGCGCGCTCACGGTAAGATCGCACCAATCTTCTCTCAAGTTCAAAGGCTCAACGAAGTCGATGCCAGAGATCGGACAGGAACTGCATGCCGACGTCGTTATAGAGGGTTCGATGCTGCGCGAAGGCAATCACATCACCGTGAACGTACAGTTGATCGAGGCACCAACCGATCGCCATCTTTGGGCGAAAAAGTTCGAGGGCGAGGTAACCAACATCTTCAAAGTGCGTAACGAGGTCGTCGAAGCCATCGCCCGCGAGATCAAGACAACCATTTCGCCGGAGCAATCCTCGCGGCTGAGCAGCGCGCGGGCGGTCGACTCGGCCGCGTTGCAGGAATATCTCCTGGGCCGTCAATCGTGGAATCGGCAAAGCGAAAAAGGCTTTGCCGAGGCGTTGGAGCACTTCAATCGAGCCAAGGAAATCGATCCCGGTTTTGCCCTGGCCTGGGCGGGAGTGGCGGAGTATTACTGGGGCGCTGCGCCCGATATTGCGTCCCCGGAAGAAGTGGCCAAGGGGAAAGCCGCGGCGCGGCGAGCCGTGGAGTTGGATGATTCCCTGGCAGAAGCGCACACTGCCTTGGCCATGTTGAACTATGCGGTCGATTACGAATGGGGGGAATCAGAGCGAGAATTCCAGCGTGCGATCCGCCTCAATTCGAATTACGCCGCCGCTCGCTGGCAATATGGATGGCTGCTGGTTTATCTCGGACGCTTCGAGGAAGCGCTTAAGGAAATGCAGCAGGCCGAAGAGCTGGATCCGCTCTCGACGGCGATCGCCACCGACCTCAGCGGCCCCTACACGTTGAAGAAGGACTACGACAAGGCAATCGCACAGTGCCGCAAGGCGCTTGAACTGGATCCGAGTTTCTTCGTTGCCCATTTCGTTCTGGGATGGATTGAAATGAAGCGTGGAGCCAACTATGCGAAGGCGATTGAGGAATTTCATCTTGTTCAGACCATCGAAACGCAACCGATGGCAACGGGCTTACTTGGGTATGCCTATGCCCGGATTGGGCAAAAAGACAAAGCAAGGGAAACGCTGAATGAGCTCAATCGGCTGGCCAGCCGCCGGTTCGTGTCTCCCTACCACCAGGCGCTAGTCTATCTTGGCTTGGGTGAGAACAGCCAGGCCATCGACTGGCTGGAAAAGGCCTACGATAAGCGGTCGCCGTGGCTGACCTGGCTCAAGGTCGAGCCAATGTTCGACCCGTTGCGTTCGGATCCCCGTTTCCAGGCGCTCTACAAGAAAATGAACTTTCCCCCGTGAGCGCCAACACCGAACAATGCAAGCTGGCCGCGATCGTGTTCACGGACATGGTCGGCTACAGTGCGCTCGGCCAAAAGATTGCCGGCGCGAAACAGTGAAGATCGACAACTTTTTCTCCGAGTTGAAGCGGCGCAACGTCGTCCGCATGGCGGGGCTGTATCTGGTCGGTGCGTGGTTACTGACTCAAGTGGCCGGCACCGTGTTGCCGATGTTTGGCGCACCTGATTGGTTGCCCCGCAGCATCGTTCTTTTGCTGGCAATCGGCCTTCTTCCGGCACTGATTTTCAGTTGGGTCTTCGAGCTGACGCCGCAGGGCCTGAAGCGCGACGAGGACGTCAAGCCCGAGGAATCGATCGCGCCGCAAACCGGTCGGCGCATGAATCGCATGATCATCGCGGTGCTGGTGCTCGCGCTTGGTTATTTCGCGGTCGACAAGTTCGTGCTCGCGCCCCGCCGGGCCGTCGTGCCTAACGCATCGTTCTCCGGAGCCAGCGCCAAGTCGATCGCGGTTCTGCCCTTCGAAAACCTGAGCGAAGATAAAGCGAACGCCTACTTTGCGGAGGGCATCCAGGACGAAATCCTGACCCGACTGGCGAAAATTGCGGACTTGAAAGTCATCTCCCGCACTTCCACCCAGCATTTCAAAAGTTCGCCGGACAATCTCCCGCAAATCGCCCGCCAGCTCGGGGTGGCGCACATTCTCGAGGGTAGCGTGCAAAAAGCCAGCGACCAGGTGCGGGTGAATGTCCAGCTCATTAACGCCGCGACCGACGCGCATCTCTGGGCGGACACTTACGACCGAAAACTGACCGACATTTTCGCGGTCGAGAGCGAGATCGCAAAGACGATTGCCGACACTTTGCAAGCCAAGCTGACCGGTTCCGAGGAGCGTGCCATCGCCGCGCGCCCGACCGAGAACCCGGAAGCGTACGAGCTTTATCTTAAGGGCCGCTTCTTTTGGAGCAAGCGCACGGCGGTCGATCTGCGGAAATCAATCGACTACTTCCAGCAGGCGATCGAGAAAGATCCCAACTACTCGCTGGCCTATGCAGGTTTGGCTCAAGCCTGGATTTGCCTCCCCGGCTATGATGGTGGCGCCCCGAAAGATTGTATGCCCCAGGCCGAGGCGGCGGCGAAGAAAGCTCTCTCGTTAGACGACGATTCCGCCGACGCGCTTACGACGCTCGCCTCGGTCAAAGCAGAGTATAACTACGATTTTACGGGAGCGCTGCTCGATTACGAACGAGCGATTCAATTGCATCCAAATGACGCGACGGCGCACTTCTGGTTCGCTGACGATGTTCTGGCGCCGTTGGGTCAGACCGAACGCGCGATCGCAGAGACGAAGCGCGCTCTGGCACTCGATCCTCTCTTGCCCGTCCCCAATGCAAACTTGGGCGAAGTCTACATTCGTGCCGGCCGGCTGGACGAAGCCATCGCGCAACTACGCAAAACAGTCGAGATGGACGGCAGCTTCTATTATGGCCGCGCAATGCTGGGGCAGGCGTTCGAACTCAAAGGGCAGATTCCAGAAGCCATGGCCGAGTATGAGAAGGCGATTGCCTTGAACGATGATCCGTTTCCAAAGGCATTGCTCGGCCACCTCTATGGCACGATTGGCCGAAGAGCGGAGGCTATGAAGATCCTGGCGCAACTGAAGGAGACGCGAGAGCAGCGCTACATAGATGCTCGGGGCCTCGCGATCGTATCTCTGGGCTTGGGGGATCGCGACCAGGCACTGAGCTGGCTGGAGCAAGGCTTTCAGGAGCGCGGCAACTGGTCCAGATCCATCCGCGTAGATTCATTCCTAAAACCGCTGCACGGTGATCCACGCTTCGAAGCGCTGGCGGAGAAGATTGTCCCGGCAAGTGAGTTCGCAAAACCTGCGCCACCTTCAAAATGAATGAATTCCTGCAACGCCTGAAACAGCGCAAGCTGGTGCAATGGAAGGTGGCTTATGTCGCGGCCGCTTTCGCGTTGCTCCAAGGCATCAATATCGACGCGCAGCAGTTCGGCTGCGAGCATTGACCACGCAAAGCCGTTGTGTCACACTGGGACACATGAAGAGCGTATCGATTCGAGAATTGCATGAGAAAACCGGAGAGTGGGTGCGCCTGGCGGAGGTGCACGAGCAAATTGTCATCACGGACCGTGGGCGACCGGTCGCCTCTCTGTCACCTTTTCGGCAGCCGGCGAAGCGGAATCGCTTTCGCGCGCGAAAGATTCTCCCGGCGTACGCGAAGCTGCGCGGGAAGCTTTCTCATGGAACTGACAGCAGCGTCCTCATTTCAGAAGATCGGGCTGGCGGGGCGGCACGATGATCTACTTCGACTCGGCCTACGTCGCGAAGTTCTACCTCGATGAGCCAGATTCAACCCGGGTGCGCGCGCTCGCGGAAGGGGCAGGCGAAGTCGCCTGTTGCCGGCACGGCCAGGTCGAGGTGCTGATTGCGTTCCATCGCAAACTGCGCGAACGCGCTTTTTCGCCAAAAGTTTTCGCCGCCGTCTGCGATCAATTCGAAGCCGATTGCAAGGCGGCGGTCTGGGCCTGGCTGCCGATTAGCGCGAAACTGATCGAGACTTTGTCCGAGCGCGTGCGTCAGCTCGATCGCAGCGTCTTCCTTCGTTCGGCTGACGCGCTTCATCTGGCGAGCGCAGCCGAACAAGGTTTCAAGGATATCTACTCGAATGATCGTCATCTCCTCGCCGCCGCCACCCACTTCGGTCTGCGCGGCCTAAGCGTCTGAAAACCAAGATGGTGAAGGCGGCGCGGGGAATAACATTGTAGAAAAATGGCGCCCGGCAGATAGATCCTTCTACCTCGCTGATCCGTGGTCATTTTGGTTCCGTCTGTAGGCCTCAACTACTTAATGGTGATCGCATTCGAGCGCCGACCCTGCTGCGGGTGGACCTCCAACGACGGTCGGAAACCGCCGCTCCAAGTGCGGCGCAGTCCACAGCTGTTCATAACCAAGCTCAAATAATCTCCGAATCTTCGTGGCCAAGCTTGCCGGTGTGGTCGTCATCGAATATCATTTCCCAGTGAGTTCGGCCGCCATCATCGAGGAAATCAAGCACCTCCCGCCCGCAGAGCAGGCCGAGGTGATTCGTTTTGCCATCCAGCTCGCGCAAACTCGCCCACTGGCTCCGGCTGAACTGACGGCGCTGGCGGAGCGGCTCAGCCGGACGACTGATCCCGCCGAGGCGGAGAAGCTAAAGTCGGCCATCGCCGGTGGATTCTACGGCGGGTCGGCTCATGCCTGAAATCCTCCGGCGCAATCTTCCGCCGGCACTGCTCAATCATCTTCTCGACCGCATCCGCGACCGGCTCATTCGTGATGGCGTTGACGTGCCTTTGGCGAACTTGTTCGTTCACACATCTCGTTCAGTCTCCCCGACTGCCGAAGGAGCCGACCGTGCGCGAAGCGCGAGCGAGGCATTTCTCTTTCGCCGCTTGGAGACACTGCATGAGACGATTGGACGATTCCGCTTGAACACGCAATTGCCCATCCCCTTCGACGATCACGGACGCATGGAGACGGACTTGTTTTGCGCCGAAGCCAATCTGGTCATCGAACTGGATGGCCCACAACATCTCGCGGATGCGGAGGCTTACCGCCGTGACCGGCGCAAAGATGCATTATTGCAGCGGCATGGATACTTCGTTCTACGATTCTTGGCCGAGGACATCGGCAAACATCTGGACCATGTGTTGGATGCGATCTTGGCCGCGCTCACCCATCGGAGGAATCGCAGAGACTGCTGATCCTTTGTTTCTTTCTTGGCGACGAACCGTTATCGGACGGCCGAAGTGGCAGCACGAAGAACACACCGCTAAGCCCCCCCGATAAAACGTTTCAGAACACACGAGAGTCGCGCAGCCGAATCCTGAGCTGAGCTCGAGGCCAATAGCGATATGTGGAGTCCACGCGTGACCTAACGACCATCGGGACTGGAGCCTAGGGGGTTCACTCCCCTTTTGTCATATCCGGCTAAAATCGATACGAAAGCCGCGTAAGAAGTGCTGGTTTTTCGAGGGTCGAACCCCTCCGGACCCATTTTGTGATTCTTCGGCCTGCCGAGTCGTAGCTCCCCGCCAAATCGTGGCAAGCTGAACGACGTCCGCCTCCGCGATAGTCTACTCACTGCGCTATCGCGGCGAGCGAAGACTGGAATCTAGCCTGTTCGCTCCCCTTTTTTCATTTGCACGTCAATCGAAAAAGAAAAACTACGTCCGGACCGTGATATGGCCATTGCCTGCACCAGCCGTCCCCGCTCCACAGAAGCGACAAAGAAGTCACTCGCCAGGTTCGAACAAACCGTTTACCATTCCCTTCGGTGAATTACCTGGACCGAATCACATTCAATCCTAATCAGTGCGGCGGACGGCCCTGCATTCGCGGCATGCGCATCCGCGTGAAAGATATTTTGGAGATGCTCGCCAGTGGCGCGAGCGCAGCAGAGATTCTAGAAAGTTTTCCCTACCTTGAGCAGGAAGACATTCAGGCGGCGCTAAAGTATGCCGCGCGCCAGGCAGATCACGCGGTATTGTCACTGGCAAAGTGAAAATCGTGGTCGATGCGCAATTGCCGCCGGCTTTGGCGCAGTGGTTGTGCGAAGCAGGCCACCAGGCAGTGCACGTGGAAGAGGTGGGTCTGCGCAATTCTAGTGACGATGCCCTCTGGACGCACGCGCTGCAAAACGATGCGGCCATCATGACCAAAGACGAGGATTTTGCGGCACGCTCGGAGCGAACACCGTCGCCCGCACCGTTAATCGTGTGGCTGCGCGTGGGAAACGCGACCAACCGCGCGCTGCGCGCCTGGATTGAACCACGGCTATCTGGCATCGTCCGTTTGGTCGGTGAGGGCAATCGCCTGATCGAAGTGAGATGAAACTTGCGGCCCGTGCGTGATTGTGAATGGCGCAAGGCCTCGCATGTCCTTTTCTCCGAATTCAGAATGGTCAACGAATGGCCGTTCGCGCCTCGCCTAACGAACGGCGGCTCAGTAGCCTAACGAACTTCGGCTCAATGGTGGAGCCTAGGGGGTTCACTCCCCTTTTGTGAAATTCGGCTAAAATGGAGAAGAAATATGCGTAAGAAGTAGCGATCCCTCGAGGGTCGGATCCCGCTCCGGGACCTTTTTGCGATTCTTGTCCTATTCGGCCAAAATTGCATTGAAAATCCGCTCAGGAGAGCCGCTTTCTCAGGGGTCCGAACCCCCCTCCGGGACCAATTTGTGATTTTGGATTTAACCCGTTCACTCCACTTTTGCCATTTGTGCCCCAACCGCAAAAGATCTCCCTTCGACGCAAGGGCAATTCGCGGGGAAAGATGTTCGTCGCGGTTGGATCCGTCAGGCATTATCCCCGGACGCTGGACGCGCAACACAATCAGCATCCACCGACTGCAGTGTAGCTTTCCCCAATCTCTGGGACGTTGGTAGCCCTGGAGGGCGGAGGGCAAACATCTCTTTTGCGATGGCGGAGAGAATGCTTTACTCTTTGACCGTGAGCGCAACGGAAATCATTGAGCAGTTTAAAGCTCTTCCCCCGAACGAACGGGCGCAAGTGGCCAAGTTCGTGGTGGAACATGATGATTCCTGGATTCCAGAATCCTTTAAGCAGGGCATGGCCGATGCCGCAGCGGGCCGTTTTGTGGATATGGAAGCCGTGCTCAGTGGAGCGAAACCGCCGTCTCGCGCGGCGGAATGAAATACCGTTTCAAGCCGACTCAGCGATTTTGGGAAAGCTTCTACGCGCTCTCATCAGACCAGAAGGAATCGACGCGCCGGGCCTGGAAAGTCTTCCAAGAAAATCCTTTCGATCCTCGGCTGCGTCCTCACAAAATCTACAGGCTCTCGGCACGTTTTAATCGAACGATTTACGCCGCGGATATCGAAGGCGATTTGCGAGCCGTATTTTATGTCGAGGGCGACGTGGTGATAACGGTGGACATTGGCTCACACGATATTTATCGAGGGTAAACAACTAGGACACTTCGCCAACCACAACGTTAGTGCCCTTGAGATCACAATTTGTGATCCCAACTATCTCCTCGGGGGCTCAAGCAGCGCGGCCCTCGCTTTCAGACGCGGCTGAAATCGTCGAATCGCTACGACGAAGAATAAAAAAGGCCTAACAAGTAGAATTATGGAGCCTAGGTGGTCCGTTCCCCTTTTGTGATTTGCGGCTGATTTGGCGCAAGAATCGGCTCAAGAAGAGTTAAGTTCTCCTGGGTCGAACCCCCTCCGGGACCTTTTTGTGATTCTGAAGCGTAGCCCTTTCGCTCCCCTTTTGTCATTTGGCCATTTGATCTGGAGATTAAAAATTAACCCCATCCCACAGCGACGCTCGTCAGTAATTTCCTTTAGATCCAACGCGACAACAGCTTTTTCGCGGATTATTTTGATGCGCGCTGAGGCCAAAGAGATCAATAGCAGCTAGATCAAGAGTGAAACATTCCTTCTTCCTGATTTCGATTTGGCTTGCTGCGAATCCGCTGTTTGGCGCTGAACCATCGGCCACTCGGGCCACGACAGTTTCTCAGTTTTCTGAAGCAGCCAGCCACGCCATCCTTCCTCCGCTCGTTCCGTGGAATGGCAAAAGCCGGGCGCTCGCTGTTTCCAAAACCGATCCTTGGATCACGCCATCGGAGAAAAGCGATTTCCGCCTGTCACCTTCGTACGATGAGACCGTGGCCTGGTTGCGAAAACTGGTCACAGCCGCACCCGAATTAAAAATGATCTCGCTCGGCAAATCATCGGAGGGTCGCGATATTTGGATGGTCGTAGCGACGCGCGAAAAACAATTTACGCCGGAACAATTGCACCAGAACGGCAAGCCTACTATTTTCGCGCAGGCTGGAATACATCCGGGCGAGATCGATGGGAAAGATGCCGGCCTGATGTTGCTGCGCGACATGACCGCGCGCGGGACCAAGAAGGAGTTACTGGACCGCGCGAATTTCCTTTTTGTCCCGTTCTTCAACGTCGACGGGCACGAGCGAAGCTCGCAATTCGGCAGGGTAAATCAGCGTGGGCCGGAGAAGATGGGTTGGCGCACCAATTCGAAAAATCTAAATCTCAATCGCGACTACACCAAGATCGACTCACCGGAGATGGAGGGAATGATCCGCACACTCAATCAATGGCAGCCTGATCTCTATCTCGATCTTCACGTCACTGATGGCGCTGACTATCAATACGACATCACTTTCGGATTCAACGGCGCCGGCGGACATTCGCCGGCCATAGCCGATTGGCTGGAGAGAACATTCAGGCCGGCCGTCACCAAGGATTTGGTGGCGATGGGCCATATTCCGGGATCGACCGACGTAGCGAACTGGATCGATCCGCTCGATCTCTCCAAAGGAATCAAGGCCTGGATGTCGGATGCGCGTTTTTCAAATGGTTACGGTGACGTGCGCCATCTACCGACTGTGCTGGTGGAAACGCATTCCCTAAAACCTTACAACCAGCGCGTGCTCGGAACGTATGTGCTTCTGGAAAGCGCTATTCGGACCACGGCAGCCGGAATATCCCCGCTTCGCCAGGCGATCGGGGCAGATCGCAAAGCCAATGCTCCGACCGTTCCCATAAGTTGGGATGTCGATCCAAACGCGCCGGCCGAAACAATCGAATACAAAGCAATCGAATCACGCACCGTTCCATCCGCCATTTCCGGTGGATTGCGCATAGAATTTAACGGCAAGCCGATGACGACTAAGATTCCGTGTCAGCACGGCAATCATGTCAGCGCGTCGGTGAGGCGGCCAAAGGCGTATTGGATCCCGCCCGCCTGGAGCGAATTGGAGGCGCGGCTGCAAATTCACGGGATTCAATTCGAACGCACGACTGAACCGCGCGACCTGAAGGTCTCGATGTATCGCCTCGAAGAATTGAAGCTTCAGCCGGAGCAACCGTTCGAAGGCCGTTTTCAAATCACGGTGAAACCGATCGCCGAAGAAAGAACTGAGCATTATCCCGCCGGTTCGCTCCGAGTTCCAACGAATCAGCCGCTCGGTGACCTGGCGGTAATCTTGTTCGAGCCAGCGGCACCCGATTCGTTTGTGCAATGGGGATTCTTCAATGAAGTGTTTCAGCACACCGAATATATCGAGGGCTACATCCTCGAACCAATGGCGGAACGAATGCTGGCCAACGATCAGAAGCTGGCAGAGGAATTCCGACAGAAGCTGGCGACCGATGAAACATTTCGCGCTTCTTCGACGGAGCGTCTCCGCTGGTTTTATTCCAAAACGCCGTTCTTCGATGAACGCTGGAAGCTTTATCCGGTAGGTCGAGAAGAATAGGAAAATCGGCTTCCCCATGAGTCGGTACAGAGTCTGGTATCGCAAATCCTTGTAGCCTTCGACAGGCCAAGTCGTGTCGGCCTTCCCTTGCAGATTCGCTTTCAGTCATTCGTGGACAACACTTTTCACTGGTTGTCATCGATCTCACGTGTGGTCGATTGGGGGTCAGTCAACATATTCTGACAGAACGATCCGGTGTTAGGTTGCAATCAGCGTCGACAGTGTGATGGGGATACTTGTCTTTTCACAACCGCTTTTTGATGAAAGCCCGGCCTGACGCCGATTTCAGGTAG
>Ga0209048_10003238_pt1 | contig 15872 bp, 15 predicted proteins | sample FrelakmetCRP12CR_FD_187146 | JGI IMG/M metagenome (GOLD analysis project Ga0209048, IMG submission 187146) | Freshwater lake sediment microbial communities from the University of Notre Dame, USA, for methane emissions studies - CRP12 CR (SPAdes)... | ecosystem: Environmental > Aquatic >... | reverse complement strand
CTAACGCTAGATCAACGGCAATGAACCGGGCAACAAAGGGCATGCTGCTCGGCCCAGCATGGCGGACCGAACGAGAACCTCGAACTGTGGGAGTGTCCGGTCTCCGGCGATTTTGGCGTCGCGAGCGACCTTCAGCTTTAGCCATGACCGGTCATTCCCAATGTCGCCTTAGGAGCGCGTGAACGGCGGGTCATGCCCGCGAGCTGCCAGCCAGACTGCGGTCGTACCCCATGATCGTGCGGCCGCTCCGCGCTCGATATCGGTCGATCAATCTTGGCCCCGGCGACTGACAAGGGACACGGGCTGCGTGAGGCGTATATCGTTGACCCAGATGGCCTATATCTGGGTGCCGGACCGGCCGATTGACGTTTGATCCGGAGTTGGCCATTCCAGTTTTGGTGTTAGCCCAGAACGTGCCGGCGCTCACAGAATTCTTGCCCAATTCCATACCGACGGGAAATCCATGACCGACGTCTTTGTGCCAAGCGCACGCTCGAAAGTGAAGCGCCTACCAAAGCGCGGCCACTACGACCGCGCGACCATTTACGCAATTCTTGACGCGGGCTTCATCTGCCACGTTGGCTACGCCATCGGCGGCCAGCCCTACGTCACGCCCACCGCCTACTGGCGCGAGGGTGACGCCGTGTACTGGCACGGTTCATCTGCTAGCCGCATGCTGCGCGCGCTCGAGACCGGCGCCGACTGCTGCCTGACGGTGACCCACCTCGACGGCCTGGTGCTCGCACGCTCAGCCTTCCACCACTCGCTCAACTACCGCTCGGTGATGCTTTTCGGCACGCCGTACAAGGTGCAGGATGCGGCCGACAAGCTGGTGAAGCTGGAAGCATTTGTCGAGCGCCTGTACCCCGGACGCTGGCGAGAGCTGCGCCCGATGAACGCCGAGGAGCTCAAGGTGACCACGGTACTCGGCATGCACATCGACGAAGCCTCGGCCAAGTTGCGCACCGGCGGTCCGGTGGACGACGAACCTGATTACGCGTTGCCTATCTGGGCGGGCGTGATTCCAGTGCACAGCGTCGCCGTGACAGCCGTGGGCGACGAGCGGCTGCTGAAGGGCGTGAAAATGCACGCTTCAATCGCCGACCTCAGCCACCTGGGCCTGACTAAACGCTGAGCAACTCCTGCGGCTGATTGTAAAAAATCGTTTCAGCGAAGGGGGACTGCCATGGCTATGCGATTCTTCACGGCGGCCCGCTACGTCGGCATCGCGGCTTCCCTGGCACTCCTGCTATTCAGCGATCGCAGTCGGCGCCGGTTCATCGACGTCACCGTTGAATTGGACAGGACGCTGCACGAAATCGACGGCGCGCTTCGCGTCCTGCAGTCGCGGCAACGACCTCCCGCAAGCCGTCAACATGCCTTGCGAATTCGCGCTACGGGGAGCCAACACTTCGTCCGTGGCCAGTAAATTTCAGTTGGGTAAGGTCGAAACCCTGGCTTGCGGCCGCTTGTAGGGCATTGTCGAGCTGGGCCTTGAGCAACTGAGGCGTACGAGACAGCACCCACAGATACTTCCGGTTCGGATTACCCACCACCGCCCACTGATAGTTCTCATCCAGGCCGATGATCCAATAGTCGGACCGAAAGGGCCAGAAGAACGACACCTTGAGTTGTGAGCTGCCGGTCCCTTCCACCGCCCAGGCTCTTCCTGTGGCCTCGTCGAATCCGTCTTCGGTCCGACAACGGTTGACGACCGCGATGTCGCCGTCGGGTCGAAATGCGTACTCAGCCGTGGTATCAGCGATGCACTGGCGCTGGAAGAACATGGGAAACGCAGCGATCTCGTACCATTTGCCAACGTAGCGGCTCAGATCGACCCGCTGGACGCTTCGCACCGGCAGGGTTTCCGCATGAGCGAAGGCGCCGCTGAGCGCGATCGCACACGCAAGCAGTCGAACTCGGTACGCCACTCTTGCGGTCACGCGGGATCCTCAGAAGAGTTATCGGTCGCCGGAGATCGTACTTCAGTTGGCAGCCGGCATCTGACCTTCCCCCTGCAGCTTCGTGCCGTCTGCTACTTGAGGATGGCCTTGAGACGACCCGATCGAGGAATATGGCCGGGAACCGTGGCTACCCGACAAGCGAAGCTGGTGAAAGTCCGCTGAGGATCGCGCCATCGAACGGCCGCTTTCGGAGACTTCGCTGCACGGCTGCTCGTGGCCGGGAGCCGCGGTTCCAGATCTTCGCGGAATGCCGCCCTCAAAAGTTCGGGCTCTTCCGCGAAGGACAGGCGGCGGTCTGCGCCATGCGGCGTGCGCCGCACCAGGGCCAAGAGCTGCGACGCTTGCAGCTGAAGGCCGCGGGCTTGTCGTGGCCGCAGTCGCCGCAGCGCAGCCGGAGGAAGCCGCGCGCGAACATGCCGCATTCGAGGAACGCGTCGAACTCCTCCTTGACAAACGGCGGCAGGCTCGCGCCCGCAGTGGCCTCGACCTCGGCGAAGAAGGTCTCCGCATGCTGCTGCACCAGGCGGCACAGCGTCGTCTGCTCGGGACGGCGACGCTCGTAGTGGACCGGGACACCATCAGGCGCCCGGTGGGTCTGCCGACCGATGGCTTGCACGCGTTGCTCACGTCGAGACCGTGGTTCTCCACGGTCCCAAACTGAGCAGCGCGCCGCTATTGCCCCTTGTGGCGCCTACCTCCTCGTGCCCGCTTCCGGGTGCCCGCGCTCTCCACTCATCGTCAGGCTGGGCGAGCCGAATATGAGGGTGCCTGAATCCGACGCTTGCGGGCGTCCGCTCCTGGCCGAAGGACTAAACCGCTCGCGCGGTAGTTGTTTGCGGGAGTCCGCGGTGGTTCGTTGCGCGGTAGCGGGACTTGCCGCACTTTCGACATGGGTGCCGGGCGATCTCGCGGCGATGCGCTTCGAGCTGCGGGAACTTGACAGCCCGACCCGGAATTCACCGCCTCTATAGGCGCATGGCAAAGAATGCTGGCCTGGCCCGGCGCGCACTCGTAGAATTGCGACAGGGCCGGTGAAGAGATGATCGAGGAGATTGCCACGATGTTCGCCAACAATCCATTTGCCGCGTTGACCGATGTATTGCCCGCGAACGCCATGCAGATATATGTCGTTCTCATGGTGCTTGCAGTGTTCGCGGGGACCCTGTTCGACATCATTCACAAGGGGAGCGCCAAGTATTTCTTCGATAATTGGCGGAAATCGAAGAACAAAGGGCCGCAACCGGTCGGCGGCGGCGATATGGTGTCACTCGCCGTCAAGACCGGCCTCGTGGATGTCCTGGGGTCCGGGGAATTCTGCAACGCGCGCCGCCGGGTCGCCCATCTGCTGACCATGTACGGGTTCGTGATCTACGTCACCACCACCGCCGTCATGGTGTTCGGCTACCCGACGCCCGCGACGCCGACGCCCGGCATCCTGCCGCTGCTTTGGTGGATCGGCGGCTTGATGATTTGCCTCGGCGGATACTGGTTCTGGTTCTTCATCAGGGTTGATGTCGCCGCCGAGGGCAATTCACCGCTGCGCTTGATGCGCGCGGATCTGTTCATCCTCTCGCTTCTGGGCAGCGCAACGCTGGGCCTGATCTGGGCCTACCTGCAAGCGAGGGCGAGTTCCGGGGCCAACGTGTTCTTCGGCTTGTACATCATCGCCACGACGGTACTGTTCGGATCGGTCGCGTGGTCCAAATTCGCGCACATGTTCTTCAAGCCCGCGGCGGCGTTCGAGAAAAGGGTCTCCTACGCGAACGGCTTTAGGAGCAACCTGCCCGGCCCCGCCGACAAGCCCGAGCAGTTTGGCAGCGCTCGCGAAAAGCCCCGGCACTACTGATCAGCCCTCCATCGGTTTTCACTTCGGAGACTACGACCGCCATGCCAACCTTCGTTTACATGACCCGGTGCGACGGCTGCGGGCATTGCGTCGATATTTGCCCGTCCGACATCATGCACATCGATAAGACCACCCGGCGGGCCTACAACATCGAGCCGAACATGTGCTGGGAGTGTTACTCCTGCGTGAAGGCCTGCCCGCAGAACGCCATCGATGCCCGCGGCTATGCCGACTTCGCCCCGCTGGGGCACAGTGTCCGGGTGCTTCGGGAAGAGGCCAAGGCGACCATTTCGTGGCGGCTCAAGTTCCGGGACGGCCGCGAGAAGAACTTCGTGTCCCCGATCCGGACGACGCCCTGGGGATCGATCAAGGGGCCGGCCGAGTACGATGCGCCCCGCCCCGAGGATTTCGCCAAACAGGAACTCGCACACGAACCGGAAGCGCTCAATATCAGCGGGGGATTGCCCGCGTTGCGTCGCGGTCAACTCAAGCAGGGAGTCGTCTGATGGGACTGTTCGGAGGCAGGAAAACAGTATTCGTTGACGCCGACATCCTCGTCATCGGCGGCGGCATGGCCGGCTGCGGGGCAACCTACGAGTCACGGTACTGGGGACGCGACCTGAAGATCGTCTGCGTCGAGAAAGCGAACATCGAGCGCAGCGGCGCGGTCGCCCAGGGTCTCTACGCCATCAATTGCTACATGGGCATGCAATGGGGCGAGAACCAGCCCGAGGACCATGTCCGCTATGCCCGCAACGACCTGATGGGGCTCGTGCGCGAGGACCTGGGCTACGACATCGCCCGGCATGTGGACTCCACGGTGCACAAGTTCGAGGAATGGGGCCTCCCGATCATGCGGGACCCCAAGACCGGACGGTACCAGCGCGAAGGCAAGTGGCAGATCATGATCCACGGCGAAAGCTACAAGCCGATCGTCGCCGAGGCGGCGCGCAAGGCCGCGACCGAGGTCTACAACCGGATCATGGTCACCCACCTGTTGATGGACAAGAGCAAGGTTAACCGGGTCGCCGGCGCCGTCGGGTTCAATGTCAGGACGGGCGATTTCTATGTGTTCCGCGCGAAGGCCGTCATCGTCGGCGCCGGTGGAGCGTCGCACATCTTCAAGCCGCGTGCCGTGGGCGAGGGCATGGGGCGGACCTGGTATGCGCCCTGGAGCAGCGCGTCCGCCTACGCTTTGCCGATCCAGGTCGGCGCCAAGATGACACAGATGGAAAACCGCATCGTCCTGACCCGTTTCAAGGACGGCTATGGCCCCGTCGGCGCCTACTTCCTCCATCTGAAGACGTATACGCAGAACGGCTATGGCGAGGAGTACGAGTCCAAGTGGTACAACCACACCAAGGAATTGGTGGGCGACTACATTGACCGGCATCCGGTGCCGACTTGCCTCAGGAACCACGCCTTTATCGAGGAGATGAAGGCCGGCCGCGGCCCGATCCGAATGGTTACCAAGGAGGCCTTCCAGGACCCCCACAAGGAAACCGTCGGCTGGGAGAACTTCCTGGGCATGACGATCGGGCAAGCGGTCGTCTGGGCGTCGCAGAACATCGACCCCAAGCACACCAATCCCGAACTGACCACGTCCGAGCCTTATGTGATGGGCTCTCACGCCACCTGCTCCGGCGCCTGGGCGAGCGGACCGGAAGACTACGCCCCCGCGGAATATCAGTGGGGATACAACCGAATGATGACGGTCGATGGGCTTTTCGGCGCCGGCGACACCATCGGCGGCACCGCCCACAAGTTCTCCTCAGGATCCTTCACGGAAGGCCGGATCGCCGCCAAGGCGGCGGTCAAGTACGTGAACGACCTGGGGAAAGCCCAGCCTCAGGTCAGCGAACAGGAGTATCGGGACCTCGAAAAGGTGATATTCCAGCCGTTGGAGAACTACCGGGTCGGCCGCAACGAGATTGTCGCCGGAACCGTATCGCCGAGTTACCTTCTGCCGATCCACGGTCTTCAGCGTCTCGAGAAGATCATGGACGAATACGTAGGCGGCATCAGCGCCAACTACGTGACGAACAGCATGTTGCTCGACCGCGGACTCGAGTTGCTGGGCATGCTGAAGGAAGACATGAACCACGTGGGTGCCGAAGATCTTCACCAGCTTCAGCGTACGTGGGAGCTGCACCACCGGCTTTTGGCCTCGGAGTCCGTGACCCATCACACGCTGTTCCGCAAAGAAACGCGGTGGCCGGGGTATTACTATCGGGGTGATCATATGAAGCTGGACGATCAGAATTGGCATTGCTTCACCCTGTCCCGCTACGACCGGAATGCCGGCAAGTGGGAAATGGAGAAGGCGCCCGTCTACCACATCATCGACTGACGGGGCTGAACTTCGAGCGATCGAAGACGTGATGACGCGGTAGTTCTATGCTTGTGTGACCCTTCCTTACAGCGGGATGGGTTCACGGCGGACCGGCGCCTCCAGGTCTTCCACGCGGTCGCGAAGCACCTCTCGTTCACCCAGGCGGCCGAGACGCTGTTCATGACGCAGCCGGCGGTCACCTTGCAGATCAAGCAACTGGAAGAGCATGACAACACGCGCCTTTTCGAGCGCGGTCACGGCCAGATCTCGCTGACCGAATCCGGGCGCGTGATGTTCGATTAGGCCGAGCGCATCTTCAGCCTCTCCACCGAAATGGAAGTCCCGTTGAAGGACATGGCCGGGCAGATGATCGGGCCGCCGTTGATCGGGGCGAGCATGACCATCGCCGAATACCTGCTGCCGCGGGTGCTGCGAGAGTTCAATGGCTGCCATCCGGGCGTCATACCGCGGGTGCTGGTGGCGAACTCGGAGACGGTGCAGAATCAGGTCGCGGAGCACAGCCTCGACGTCGGCTACATCGAAGGCGACTCGCTCCTGCCCTCGCTCGTCACCGAGCTCGTGTGCGAAGAGGAGTTGCTGGTGGTATGCGCGCCGCCAAGCCCGCTGGCGAAGCGTGAAACTCCGGATCAGGCCAGCTCGAACCGGCCGTTGTTGAATTCCCGCTCCTGGCCGACCGCTGCGGATCACGATGCTCGCTGAAAGCGGGGCCTGCGCAAGCCAGCGTTTCCGCGCCGTGCGCGGCGACGCTGCTATCGGGACCGCTGTCACTGCTTTGGTCCCGTCGGATCCCGTAGCGGCGGCCGCCCGGACGGCGCCCGCTCGGCCTTCCCGCAGGGGAATCGTGATCGGGCCGTCTCTGTGCTGCCCGCCTGGCGCGGCGAAGCCGAGTCGCTTGACATTTGCGCGTCGGCGGCGAAGACTTTATTCACAAAAATCATAAGATTGCCGATGGGAGTCGGGAACGTCCGGGCATGGGGCGGCGGAAGCGGGCCGTGGTGATCTGCCCGGGATGCATCGGGTCGCCGTGTCGGAACGGTCGGGCCAGGCGCCCGACCGCTGCACGCGCCGGCTGTTCGGCATTCCGGCTATTCCCCATTCCTCCGGCAGAAGAAATGTGGCCTTTGCCACGAGCGCGTGCGTGTGAGCATGTGCGCGGCGCGTCGAAAAAGCGGTGCGTCATCTGGGGAGGAGCGCATGAATTCCGAGACCGACGTCGGTTTCCTGCAGAAAGCCGTGAAGGCGGTGCCGGGACTAGCGCTGATTGTCATCACGCTGATCGTCTTGCGGCTTTGGGTTGAGCCGTGGATGGCGAGCACGGTCTTGTTCGGCCAGAAGGGCTGGCTGGTGAATTCCGTGCACCTCAACTACATCCTGCTCGGAATACTGGCCGGCATGATCTACCGCAACGTCATTTTCGGGGGCACGCTCCCGCCCCTGTTCGCCGACGGATTCCGGCTGTCGCGGCTGCTGATCAAGACCGGAATCATCCTGCTTGGCTCCCTCTACACGGTGCAAGCGATTGTCAAGCTCGGCGCGATAGCCATCTTCCTGATCGGCGGATTCGTCGTTCTCTCGATCGTGATGGTCCTGTGGCTCGCGCGCTTCTTCGTGATGGATCGGTCGATGACCGCGGTCCTGGCCAACGCCTGCGGGATCTGCGGCGTGAGCGCCGCGGTGGCGACGGCGCCCGCGGTCGAGGCGACCGGCGCCCAAGTCGCCTATGCGATCGCGACCATACTCGGTTTCGGCATCGTCACCATGTTCGTCAGCCCCTTCATCGGTCACGCGATCGGTCTGACCGATCTGCAGTACGGCGCCTGGGTCGGCACGGGCATCTTGAATTCGGGCCAGGTGCTGGCGTCGGCGCTCGCATTCAACCCGAAGGTCGCTCCGGGCACTGCGGTCTCCGTCGGCGAGATCTGGAACATCATGCGCGTGATTTCGATTCCGTTCGCCGTGTTCGCGGTCACCGTCTGGTACTGGGCCCACCGCTCCAAGGAGGGGCCCCAGGCGGCGCAGAAGTCGCTCGGCACGCTGCTGGTGGAGAAATTCCCCGTTTTCGTCATCGGCTTCCTGGTAATGGTGTTGCTGACCAGCCTCGGGGCGTTCGGCGACGTCGGCATTCGCGGCGGCCCGCCGGCCTCTGAAATGATCAAGACGCTGCGCCTCTGGATGACCTGGATCTTCGGCTTCGGCTTGATCGGACTCGGAGGCTACATCGACATCAAGGAGCTGTCGCAGGCGGGCGGTGCGCCGCTCAAGGTCGGCCTGATTGTCGGCTTCACCAAGTACGCGCTCGCCTTGATCGTGGTCCTGTTGATCAGGGACTACCTCGTCGAAGTCTGATCCCGGGAGAATCGACATGGCGCAGAGCAATGAAAAGATCGGCAGCGAGACCGTCGCCAGCGCGGAAAAGGGCAAGATGACGCTGTTCCGCGACGATCGGCAGGAGGATTGGGGAGCGATCGTCCTCGCCATCATCGTGGTCGCCATCATCGCCGTGATGAAGATGTAGGGACGTGTTGGCGCGAATCGCGGTCACGGTCGACGGCACGAGCGCAAGCACTGCCGTCCTGCAGCGAGCAGTCGCAACGGCGCGGGCGAGCGGCGCGAGCCTGATCGGCGTCTTCGTGATCGACGCCGGGTGGGCCGACTTCATTGGCAGCGACTGGCAGTCGTCGCGCAACGCGCGGCAGGGCTTCCTCGACTACGTCCACGAGGAGCAGCGCCGGCACGCCGATGCTGCGCGCGCGCAGTTCAACGCGGCAACGCAAGATCTCCCCGACGCGCGCTTCTCGCTGCTGGTGGGCGAGCCAGCCGAGGAGGTCGTCCGCCTGATGGCGAACGGCGGCGCCGACATGCTCTTCGCCGGCAGCGGCGTGTTCCAGGCTTGCGGGCGGCCTTCTGTCAAATCGCTGGCGCGGATCCTGCGCCGGCGCGTACGGCAGCCGTTGCACTTCGTGTAGTGCAGCTCGGCGCTCGCATCGACGTCGCACCACGGCGCGGCGATGCGCCGGGTCGTGGTCGCGCCGCGCTCCGCCTGCGCGGCGGGTTGCAAGCCCTTGACGAAGACCGCCTGCCGGGCCATGCCCCTCTCAATGTGCGCGAGCTGTTCGGGCGACAGGTGCCGGCACTTGCCTGGCACTTCCTGGTACTCGCGCGGCGGCCGCGGATCGTCCACCCGATGCGTCAGGCTCAGGCCATGCGTGCCGGGCCGAACTCCCAGAACAGCACGAATTTGATCTCCACCGTTTTGCGCGTGACTTCGATGTCGTCCTGCGAAGGCAGGCGCCAGCCAGTCGCGCAGGGCGAGTAGACGCGCAAGTAGGCGAATCCTTCGTTCGACGCGGCGATTGCGCGGTCGAGCTTGGCGTACAGACCCCCCTTGAACCCGGCCGAGGCCGTCGCGATGTGCGCGCAGTTGTGCATCATCATGGTGACCGGCAGATTCTTTGCGTCCTGCGTCTTGCCGCGGGCCCGCTCGCCGACCGGCGTAGTCCATGTCCACGCACCGTGGGGCGAACGGCTCGTGCGCTGCATGCCGGCCTTCATGTCGCCTTCATCGTCGATGCAGATGAACAGGATCTCCTCCCTGCGCTCGGCGGCACCCGACATCGACAGGAAGACGACCTCGGAGACCCCGCCGTCTCTGGCGAGCGCGACCGCGCTGACCTCGCGGTCAATGCGCTTGTAGCGGCGCTTGATGCCGGGGAGCATCGACGCAGGGATAGGCAATTCAGTCTGCTTTTGAGCGCACTCGTGAACTTCCGGTTTTGGCCGACTGCCGCGCTTGCCCATGTTCGTCGAATGCGGGTTTTGGAGGATCAGGCTTCTTGCCGCGAAGGACAGTTTGCAGGCTTGTCTGCGAACTCACACAACCGGCCAACATCGCCGTCGCCGCACCTGTCGAGCGCGCCGCTGCCGGATCAGCAAAATGTAGTGCCGACTCTTTGGCTAAGTCGTTGATTCCGCGTCGCCTGAAGCTGGATTCTGCGCGAGTTGGGCTAGGTGCGACGTGCAAGGCAGTTAGGCCGGAGCCTCCGCCATTGCGCGCAATGGCTCGCTCAGATGCGCAGCCTGTCTGGATGCAACGTAGGTGACTATTGAATCCAGAGTCGCGAGCCGTCCATAGTCGGACTCCGGGATCTCGATGGACAGCCCGTCGTGCAGGCTGGCGATGACGTTGAGCCAGTCCATCGAGTCGAGCTCAAGCGGCTGGCGCAAGGGCTGACCGGGCCGGAGCCGTTGCACATCGGTTTCTGGCGCGATCGATTCGATCGTGACCTGTACGGCTCGACGGATTTCCTCAATTTCCACCCGGTTCCCTCCGTGACCGCTGGGCCCACTGAACTTCGCTGTCGAGTTGATCGGAGTCTAGGATGCCTATCGTCCCGGCACAGGCACGTGATCGGCGCATCGGCTTCGAGGAGGGCACAGACCACGCCCCAAACTGGACGGCGATCATTGCCGACCGGCCACGAGTTCACGGTCGCGCCGCCCCTCAGTTTTGTCCATACCCGCAGCTCAAAGGTCCGCTTGCGCCCGGTCGATTGTCACCGCACTTCTTGCGCCGATAAGCTACTTTGAATTGACCGCAGCCCTGCGGACAAACCACTTGCGCAGTTCTTCCAGAATGAATAGGCCGACAGCGAACGGAATCATGAAAAGCCATACCCGCCCGGCGATGGGTGCGGTTGCGAAGATGAAATGCCCCCAGGGCGTATAGACGATCGGCAGAATCAGCGCGATCTCCAACATCACCCCCCATCCGATCAGCGGATTTCCCAGGAAACCCACAGAAAATGTGGATCGGCTCGCGCTTCGACAGAGAAATACGTTGACGATCTGCATCACGATGATCGCACTCAGACAGGCGGTGGTGCCTTGTCGATAGAGTGAATCCGTGGTGGCCAGACTCTGGCCGTATTGCCAGCCGGCCCCATAAAGCACGAAGAAAAAGGCCGACATGGCGGCGACGGCTTCGATCATCCCCAGAAACCCATAGGCGCGCAGTGCCAGAGGCCAATTCAACAGCCGCTCATGCTGCGGCCGCGGAGGCCGCCGCATAACATTCGGGGCGGGCCTTTCGACCCCCAAGCCTAGGGCGGTGAGCGAGTCAGTGCCCATGTCGATCGCCAGGATCTGAATCGGCGTCAACGGTAAGGGGATCTTGAACAGAACGAAGGCCAGATAGGGGATCAACTCGGCCACGTTGTGCGCCAGGATGTAGGTGAGAAACTTGCGGATGTTTTCGAACACCGCACGCCCCTCCTCGACGGCATTCACGATACTGGCGAAGTTGTCGTCCAACAGCACCATATCGGCCGCCTCCTTGGCCACGTCGGTGCCGGTGATCCCCATCGCGATGCCGATGTGCGCACACTTGAGCGCCGGGGCGTCGTTCACGCCGTCGCCGGTGACGGCCACCACCTCCCTCTTTTGCTTGAGTGCCTCGACGATGCGCATCTTCTGGTCGGCGCTGACCCGCGCAAAGATGAGTTCGGGCGCGTCCAGAGCCAGTCGCAACTGGATGGCGGACATGTGGCGTAAGTCATCGCCCGTAATCACGCTGGGATGCTCCGACTGGACCAGCCCGATCTCGCGGGCGATCGCGCGCGCGGTGTGGGGATGGTCGCCCGTGACCATGATGACCCGAATGCCGGCTTCCCCGCATCGGCGGATCGCCTCTGGCACCTCGGGCCGCGGTGGATCTTCCAGGCCGACAAGTCCGCAAAAAATAAGGTCTTCTTCCAACTTCGTCTTGCGCCACTGGTGTTCCAGCGGCCGATAGGCCAAGGCGATGACCCGCAAGCCTTGTTCGGCCATGGCTTCCTGGGCTTTGACGACGCGCTCGCGCAGCGCATTGCCGAACCGGCCGACGTTTCCGTCCGTCAGGATCCGACTGCAGAGGGGCAGGACGGTCTCGGGAGCTCCTTTGCAAAAGACGGTGGGGGCTTCCGGCAGCGCATGCACCGTCGTGAGCCGCATGCGGTCGGCGTCGAATGGAAGCTCGTCCAGCTTGGGGAAAGCGGTCCCGGCAGGCAATGCGTCCTGGGCCATCTGCACCAGCGCGAGCTCCATGGGATCGCCCAAGAGCATGGGCCTGTCGTGCTGCTCGCCCGCGTTGAGATCGTGGCACAGGCAGGCAGTTAGAAAGAAAGGCCGGTACTGCTCGACGAATCGGGGTCTTTGTGCGGCGAGGTTGAGCGAATCGAGGGCTTCGCCCAGGAAGAGGCGTTTGACCGTCATCCGGTTCTGGGTCAGTGTGCCGGTCTTGTCGGTGCAAATCACCGTGGTCGAGCCTAATGCTTCGACCGACGGGAGATACCGGATGAGGACGTTGCGCTTGGCCAGGCGTTTAGTGGCAAGCACCAGCGCCAAGGTCAGCGTGGGAAGCAGCCCTTCCGGCACCATGGCGACGATGAGGCCGACGGCGAAGATGAAATCGTCCCAGAACGGAACACCGAGGACCCAGCCGATCGCGAAGAACACGAGCCCGATCAGGACCGCGAGGAGCGCGATCCATCGACTCAGGTGGGCAATCTCCCGGCGCAGGGGCGAGACGCCTGCTCTGCTCGTTTGGGTGAGGTGCGCGATCTTGCCAAATTCCGTGTGCATGCCCGTGGCGAAGACCACGGCCTTTGCTTCTCCGGAGACCATCGAGGTGCCGGTGAGCAGGATGTTCTTGCTGTCGATCAATTCATCCGCTTTGGAGGGTTCCGCATCCCGCGCCTTGGGCAGGGACTCGCCAGTGATCGTGGCGGTGTTGACGCGGACGCCAAATGCCTCGATCAGCCGACAGTCCGCAGGAATGTTGTCGCCCTGCTCGAGCAGCACGATGTCTCCGGGCACTAACTGTGTGACAGCCAACGACATCGTCTTACCGTCACGCACCGCCTTGACCTCCGGCGGAAGTAGCTTGAGCAGCGCGGCCAGCGTTTGCTCGGCGCGGTATTCCTGCCAGAAGGAGAACAGGCCACTGACGATGATCACACCGATGACCACGCATCCCACTTTCGCCATGCCTTGGCCGGGGGCGCTCCATTCGCCCACGAACGCCAACGCCGCGGCCAGCCACAAGATCACCGCAAAGAAGTGAAAGAATTCTTTGAAACAGCGCAGCCAAAGAGGTTGGCCGGCAATCCCTTCCACTTGGTTGGGACCAAATTCACGCAACCGGCTCAGGGCATCAGCAGCGGACAATCCGCTCGCAGCGCTGTGTAGGCTCGCAATGGATTCGGCGACAGAGAGCTTGTCGATTCTCACGGTGAGGGAAGATTTTGAAAGCGATGAAAATCCGTGGACGTCGTGGACTCCGTGTTAACGATTGCGGCCTGTTGACCCAGTCTATCGTTCTGGGTTGATTCGGCACTTCGTCTGGGCACGCCAAGCCAGGACTGGCGTCATGGCGGTGCGCAGCGGCTCGCCGATCCGCGATCAGCCGGGTCGGACCAGCGTGATCGCCGACAGCCGAGTGCATTGAAGCGGCACGACGCGCAACGCAAACTTTCGGCGTCTGCTTTCTGGGGCACTCTGTATGACTGCTTCTTGCCGATCGGAACGACCGCAACGGGTCGACTGCGCATTGTCGCTGCGTTTGAGGGCTGCCGATCAAGCGCGACTTGGTCGCCGTCGCTGGTGCCGCCCGCGAATGACAGCTCTTGCCGAACTCCGATTTCCACGGTGAATTCAGCGACCGGCGGCCTACTAAGGTCAACCGGTCACTCGACTAGAAAATCTTCGCCGAAGGGAATGGGTCGCGCACGGTTAGCCGATTCATTTCGCTGTCCGGCGGCTCTACTGCTCATAGCTGACCGTGCACTTCGAGTGGCGGCTGTGCGTCCCTGAGCCGTCGCTCGGTCAGCCCGCCGGACTCTACTCCAATCGGCCATGGGAGCAGTCGATCGCCGTCAGTTCCCAATTCGCGTCAACGCGGACAATTCAATGCTTCGCGAAGAATGACGCCTATGTGACGCGGTGCACCGACAGGCGCAATTCGCTTCTATCAGCCCCGGGGCCTTAGTCCGTCAATTGCGGATTTCGGACCATGCCGGCGAATGGATGTAGAGTAGGAGGCGAATGCGTCGGTGAAGATCTGCATCAGGCAGGAGTCGCTGCCCGGCAAGGGGCATCCGCGCCCAGACCGACCCACGCAATGGCAGGAACAAGATTCTGCGCCTCTATGTGGTCTGATCGAACCGTGGTTCGCCAAGACATGGCGGCCGCGTGAGGTCGAGTCGGTGAAGTGGACAACGAAGGCGGATGCAGGAGGAAGACTTCCATGGAAATGAGGCGAAAGTACATTTCCGCGGCCGCCTTGGCCGGCATCTGTTTGCTGTCCGGGGGACTCGCACTCGCCCAGCGGCCGGCGTCGCAGAAGGCGGCGGGCGGGACCCTCACCATCGATCCCGCGCAGATGCAGAAGCCGTGGACCGGCGACCTGGACGGGATGATCGGGCGACGGGTCATCCGCGTGCTGACCGTCAACAGCAAGACCTTCTATTTCCTCGACAAGGGTGTGCAGCGCGGCACCGTCGTTGACTCCCTTCATTTGTTCGAAGACGGCCTGAACAAGCGGCTCGCCGCCGAGAAGAAACTCAAGAACAAGAACCTGAAGGTGCGGGTGGTGTTCATCCCGATGCGGCGCGACCAGCTGCTGCCGGCGCTCGCCGCCGGCAAGGGCGACATCGCCGCCGCCAACCTCACGATCACGCCCGAGCGCCAGAAACTGGTGGACTTTACCGTGGCCGGCATGAGCGACGTGAGCGAGGTCGTGGTGTCGGGGCCAGCGTCGCCGAATGTCGCCAGCCTGGACGATCTGGCCGGCAAGGAAGTGTTCGTGCGCAAGTCATCGAGCTACTACGAGAGCCTCGTTGCGCTCAACAAGAAGTTTGCGGCCGAAAAGAAACCAGCGGTCACGCTCAGGGAAGCTCCAGAGACGCTGGAGGACGAGGATCTGCTCGAGATGCTGAATGCCGGGCTTGTCTCGCTCATCATCGTCGACAAGCACAAGGCGGACTTCTGGAAGCAGATCTTCCCGAAGCTCTCCGTTCACAGCGACATCGCGGTGCGCACCGGCGGCGAAGTCGCGTGGGCGATCCGCAAAGGCAGCCCGCAGCTCAAGACGGCGCTGGACGACTTCGTCACGCGCAACAAGGTCGGGACGTCGACTGGCAACCAACTGCTGACGCGCTACCTGAAAAACGTCAAGTACGTGAAGGACGCGGCCTCGGAGGAAGAGCGCAAGAAATTCCTGGCGCTGATCCAGTATTTCCAGAAATACGGCAACCAGTACGACGTCGACTGGGTGCTGATGGGCGCGCAGGGCTACCAGGAGTCGCAACTCAACCAGAGCGCGAAGAGCCCGGTCGGCGCGATCGGGGTCATGCAGGTGATGCCCGCCACCGGTGCGGAGCTGAAGGTGGGAGACATTACCGAGACCGAGGCGAACATCCACGCCGGCATCAAGTACATGCGCATGATGATCGACCAGTACTACGAGAAGGAGCCGATGACGAAGCTCGACAAGGCGCTGTTCGCATTCGCTTCCTATAACGCGGGCGCGGGCCGCATTGCATCGCTGCGCAAGGAAGCCGCCAAGCGTGGGCTGGACCCCAACGTCTGGTTCCAGAACGTGGAGTATGTGGCGGCCGAGAAGATCGGCCAGGAAACGGTGACCTACGTCAGCAACATCTACAAGTACTACATC
>Ga0209048_10003237_pt1 | contig 15877 bp, 12 predicted proteins | sample FrelakmetCRP12CR_FD_187146 | JGI IMG/M metagenome (GOLD analysis project Ga0209048, IMG submission 187146) | Freshwater lake sediment microbial communities from the University of Notre Dame, USA, for methane emissions studies - CRP12 CR (SPAdes)... | ecosystem: Environmental > Aquatic >... | reverse complement strand
CGGCCAGCGGGCCGAGGCCAGCAACTCCGCCACCTCGGCCTCGCGCAGATGCCCGCGCTCCACGAGCCGGAAGTCCTCGACGGGCACGCCCTCTTCGTCGATCGTCCGGCTCACCGGGGGCATCGAGCCCGGCGTGATCCCGCCCACGTCCGCGTGGTGCGCGCGCGAGGCGACGAAGAACAAGGGCGCGGCGGTGCGCGTACCACCGGCCGCCCCCGAGTCCCCGCCGTCGGCGAACACCGGCGTCACGACCGTCAGGTCGGGCAGGTGCGTGCCTCCGGCGTACGGCGAGTTGAGCAGGTAGGCGTCGCCCGGCGCGAACTCGGCCGCGTGCCGCGCGATGACCGCCTGCACCGAGGCGCCCATCGATCCCAGGTGCACTGGCAGGTGCGGCGCGTTGGCGACGAGGCCGCCCTCGCCGTCGAACAGCGCGCAGGAGAAGTCGAGGCGCTCCTTGATGTTGACGGAGCTCGCCGTGTTGGCGAGTGTCGCGCCCATCTGCTCGGCGATCGACATGAAGAGGTTGTTGAAGACCTCGAGGAGCAGCGGCGACCGCTCGGCCGGGTCGGCCGAGGGGGGAGCCGCCGGCGAGAGGCGCCGCAGGAGCAGCTCGCCGGCGGCCAGCACCTCGGCCTGCCAGCCCGGCTCGATCACGGTCGTGCTGGTGGGCTCGCAGACGATGGCCGGGCCCGCGAGGAGCGCGCCGCGGAGCAGCGCGGCGCGCTCGTACACGGGCGTCTCGCGCCAGGCGCCGGAGGTGTACACGGGCACGCGCTCGCGAGGCGCGGGCACGACGTGCGACGCGGCCTGCGCGGGCTGGAAGTCGCCCACCGCTGGGCCGGCGTCGGCGCCCGGCCCCACCGCCTCGACGGCGAGCGCGTCGATCACGAGGGGCCGGCCGGGCGTCAGGAACCCGTAACGGCTGCGGTGCAGCGCCGTGAACGCTGCGGCCATGGCGCCGGCTTCGCCCCACGGCACCGCCAGCGCCACGTCTGTGCCCTGGTACTTGACATGCGCGCGCCGCTCGACGCCGATCTCGGCGGCCGTGAACCCCTGGCTCTCGAGCTCCGCGGCGGCCGCCGCCTCAAGCTCCTCCAGGGCGGCCGTCAGCTCGTCCGCGCCGCCCGCCGCTTCCACGGCGGCCGCCGCGAGCGGCGCCTCCACGGTGCGCTCGCGCAGGGCGCGCACGTCGGCGAGGCCCATGCCGTAGGCACTGAGCACGCCGGCCAGCGGGTGCAGCAGCACGCTGTCCATCCCCAGCGCGTCGGCGACCAGGCAGGCGTGCTGCCCCGCGGCGCCCCCGAAGCAGCACAGTGTAGAGCGCCTGACGTCATGGCCGCGCTGCGTGGAGATGCGTTTGATGGCGCGGGCCATGGTCTCGCAGGCCACGCGGATGAAGTCGTCGGCGAGCTGTTCGGGCGCCGGCGGGTCGACGCCGGCGGCGCGCAGGCTCGTGGCCACGGCCGCGAGGGCTTGACGCGCTGCCTCCGCGTCGATGCTCCCGGCGCCGTCCACTCCGAACACGCGGGGGAAGAACCACGGCTGCAGCTTGCCCACGACCACGTTGCAGTCGGTAACGGCCAAAGGCCCGCCCTTGCCGTAGCAGGCCGGGCCCGGATCGGCGCCGGCGCTGCGCGGGCCGACGCGGTAGCGCCCGTCCTCGAAGGCGCACACGGAGCCCCCGCCGGCGGCGACGGTGTGGATGCGCAGCATCGGCGCCCGCAGGCGTACGCCGCCGACCAAGCTCTCGTAGCTGCGCTCGTACTCGCCGGCGTAGTGCGCCACGTCGGTCGACGTGCCCCCCATGTCGAAAGTGACGAGCCGCTCGAACCCGGCCCGGCGGCACGTCTCGACGGCCCCGACGATGCCGCCGGCCGGCCCCGAGAGGATGCTGTCCTTGCCGCGGAACAGCCGGGCATCGGTGAGCCCGCCGTGCGACTGCATGAAGCGCAGGCGCGCCTCGCCGAGCTGCTGCGCGACGCCGTCCACATACCGCCGCAGGATGGGGGAGAGGTAGGCGTCGACCACCGTGGTCTCGCCGCGGCTCACGAGCTTCATCAGCGGGCTGATCTCGTGCGACACGGAGACCTGCGAGAAGCCGGCGGCGCGCGCCAGCCGCGCCACGCGCCGCTCGTGCTCCGGGTAGCGGTAGCCGTGCATGAAGGCAACGGCCACAGCCCGGTAGCCGGCACGGCGGGCCTCGTCCAGGCCGCGCCGTGCCTTGTCCTCGTCCAGCGGGAGCACCGCGGCGCCGTCGGCGCCCACCCGTTCGTCGACCTCGAGCACGCGCCCGTAGACGGGCGCCGGCAGGCGGATGTCCAGGGCGAAGATGTCGGGGCGGTCCTGGTAGCCGATGCGCAGCGCGTCGCCGAAGCCGCGCGTGGTCACGAGGAGGGTCGGTTCACCGCGTCGTTCGAGCAGGGCGTTGGTGGCCACCGTGGTGCCCATGCGCACCTCGGCGACGAGCTCGCCGGGGACCGCCTCGTCGCTGCCGAGGCCGAGCAGATCGCGGATGCCCTGCACGGCGGCGTCCTCGTAGCGCCCCGGGTCCACCGAGAGCAGCTTGCGCGTCACAAGAGTGCCGTCGGGGCGACGCGCCACCACATCGGTGAACGTGCCGCCCCGGTCGATCCAGAAGCGCCAGCCGGTCACCGGCTCCTGCTCTGGCGAGAGTGGCGTGCGATCATGGGCGTCAGGCTACCACCTCCCGCTCAGGCGGCGCGCGCGGGGGTGATGATAAGGTCACCTCCGTGAGCAACGTGGCCCCGCAGGAGCAGCTTGCCCGCGCCGTGGCCGTCCTCGACGACTTCTACGGCCGCGTCGTGCTCTCGCCGCGCTACCCGCCGGTGGACGAAGTCGTGTTCACCGTGCTCTCGCAGAACACCGCCGACGTGAACACGGAGCGTACCTTCGCCGCGCTCAAGGCCCGGTTCCCGGTCTGGAGCGCGGCGCGCGATGCCGAGGTCGACGATATCGAGGCTGCCATCGCGCTCGGCGGTCTGGCGCACACCAAGGCGCCGCGCATCAAGCTGATCCTCGAGGCGCTCAGCGCGCGCACCGGGGCACCGGACCTGGGCGTACTCGACGGAATGAGCGACGCCGACGCCCAGGCCTATCTCACGGCCCTGCCCGGGGTCGGTCCCAAGACGGCGGCCTGCGTCCTGCTCTTCTCGCTGGGCCGGCCGGTGATGCCGGTGGACACGCACGTGCTCCGCGTGGCGCGCCGGCTCGGCATCATCGCCGCCAAGGTCACGGCCGAGCAGGCGCACCCGATCTTGACAGAGCTGGCCGGGCCAGACGATGCAGCCCAGATCTACGCCGTGCACGTGGACTTCGTGCGGCACGGCCGCCGCATCTGTCACGCCCGGCGGCCCGCTTGCGGCGAGTGCCCGCTGGCCGGCATGTGCCCCTCTGCCGGGGCCGCCTGACTTTGTCCCACGAGGCGCCTCACACCGGCTTGGCGGCACTCCCCTTCGCGCACATGTTGCCCGGATCATCCGCCGTGCCCAGCCAGCGGTCCAGGATGCGCGAGCGCCACACGAGGCGGCACAGCAGGCTCCACACCACTGCCAGCGCGAACAGCATGATGTACTGCCACACCGGCAGCTGGTGGATCTCGAAGAGCGTGCGGCCGAGTGGCACGGCCAGTATGACGACCATGCAGGCCAGCAGGAACCCGACGACGCCGACCATGCGCCAGTCTCCGCGCACCACCGGCGCGCCGCCGGCCCACCACTTCGTCGGCGGCACGATGAGCAGGATCAGCAGGATGGCGGCGAAGCAGGCGAACAGCGTCAAGGCCGTCTGCGCCTGCGGGTAGGCGAGCTCGATGAGCTCCTTCTCGCTCGCCCCGGGGTGGGTGGCCAGATAGGCGTTGTGGGCCGGGATCGCCCAGGCCAGGTAGACGCCGGTCGCGATGGCGGCCATGAGCAGGGCCGTCGGCAGGACGAAGCGGGCGAGGAGCTTGAAGAGGCCCACCTTGGGCGTCGGACCGGGCTGCGCCCACAGGGCGAAGGCGATGGCCGGCACCGTGGCTCCGACGAACGACAGCAGCGCGGACTGGCGCGGCGCGAACGGGAACCCGCCGACGGCCGTGATGATGGCGATCATCATGGCCTTGAAGAAGATGCGCACCATGAAGATGCGCAGGATGTCGTTCATGCCATTGATGATTCGCTGACCCTCGCGGAAGGCGAAGGGCAGCGGCGCGAAGGTGTCTTTCATGAGGATGAGGTCGCCGACGCTGCGCGCCGCCTGACTGCCGCCTTGCATGACCACGGCGACGTTGGCCTGCTTGAGGGCGATGACGTCATTGACGCCGTCGCCGATCATGGCCACGTAGCGGCCGCGCGCGCGGAGGGCGTCGACGAGATCCTGCTTCTGTTCCGGCGTGACGCGGCCGAAGACGTTGGCGCGGTCGGCGGCCGCGGCCAGATCCTCGGGCGACATGCCCTCCAGTTCCTGCCCCGAGACGGCGACCAGCTCGCGCGGCGGGGCCGTCTCCGGGGCGACATCAGCGCCGCGGACCGCCTCGCAGTAGGCGTCGACGTTCTCGCGGCGGCCGAGGGTCTGCAGGCCCGCCTGAGTAGCCAGCGCCATCACCGTCTGCGGGTTGTCGCCGGAGATGACCTTGACGTCGATGCCGGCGTCGGAGAACTCCTGGAGGGTCTGGCGGACCCCGCCGCGGAGCTCGTCGCTGAAGCAGATGAGGGCCAGCGCGTCGAGGTCGGCGGGCAGGCTGGGCGGGCCGTCGGGCTCGCCGAAGTCGAGCGGCTCGGCCCGCCCGGCGAACAGCACGACGCGCAGGCCGCGCGCCGCCCACGCATCCGCCTGCGCCCGCCAGTCGGCGCCGGCGCGCAGCGCCGGCGCCAGCATCTCGGGCGCGCCGAGCACGTACGTGCCGCGCACCTCGCCGCCCTCGAAGGCGAGGCCGCTCCACTTGCGGTCGGAGGAGAAGAAGGCTTCGTGCTCTGCCGGTTCACGCTGCGCCGGATACGCGGCGCGCAGCGCCTCGATGGTGCGGTTGGCGTCGGTGGTGCTGGCCGCGAAGGCGCCGAGCAGGCGCGCCGCGCGCGCCTCGTCGGCGCGCAGCGCCATGGTCTCCTCGAGCTTGATGACCCCGGACGTCAGCGTCCCGGTCTTGTCGGTGCAGAGCACATCCACGTTGCTCAAGCTCTCTACGGCGTTGAACTGCTGCACCAGCATGTCCTTGCCGAGCAGCCGGATGGCGCCCAGCGCGTAGGTGAGGGCGATCGATAGAACCAGGCCGTTGGGGATGAGCGCCAGGATCACCGTGGAGTTGCGCACACTCTCGACGAACGGCACCGCGGCGACGACGTTGCGGACCCAGACGAGGGTCTCGAAGACGATGACGACGATCAGCAGCACGCGCACGATCTGCGTGACCTGCCGCTGCAGCGGCGTGAGCTCGCGCTTGAAGACGGTCGCCTTGGCGGTGAGCTTGTTGGCGAAGCTGTCGAGCCCGACCTTCTCGGCCTCGTAGTAGCCGCCGCCGGTCATGCAGAAGCTCCCCGACATGAGGGCGTCGCCGACGTGTTTGGTCACGAGGTCCGATTCGCCGGTGAGCAGCGATTCGTCGACCTCCATGCGTCCGGCGAGCAGCGGCCCGTCCACGACGACCTGGTCGCCGGGCTGCACGCGCAGGATGTCGCCGAGGACGACCTGCGCCGGGTCGAGCTCTCGCACCTGCCCGTCGCGCACCACGTCCGCCTTCGGGCGCAGGAGGATCGCCATCTTGTCGAGCACGCGCTTGGCGCGGACCTCCTGGACCAGGCTGATGACGGTGTTCGCGCCGATGACGAAGACCACGGAGAACGCATCCAGCGGCTTGCCCAGCACCAGCAGGAGGATGCCGAGGAAGTAGAAGAGGTTGTTGATGAAGTTGAAGACGTTGTCGCGGACGATGCGCCCGTAGGTGCGCCCCGTGCGGATCTCGACGTCGTTGCCCTGGCCGGCGGCCCTGCGGCGGCCGGCCTCCTCCTCGCTGAGGCCGGGGAGCGGGGGCGCCGGGTCCGTGCTCTGGGGGTCGCTCATGTGCGGACGGTATCAGACGGCGCGGCCCGACGCGGCCGCCGGCGCCGTGAAGCAGTTGCCTCCGGCGCCGTCGACGGCTGCGCCGCCGCGGCGGATCACAGTGGAGCGCGCGAAGCGGACGTAGGGATGACCACGCGAAACACTGAGCCTCCGCCGGGAACGCTCTCGACCGAGACGTGCCCCTCATGCGCACGCACAAGTTCCTTGACGATGGACAACCCGATGCCGGCCCCGCCGGTCGCCCGCGAGCGCGACTTCTCGCCGCGCCAGAACCGGGTGAACACGTGCGGCAGATCCTCGGCGACGATGCCGATACCCGAGTCGGTCACTTCGAGGACGGCGTCGTCGCCGGCCGCTCGCACGAGGACGCTCACGCGACCCCCCGAGTCCGTGTAACGCAGGGCGTTCGACAGGAGATTCACGACGATCTGCTCGAGGCGCTTCGGCTCCCCGTCCACGACGGCCGCCTCGGCGTCGCTCGTGAGGGTGATGCCTCTTTCCGCAAAACTGTCGGCGAACACGCCCACCTGAGTCTCCGCGAGCGCCGCGAGGTCGACCGGCTCCACCGCCAGCAGAAGGCCCGGGCGTTCCGCGTCGGCCAGGGCCGACAGGTCGTCGAGCAGGCGCGCCAGGCGCAGGGCCTCGTCGTGCATCGCTGCGAGGTTGGCCGCCTCGTCAGCGAGCACGCCGTCCTGAGCGGCCTCGACGCGCGCCAGCAGCCCCATCACCGGGGTGCGGAGCTCGTGCGCGAGGTCGGCGACGCTTTCTTTGCGCAGCCCCTCCTCTTGCTGCAGCGTCTCGGCGAGGCTGTTCAGGGCCTCGGCGACGGCGCGGATCTCATCGTCGCCACTCTCCGGCACGCGGGTGTCGAGGTCGCCGGCGTCCATGGCTTCGGCTCCCGCGCGGATGCGTCTCAGCGGCCGGGACAGCGTGACCGCCAGATAGAGCGCGGCGGCGAGGGCGATAGCCGCCGACGTAGCTCCGGCGATCACGTGCATGCGGATCAGCTGCTGGCGCAGCTGGATCTCCTCCTCGGTGAACAGGCGTCCATCGTCACGGCTCACGGTCACTCGGCCGATCTGTCGTCCGCCGACCATGACGGGCGCCGAAGCGGCTGCTCCCGGCTGCACGGGTCCGGACGGGGGGTGCGTGAACACGGGCTGCCCGTGAGAGTCGTAGAGTCTGACGGCGAGAAAGTCGATCTGCGCGAGGTGGTGCAGGGTCTGGATGCTCTGCGGGTCCCAGTGGCCGCGGTTCGAGACCACCGCGGCGACGTCGCCGAAGTGGGTGGCGGAGTTCTGCAGGCGAGTCCGCGCGGAGGCGGCGAGGTGGGACGTGAGGCTGAAGCTCGAGTAGACGGTCGTGAGGACCGCGCCGAGCATGGCCACAGCCACGAAGGCGACCACGAGACGCGCCCGGAGTCCCCAGCGCGGGCGCCCGCTCAAAGTGTGGAGAGCCGGTAGCCGACGCCGGTGACGGTCTCGACGTAGCGCGGCTTGCCAGGGTCCGGTTCGAGCTTCTTGCGGAGGTTCTTCACGTGGACGTCTATAGTCCGCTCGTAGCCTTCGTAGTCGTACCCTTGTACGCGGTTGACGAGCTCGAAGCGCGAGTAGACTCGACCCGGATAGCGCGCCAGGGCGAGCAGGAGCTTGTACTCGTTGGGCGTGAGCGCGACGGCACCGCCATCCCGTCGCACCGAGCGTTTCACCGTGTCTATCTCGAGCCGTCCTCCGTCGAACCTGAGGGTCTCCACCAGCGGGGTCTGGACTCCCTGCGTGCGACGCAGCACCGCCCGCACGCGCGCGACCAGCTCTCTCGGGCTGAACGGCTTCACCAGGTAATCATCGGCCCCCGCGACGAGACCGGCGACGCGCTCCTCCTCGCTCGCCTTCGCCGTCAGCATGAGGATGGGCACGTCCGAGCGGCTGCGGACCTCGTGGCAGATCTCCTCGCCGGACACGTCGGGCAGCATCAGGTCGAGGACGATAAGGTCGGGCTGGTGGCGCTCGGCGAGGGCGAGGCCCTCGAGGCCGTTCGCGGCCACGAACACCTGAAAATGGTCCTTCTCGAGGTAGGCGCGCACGACCTCACGCACCGACTCCTCGTCGTCGATGACCACGATCTTCCCGGCGTTGCCCAAGACCCTCCTCTTGCCGTCACTGCCACACGCGGCTACTTACCCGAAAGCGCGCGGCGCGAAAGAACGCGGCGGGGTGGGGTCGGTCTCGCCCGCCGCCCCGCCCGCCAATCTACATATCTTCTTCATCTCGGCCTTCTACTATACGACGCATCCTGGGTCACATCGGTCGGGTCAGTTTCCGACCACGCGAAGGAGGCATGGCTTGTCAGGGAAGCAGAACACACGCAGGCGCACGGGTAACGGCGGCAGCGCGTCGCAGAAGGCGGACGTGCGTGCCGAGAAGCGCGCGCAGTTCGAACAGCCGCGAGGCAGGACATCGCTCCACCTCGTGCTCGCCGGCGTCGCTCTGGTCGTGGTCGTCGTGATCGCCGCGGTCGTGGTCATGAACCGTGGCGGCGGCACGACCGCGACCGCCACGACGGCCTCGTCTCCGGGCGGCGACGTCACCTTGGCCGTCGCGAAGGTGAACGACGGTAAGGCGCACTTCTACACCTACGACGCCAACGGCACCACGGTGAAGTACTTCGTGCTGGCGAGCAAGGACGGCACCGTCCGCGCCGCCCTGGACGCCTGCGAGGTCTGCTACGCGCAGAAGAAGGGCTATCAGCAGGTCGGCGACGCGATGCAGTGCAACAACTGCGGCAAGACGTTCCCGAGCGCGAAGATCAACGTGATCACCGGCGGCTGCAACCCGATCCCGCTCAAGCGCACGGTGTCTGGCGGCAATCTGGTGATCACCTCGAGCAGCCTGCAGGCCGGCGGACAGTACTTCCAGTGACGAGCGCCGCGTGACCCGCTGATGCCCCGGCACGATCTCGTCGCGCGGTGAGACTCCGTCACGTCGCCTTCAGCAACCTGCGCCGGCGCAAGGGACGCTCCGCGTTCCTCGTCGCCGGCCTGCTGCTGGGCATCGGCACCGTGGTGACGCTCCTCACGCTGAGCACCGCACTCACCGTGCAGGCGCAGAACAACCTCGAGACCTTCGGCGCCAACATCATCGTGGTGCCGCGCAGCGACGGGCTCTCGCTGAGCTACGGCGGAGTGTCCATGGGGGGCGTGTCGGTCGGCTCGCGCGACATCCGCGAAGCGGACCTCACGCGCATCTCGACGATCGCCAACTCCCGGAACATCGCCGTGGTAGCGCCGGAGTTGCTCGGCGTCGCGCACGTGAAGGGCCAACGGGCCATCCTCATGGGCGTGCGCCCGGCAGACGAGTTCAAGCTCAAGCAGTGGTGGTCGGTCGATGGGCGGCCGCCGCGGGGCGGCCACGAGATCGTGGCCGGCTCTTCTGCGGCCGCGGCGCTGCATCTGGCCGTCAACGACCAGGTCACCGTCGGCGGACGGCCGTTCACCGTCACCGGCATCCTGCGTCCGACCGGCTCTCAGGACGACGACCTGTTGATCTGCGACCTCGCCGCCGCACAGGCGATCCTCGCCAAGCCCGGCAAGGTGTCGATGGTCGAGGTGGCGGCGCTCTGCAGCAACTGCCCAGTGCAGAAGATCGTCGGCCAACTCGGAGGCGTCCTCCCCGGCACCACCGTCACCGCCATGCAGGAAAAGGTCAAGAACCGCATGCACGCCATCGACCAGTTCCGCACCTTCAGCTACATGGTCGCCGGCGTCATCATCGCCATCGAGGCGCTGGTGGTGTTCGTCACGATGATGGGCTCGGTGAACGCGCGGACTCGCGAGATCGGCATCTTCAGGGCCCTCGGGTTCCGCCGCGGCCACGTGACGGGCCTCATCCTCATCGAGGCCGCGGCCGCGAGTCTGCTCGCCGGCGTGCTCGGCTATCTCGCCGGCATGGGCGCGAGCCTTCTTCTCCTGCCTTTGCTCGCCGGCGACGGCGTGAGCGTCTCGTGGGCGCCGGCCCTGGCCGGCGCCGCGGTCGGCCTCGCCGTCGTCATCGGCTCCGTCGCTTCGCTCTACCCGGCGCTGCACGCCAGCCGGCTCGATCCCACCGTCGCGCTGCGTGCCCTGTGAGCGGGGTGTCCGCATGAGGCTGCGCACCGTGGCGGTGACCAACCTGCGCCGCCGCAAGGCCCGCGCCGCCTTCCTGATCGCCGGTCTCCTCATCGGCGTCGCCACCGTGGTGGCGCTCGTGTCGCTGACGCAGTCGATGACGGGCCAGACCAAGGCCAATCTGCAGAGCTTCGGCGCCAACATCCTGGTCGCGCCGCGCAGCAAGGACGTGGCGCTCAACTACGGAGGTATCTCGGTGGGCGGAGTCTCCGTGGGAGCGCAGGCGATCCAGGAGTCAGACGTCGCGCGCATCGACACGATCCCCGACCATGCGAGCATCTCAGTGGTGGCTCCCGAGCTGGTCGGCCCTGTGAAGGTGAAGGGCAGCCGCGTCCTGCTCATGGGCGTGCGTCCCGCCGCGGAGTTCAAGCTCAAGCGCTGGTGGTCGGTGGGCACGGGCAGGCCGCCGGCCAACGGCCGCGAGATCGTGGCCGGCGCCAAGGCGGCCCGCGCGTTGGGTCTGACGATGGGCGACTACGTGCACATCGGCGGCCGCCGGTTCACGGTGACCGGGATACTGCGGCCCACCGGGGCGCAGGACGATGACCTGCTGATCGCCGATCTGAGCGCCGCGCAGCACGTCCTCCACAAGCCGGGTCAAGTGACGATGATCGAGGTGGCGGCCCTCTACGCCGGCGCCCCCGTGAGCGATATCGCCGCCCAGATCGCGGCCGTGATGCCGGGTACGAAGGTCACGACGATGCAGGAGGCCGTGAAGGGTCGCATGCACGCTGTGGACCAGTTCCGCAGCTTCAGCTACGCGATCGTCGGTGTGGTCATCGTCATCGAAGCGCTGGTGGTGTTCGTCACCATGATGGGATCGGTGGCCGAGCGCACCCACGAGATCGGTGTGTTCCGCGCCATCGGTTTCCGGCGCACACACATCACGCGCCTCATCCTCATCGAGGCGCTCATCGCCAGCGTGCTGGCGGGGGTGCTGGGCTATCTGGCCGGGATGGGCACGACCTACGTCGTGTTGCCGCTGGTGGCGCACAGCGCCGAAGTGACCTGGACGCCGTTCCTCGGTCCGGCGGCGCTGGCATTGGCCGTCCTCATCGGCGCGCTCGCCTCGCTGTATCCGGCGCTGCGCGCCGGCAAGCTGGACCCGACCGAGGCGCTGCGTGCGCTGTGAGGCGCGGCGGGCCTGACAGCGGAGAGGACGAATGAGTGCATCCGTGAGTGAGCGTGAGAAGAGAAGGGCGGCGGAGAGGGCCGGCGGAGCCGGCCCGGACGCCGCCGCCCCAGACGCCGCCGAGTGCGGCGCCGGCACCGATCCGGCCGACGAGCGCGCCGCGCGGTTCATCGACGTACGCGGCCTCGAGAAGACGTTCAGCGGCGACGGCGCGCCGGTGTACGCCCTGCGCGGCCTCGACCTCTTGGTCGGCGAGGGCGCCTTCCTTGGCGTCATGGGTCAGTCGGGCTCCGGCAAAAGCACGCTTCTCGCCATGCTTGGTGGCCTCAGTCACCCGTCGGCAGGCAGCATCAGCGTGGACGGCATCGACCTCTACAAGCTGCCCGGGGAGCGTCTGGCCGACTTCCGCCGCGAGTACCTGGGCTTCGTCTTCCAGTCGTTCAACCTGGTGCCGTACCTTACGGCGCTGGAGAACGTGACGCTGCCGCTGGCCGTGAAGAAGATGCCGGGCGCCGAGAAGCGGCGGCGCGCCCGGGACGTGCTGGAGCACGTCGGCCTGACCGACCGCGCCGGGCATCTGCCCGGCAAGCTCTCGGGCGGCGAACAGGAACGCGTGGCGATCGCGCGGGCGCTGGTCAACGAGCCGCCGCTGATCCTCGCCGACGAGCCCACCGGCGCGCTCGATAGCGAGACGACGGTCGAGATCATGGACGTGTTCGCCGGGCTCCACCGCGAGGGGATCACGATCGTCATGGTGACGCACAACCCCGAGATCCAGCGCTACTTCGACCGCACCATCGTGCTGCGGGACGGCCGGCTCGACTGCGAGCTGCCGGCCTGCGACGTCGGCACGCCACTGTGACGTGCTGACCGGCGGCGCGCACCGCGGCTCGCGCAGACCACGCGCGGCCCGGGCGTGCGCTGCTGCGAGCCTTGCGACTCCAACTGGGTACACTCCTCCCAAGCGAGCGCTCTTGGGCTCGCCACAGCTGCTCGCTCAAGGAGGCCCAGGATGGAACTCAAGCGCAGCGTCGCCCTTGTCACCGGCGCGTCGTCGGGCATAGGCGCGGCTCTCTCGGAACGCCTCGCGCACGACGGCCGCGACCTCGTGATCGTCGCGCGGCGTAGCGAGCGCCTGGAAACGCTGGCGACACGACTGGAAGCGGAGGCCGGCGTCACCGTCGAGGTGCTGGCCGTCGACCTCACCGAGCCCGCCCAGTTGCAGCGGGTGGTGGAGCGCCTCCACGAGGACGCGCGCATCGATCTGCTCGTCAACAACGCCGGCTTCGGGGGCTACGGCCCCTTCGCCGAGCTCGAACCGGACTTCGCCGACAGGCTGATAGGCGTGCACGTGCGGGCGCCGATGCGGCTCACGCGCGCGGCGCTGCCCGGCATGCTGACGCGCGGCCGCGGCGCGATCGTCAACGTCGCCTCCCTGCTGGCGCTCAGTGGTCCCCTGCACGCGCCGATGTCCGGCAGGGCGACGTATGTCGGCGCCAAGGCCTTCCTGCTGTCGTTCACACAGGCTCTTGCCGTGGAGCTCGAAGGCACCGGCGTGCAGGCTATGGTCGTCTTGCCGGGGATGGTGGAGACGGAGTTCTTCAGCACCAGGCGTGGCGGGGATCCCAGCGCCGCCAATCTGATGAGCTCGCACGACGTGGCACAGGCGATCGTCGTCGGTCTGGAGATGGGCGAGGTCATCTGCGTGCCTGGGCTCGATGACATGAGCCTCTTCGACGCGCTCCGCAACGTGCAGAAGGCGACGCTCTTCGGACGTACCGCCGCGCAACTCGCGGCGCGCTACAAGCGTTGAATCTGGCGACGCGCGGGAACACCCCAGCATGACCGCGCGCCGCATCATCCGCACCTACCTCGGCATCGCCGCCAGCACCACGCTGGCCCAATCCCTCATCTGGGGCGTCAACACCCTCTTCCTGCTGTCGGTCGGCCTCGACATCTTCCAGGTCATGCTGGTGAACGCGGCGTACACGGTGGCGCAGGTCTTCTTCGAGGTGCCTACCGGCGTGATCGCCGACACCCTCGGCCGCCGCGTGTCGTACCTGCTCGCCGTCGGCATCATCTTCCTCTCCACGCTCCTCTACATGTGGTTCGGGCTCGCCGGCCAAGGCGTCGCTCCGTTCGCGCTCGCCTCGGCGCTCCTCGGGCTCGGCTATACCTTCTATACGGGCGCCGTCGACGCGTGGATGGTCGACGCCCTTCATTCGGTGGACTACCCCGGCCGCCTCGAGCCGATCTTCGCCCGCTACGGCATGGTCTTCGGCGTCTTCATGCTGGTCGGCACGACGGCCGGGGGCTTTCTCGGTCAGGTCGACCTCTGGATCCCCTACGCGGTGCGCGCCGCAGTCCTGGTGCCCGCCTTCCTCCTGGGGCTGCTGGTGATGCGCGACCGGGGGTTCAAGGGCCGGCCACTCACGCTGGGCAGCTTCGGCCAGGAGACGCGGCGCATCGCCCGCGCCGGCATCGCCTACGGTCTGCGGGACCGCGTGGTGCGCTTCATCATGTTCGCGACGCTCGTCCAGGGCATCTTCTTCATCTACGGCTTCTACTCGTGGCAGAAGTACTTCCTCGACCTTCTCGGGAAGGACCTCGTCTGGGTGACGGGCGTCATTGCGGCGTGCGTGGGCGTCACACAGATCCTCGGCAACGCTCTGGTCGGGCGCATCACGAAACGCGTGGCGGACCGCGGCCTGATCCTCATGGTCGCGGTGGGCGTCTCGACGGCCGCGATCATCGGCGCCGCCCTCGTGCAGCAGTTCTGGGTGGCGGTGCCGCTGTACCTGGTGTCGACGGCGTCGTTCGGCGTGTACATGCCGGTCAAGCAGGGCTGGCTCAACGCCCGCATCCCGTCGGAGGAGCGCGCGACGATCATCTCGCTCGACGCCCTGTTCGGCGACGGCGGCATGACCGTCGGCCAGGTCGGCTTGGGCTACCTGTCGCAGGTGGTCTCGATCCCCGCCGCCTGGCTGGTGGGAGGGCTCACGCAGGCGGCCGCGCTGCCGCTGCTGGCGCGGGCGCGGCGGGCGGAGCGGGCGGAGCCCGTGGAACCCGCCGCGCGGCCCGACCGCGAGGCGCGCGCGGCGTGACGCCTACGCCGACGCCGGAGCGGCGCCGGCATCCTCTTCCGCGACCGGCGCCTTGGTCTTGCCGCCCGGCAGCAAGCAGCTCACCACGAAGCCGAAGAGGCCGATGACGCAGATGGTGAAGAGCGCCTTCTGCAGCCCGGCGTTGCGGGCGTTCTGGTTCACGCCACGAACGTGGCCACCAACGGCGGCGGCTCGCCCTTGGCCTCGAGGTAGCTCTGCACCTGGCTGTTGCTCACGGTCTGGGCATCCTTGCCCAGACCGGCGATGACCTTGGACTTCTCCGTCGCGGGGATGCCCGAGCGCTGCTCGACCTGCGCCGAGAGCGAGCCGCTCAAGGTGGCCATGAGGACGGCGCCGGCGACGGCCGTGCCGCAGGCGCCGCCGAGGCTGCTCACGGCGCGCGAGAGCCCCGAGATCTCACTCTGCTTGTCCGCCGAGACGGCGCCCTGGGTCATGTTCATGAGCGGCGCGTTGACGAGGCCGATGCCGCTGCCGGCGACGATCATGCCGGGCAGGAAGGCCCACTGGTCGACCGTCGCCGTGAGCTCCATCGCCACCAGAAGGATGCCTCTGGAGAACGCCAGCATACCGATCTGTATCAGCAGCTTGGGCGTCACGATCTGCGTGAGCCTGGTCACGCGCGTGGCGACGATGATGATGGCGATCGTCATCGGCAGGATCAGTAGACCGCTGTGGAAGGCCGAGTAGCCGAGCGCGATCTGCATGAACACAGGCCCCACGAAGAGGAAGCCGGCCTGCATGAACATCAGGGCGAGGATCCCGAGCAGGCCGAAGAAGACGGCACGCTGCTCGAACATCCTGATGTCGCGCAGCGCCTCCTTGCCGGCCCTGCGCATGTGTCGCTCCCAGAACCCGAAGGCCACGAGGATGAGCGCGCCCACGACGACGAACGGGATCACCGGCGAGATGCCGCCTGGGGCGATGATCTGGTGCCTGAAAACCGCGACCGGCTCCCGGGCGGCCGTCCATCCGTATTTGCCGGCCTGCAGCACGCCGAGCACGACGAGCGCCGGACCCAGCGCCTGGAGCACCGCGCCCACGGTGTCGAGCTTCACCTTGGAGGGCGCGACCTGGGGCACCTTGATGCGCGTCGCCAAGAGCAGCGTGACGATGACGACTCAGACCTCAATGACGAACGAGTAACGCCAGCCGGCGTACGTTGTGAGGAAGCCGCACACCAGCGGCCCAGGAGCGGCGCCCACGGCGGCCATGGCTCGCACGGCGGCGAAGGCGCTGATGCGTACCTTGCCTGCGGGGATCGTGATGCGCGAGTCGGCCGCGGGTGCACAGGACCGGCCCGCCCCAATCATCGGCCGGCGGGCGCCCGGACTGAAGCCTTGCGGCCGGCCGGTGGATGCCTGCCGGCGGGCCGGCCGGGCGAAGCGGCACGCTGCCCCGCCCGCC
>Ga0209048_10003236_pt1 | contig 15878 bp, 14 predicted proteins | sample FrelakmetCRP12CR_FD_187146 | JGI IMG/M metagenome (GOLD analysis project Ga0209048, IMG submission 187146) | Freshwater lake sediment microbial communities from the University of Notre Dame, USA, for methane emissions studies - CRP12 CR (SPAdes)... | ecosystem: Environmental > Aquatic >... | reverse complement strand
GTTCATTCGGAGACTTTTCAAAGTTCAAGTACACCGTTGTGCTCCCTTCGCCTGTTTTTTACTCCCAGTTCGGGAAAGACACCCTCCCTTCGGCAATACTCGCCGCCCTGAAAAAGATCGGATTCGACGATTCCTATGACGTGGCCTGTGCCTCTGAAGCCGTGAGCATCGGAATCCAGGAATACCTGGACTCCAACGAGGGCCCGCGGCCTTTGATTTCGCCCTTCTGTCCTGCGATCGTACGCCTTGTGCAGATACGATACCCCAATCTCCTGGAGCATCTGATACCGATCGAATCCCCGATGGAGATCGCGGCCCGCGAGGCAAAACATCAGAAAATGAAGGAACTCGGCCTCAAGGAAAACGAAATCGGAGTCATATATCTGACCCCCTGCCCCGCAAAGATGCTTTCTATAAAATATCCGCTGCGGAAAAAGCATTCGTTCGTGGACGGAACGATCGCAATCTCAGAAATTTACCCGACGCTCCTCCATGCGCTTCCGCACTCGGGCGGCGAAGAGAACAAGCCCGAAATCCGCGGACTAGGGTTAGGCTGGCCGATCCTGGGCGGCCAGGTGGCTTCTCTCAGGGCTGAAGACTGCCTCGCCATAGGCGGGTTGAGCGAGACCATCAGATTATTCGAAGAGATAGAGAACGGAAAACTCAGGGACATCCAGTACGTCGAATGCCACGCCTGTCCGACGGCCTGCGTGGGCGGATCGTTGAATGTCGAAAACTCATACATCGCCCGCGGCAGGGTGCTCCGTATGGTTCAAAAATTCGGCTCCAAGCCCTGCCAGGACAGGGAGAAAATAAGGGAACTTTACCAGAAACATTTTTTCTCGCTGCCCGGCAAAATCGCACCGATCCCTCTCCAACCACTGGACAGCGACGTATCGACGGCGATCCAGAAAATGCATCAGAAACAACAGATATTCGAGAGGCTTCCCAAAATCAACTGCGGCGCCTGCGGATCCCCGTCCTGCATCGCGTTTGCCGAGGACGTAGTAAGGGAAGCTGCGGTCGTCGATGATTGCATATTCATCGCGATGAAAAACTTTGAATTGCTGTCAAACAATCTTTTGAAAACAGTTCAGAAACACAGCCAAAAAATCCCCGAGAATATTGAACCTGCAAAACCATGACATTAAAAGAAATAGCCGAAAAGCTCAACCTGTCCGTAAGATGCGGTCAGGATAAACTGGACCTCGAGGTTACCGGCGGTTATTCGAGCGATTTGCTGAGCGACGTGATCGCCAACAGTAAGCCGGGGAATGTATGGATAACGATGCAGATTCACGTGAATATTGTCGCAGTGGCAGTCCTGAAAGAACTGGCGGCTATAATCATCGTTCAGGGGAGGGAGCCCGCGGCCGACACCTTGAAAAAAGCAACGGTGGAAAAGGTTGCCATACTGGTAAGCAGGCTCCCGGCGTATGAAACCGCGGGCAAGTTGTACGAGCTGGGAACCGCCAGCTGAATAATGCTGAAATGGTATAAAGCGGATTTGCATATACACACGTGCCTGTCGCCCTGCGGCGATCTTAGGATGTCGCCTAGGAATATAACGGCACAAGTGATAAAAAACGGTATAGATCTTATTGCGATATGCGACCACAACTCGGCAGAAAACACAAGCGCCGTCATCAGGGCGGCCGAGGGGAAAGGCATCAGGGTGCTTCCCGGCATGGAGATCTGTACGAAGGAAGAAATTCATGTCCTGGCAATATTCGAACAACTTGAAAAGGCACTTGAACTCGAGTCGATCGTACAGGCGCACCTGGCTGGTGAAAACGATCCCGATGTTTTCGGGCTGCAGGTTGTCGCAAACGAGCTGGACGAAGTTGAAAGATTCTCTAACAAGCTGCTCATCGGAGCGGCAGATCTCGGCGTGGATGAGATTTTGGACGAAATTCACAGGCTGGATGGCATTGCAGTCGCATCGCATATTGACAGAGAAAGTTACAGCGTGATAAGCCAGCTTGGTTTTATACCCGATACCCTCAGGTTCGATGCGCTCGAGATATCCAGGAACCTGACATATGCCGATGCGAGGGAAAAATTCGGCCGCTACAAGGAATGCACGTTCATCACCAACTCAGACGCGCATTTCGTTGAAGATATCGGTAGTGGCGGCAATGAATACCTGCTCTCTACGCCTTCGGTCGAAGAGATATCAAAAGCGCTCAGAAACGAAGGCGGTAGAACGGTCCGGATACTGTAGAAATGGAAGATCTCTCTCTGCATATTCTTGACATTGCGGAAAATTCATTGAAAGCCGGTGCAAAAAATATTGAAATAGTCATAAGAGAGAATTTGTCGAAAGACCTGCTGACCATCGAAATAAATGACGACGGGTCGGGGATGAGCCCCGAGGTTATCCGGAAAGCCTCAGACCCTTTTTACACTACCCGCACAACCCGGAGGGTGGGGCTGGGACTGGCACTGTTCGACGAGGCAGCCAGGATGGCCGGCGGGGAGATGGACATAAAATCCCAAACAGGCTCAGGCACTAAGATATGCGCAAGCTTCCGGCTCGGTCACATTGACAGGAAGCCGGTGGGAAATATGGCGGAGACGATAACCGCCCTGGTTGCGGCCGGACCGGAAGTCGATATTACATACAGGCATGAACGGAACGGCGACTGTTTCACTTTCAGCACAAAGGAGCTGAAGTCAAGGCTGGACGGGCTTCCGACAAATTCGGCCGGCGTGCTAACATTCATACGGAAATACCTCAGCGAAGAAGAGAACAATCTTTTACACTAAAGAAACAGGAGATAAAATGGAAACACAGGTTGTCGAAAAAATTCTTCAAAAACATCCGAAGGACCCGAGCTCTATCATACAGGTTCTGCTCGACATCCAGAACGAGATGTACTACCTGCCCAAAGACGTCCTGGTACACGTTTCGACCACCCTCAATGTGCCTATGAGCAGAACATACAATCTCGCAACATTCTACAAGGCATTCAGCCTTAAGCCGAAGGGGAAGCATCCGATTTCGGTTTGCACTGGCACCGCCTGCCATGTCCAGGGAGCCGTCAAAATCATGGAGCAGATCCAGAGGGAACTGAAGATCAAGGAAGGCGAAACGACCGCCGATAAAAAATTCAGCATCGACAGCGTGAGATGCCTGGGATGCTGCGGACTGGCACCTGTTCTGACAATCGGCAAGAACCTTCACGGCAAAGTACCGCCATCAAAGGTCAGCAAAATTCTAAAGCAATATCAATAAGGAGGTTTCAGAAATGGCAAAGATAACCATAGAAGACCTTGCAAAGATCAGGGAAAAGACCCGCCAAGCCACCACGCTCCGGCAGGGCGCCGGGCGTGCAAAAGTTAACGTTCACATGGGGACTTGCGGGATTGCTGCAGGCGCCAGGGAAATAATGACAGCGGTTATGAAAGAGATTGAAAGCAGGAACCTGCACGACGTGATAGTCACAAATTCAGGCTGCGCCGGCCTCTGCAGCCAGGAGCCTATGATGACCGTCGAAATGGCCAACGAACCGGCTCCAGTGAAGTACGTCTACATGACGCCCGATAAAGTGAAAAAGATTTTCGACTCTCACATTCAAAAAGGCCAGGTTTTAAAGGAGTATGCGCTTGCCGTAGGCAGCGAAAAAACCCGTTAAAGATTTTTGTATTCACAAAGGAGATACAACATGGCGTATCGGACATATTTAATGGTTTGCGCGGGCACCGGATGTGTTGCGAACCAGTCTATGAAAATAAAGGAAAAGCTGGAAAGCGAACTCGTAAGAAGGGGACTTCAGAATGAAATAGGTGTTGTGACGACGGGCTGCAACGGATTCTGTGCCGTGGGACCGCTTATGGTTGTCCAGCCCGACGGGATATTCTACCAGCTTCTGAAGGAGAGCGACATCCCCCGTCTGGTGGAGGAACACTTCCTGAAGGGCAGACCGGTCAAACCCCTGATGTACACACCTCCGAAGGAGAAGGCACCCATACCGAAAATGTCGGACATACCGTTCTTTGCCGACCAGACTCTGATCGTCCTGCGGAACAGGGGTCTTATCAATCCCGAAAGTATCGATGAGTACATCGCCAGAGGCGGCTATACGGCCATTGCGAAGGTTTTGACGACAATGACACCAGAGCAGGTAATAAGCGAGATCAAGGCCTCGGGACTGCGCGGGCGCGGAGGAGGCGGATTCCCCACGGGCATCAAATGGGAAACGTGCAAAAACGCCCCCGGCGACGAAAGGTATGTCATCTGCAATGCGGACGAGGGAGACCCGGGAGCCTTCATGGACCGCAGCACGATCGAATCAGATCCGCACGCGGTTCTGGAGGGGATGCTCATCGGGGCATTCGCCATAGGGTCTTCACAGGGATACGTTTATATCCGGAACGAATATCCGATCGCCCTTGAAAGGCTGCAGATCGCCATGAAACAGGCGAGGGAGTACGGCCTGCTGGGTAAAAATATCTTTAACCTGGGACTTGATTTTGACATCAGGATAGCCCGCGGCGCGGGCGCCTTCGTGTGCGGTGAATCCACAGCCCTTATGGCTTCGATAGAAGGAAGACCGGGCGAACCCCGCGCAAAGTACATTCACACAGTCGAGCGCGGCCTCTGGGACAAACCCACCTGCCTGAACAATGTCGAGACCTGGGCTAACGTCCCCCAGATTGTACTTAACGGGGCCAAATGGTTCTCCAGCATCGGCACCGGAGACGTTTCCGTGGATGCATGGGGCGGCAGCAAAGGCACAAAGGTGTTCTCCCTTTCCGGGAAGGTAAACAACACCGGTCTTATCGAAGTGCCGATGGGCATCACCCTCCGGAAAATTATTTACGACATAGGGGGGGGATTGAAGGACGGGAAAAAATTCAAGGCAGTTCAGACAGGCGGCCCTTCGGGAGGTTTTATACCCGAAAGCCTGCTGGATCTGCCCGTCGACTACGAGGAATTGACGAAAGTCGGGTCGATGATGGGTTCCGGCGGCATGGTGGTCACCGACGAAGACAACTGCATGGTCGACATGGCAAAGTATTTCCTGGCATTCACCCAAGCCGAATCTTGCGGAAAATGCATCCCCTGCAGGGAAGGGACAAAAAGGATGCTCGATATACTCGAGAAAATCACGAACGGTGAGGGGACTGAAGAGGACCTGGTTCTGCTTGAGGAACTTTCAAACATGGTCGTGGAATCGTCACTCTGTGCACTCGGCGGATCTGCCCCGAACCCTGTGCTGACCACCCTTAAATACTTCCGGTCCGAGTACGAAGCACACGTGAAAGAAAAGAAATGCCCGGCACACAGCTGCCGCAAACTGATAACTTACAAGATTGACCCTGAAATATGCGTGGATAAAGGACATGGATGCGACGTGTGCAGGAAGAACTGTCCCGACGGCGCAATCACAGGCGAGACCAAACAGGTTCACGCCATAGACATCACCAGATGCGGCAAGTGCGGTATTTGTTATGACGTCTGCAAATTCAACGCAATTTTCATCGAATAACAAGAGAGAGAGCCATGGTTACTGTAAACATTGACGGAACAAGAATAGAAGTCATAGAAGACACAACCATCCTGAAAGCCGCTGAGAAAGCCGGCATCTGGATACCCACGATGTGCCATTCTGACTACTTCGAGCCATACGGCGTCTGCCGCCTTTGCAGCGTGGAGGTAGTGAGGGGAAAGCGCAGCCGCATAGTCACCGCATGCAATTACCCGGTAAGGGGCGGCCTGACGATTAACACAAACTCGGAGAAAATCAAGTGGATCCGGAAGATTATAATGGAAATGATGCTTTCCCGCTGGCCGAATGTAAAAGTTGTGAGGGAAATGGCGGAAAAGCTGGGGATCGAAAAATCCCGCTTCGTCAGCCTGGAAAGGGATGAGGCAGAAGATGCCTGCATCCTCTGCGGCATGTGCGTTAACATGTGCAGCGATGTCGTAAAGGCCAGCGTCCTGGGATTTGCGAATACCGGAATTAACCGTGAGGTTGTACTCCCCTTTGACGAGCGGACTTCCTCCTGCATAGTCTGCGGGGCGTGCGCTCACGTCTGCCCCACCGGCCATATCAAGATGGTCATAGAAGATTACAAGGGTATGAAACCTGAATTCACACTTGGTCCTAAAACAGCCATAACGGTCCCATCACTGCAGGCTGTTCCCCGCGTACCGGTGATAGATACAAACTCCTGCATTCATTTCAAGACCGAGGGATGCGAGATATGCTCCACCGTTTGCGAGCCCCATGCCATCAATTACGATATGAAGGACGAAATCGTCGAAATCGATGTCGGACAGATTTTGGTAACAACCGGATTCGATCTCTTCGACGGCAGCAAGATGCCGCAGTACGGATACGGAAAGCTGGATAACGTCTACAGCTCGCTTGACTTCGAGCACATGCTCAATTCGACAGGGCCTACCGGGGGCAAGGTTGTGATGAAGAACGGTAAGGAACCACGCTCCCTGGCGATCCTCCATTGCATCGGGTCCAGAGACACCAACCATCACGCCTACTGCTCCCGGGTTTGCTGCATGTACGCACTCAAGTTCGCACATCTTGTCAGGGACCGCACTACGGCAGCGATTTATCAGCTATACATCGATATGCGCGCCTTCGGCAAGGGCTACGAGGAGTTTTACACGAGGCTTCTGGACGAGGGCATAACTATGATCCGCGGAAAGGCCGCCGAGATCGTGGAAGGAAAATGGTCCGACAATAAAGAGAGCTCTCTGCTGGTAAGGTGCGAGGACACGCTCATAGGAAAGTTCCGTGAAATCCCGGTCGACATGGTGGTGCTCTGCAATGCAATCGAACCGAGGAAAGACAGCGATGCGGTCAGAAGGCTCTTCACCATCTCCAAAAGCCCGGACGGATTCTTCCTCGAGCGCCATCCGAAGCTCGATCCGACCGCCACTACGACCGAGGGTGTTTTCATTGCAGGTTGCGCCCAGGGTCCGAAGGACATTCCCGATACGGTTGCACAGGCAAGCTCGGCTGCAGCCCGGATACTCTCCCTCATTTCGAAGGGGGAGGTCGAAATCGACCCTATACGTGCGATGGTGCAGGAAGAATACTGCAGCGGATGCAGGATCTGCAACAACTTGTGTCCATATACAGCTATTGAATATTTAGAAGACAAAAAGGTTTCGCACGTAAACGAGGCTCTCTGCAAGGGATGCGGCACCTGCGTTGCGGCCTGTCCGGCTTCAGCAATGACCGGCCAGGGCTTCACAGACGCCCAGATACTTGCCGAGCTGGAAGGTTTAATGGTTTAAATTATTACTGAAAGGTATATGCGTTATGGCATTCGAACCTAAAATAATCGGCTTCTTATGCAACTGGTGCTCATATTCGGGAGCGGACCTGGCTGGGGTATCTAGAATCAAATCGGCGCCCAATGTCAGGATAATTCGCACGATGTGCAGCGGAAGAGTTGATCCTTCATTCATCATAAAGTCGTTTCAGCTCGGCGCCGACGGTGTGGTGGTAATGGGCTGCCATCTTGGCGACTGCCACTATCAGGAAGGCAATTACAAAACTATCAGGCGCATACCATTTTTAAAAAGGCTAGTCCGTGATTTCGGTATCGATCCGCGGCGTCTTCGTCTGGAATGGGTTTCCGCCTCCGAGGGGGACCGCTTCGCCAAAGTGGTTAACGAAATGACCGAAGAAATCCGGCAGCTCGGACCTCTGAAACTGACAGGTCATAACGGTAACGGTAAAAAGTGAATATAGATACGCGGGTAATTTAAAAGAAGGAGATGAAAATGCCTAAACCTAAATTAGCGCTTTACTGGGCGGCAAGCTGCGGCGGATGCGAGATAGCCGTGCTGGACATACACGAGAAGATTTTGGATGTGGCAAACGCATTCGACATTGTCTTCTGGCCAGTAGCCCTTGACTTCAAGTATTCTGATGTCAGGGCCATGGATGACAAGAGCATCGATATATGTCTCTTTAACGGAGCCATAAGGAATTCCGAAAACGAGGAGCTGGCCCATCTGCTGCGAAAGAAATCGAAGATACTGGTCGCTTTCGGAGCCTGTGCCCACACGGGATCGATACCGGGGCTGGCGAACCTTACCTCAAAGGAGGCAATTCTAAAATTCGTATATAAGGACTCGGCATCCAACGCCGCAAACGGAGGCGGGTATCCGCAGACCCATTCCAAAATGCCTGAGGGGGATATTGAGATACCTGAGCTGTGGAATACGGTGAAAACACTGGACCAGGTCATAGATGTCGATTACTATATTCCGGGATGCCCTCCTCAACCAACCCAAATATGGAATGTTATCGAGTACATTTTGAGCGGCAAACCTTTGCCAAAAAAGGGCTCGATCCTGGGAGCCGGAGACAAAACCTGCTGCGAGGAGTGCGGGCGCGAGCGCAAGGAAAAGAAACTTAAAAAATTCTACCGCCCCTTCGAGATCGAAACCGATCCGAAGGAATGCCTGCTGGATCAGGGCATAATCTGCCTGGGGCCTGCAACCCGCAGCGGATGCGGCGGCCTCTGCATTAAGGCGAACGTCCCGTGCCGGGGTTGTTACGGCCCCCCGCCTAACGTCAGCGACCAGGGAACCAAGATGGTAAGCGCATTAAGCTCGGTTATCGATGCCCAGGATCCTGAAGAGATAGAAAGAATCCTCGATCAGATCGTTGACCCGATGGGGACTTTCTACAGGTTCACACTCCCACATTCTATTTTACGAAGGATAGAAAACTCATGAAACAGATCAAAATCGACCCGATCACCCGGCTTGAAGGTCACGGAAAAATAGACATCTTCCTGAACGACGATGGCGAGGTGGCAAACACCTATTTCCAGATACCCGAGCTGCGCGGATTCGAGCAGTTTTGCGTTGGCAGGCCTGTGGAGGAGATGCCCAGGATTACGACGCGCATATGCGGTGTTTGCCCCGAAGCCCATCACATGGCTGCAGCCAAGGCATGCGATGCCGTATATCATGTTGAGGTGCCCCCCACGGGGAAAAAACTGCGCCAGCTTCTTTACAATGTCTTTTTTGCCGGCGACCACACGACACACTTCTACGCCCTCGGTGGTCCCGATTTCGTAGTGGGGCCCAATGCGCCCGCAGGCGAGCGCAACATACTCGGCGTCATCAAGAAAGTCGGCCTGGAGGTGGGCGGAAAGGTAATAGAGATGAGGAAGCGGACACAGGAGGTCATAAAAATCCTGGGCGGCAAACAGACTCATCAGGTGACCTCAATTCCAGGCGGAGTCACCAAGGGCATCACTGCGGAAGAGCAAAAGCTCATAGAGAATCACTGCGTTTGGTTCGTGGAGTTCGGAAAGTTCACGCTACAGGTTTTCAACGACATAGTTTTGAAAAACAAGGCTTATGTGGACCTGATTCTTTCCGATATGTTTACAAGCAGAACTTATTACATGGGGCTCGTCGACGAGAAAAACCGGGTCAATTTTTATGACGGAAAAGTAAGGGTCGTTGATCCCGACGGCAAGGAGTTCGTAAAATATTCACCGAACGAATACCTCGACAACATCGCAGAGCACATCGAACCCTGGACATACCTAAAATTCCCTTTTTTGAAGAAAGTCGGATGGAAAGGCCTTACTGATGGGAAAGACAGCGGGGTTTACCGTGCTACTCCGCTATCGCGGCTGAATGCCGCCGACGGCATGCCCACGCCTCTGGCGCAAGCAGAATATGAAAAGATGTATTCAACCTTGGGCGGGAAACCGGTTCACGCAACGCTGGCGACACACTGGGCAAGGGTAATCGAACTCTTGAGCGCCGCTGAAATGGCACTTGATCTGGCCCGCGACCCGGAAATAACCGGAACACACATACGCAATATCCCGACGGCAGTTCCCACAGAGGGCGTAGGAATCGTGGAAGCCCCACGAGGAACCCTAACGCATCATTATACTACCGACGAAAAAGGCATCCTGACGAAAGTAAATCTCATCGTGGGAACCACGAATAATTACGCACCGATATCGATGTCGATAAACAAAGCTGCGCGCGGGTTGATTAAAAAAGGCACCCAGGTCACGGACGGCATTTTGAACACCATTGAAATGGCTTTCCGGGCTTACGACCCCTGTTTCGGCTGCGCGACACATACCATTCCGGGAAAGATGCCTTTTCTTTTGCGTATAAGGGATAAAAATGGTAACATACTCCAGGAAATAAGGAGATAAAGGTTTACACTCAATATACGCATTGACTTTCGAGAAAACGATCAATGAAAGCCCGCTGATTATAACGGAAGGAGCCGTAATCGAACGGCTGCGAAGAGAATTTCCTTCCGGATTAGACCGGCATATTGCAAACGCGGGCTTCATATATGAGCCCCATAAAAAAACCTTCCTCGGGAATATTTACAGGCATTATATCGACGCTGTCAAGACAGGAGATTTGCCCCTGCTCATTTTTACGCCTACGTGGAGAGCCTCACCCGATCGGCTCAGACTCGCTGGTTTGGAATATCCTGATGTAAATGGTGACTGTTACCGGTTCCTTGCGGAGATAAGGGCCGGATACGGCGGATATTCAAAACGGATATTTATTGGAGGGCTGATGGGGTGCAGTCGGGACGCGTACAAACCAGAAGAAGCCCTCCCCGCACCGGAAGCGGAAGCTTACCATAGAACTCAGGCACAGGCACTTTCTGCAGCAGGTGTGGACTTTTTAATCGCCTCGACACTGCCCGCAACAACCGAAGCCGCCGGCATGGCAAAGGCAATGGCAGAAACTGGATGTCCGTATATCCTGAGCTTCATAATCCGGAAGAACGGAGAACTGCTTGACGGTACTCCGCTCCATGAGGTTGTCGGAACGATCGACTCGCTAACCTCGCCCAAGCCTCCTGCGGGTTATGTGGTAAACTGTATCCACCCCGCCCTGTTTGAAACTGCATATGTTCATGAAACGCGCCTCTCCCCGTCTCTTAAATCGCGTTTGATCGGCCTTCAGGCAAACACCTCCATGAAAAGCCCGGAAGAATTGGATGGGATGCGAGAGCTAGACACAATAGGTCCCGATACATTTGCGGGTTTGATGGCTGGGCTTCATTTCAATCTTGGAATTAAGATATTAGGGGGATGCTGCGGAACCGACCACAGGCATATAAACGCGATCATCGAAAAAATCCGGAATGGCGGAGGACCGCTTAAACGGTAAAGGCAATGCCTAAACCGAAACCTGCACTCCCATCGGATGCAATGCCCAATAAATGGGAGGGATTATCATAACCTGAAAATAAAGTTGATTTTAGTCCGGCAGCGCTCAGAAGTCTTGTCCCAGGCGTGCATTTGCAGGATCATGAAGGGTGCAGAAAAATACTCATGGAAAACACCTTAAATCAGAGTTTCCCCACGCAAAAATGAAAAATATAAACGCAAGGAGATCCGCAATCAGCTCACCACCCGTACTGGCGGTGAGACCCGTGCGCCACGATCAACGTTATGTTTTGAAAGGAGGATTTCAAAATGAAATTGTCATTTAGTCTGATTTTTCTGATTATCGCCTGGGCAGCGTCCGCACCGGCTTATCCAGGAAAAGTCATAAATAAAATCAAAACTCCGCACACCCGACCGACGGGGTTGGCCTTCGACGGTAAAAATTTGTGGATCGCTGATCACAAAGCCGACAAGCTGACATGCCTGGAACGCACCACTGGGAAAGTGATAAAGGAAATCGCCTCCCCGGGATTCTGGCCGATGGGATTGGCCTGGGACGGCAAATATCTCTGGAACATAGACCTGAAAATGAAAAAAATATTTAAAATCGACACATCAGACGGCAGCATATTGAAAGCCATCGATTCCCCCAGCGAGAGCCCTGAAGGACTGGCCTGGGACGGGCATACTTTGTGGGTCAGCGACCCGCGCGAAAAGACGATCATGAAGATTGACCTCAGTGACGGAACTGCCCTTGAGACATTCGCTGCCCCCGCCCAGTTCGCACAGGGCATGACTTTCGACGGAACCTATATCTGGTGCGCCGACAGGTTGTCGGACGAGCTTCACATGATAGACCCGAAAAACGGCGAGGTGATTATCGTTCTTAAATCCCCCGGTCCATATCCCCGCGGGCTCGCGTGGGACGGGAAATATCTCTGGAACTCCGATTATCAAAGAGATTCGATCTACCAGCTCGCCCGCCAGGACGACGAGATTTTCAAGCTTGAGAATCCAAAAAACTACAGACTGACATTTACACACGAGGCAAAGATATACGGGCAGGGAATGCTCCAGGAACTGAATGCCTATATAGCGATACCCGAGAACCTGCCGCAGCAGGAGATTCTGAACACAAAGTTTGAACCCGCCGGCTGTCTCACAGTAAAAGATAAGTGGGGACAGAGCTACGCCCAATTCAAATATCAAAACAAACAATCGGAAGCTGTACTAAGATCGGTGATGACTATCGATATGAAGCTCTCGGAAATCAATTATTTTATTTTCCCCGACCGCTGCGGAACACTCGCCGACATCCCGGCTGACATAAAAAAAACATATACTGAAAACGACAGCAAGTATCTGACCGATGATCCTTACATACAGGGAATAGCAAAGAAAATCCTTGAAGAAACGAAAAATCCATACTGGATAGCGCGCAGGATATTCGATACAGTCCGGATAAGGCTGGAATACAAGATGGAGGGGGGCTGGAATGTCGCTCCCGTTGTACTTAAACGGGGAACGGGTTCCTGCTCAGAGTATACATTCAGTTTCATCTCCCTGTGCCGCGCGGCCGGACTGCCGGCGCGCTATGCGGGAAGCGTGGTTGTTCGCGGCGATGATGCCAGCCTGGACGATGTCTTCCACCGGTGGCCGGAGATTTACCTTCCAAATTACGGATGGATCCCGATCGATCCGCAGGGCGGGGACAAGCCTGTGCCCAGAGACAGGGCGATGAACATCGGACACCTGCCAAACCGTTTTCTGATCACCACAAGATGCGGCGGAGACTCTGAATATATGGGCTGGTATTATAATTCGAACGAGAACTACAAAACCGATCCCCAAATTCAGGTAAACATCGAGAGTTTCGGAGAGTGGGAACTCCTGGAAACCGCAAAATGACCTGACGGACCGGTGCTATTTCGATTCTCAAGGTTGAGAATTTGCGGGTTCATATTTTTTAAAGGAACTGCATACCGCTTTCAAAACGTTAAAATATTTAGGAAAAACGGCTTTCCCCCTAGTGGCGTACTTCTTGCAGTAATGTCTTTATGAAAAGACATGTGAGCGCGAATGCATGAATTGTCTGTCGCTGAAAATATACTCGAGATCGTAAGGCAGAACGTCCCACAAGGGGAAGAGCAAAACGTGAAGTCCATTAAGCTCAGAATCGGGGCATTCTCTGGAATAGTGCCCGATTCTCTGGAATTCTGCTTCAGCGCTATCACGGAAGGCACCCTCCTGAAGGGGGCGCTCCTGGACATCGAGCACATTCCGCTCACAGGACTCTGCAATACATGCGCCACAACAGACAGGTTGGAATACGGAATATTTGTCTGCCCTTCATGCGGCAGCGGTGATATCAAGCTGCTTTCAGGAACCGAGTTACAGGTTGTCGAAATCGAAATCAGCGATTAAAGAGGATCAGATCCATGAGCGTTATCACGATTGAACGGAAAGTACTTGCCAAGAACGACGAGATTGCAGCCGAAAACCGCACTCTTTTCGAGCGGCACGGCATCCTGGTTTTCAATCTGGTAAGCTCGCCAGGCTCCGGCAAAACCAGCATTCTTGAGCGGACGCTGGAACATCTGGGCACTGAGTTAAAGGTGGCCGTAATCGAGGGAGACGTGCAAACGGATCTCGACGCGCAGCGCATCGCCAGATATAACGTTCCAGCCGTGCAGATTGTGACCCGCGGCGGCTGCCACCTCGACGCGAGTCTTATAAGGGACGCCCTGCAAAAACTCGACTTAAGCAAAATAGATCTGCTTATAATAGAGAACGTCGGCAACCTCGTCTGCCCCGCAAATTACGATCTGGGTGAAGCCTTCAAGATCGTGGTCGTCAGCACCACCGAGGGGGAAGACAAGCCCCTGAAATACCCGGGCATGTTCCGCAGCGCATCCGTTCTGATCATTAACAAAACAGACCTGCTGCCCTACATTAACTGCGATCTGGCCAAGCTCAGAGAGAACGCCCATTCCATTAACCCTGCACTCGAACTGTTTGAAACATCCTGCACAACCAAATCTGGCATCCCGGAGTGGTGCCTGTGGCTTAAAAAGAAAATCGGCAAACCCGGGAATAAATAGGGGTAATCAGGAGTTCCCGCCGGTGAATCCTTGCATGAAATAATAAATGGAGAATCTCCAAAGGCTACATATTGAAATTCAAGGGGCAGTCCAGGGCGTGGGCTTCCGCCCTTTCATTTTCAGGCTGGCAAACGAAATTGGCCTGAAAGGATGGGTGCTGAATTCATCACAGGGAGTATTCATAGAAGCGGAAGGATTGAAGGCCTCTCTCGATAAATTTCTGCTGAGAATTGAAAAGGAGAAACCGCCCCGCTCCTATATACAGAGTCTGGAATTTGGATTTCTGGATCCCACGGGTTATAAAGACTTCCAGATACACGAGAGCAGATCGGAAGGAGAGATCACCGCCCTTGTGCTTCCTGATATTGCTGTCTGTCCCGACTGCAAAGGTGAGATTTTTGACCCTTCAAACCGCCGGTACCTCTACCCTTTTACGAACTGCACAAACTGCGGTCCGCGCTTCTCGATCATAGAGTCACTCCCGTATGACCGAGCGAACACAACCATGAGCAAATTCATAATGTGCAGCTCATGCAGGGAGGAATACCTTAACCCCTTGGATCGCCGCTTCCACGCACAGCCAAATGCCTGCCCCAAGTGCGGGCCGCAGATCCAGCTTTGGGACAGCCAGGGTAAAAGAATATCCCGGCGCCATGATGCGCTGCTCGATACATGTGCCGCCATCATCTCGGGTAAAATCGCCGCCGTTAAAGGGCTCGGCGGATTTCATCTGATAGCTGACGCAAGAAACGAAAATGCGGTCACAAGACTCAGAACAAGGAAACACCGCGAGGAGAAACCGCTTGCGCTGATGTACCCTTCTCTGGAATCGGTAAAAGCCGACTGCGAGGTCTCTGGTCTTGAGGAACGCCTCCTCATATCGCCGGAATCTCCAATCGTCCTGATGAAGCGCAGAAGCGGCCGTTCAGCAGTCGCACCATCTGTGGCACCAAACAATCCCTATCTGGGAATCATGCTGCCCTATACCCCGCTGCACCACATCCTGATGAAGGAAATTTCACTTCCTGTCGTGGCAACCAGCGGAAACATTTCGGACGAACCGATATGTACTGACGAAAAAGAAGCGCTGGACCGCCTCTCAGGCATTGCGGACATATTTCTCGTCCACAACCGTCCGATCAGGCGCCATGTGGACGACTCCGTTGTAAGGATAATGATGGGCCGGGAGCTTGTGATCCGCCGCTCGCGCGGTTATGCCCCGTTGCCTGTCCATATGAAAACACTGCCACGGAACGGAACTCCCCTTAAAAAACGTGATATACTGGCCGTGGGTGCTCACCTGAAAAACACCGTAGCTCTTTTCTGCGGGGACAACCTTTTTATCAGCCAGCATATCGGCGACCTGGAGACAAAAGAGGCATTTGAAGCATTTCAGAATGTCATCCTGAGTTTTAAAAGATTATACCGGTCTGACCCTGCCATGATTCTTTGCGACATGCATCCGGGCTATCTCTCCACACAGTACGCGAAAACACAGACCGTCCCCCATGAACTGATTCAGCACCACTATGCCCATGTCGCCTCCTGCATGGCGGAGAATTTCCTGGAGGGCTCTCTATTGGGTGTGTCTTGGGACGGGACAGGTTACGGGAC
>Ga0209048_10003234_pt1 | contig 15888 bp, 18 predicted proteins | sample FrelakmetCRP12CR_FD_187146 | JGI IMG/M metagenome (GOLD analysis project Ga0209048, IMG submission 187146) | Freshwater lake sediment microbial communities from the University of Notre Dame, USA, for methane emissions studies - CRP12 CR (SPAdes)... | ecosystem: Environmental > Aquatic >... | reverse complement strand
TTGCGGAGATCCAGGATCACTTTGGTGATCGCCTTTGCGTCCGTATTGGACCACGCAGGTGCCTGTTTCCGGTAAGGGCGGACAGAGCTTGACTTGCCTCTTCTTCGAGCATGCATTCGTGCCATACTATAACCTCCTCATTCACTCTATGTAAGTCCAGAAAAGTCGAGTATTTTTACTGACTCCCTGTAATCCCAAAGCCTTGGTTAAGGCCGTGCTTAAAAAAGCACGTCGGACTTACATCTGTCAGCACAATTCGTAAAAGTGCTTGGCTAGTATGGGGTGAGAGGAATTATAAGGGTTGCGATAGTGGGGAAAGGATCATATCCGGCTTTTCCCAAACTAACTTACTTTTAGTAAACCGGATTCAGAAATTAAAGAATAAATATCTTCGAGCAAAGTCACAGACACGTTTGTGTCGACACAATCAGCACATAATGCATTACGATTATTTTGTAAAAGTATTCTTATAAGGATAGGAACTCTACAATGCTTTTTGGGAATATTTCTAGTACAAGAAGTTAAAAATAATCGTCTCATATACTGCAATTTGTTTTCTCTATTCAGGTTCGGCATTGATAAGGCCATTATTCTAAGTTTTGAGTCATTTGAAGAATATTTGAACCGTATCGCGAGTTTCTCGATAATATCACCTTTTTGTAATCGAACATTAAAAACAGATCCTAAAAATTCAATGGAATCGTTAAAATAGATGGAAAAATTGAATTTCGAGTCAATCCCTAGCTCATTGTCCTTTAATTCAAAATTATTACTATATTTATTTCTCAAAATTTCATCAATTTTGGATTTAATTTCTTCAAGAGAAAGTTCAGGCTTTATATCTACAATGAAAAAATCATGTTCTTCATCAATCGGCTCCATGCGTTTGTGGTAAACATAAATTATTTTTTTATGCTCCTCAAAATACTCCTTTCGATCTTCAATTATTTTTAAAAATTTGAACGAAATGTTGGGAAATTCCCGTTCCATTTCATCAAGAGCACTTTTTAATGCCATATATCCGCAGACTTTTTTGAATCCTCCGAGAGCTTTAAATTTAAATGGTCACTTTTTATTCCCTCCCAAACTTTCATGAATAAGAAACAGACCACCAGTTACCCCGTACAGAAAACCAACAAATGCTCCCTTCACTCCATAAAAGAACCCAAAAAAAATTGTAACTCCAAAAACAATTGGCCAAAACCAGAACCTCGCCCTTTTGAATTCCGCACTATCATTTAAAATCTGCATTTCCTTTCGGTCATCCATGGTGCTGGTAATACCATAGTGGGTGGATGAATCGCGTGGCATGTTTATTCGAATTGTTATTTAAGGTATATTTATTTTTCTTTTTTAATCCTTTAATTTTAATCAATTTTTTTTAATTTTTAATGAAATTTCAACCTCCGATTACTGGATTATCCCCCTTGGGTAATTTTTTTCAAATACCTACCGACAGGGAACGATTTTTTTTATCTTTTCTCTCATGCGTTTTCACGGAAATTACCTGCACGTTGTGAAAATTCCCGCACTCTCACGGTCCCGAAACAGGAAGTCCTTTCCCTTTTTTAAAAAATTCCCCTTTGGTAAGTTTTTTCACACCATTGAACGTAATCACGAATAAGTGATATCTCATGTCGCGTGTTGTGCATTTCGAGATCCCCGCGGATAACCCGGATCGGGTTGCAGATTTTTATAAAAAAGTACTCGGCTGGGCTATTTGGAAATGGGAAGGCCCGGTGGATTACTGGCTGATCTCAACCGGGAAGAACAATGAACAGGGAATTGATGGAGGTATTGCAAGGAAAAAGGACCGGCCTGCTTCGGGAGTCCTCGTAACCGCACAGGTTGATTCTGTTGACGAGTGCCTCAAAAAGATTATCACAGCCGGGGGGAGCATCGTTGTCCCGAAGCGGGCGATACCGGGTGTGGGGTACCAGGCGCATTTCAGGGATCCGGAGGGAAATGTGATCGGGATAATGGAAAATGATCCTTCGGCTCACTGACAGGTTCCGGTGCGTTTTTTAAATCCATCACTTTTCATCACTTTAACACTTGTATCCGCATAATCCAGACACTCCCTTTCATGGTTATTCAAAGTGAACGGGTTATCGTTATCAGCATTCGTTTTTATCTCTAATGCGGTTTGCTGACGCTAAGGGAAAGCTTAAAGGTGTCAGAACGATTCAATCTCAATCATGCAATCAGGGGGCATCATTTCCGTGATGGTCTTCTGCTCAATACTCTTAGCAGGGTGCATCCAGCTGCCGGGCATGCATATTCTCGGTAACACACCCGATCCTGTTATCGGCCAGTGGATTGGAGGTGAGCTGCCGGCATCAGACCGGCATATCATTTTATATGAAAATCAGACTTTTTTTTCCACGAATTTTTTTTTAAATCGCGGGGAAACGACTGATACCGGCACTTGGACAAGAAAAGAACCCGGTCTCTATTCAATGCAGTCAGTTACCGGTGAAATAACCGATTGGACGTACGATTCGTTTGATGATTCAATGTATATGAGCGGATTACCCCAGATGAAATACCACCGCTATAAAGGGTAAAATGGGGCTTTGATCGTTTCGCTCATGAACTTCAGTTCCGTTATCCTTGTCTTTCCGGTTCTTTGAACTAAAAAATCTATTTTTCTGCACGGACTGGCATAATTACCGTCGTGATACCGCTGTACTGCAAACGTCTCTGTATCGCAAATGCGGTCTCGTTATGCAGTATTTTCTGGAATGGATTTTCATGACGGAAAACTATCTGCCCGGTGAAAAACGTGGAATTGGGGAACTCCTTTGCGATGTTTTTACAGAGAGGTACTGCCACTTCAACAACATCAGTTCCGATATCCATCCGGTAATCTGCAGCAAAGCCCGTCTCCCGGGCAAGATCAACGTATTTAATGAGTCCGTTCTTCGTTGATTTCGAAAGTGCTGCCATTTCAGCTGAACCCTTGAATGTTCCTGAATCTACTACGGCAATAGAGACAAAAATAATATTTTCATAGACGCCGGGAAAATTTTTTATGATAGAATAAAACGTGTTTACACCAAAACCATGAAACCCGGTGACGAGTTGCACCGCAGTCATTTTGTGGGCATTTACCGGTTCGGTATTCTTTATACCGGTCGCAGGTATAACCTCAAGCAAGGTATCTAATTTCCTTAATCCTTTTGTTACCTTCTGGTAATGCCCATGGATCAGGAAGCAGAGCCCGACAAGTGCTGAAGTCAAAAATATGGTGAACCAGCCTCCCTGACCCAACTTTTCAAAAAGGGTGATGGTAAGGATAGTACTGCACAGCACAAGACCGGTAAGGTGGATCGGGATATGCCGTTTCCATTCTTTCTCCGTTGCACGGTTTTTGTAGAAGAACCGGGACATACCGAACTCAGAGATTGAGAACGTGAGAAACACATTGATTGCATACATGGTAATCAGGATTATGACAGAGCCCTGCGTGAATATCATGATTAAAAGCGCGGACCCGCCCATGAGCAGGATACCGTTGGTCATAGTGAGGCGTTCCGAAAGCAACGCGAACGAGCGGGGAAGCCACGAATCGATTGCCATGTTCGCCATGACCCGAGGACCATCAATAAACCCGGTCTGGGCCGCCACACAGAGCAGGGCAGCTTCAGAAAATATGGTGATCAATGCGAGAAGTCCTCCCAAAGGCCAGTTGCTAAAAACACCATTCGCGAGAACCGCATTCAGCGTCTGCCCTGGTACTGGTTGAACATTCCAGAGGAGGTAGCAGGCAAAGAGACCCCCCGAAAGGACCGCAAGGGAGATGGCCATATACGCCATCGTGCGCTTGCCAGTCTTCACACGGGGCTCGCGCATGATCTGCATCCCGTTGGCAACTGCTTCAATCCCGGTGTAGGTGCCACCACCCAGCGAATATGCCCGTAAGAAAATTGCCAGCACCCCAATAATACCGATCGCTGCCAGGTCGCGGGAAAGTCCTGTCTGGATTCCATCAGCAACCGGGACAATTTGAGGTGCCTGGGCAAAAATACCATAGCCGAGCAGTAAGGCATGAGCCGCAATGAATACGAGAAATATCGGTGCGAGCACCGTGACAGACTCTTTTACGCCCCGTAGATTGATCACTATCAGGATCAGGATAAGCAGGCAGGCAAACGCGAGTTTGTACGGCTGGTACGAGTACGGCAGGAATGAAAAGATCGCTTCACCGCAGGCAGCAATGGAAACGGTGATGGTCAGCATATAGTCGATCAACAGGGCGCTTCCGGAAACGACACCAGCTCGATCACTGATGGTGTGTGTTGCGACAATATACCCCCCGCCACCGCCGGGAAAATGCTCGATAATTCGGGTATAGGCATACGAAATGATGAAAACGGTAAGCGCGGTTCCAAGAGCAAGAAAGACCGCAAGATAGGTGTGTTGACCGAGTGCTATGAAGGCTTCCGGCGGTCCATAGGATGAGGATGAAACACCATCAGCGCCTAAACCGATCCATGCAAGGAGAGGAAAGAGTGCAATCTTATGGAATATACCGGGATCTTCTACATTCTTCTTCGCACCAATGATAATATGTCGGGCCCCGTCCCGAATATCCTCCCAGTTCCACGAGTCTTTAGGTCCCACGGTATCTTCTTCCTGCAGCCGGACAGGCTCATTTTTGATATACGCAGGACCTGTCTGCTTCTTGGGAATAGTTCAAACCAGTGTTGACTTTTGCACTAAGAGTTTCTGTAATGATAGCCGACATAATAATTTTCTGGTATATTCTTGTCGTTTTTTACTAAAATTAAAAATCATTGAATTGTGGAAAATGCATAAGGTATAAAGAAATTTTTTTAATCACACGTCACCCCCGTTGCCATCATCGGCAAATATATCCTTCTCAAATCCAGAGCATCATTTGAGTAATTATCGATGACCCCTGAACCGATGCCCACAGTATTTGTTTCACATGGCGCACCCACCCTGTCCCTTGAGCATGTCCCGGCACGGCAATTCCTGGTGGATCTGGGTGCCCGGTACCGATCGGTCCGGGCAGTGCTTTGCATATCTGCACACTGGAATACCGTACGACCCTGCGTCAATACCGGGAAAACACACGATTCTATCCATGACTTTTACGGTTTTCCCCCGGAATTGTACCGCATCGAATATCCTGCGAAGGGCGATCCCGATCTCGCCGGAAAGGTTGTTGTTCTTCTTAGAAATGCAGGCCTTACGTGCGATGTCGATCCCTCGCGGGGTCTCGACCATGGTGCATGGGTTCCGCTGAGACTCATGTTCCCCAAAGCTGAGGTGCCCATTGTCCAGCTTACTATCCAGCAGAGCCTGGACCCGGTGTATCATGTTGCCCTCGGGGAAGCCGTCAGGGAAGTGAGTAAATCTGGAGTGCTTGTGCTGGGCAGCGGAGGTGCGGTCCACCCGCTTGGTAATCCTCAAGCCTCACTGGGCCCGGGTGCTCCCACGGATGACTGGGCCAGAGAATTCAATGCATGGCTCACCAGTGCTGTTATTCGGGGAGATCGCGAGAGTCTGGTCAACTGCCGCACCATCGCTCCGTATGCCCAGCAGGCCCACCCGTATCCTGATCATTATATGCCGCTTCTCGCCGCGTTCGGGGCAGCAGGGCCGGGTGCACGGGGGACGGTCCTTCACCAGAGCTGGGACCTTGGGGACCTCGGTATGGGAGCGTTCGAGTTTAGCCAATAATCCGCACTGATGTCGCATAATAGCCCCAATATTTCATTACAGATACTGCCCAAACGTAATGTTGGCAGGTGTAAAAATTCCTGTATATGACACCGATTGAAGAGCAGGAGCAACGGCAACCGCGTGAAAAACATTTCTTCATACCTGCAGGAGCCCTCATTGGACTTGATGCAGGAATGGTTGCCGGTTACCGTGGGCCCGGCAAGGGGAACAGGATGCTATTGACCCGGATGTCATCGATGTTTCTTTGTAGGATCTGCTGGTCATTGGCACACCGGTCTGGGCATGGAAACCGGCACCGGCGATCATTGCAGCGGTGGCAGCGCTTAAAGGATGCGAGGGAAAAAAGGCCGTAATCTATGTGACCTGTAACGGTCAGTTCGGTGAGGCCCTCCCCTTGCTTAAAAAGGCACTCGAAGCCCGGAGAGTGCAGGTCCTGGCAGAGATCGGCTTTGCCAAAAAAGACGTCGGGGATATGAACAGGAAAAACGAGCTGATCGGGCACATCGTTTCAGCTTACAATGCATAACAATCAAACCAGACAGGTATACGACACATACAGAAAAATTTCAAGGAGGATAAATCATGAAAACAAGTATAATTTACCATTCCTATTCCGGGATTACCCGCGGTATTGCTGAGGAGATCCACAAGTCCTGCGGGGGAGATCTCATCGAAGTGAAGTCAAAAGAGAATTACTCAGCACTCACTGCATACACGCTGGGATGTTACCGTGCAATGAAGGAGGAGTGCGACCCGATCGAACCAGAAACCATCGATGTCTCCGCATCCGATCTTGTTGTCATCGGTACACCGGTCTGGGCATTCAAAGCCACGCCGGCGATCAACGCAGCGATTGCAGCACTCAAAGGGTGTGACGGGAAAAAAGCCGTTATCTTCGCAACCTGCGGGAGGTCAGCAAAAGACACCCTCCCGATCCTGAAAAAAGCTCTCGAGGCAAAAGGCGTGACCGTTGCCGCGCAGTTCCTGTTCAACAAAAAAGAGATTGAGGAAGGGCAAAAGATCAAAGTCATTATAGATAGCGTAAATGCTGTAAAAAACCGCTAAACCCCTCATTTGTAGTTATGGATATCAGAAAACACCAATGAGACAACCATGAAAACCCTTTCCGGATTGACAGGAACAGAAGACCGGCATGCCGGATCTGAGTACCGCCGGCTTTTCGATACGACCATTGCCGATACATTCCAGCAGGCACTTCGGATCATTCACTCCTCTCCAGACCTCCTCCTCCACGGGACAAAAATTGCCTGGCATCAGAAAAAAGCGGCAGACACAAGGCAGGAATTCGAACAACAGGGACTTTTCGTTCCGCCCGTGATGATCATCAGTATCACATCCAGGTGTAATCTTGCCTGTGCGGGCTGCTACATGAAACAACAGCGATTAAACCCCGCACCGGAGATGAGTCCGGATCTGCTCTGTTCGGTCATTGCGGAGGCAGCTGATCTTGGGGTCTCTGTTATTGTGATTGCTGGTGGCGAACCGCTTCTCAGAAAAGATGAGATCCTTTCCGTTGCATGGTCATTCCCTCAGATCCTGTTCCCGCTGTTCACCAATGGACTCATGATCGACAAAGACTCTGCCCGGGAGATTGCAACACAAAAAAACATCGTCCCGCTCATCAGCTTCGAAGGTTTCCGGCACGATACCGATTCCCGCCGGGGAAGCGGAGTCTACGAACGTTTGTTGTCGTCATGTTCTGTCTTAAAAAAGAATGGTATATTCTTCGGGTGTTCGATTACCGTCACCCATGCGAACATTGCCCGGGTTACAGACGAAGGGTTTATCCAGGGAATGATGGAGGCAGGCGCCCGGGTATTTACCTTCGTCGAATATGTCCCGATCGAGCCGGGTACCGGAGACCTTGTGCTGACCCACGACCAGCAAAAAGTCCTGCACACCCGTATGTCAGCACTTGAGAAGCAATTTCCGGCGCTGTTCATCGGTTTTCCCGGTGATGAGGAACAGTTTGGCGGATGTCTGGCTGCAGGCAGGGGATTTATCCACATCAGCTCGTCGGGAAATGTTGAACCCTGCCCGGCAGCTCCCTTCTCGGACGCAAACCTCACGAGCGTTTCACTCAGGGATGCCCTTCAGTCATCATTCCTCGATAAAATCCGCCGGCACCATGACCTGCTGACGGAAAAGAATGGTGGCTGTGCCCTATGGACGAACCGGGAATGGGTGCACACGCTGATGACAGAACCGTAAATATATAACCGGTACTGGTGGAATTCTTTAAATTCTATGGTCTTTTTATCGATGGTTATGCAGTGCGAACTACATTATGACATTATACGCTGAATACCCTGTCCAATCTGTTCGATTGTATCCTCGTTTTTTACCTATCATATGATGCAAGGCACCGGTGCAAGGAATATAATTTTATAGCATTACCTTCATGAATGATTCTACAGTATGGACGCAGAAGATATCGATGATTTAATTACCAATTATTCAGAATTTGAAAAAAAAATTGATGACAAAATACATGCATATCAAAAACTCAAAGATAGTCCAGACAGTATTGCTACCGCCCTCCTGATACAGTCAATGGAATCTCAAAAGAAATCGAGTGACCTTGCTGAACGAATGTTTCATCTATCCCGTGTCATGGTGATATTTGCAGGGGGAGCCTTAATAATCGCCACAGGTGCGTTGACGTTTGCTTCTCTGGCGTATTTTACCTTGGGAACTGATAAAACATTCTGGGGGATTATCACCATGTCGATGGTAAGTTTAGGAGTAATCGTGATTCTCCTGGTATTCTGGACAAAGAAAGAAAAAACAATTCCCAAACGAAAAAATTAAGGTATTGAATCATCGCGTTACCATCTGTTCCCTCTGATCCCCCGTTCCAAACCCCCGCTGGTTCCAGGTTCACACCCCCCGAATCCGGGGCATATTCCAGATCCCTATCACCGGATAATCCCCAATTCGGGCTCCCTTTTTGTACCGGCGGCCTCCCTCTTCGATTGAACACTTCACGACGATTTCAAGAAAAAAACCGTGTATGATAAAGAAGCAACCGCAATCGGTTTTTTTTATATATTAAGAATGATTGTATTCATTAATGAACTTATGATTTACCGGGAGTGAATAATGGTCATCTCAACGTCAGATAATTTACGGGCATTATTTGAAAACCTAAAATCTGTTGGTTTTTTAGGGAGATTATTCAGATGGCATCGCATTCTTGAAATTAATTCGGCTGCCGGCACTGAACTCACAACCATCAATAACGAACTTGTTTCTCTCCATGATCAGAACAGGCAGATCAAAAATCAGGTACGTTCAGTCTATCAGGATCTGGATCACCAGAAATCACTTCTATCGGATCTGAAATCTGATTACGGGATCGTAAAGACTTCGAACCTGTATATGTCTCAGACTATCCGGGACAAGGAAGTCGAAATCGGAGTTTTTCGGGAATCCGAAGCAAAAAATGCAAAAAGAATATCCGAAATAGAAAGAGAATCTGATCGATTGCGTTCAACAATTGAACAATATATTCAACAGGTTCGGAAAAATGAGGGTGAACTTGGGGCCCTCAGGGAATCTGAGGTAAAACATCGTGAAAGGATCACTGAATTTGAGCGCGATGCAGAGAGAATGCGTGCAGCAATTGAGGAGTACACACAAAAAATTCAGGATTGTAAGAGCGAAATAAGTGCGTTAACCGAATCCGATGCAAAAAACACAAAACGTATCCTTGAACTTGAAAAGGATACAGAACGGTATCGCCACTCTATGAAACAATATATCAGACACCTTGAAGGAAATGAGGAAGGACAAGGAGATCGTAACGAACCGGATGATACTATCAAGGAATAAATGAATCTGAACGTGATAATATCCGCTGAGATCTCTCTGACTCCTCAATTTACGGCGTGACTTATCGGGGATGCTGAAGTATCGGTTTTTTGGACCTTTACAATCATCCATGCAATAGGCTCGGTTATAGCACACCGGGATCCAAAAAAGCAGCGATGAGAAAAAAATGTTAAAGGTAACGCTATTTATCATAGAAAAAATAACATGTATACCACTTAACGAGGAATACAATGTCACAACAACTCGGGGGACAACCCATTATTATTCTCAGGGAAGGAGCAACGAGGAACCGTGGACAGGAAGCCCAGAACAATAATTTTGCCGCTGCGAGGGCAGTGGCGGGCGCTGTCCGGTCGACACTTGGTCCCAAAGGCATGGACAAGATGCTCATCGACAGTATGGGGGATATCACCATCACCAACGACGGGGTCACTATCCTAAAGGAAATGGACATAGAACATCCTGCCGCAAAGATGATGGTTGAGATTGCTAAGACCCAGGACGCCGAGGTCGGTGATGGGACAACAACTGCTGTCGTAATCGCAGGGGAACTCCTGAAAAACGCGGAGGGGCTTCTTTCCCAAGGCGTCCACCCGACCGTTATTGCCGAAGGATACCAGATGGCAGCGACAAAGGCGCTTGTGATGCTCGACGGGTTTGCTATTACGGTGAAGCCAACCGATACCGCGATGCTTAAAAAGATCGCCGACACCGCACTTACGGGGAAAAACGCAGAGGTAAATAAGGACCGGCTCTGCGACATCCTTGTAAAGGCGATCACCTTTGTTACCGATCCTGACGGCAAGGTGGATATCGCTCACATCAATGTCGAGAAGAAAGTCGGCGGATCGGTGGACGACACCAATCTCATCGAAGGTATGGTTATCGATAAGGAACGTGCGCACCCGAGCATGCCAAAATCAGTGAAGAATGCACAGATCCTTCTCCTCAACGCAGCGCTCGAATTCAAAAAAACTGAAGTGAACGCGAAGATCAACATCTCCACGCCCGGACAAGCACAGGCATTCCTCGATGAAGAAGAGCACATGGTCCATACAATGGTGGATAAGGTTGTAAAAAGCGGTGCAACTGTCCTCTTCTGCCAGAAGGGCATTGATGATGTTGCCCAGCACTACCTTGCAAAGGCCGGGATACTTGCCATGCGCAGGCTGAAGAAGAGTGATATCGAGAACCTCGCACGGGCAACAGGTGCGAATATCGTCAATAGCATCGATGCAATAACACCAAAGGATCTCGGCACTGCAGGGCTTGTTGAGGAACGCAAGGTTTCGGGTGATGAGATGATCTATGTCTCAAAGTGTAAAGATCCCAAAGCAGTCTCCATCATCGTCAGGGGCGGGACTGAGCACGTTGTCGATGAACTCGAACGTGCCATCCACGACGCACTCATGGTGGTAAGTGTAGTTGTTGAGGGAACAAAGATCGTTGCCGGTGGCGGAGCACCCGAGACAGAACTCTCTCTCCAGCTACGGAGATATGCATCGCAGGAAGGGGGCCGTGTCCAGCTCGCGATTGAAGCATTCGCTGCAGCTCTGGAGGTCATCCCCCGGTCTCTTGCTGAGAACGCGGGGCTTGATGCCATCGATATGCTTGTCGCAATCCGTGCTGCACATGAGGCGGGGAAAAAGAATTTCGGGCTTGATGTCTATGAGGGCAAACCTGTAGATATGCTCAAGGCAGGTGTCGTTGAACCGCTGCGGGTGAAAACACAGGCAATATCAAGTGCGGCAGAGGCGGCCGTCATGATCCTCCGCATTGACGATATCATTGCATCCTCAAAATCCGCTGCACCTGCTGGTGGGATGCCTCCCGGCGGTATGGGCGGGATGCCCCCCGGCATGGGAGATTATTAATTTTTTTTTAAAGAATCAAAAAGATCTTTGCTCAAACGCTCGTTTTTCTGTGTTTCGTTATCGAAAATGTAATTAATTTATTAACCTACTGACTATGATAAAATATTATCAGTGCGATATCATTCATAAAAAGTTGAGAAACAATGGTTAAAATGTGTGAGTGCTGTAGGAAATTAACCCATCAGGATGCTGCAGCTTTCTGTATGCACTGCGGAACCATGTTCCCAGAAGACCAATGTGTTTTACTTCATCAGATCCGGGACTCGGTTGAAGAATCGCAAAGAGAAATCCAGAATATCAGGAATCTTATCCGCCGATCACAGAAAAAACCGAAACTGGCAAAAAACCTCCTTTATGCTATTATTGGCATTATCCTGATCGTCACTGTCGTGACAGTACTTTTTTTTCAGCTGGGTTCCCGACTCTAGATTTTTCAATCCTTACCCCTGCCGAAAGTCTTATACATCTCACAGCTCTCATAGCGATTATATCAGTTATGAGGACCGTCTATCAGGATTTTTTATGCTCTATGGTGTCACGAACAGGGAAATCAGGATGTTTTGAAGGTAGCTGAAAATGGAGAACAAATTTACAAAAGTGCTGAGCGCCAAAGAAAGTGTGTTACTGCTGGTGGATTACCAGGCCCGGATGGTGTACGGTACTGAATCGCACGACCGCACGTATCTGAAAAACAATGTAATGGCACTCGCAAAAGCTGCTGAAATACTCCATATTCCCACAGTCCTTACCACCCAAAATGCTGAAAACAACGGCCCTTTCTTATATGAAATCGTGGAAATGTTCCCGAAATTGTCAGTAATTGATCGGAAGGTTCCGGGTTTTGATGCGCTTGATGACAAGGATGTGCTGGAAGCAGTGAAGAAAACCGGACGAAAACAACTGGTCATTTCAGGATTGTGGACGAGCATAACTATGTCGCTCACTACACTTCATGCCCTGCGTGAAGGTTTCGATGTATATGGCGTTATGGATACAGCGGGTTCGGAATCGCTATATGCCCACGACATGGCAGTACACCGGATGATACAGGCTGGTGTTGTACCGTGCACATGGATGCAAACAGTATCTGAATGGATGAATACCTGGCAAAATTCAAAATCTGCCGAATTATTTACGAAAGTCTATTGCGTTTACAGCAGTTTCTTCGGTCAGAAAACCCGGTAACTCTTCCCCCCCCTGTCTTTTTTACCAATAAAAAGAAAAGGAATGTAAGGATGAACAAAATACCTCTGGAAACGACTGACGATGAATCATCCATCAGGTTCCGGGACTGTTTCTCTGTCCGGTATATCCAGTCTGCTGCATTGTTGTGCAGGCTGGGGTACCGGATTGAACAAGATTTTTCAGATTCCGGCAAAATTTCAGAAGAAGCACGCCTCCGCCACGAGGTATTCATCCTCAATTCGATCCTCTCATCCGTTGCATTCCTGGAATCCACCATCAATGAGCTCTATGCCGATGCAGCAGATGGTGCCTATTTCTTTACCGACGAAAAAAATGAAGCGCTCCTGAAATCCATTGGCGAGAAATGGAGAAACGAAAAGAACTTTGATCGCGCCCACCTGATAAACAAGTACCAGAAAATCCTCATGATCGCAGACAAACCTCCCTTCGATGAGGACAATCCTGTTTTTTCAAATATCCTCACCTTAATTGAAATCCGGAATTACCTGATGCATTACAAACGGGAATGGATTATTGTGCAAAAAGACCAAATGTCCGGGGATATGAAAGAGACACATGGAGAAAAACTGGAGAGGATGCTCAGGAACAAATTTGTTAAAAACCCGCTGGCTCAAAAAAACCGCCTGTTTTTTCCGGATACCTGCTTTGGGCACGGCTGCGCAGAATGGGCAGTAGGAAACAGCCTTATATTTACCGATGAATTTTTCAAAAAACTTGAACTACCCGCGCCTTATGACGGGATAAAAAACGAATTAGCAACAAAATAGCTGAAGTTACTACTTCTTTACCTTCTTCTTCTTCTTCGGCTGGTCTTTTGCCATAGACATGAGGTCAATGATATACGTTCCCTCTTTACCCACGCTCACGATTCGCTGATCGCTCTGCGCCATCTTTTCGAGATTGAGCTCGTAGGTACCTGGTGAGACGATACGGATCGTCTCCACCCGGTCGTACATCTCTACCTGTTCTTTTTTCCTGGGCTCGATAATCTCGAGGATATCTTCGTGAGACTCATCAGCAATCTCAGAGATAGACTTCTCTTCTAAAACGTCCTTGTTGATCTCTGTCTCTTTTACATAGAGGAATTTTTTACCCCCGCAGCTTGCGCAGCCTTTAAGGATCTCCGTTGAACCAGCCTTGTATTCCCGTCCGCATTTCGTACATTTGTGCGGCATACCCATCACCCGAAGCACTCAAGCATGGTCTCGTACAGACTCTCAACATTCCGCCCTTCAAGGCCGGAGATAGCAACAACCGGGTGCTGCGGAAATGCACTCCTTATCCGTGCAGGGGCTGCTTCAGTAAGATCGATCTTGTTTGCAACGATAATAACCGGGAGTTTGCGGCTCTCGATGATACCAATCATCATGATATTGACCTGCAGGAATGGATCCAGAGTTGCATCCAGCATATAGATGACACCATCGATATCCTCGCGCAGCCAGTGCATCGCTTCGGCTACTCCCTCTGTTGCCTCCCGGGCTCGGATGATTGCTTCATCCTTTTCCATGCCGAATTCTAAGAATTCATGATAGTCAATCTTGGTGGTTACCCCCGGGGTATCAACAATATCAATCATTATTGTGCTGCCATTTGCACCCGAGATGATGATATCTTCTTTCTTCCTTGCCCTTCGGGTCTCATGCGGGATCTCGCTTACCGGGCCTACTGCATCCCCAGTCCAGTCCCGGGCAATGCGGTTTGCAAGTGTTGTCTTGCCTGCATTTGGGGGGCCGTATATACCGATACGGGTCCTCTTCTTCTTAAAAAACCTGTTGAGGAAATTGGAAAATTTCTTCTTTGCCTTACCATAGGTCTGATAAAATATTCTCATGGGAAACCTCCATGGCTACGCATCGTACAAAGGAACAAAGAATTCACCATAATTCATTAGTAGTGTATAGAAATCGCTCTTTATTATGTTTCTTATAATCTGCCTTTCCTGACACCCCGAAACCGTTATTTCATACCCTCTCATTATTACTGCGCTGCATTATCGGTTGCCCCCGCCAAATTGTATTTATACAAGAGAAGGGGAGTATGCTAATTGTAATCATCAGCAAAAGCACTTCAAGGAGGTGACTCATGAAAAAGACATCCAATGGAATGCGGTTTGAGACCCAGATCCCGTTAAGAGACGTGATGAAAAACAATCCAACCATGCTTGGTATCGAGGCAACGGTCGCAACGGCGGCAAAAACCATGTGCCATGACGAGGTTGGCAGTGTAATCATTCTCGAGAACAGCCAACCTATCGGTATAGTTACTGAGGAAGACATTACCTGCAAGGTGGTGGCGAAAGATCTCAAGCCAAGTACTGTACATGTAAAAGAAATCATGAGTACGCCACTCATTACGGTGAGTGCGGACAAAACTGTTGGCGACGCAGCCCATATGATGGTGAAGCATAAGGTAAGGAGACTACCGGTTATCGATGCAAAAAAGAAGGTCATTGGGATAGTGACCGTCCGAGACCTCCTTACCGTATCCAATGAACTCAATGAGCTCCTCACTGATCTCATCGAGATTAACCGTGAGGAAATTGTTGATCAGGGCATGTGCAATCGCTGCGGTCAGATGTCTGATGATCTTAAACGGGTTGACAGCATCCTGCTTTGTCCCCGCTGCCGTGATGAGGATACTATTACATGAAAACAGCACAGGATTTCATGATTGGGATCCCTGTGCTGAAATATAATGACCAGATAACCAAGGCACGGCAAATCCTACGAGACGACCGGTTCCGTGAAGTTTATGTCGTGGACGCGAAAAAAAACCTTCTCGGCTATATTGACCTCACGGATGGGCTGCGGGTAACTGCGACAAAATCAAATATAACCGTTGAAGGATATGTCAAGGAAGCCCCCATGGTCAGCCCGGCCGATACCATTGAACAGCTGGCAAGGGTGATGCGGGATTACGAGACGGATAGTGTTGCAGTCGTTGATCCCAGCCCCCATATTATCGGAGGTGTGCTCCTGTCAGATATATTTCCCGTTATCATCTCCCGCCACGAGCTTCACGGGACTGTTGCATCTCATATGACCAGGGATGTGACGATAGCAAGCCCGACAGACACGATCCAGAAGATTTACACTATGATCCTGGAAAGCGGGTTTTCCGCATTTCCCGTGGTGAAAAAGAAGCGGATTGTCGGGTTGATTTCCCGTCGCGATCTGATACGGACACGGCGGGTGCAGTCGATAATTGCCCGGCATGCTCACACAACCATTGAGGA
>Ga0209048_10003232_pt1 | contig 15897 bp, 15 predicted proteins | sample FrelakmetCRP12CR_FD_187146 | JGI IMG/M metagenome (GOLD analysis project Ga0209048, IMG submission 187146) | Freshwater lake sediment microbial communities from the University of Notre Dame, USA, for methane emissions studies - CRP12 CR (SPAdes)... | ecosystem: Environmental > Aquatic >... | reverse complement strand
CGCTCGAAGCCGCGGCCAGGGGGCAAGCTGATTTTACCCTGTGCGTTGACCACCCTCTGCCAGGGCACACCTGGCGGGCAGTTCGCCATCGCCCCGCCCACCCAACGCGCCCCGAAGGCGTAGTAATCCTTAGGATCCATGCCACCGGGGGTTGGCAGCCAACCGGCAACCTGCCCATAAGTCGCTACAAATCCTCCGGGTATTTGGTGAACAAGCTCCCAAACTCGAGCATTGAATGCTTGCGGGTCGGGCGGTGAGCTATAGCGAGTTGTCATTTCCATTCCTCGAGAAAAATAATGGGTTGGAGGCTGCTGGCTTCCTTCCGATAGCACCTTCTAATATAACCCCGCGTTTATACGGAGTCAAGCGCACGGAGACAGTAAAAATATTAAACTCGGATATAATCAAGCCCTGTGAGTGAGACCCAATCGAGCGCCAACCGCCAGATCGCCCGTGCAGCCGGGACGGTGATGTTTGCTTTTGTCTTCAGCAGCTTAGTCGGTCTGGTAGGCCAGATCCTTATCGCCAAGTCTTTTGGCACGACTGAAAATATGGACGCATTCAATGTCGCCAACCAGGTACCGGAAACGTTATTCAACCTGGTTGCCGGCGGGGCGCTGAGCTCAGCTTTTATTCCAACCTTTACCAGCTTGCTTACCCGCGGCGACCGCAAGGGGGCGTGGAAGCTGGCCTCCTCAATCGCTAACCTGATCCTGCTCATCTTGACCCTGGCGGGCGTGCTGACCTGGATTTTCGCCCCGCTGATTGTGCGCTACATCCTGGCACCGAGTTTCGCCTCTGACCCGGCGAAAGAAGCTCAAACGATTTCTCTAATGCGTATGATGCTTCCTTCGTCGATATTATTTGGTTTAAGCGCCCTGGTGATGGGTATCCTGAATTCCCATCAGATCTTTCTGTTTCCGGCGCTTGCGCCGGCGATGTTCCAGCTCGGCCTTATCTTTGGAGTGCTGGTATTGTCTCCTAAGGTAGGGATTGTAGGTCTGGCCTGGGGCGTTGTGATCGGGTCAGGCCTGCACCTGCTCTTACAGGTACCCGTTTTGTTTCGGCTGGGAGGAAAGTACGTTCCTACCCTGGGGTTAAAGACGCCAGACGTGCGCGAAGTTGCGCGCTTGATAGGACCGCGACTGCTAGGCGTAGCCATCGTCCAGCTCAATTTCTGGATTAACACTCGCCTGGCCTCGCAGTTTACGGATGGCAGCGTCACCGGCGTTGTTATGGGATTTACACTGATGTTGATGCCGGAAGCAGCTATCGCTCAATCGATTGCCATTGCTGCGATGCCGACTTTTTCAGCCCAGGTGGCGTTGGGGAAGCTGGCGGAAATGCGGGCTTCATTGGCAGCCAGCCTGCGAGGTGTCCTGCTGCTTTCCATTCCTGCCTCCGTCGGCTTGATGATGCTGCGCATCCCGGCGATTACGCTGCTTTACCAGAGGGGTGAATTTACCTCCCGGTCCACCCAACTGGTAGCCTGGGCTTTGTTGTGGTACGCAGCAGGCATGGTGGGCCACAGCCTGGTTGAGATCCTAGCGCGGGCTTTTTATTCGCTGCACAATACCAAAACCCCTGTCTTCGTGGGCATCGGCGCGATGAGTCTGAATATCGTGTTCAGCTACCTGTTTTCGGCGCTTTTCCTGCGCCTTGGCTGGGAGCCGCTAGGCGGGCTGGCGCTAGCGAACTCTGTGGCTACCGGACTGGAAGCAGCTGGACTTGTGCTGCTGATGCGCCGCCGCCTGGGCGGTCTGGAGGGGATGAAAATCTTGTCGGGCATGGTTAAGGTCTGCGCCGCTGCATCATTAATGGGGATGGCTTTATGGGGCTGGCTGCAAGGGTCGAAAGGCCAGCCAGCCTGGCTGGTTGTCGGGGGTGGCGTGGCAATTGGAGGGATAATTTTCCTGGGTGTCACATACCTCTTAGGGGTCAGTGAAATTAAAGGCGCGGTGAAAATCCTTATTCAGCGTTTGGCGCGGCAAGGTTAAGGGTGTTAGAATCAACCCGGTGACTGCGGCGCTGGCAATCCGGTTTCAATGGTCAGCTCTAACCATGAAGCGCAGAACTTAATCCTGGCATGGATTCTTGGAACCAAATCCCCAACGGAACAAAGGTTTATCTGGTCGTCCTCTTCGGTTTGATTGTCCTCTTTGGAGGATTGATCCTGATCCGGACAGACGTTTTCAGCATGCATTTCCCTTCAGTACACGATGCTGTAAATACACTGGCGGGTAGGTTCAGCTTCGGTCGGTCATCTATTCCAACGCCTGGTGAGGGCGCACCGTCGGCAGTCGCTATCCAGGATGCAAAGATATACCGCAGCCCCGACACCAATTCCGGCACCCTCGGAGTGCTGAAAAAAGACCGCCTTGCCCAGTTGGTTGGGATAAGCGCCGACAGCCAATGGTGGGTGATCAAAATTTCTCCTGGTGAGAAAGGCCAGGGATGGGTTCAAGCCGAACAGGTGAAGACGGCGAATTCTGTGGGCATCCCTGCAATAGGACCTCAAGGTGAAGCGCTGGCGTTGGCTACGCCAACGCCAGCGGGCCCTTACCTGGTGGCTCTAGCCAACACGCAAATTCTAGCCGGCCCAGGGGCTGATTTTGGAAATCTTGGCATCCTGGAAGGCGGGCAGCGCGCGGGTGTTTTAGGGACAAGCCAGGACGGCGCGTGGTGGGTCATCCAGGTGCCATATGCCACCAATGGCCAGGGCTGGGTTGCGGCTGACCGCGTGAGAGTTACCAATGGCTCTGCTGTACCGGTGGTCACGCCGGTAGCTTCCTCATCTTCCGAATCTGACGTTGCCAGGGTGCGAGCGCTGCAGAACTTGAACGTTCGCTCCGGCCCGGGGATGAATTACCCCAAGGTTGGAACGCTACAAAAAGACCAGAACGCGCAGATCATTGGCGTGGACCCGGAAGGATTCTGGTGGCAGATCAAAATCCCTGGGTCAGGTGGTGGAGGCGGGTGGATATCAAAGGATTATGGCGTGGCCCAGAACGCCAGTAACGTGCCAGTGATTCAACAGGGTGTTAGCGGGGGCTCGTCTGCTATACCGAGCCCTGCGCCGGGGACGCCAATGCTGACGGCAAACGTAATGATCAATATTCGCGCCGGCCCGGGAAAGCAGTACCAGACGATTGGCCAGCTGAAGCAAGGGCAGACGGCAGCAGTAGTCGGCATCAGCCCCGATGGAATCTGGTGGGTTATCAAGGTCGCCGTCGGAGATATCACCCAAGGCTGGGTGGCGGCAGCTTACGTGACCCCAAAGAACGCCGAAAGGGTCCCGGTCATCCATTGAAGAAAAATCTCATGTGAAGAGAAACTTATTCCACCAGTCGTTCTTCCTGGAATTGTAAGCGGTATAGGCGGGCGTACAAGCCATCGCGGGCCAGTAACTCTGAGTGGCTGCCCAGTTCGACCAGGCGTCCCTGCTCGAGGACGGCGATCCGGTGGGCAATCTGTACCGTGGACAGGCGGTGGGCGATGATCACCGTCGTCCGGCTCTGCATCAGGCGTTCTAAGGCTTCTTGCACGAGGCCCTCGGATTCCGAATCCAGGCTGGAGGTGGCCTCGTCGAGCAGCAAGATGCGCGGGTTTTTGAGAATAGCGCGGGCGATTGCAATCCGCTGGCGCTGGCCCCCCGAGAGTTTAACACCCCGTTCGCCGACCAATGTATCGTAGTTAAGCGGCAAGCGTAAGATAAATTCCTCAGCGTTCGCCGCGCGGGCGGCGGCGATTAGCTCCTCGTCAGTAGCCTCCAGCCGGCCATAGCGCAGGTTTTCCCGGATGCTACCGGAGAAAAGCTGGGTTTCTTGAGGCACCAATCCTATCTGGTCGCGCAGGGAAACCAGGGTAACCGTGCGTAAATCCTGACCGTCGATACAGACTTGCCCCAGGCTTGGGTCGTAAAACCGAGGGATCAGGTTGAAGAGCGTGGACTTGCCGGCGCCGGATGGGCCGACCAGCGCAAGCACTTCGCCGGGTTGGACCTCCAACGAAATGTCGTGCAAGACATGCCCTGCTCCGGGATAAGCAAAAGATACACCCTCAAGGGTGATCCGCCCCTGGACGGGTGTGAGGACCAGCGCCCCTGGGTGGTCGGCAATCTCAGGCTTTTCGTCGAGCAGCTCGAATATGCGCCTCGAGGCTCCAGCCGCCTCTTGAAGCTGAGAATACAGGCTGGTGAACGACCCCATTGAAGCGGCAATGTTGATGCCATACACCAGGAAGGCGATCAGCGCGCCCGCAGAAAGCCGCCCGTTTATCACTTCCCTCCCGCCAAACCACAAAATGGCAGCAATGCTGGAAAAGGCCAGGAAGGTAATCAGCGGACCAAAGGCCGAGCGAACTACCGCCAGGTGCATGGTTGCAGTGAAGGTGCGCTCGGTCAGGCTGGCGTACCGATTTACCTCATAAGGCTCGCGGCCAAAGGCTTTTACCGTGCGGACGCTGCTCAGAGCTTCTTCGGCCAATGCAGTGCTGTCAGCTAATTGGTCCTGGACCTGAGTGGAAAGCTTTCGCAAGCGCGCCCCGAAAAGAGCGCCGCTGACAGCGATGATGGGAGCCAAAATCAGGATGAAGAGGGTTAACCTCCAATTAAGCACCAGCATGAGGATCAATGACCCTATGAAAGTCACTGATTGGCTGAGAACTGTGGCGACGTTATTGGTAAGCGCCGTCCGGACCAGGGTCACATCTGATGAGAGGCGAGAAACGAGCTCACCGATGCGACGGTCTGTGAAGAAACGCAAGCTTAGCTCGTGCAGGTGGTGGTAGAGGTGGTTGCGCAAGTCCACTACGATGCGCTCGCCGACGAAAGAGAGCGAATAGACCTCGAAATAATAGAAGATCGAGCGGATAAAAAAGGTGATGATCAGCAGGATGGTGATCCGATTGAGCTGGGTAAGATTCCCACTCGTCAGTACGGTATTAACCAGGTCCTGAATAATCCAGGGAAATACTAACCCTAAAGCGGCGCCAAAGAGCAGAGAGACGATAGCGATGGCCATGCGTCCCTTGTAAGGACGTAGATAGCCTAAGAGGCGCCGCGCTTCATCAGGCGAAGGGCGGACAGGCGGTTTTCCTTCCTTAGTAGAAGATCGGTTGCTTCTAGATCCGAATCGGAACATGATTTACTTTGCCCAGCTCATCGCCAAACCAGCCAGACAACCTGGGCGGTGACCATCCCCAGGATAATCCCCCCTGCCACTTCCCTTGGAGTATGGCCCAGCACCTCGCGAAGCTGCTCTTCTTTCAATGGATTTCCGGTTGCCAGGTCCGTGATCATTTTGTTGATAATCCTGGCATGGCGGCCTGCCTGGCGGCGGATGCCTGTGGCGTCGTAAATCACAATCATGCACAACACAAAACCGATCGCAAACAGCGGCGATGCGAAACCCGTGTATAAACCAAGCGCATGGGTCAATCCGACCACGAGAGCTGAATGGGAGCTAGGCATACCGCCCGCCCGAAACAGCAAAGACCAGTTCCACTTGTGGGTGCGCAAGAATTCAAGGGGTACTTTGATCGTTTGGGCAATTGCCCAGGCAATGAGGGCAGCGATCAAAATCTTGTTTAAAAAGGGGTTGTAGCTAATCATAGTGCCAAAAGATCATTCAGGTGAAAAATCGACTAGGTCTGCGCCGGAAAGCTGCTTGATTTTAAGTTCGGCCTGATCAAGCAAGATGGCGCAGCGTTGTGACAAGGCCTGGCCGCGTTCAAACAAAGCTACGGCTTCGTCCAGTGAATGCTCGCCCGATTCTAGCACGGCGACGATTTCTTCCAACTGGGTTAAGGCGTCTTCATAGCTGAGTTGTTCGACGGGAATAATATTTTTAGAGCTGTCGAGATTCATTCCGGTGCCTCATGTTTCTAAGTCCAAATGTTGAGCAGTAGACTGCTTTGCGGCAGACAGTCCTGCGGCACACCGCCCTAAGGAAGACTGACCTGCATTCCAGCGCCGTGTTATAGACCTTTTTCGCTGCTCGGGTCGGGTCGGATACCCTCGCGGACTCGCGCAGCGAACTGCCCATCCTGTAAGCGGACGCTGAACGCATCCCCGGATTGTACCTGCTGGATGCTGAACAGCAGGCTGCCATCGGGTTGGGTAAGAATGGCAAACCCGCGTCCCAGGACAGCCAGCGGATTCAGCGAAGCCAGACTGTGATTCAAGCCCGACAACCGGGCGCGTTGAATTTGGATGTGGTGAGCCTGGGCGGACTCGCTGCGTCGGGAAAGCTCGTCCAAACGCTGGCGGTCCGAGCGTATACGGGCCAGGGGAGTATACAGGTTGAGAAGGTTGTTGAGCTGCTTGAAGCTCCAGCGGTGGGCCTCAATCCCAGCCATAAAGGATCGTTCCAGGCGAGCCTGAAGCTCCGCTAGACCCGCTTGCAGGTCGAGCCGGTTTGGGACTGCCAGCTCAGCAGCAGCAGTAGGAGTGGGAGCACGCAGGTCGCTGACAAAATCTGCAATGGTAAAATCGGTTTCGTGACCAACACCGCTGATCACCGGTGCACTGGAGGCGAAAATCGCCCTGGCGATCCGCTCGTCATTAAAGGCCCACAGATCCTCGATTGAGCCGCCGCCGCGAGCCAGCAGGATCACATCTGGATGGGCATGCTGGTTAAGAGCCCAGATAGCAGCGGAAATCGCCGGTGGAGCATCCGCGCCTTGAACCGGAGTTGGAGCCAGGACCACTTCGACGAGAGGGTAGCGCCGGCGCAGCGTGTTCAGCATATCCCTCAGCGCAGCCCCGGTCGGCGAGGTGATTATCCCAATCCGGCGCGGCCAGCGCGGGATTGGCCGTTTGCGCTGTGGATCGAACAACCCCTCTGCTTCCAGGCGCGCCTTGAGGCGCAGGAATTCCTGGAATAAAGCCCCTTCTCCTGCTGGGCGAAACGTGTCGGCGTATAACTGGTATTGGCCTGCGGCTTCATAGATGTTAAGTCCGCCATGCACTTCAATGGCCTGGCCGTCACGCGGCACGAAGCTCTGGCGCGCGGCCGCGTTGCGCCACATGATGCATTTCAGAGCGCTGGTGCTATCTTTTAAAGTGAAGTACAGGTGTCCTGAAGCAGGGCGTGAGAAATTTGATACTTCGCCTTGCACCCACAGGTCTTGCAAGGTCTCATCGCTTTCCAGGATGTCACGCAGGTAGAGAGTTAGATCGGTGACAGTCCAGAATAGGGGTTCGAAGAGCGGCATTTGGGTCATAGGCGAAAATTAGATGAGTGAGAATGATTCGTGAAATAAAACCAAGATAGGATACTTTACATTGTGTGAGATGTCAACTATTTAGGGAAGGTGAGAATCGGATGGGAAACATTAATGATGATGCGCACGCACATTCAATTGCCGATATTGAGATTCTTTGCTACAATGGCTATAGTTCGGCACACATCTTTTCTTGGAGTGAATCGCTTTGGACCATATATGGTCTCCCTGGCGTATGGATTACATTGAGAGCGATAAGAATAAAGACGAGTGTGTATTTTGTCGTGAGCTAAGCCGGTCTGACGGACCGGAAAACCTGATCGTCTTTCGTGGGGAATTGTGTTTCGTGATCATTAACCGGTATCCATATACCAGCGGGCATCTGATGATCGTGCCTTTCGCTCACAAACCATCCATCGAACATTTAGATTCGGAGGCCAGGGCAGAGATTATGGAGCTCACAGCCAAGGCCATTCTAGTATTGGGTGAGGTCTATCACCCAGAGGGCTTCAATGTGGGTGTCAATATTGGCGCTGCAGCAGGCGCGGGCATCCTCGACCATGTACACCTGCATATCGTGCCTCGTTGGAGGGGCGACTCGAACTTCATGTCATCCCTTGGAAATACCCGAGTGCTGCCTGAGGCTTTGGAAGAAACGTTCCAGAGAGTGAGAGGAGCGTGGGGCATAGACCAGAATAAATAGAGATATTACCAATTAAAGGAGGTGACGTGAATAATTATCAAAACGAACCTCTCATCCTCAGCGCTGTGCGTACACCCAGTGGGAAGTTCCAGGGCAGCTTGAGCAGTATTCCAGCTCCACGAATGGGGGCGATCGTGGTAAAAGCGGCCGTAGAACGGGCTGGAATCATTCAAAGAGAAGAGATTGACGAAGTTATCATGGGGAACGTAGTTTCTGCCGGTCTGGGGCAGGCGCCAGCACGCCAGGCAGCTATCTTCGCCGGATTACCCGAAAGCGTCTGTGCGACCACCATTAATAAAGTCTGCGGGTCTGGTTTGAAAGCTGTTCAACTGGCCGCTCAAGCGATCCGTGCTGGCGACGGAGACCTGTTTGTCTGCGGCGGCATGGAGAACATGAGCCGGGCGCCATTCCTGGTGGACGGGCGCAGCGGCGCTTTACGTTTTGGACACGCGCAGCTGACGGACGCCTTGCTTCTGGACGGGCTATGGGATCCATTCGAGAACTGGAGCATGGGTGAGGCCGCAGAGTTCATCGCCCAAGAGTATGGCGTCACACGGCAAGCAATGGACGAATATGCCTGCCAAAGCCACCAAAAGGCGGTCACCGCGATCGACCATGGGAAGTTTAAAGCTGAGATAACTCCAGTAGAAATTCCCGGGAAAAAGGGGCAAATCACAGTATTTGACACGGATGAAACGCCACGCCGGGATACCTCCATCGAATCATTGTCGAATCTTAGACCCTCCTTCCAAAAGGACGGAAAAACAACAGCAGGCAACGCTCCTGGCTTGAACGATGGCGCGTCTGCTCTGGTTGTGGCCAGTCGAGCGAAGGTGGAAGCGCTAGGAGCCCAACCGCTGGCGCGCATACGCGGCTTTGCTCAAGCAGCATTGGCGCCTAAATACCTGTTTGCCGCTCCAGCCACGGCGATCCCTCGGTTGCTGGAAAAGGTTGGCTGGAGTCTGGCAGATGTGGATCTAATCGAGCTAAACGAGGCGTTTGCCGCGCAGGTACTGGCAAACGGGTATGCCCTGGCTTCTCTGGGTTGGAATTGGGATAAGGTCAACGTGCACGGCGGTGCTATCGCGCTTGGACACCCGATCGGGGCCAGCGGGGCTCGATTGCTGACAACGTTGATTTACGCGCTGAAAGATCGTGGGTTGAAGCGGGGAATTGCCTCGCTATGCCTGGGAGGCGCGGAAGCGGTTGCGATGGCGATAGAGATCGAGCAAGGATAGGGAACAATGGATATCCAGCATATTTTTGTAGTTGGCTCGGGTACTATGGGTAATGGGATCGCTCAAGCCACAGCGACCGCTGGTTACCATGTTACCATGATGGATGTGGATCCAGTCCAACTGGAACGCGCCCAGGCTATGATTGCCCGGTCGGTGGATAAGCTGGTTGAGAAGGAAAAGATTACACTTTCCCAGCGAGAGGCGGCCTTGAAGATCGCTACCACCACTCAATTGGATTTAGCCTCAGGAGCGGATCTGGTAATCGAGTCGGCTACTGAAAACCCTCAAGTGAAGCTGGAAATCTTCGCTAAGCTGGATAGCCTGGCTCACCCTGGTGCGATCCTGGCTTCCAATACTTCTTCGATCAGCATTACTAGAATCGCGGCCGCTACTAAGCGAAGCGAGCGAGTAATCGGGATGCACTTCATGAACCCGGTTCCATTGATGCGCTTGATTGAGGTGATCCGCGGGCTGGGGACGAGTGATGCGACGAACTCTGAAACGTTGGAAGTCTGTCGCCGGATGGGAAAAGAGCCGGTTGAGGCAAAGGATGCCCCGGGATTCATTTCAAACCGCATCCTTTGCCCGATGATAAATGAGGCTATTTTTGCCGTGCAGGAAGGCGTGGGCACACCAGAAGCGATTGATACGGTGATGAAGCTGGGGATGAATCATCCGATGGGACCCCTGGCATTATGCGATCTGGTTGGCCTGGATGTAGTTCTGTCGGTAATGGAAGTCTTGCAGCGCGACCTAGGCGATGACAAATATCGCCCGGCATACCTGCTGCGAAACATGGTGAATGCTGGCTACCTGGGAAGAAAGACAGGGAGAGGATTTTACGAGTACTGAGGAGGAATATCGGACGTTCGTCTACGGACTTTCATCAACGGAAATTCGGCGCAGACATTTTTCTGCTGTCGTTAGCTCTCTTCTGCCACGAAGAATCCAACTCCCAATATGCCCGGTCCGCCGTGGGTAACAATCGCGGGCGGCATGTTGGAAATGGGCACTTTTAACTGGTGCGTCATCTTCGATAGGTCATTCGCCAGCTCTTGTGCTTTTTGCGGGACCCCGGCTTGCATCACGGTCAAGTAGCCGTCGCCGTTAGGGGGAATTTGCTCCAGTACAATCTCTTTGAGACGGGCTAGGGCGCGCTTGTGAGTCCGTTCCCGTTCAAATTGGTCCACGTGACCGTCTTTTATTGCCAGAATTGGCTTGATTTGCAGCATGCTGCCTACCAAGGCAGCTGCGCCGCCGATGCGTCCGCCACGCGATAGGTATTCCAGTGTGTCCACCAGAAAATAGACACGGCAACGCTTGATCAAGCTGTCGAGACGGCTGATGATGGTGTCTGCATCCAAACCCTCGCATGCCCATTCTGCTGCAAGCTGGACCATTGATCCCAAAGGGCTGGCGACGACGCGTGTATCGACAATTCGAATATCTGCCCCTGGAAAGTCCATTGCCGCGACCTGAGCCGATCGCACCGTGCCGCTTATATCCGTCGAAGGGTGGATGCAGAGGATCGGCTCTCCCAATGGAACAAGCCGTTGGAACTCTCTTATGAACAACTCTGGAGGCGGCGCGGCAGTCTTTGGCAGCTCGTTTGAGGTCCTCAAGCGGGCTATGAACGTCGCTGTATCAATCTCTGTCCCTTCAAAAAAGGATTCTTCCCCAAAATTGATGATCTGGGGAATGACAGGAATCTCATATTTTTTGGCAAATTCAGGTGGTAGACAGGCTGTCGTATCGGTGATAATTTTAACCATCAGAGAAAGCCTTTGATTGAAATTGAGATATGTTGGTAAATCTTACCATACTTTAATGGATCTTTAACATAACGATCTCATGACCGCACGCGCTTCAGTGTGGTCCTCACCGTACATCAGCAGGAGATGGGAAACAGCCGAATGCGGCAAAAAGCCATCGCGTAGACGGCGCACCTGTTTGGTGAAAACCGGTGGGTCGGAATCCGGTAATGCATTGGTATTGCCGTAGCCATTCCGCAGATACGCCATCAGCACGCGGCTGCCGTCCGTTCGCCTTGCAGCAGATTGCGGATAGTCGCCTCCTGGCTGACTAAGAACTCGTCGGGCAGAACGTGCCAGGGACCTATGATCAGCCGGCCGCTCTGGACTAACTGGCGTAGTCGGCCCTCATTTTCAGGACGGAGCTGCAAATAATCATCCAATACAATCGTTTGGACATCCAGCATAAAGAAGGCGTAGCCGGGGTCTGAGTCGAACAGGTCTAAGAGGTTGTCTACCAAACGGATTAGCTTCAGGCGGAACTGCTGGAAGGTGAGGTACCATTCGCGGTCCCAATGCGTGTGAGAGATCAGGTGCAGGGTGGTCATTATTTGCCCAAAGCCATTTTGACCGCGGCATAAGCATTCACGATACCATATCCTGTGGCGGTGCTTGGTGTGTCCTTAGCCCCAGGGCAGTTTGGCAGATAGCCATGGTAGGGTGTGGCAGTCTGCTTCAAGATCTGCTCGGTGCGGTCGATATCGCCGATCAGCAAGGGGTTGGCCGCCCACATCAGGGCGACTACACCGACCACATGCGGGCCGGCCATCGAGGTGCCGCTCTCGTACTCGTAGCTGTTCCCCGGAAACGACGACAGCACGTCCTCCCCTGGGGCGAGGATGTCTGGTTTAACGCGCTGGCTGCCATCGGCAGTCACCGGGCCTATGCTGCTGAAGTCAGAGAGCTGCCCATCCGAACGGACGGACCCAACAGCGAAGGCTTCGGCATAGGTCGGTGGCGGAGTCTCCAGTGAACCGCACTTTGGTCCATCATTGCCGGCGCTGGCGACGATGAAAACTCCCGCCGAGCGCAGCGCTCGCACCGCGGCGAGGAAGGCATTTGCGTCGCAGCCCTCAACTTCCGGGCAGCCCCACGAGTTGTTCAATATTTGCGCGCCCAGCTCCGGTTTGCCGTCTTTGAGCGGGTCGCCGCCCAGCGGGAAAGGCGCAAAATTAAACTGCCAGCAATCCAGGTAAAAACCGGGGTTAGCCAGATTGCGGGCCAGGTTGACGCAGGCCATCCAATTCGCGCCCGGCGCCACGCCAGTATCTTTCCCAAGGATGATGCCGGTCGTATGCGTGCCATGCCCATCAAGATCGACGGGCGCGCTGGTGTGGTTCCACGGGTCGAACCAGTTGTAGTCGTTGTGACCACCCTTGCCGCGGTAAGCTGCGGCTAGCTCAGGGTGGTCCCCTTGGACACCACTGTCGGATTGACCGATCAGGATTCCCTGGCCCGTGACGCCAAAATCCTTCCAAACCTTGTCCGCGCCAATGAGGGTCAAATTCCAGTCTGTGCCGGTGGGCGGTTGGGTTATGTTGCCCTCACCACCGGGCGGTCGCGAAGGCAGCGGGCGAAGCAAGGGCGCGTTCAAGATGCGATCTACTTCGGGCCGCCTGCTCAACCAGAAGCGCAAGAAGGGGTTGTCCGGCATCTCCAGAGCGTTGACCAGGTAATAAGGCGTATAAGCGATCCCCAGACGATCCAGGGAAAGGCGCAGATCTGACTGGGTGGTGTTGGCGTGCTCGACGAGAGTCTTATAAACTGCCTGACGGCGGGCGTTGTAGTCTTTGATGCTGGCTGCGGACGAGACGTCTGCCTGGTCTTTCAAGATCACAAACATGCGCTCGCCATGCCAACCGGGCTGGCCAGCGAAAAAATAGACCCCAATGGCCAATGCCACAGCTGCCAGTGTGGCGATTCCTAGTATAGCGTTGCCTCGAGAAGGTCCTTTCGTTACAAGCGCTTCTGTGGATGGCCGGCCCCTTTGAAACCTATAGACTATCAGTAACACGACCGCAATCGACAGAATTATTATCGCAGAAATGAATGCTGCTTGGAAGGCTTTCCCCAGGATTTCTCCACTGCCCATGCTGGCAACAAGTGGCAAGTCGTCAGGGTCGATCAGGGTTAACGGCGCGGCTGCTACCAGGCCCACCAGCAGGCTCAAAGGCAGAATGGTGTTGATCCCGGCTCGCTGGCTGACTGGTGTCTTGCCAGGACCAGGCATGGCTGGATCGAGCAGCAGAATGGCTGCCAGGATCCAGGCCAATCCGGGAAGTATTAACATGAGCAACCACTGCATTCCACCGTAACAAAAGGTAGTGGCGCTGGCCATCGTGAAGAGCATCGCTCCGCCGCCTAGCCCAGCAAGCAGGTAATCACTCCACAGGTTCGATCCATGCGACCGTAAAGGGATATATATAAAGAAATAAAACAATAGAACTGAAGCCAACCCGAGAACCAAGCCAAACAGTAGTCCGAGAACGGTATCCAAGACAGAGCCGAACGTGCCCCAGGCAAACCAGGGTAAAGAAGACAGGGCAGCCACCAAAAAGCACATCAGCCAGACTTTGGTTCGAGAACGCTGAGGCGGCTGGAGGTCGGTTTGGAGGTGATCAGCTTTCTTTTCTCGGTGGCGGATCAAGAAAACCAGTAGCACGCAGAAAACCAGGCTGCCCAATATTTGCAGGAAGGTTTGTGCCTGAATGTCCGTCAGCCCAGGGAGGTAGCCCGGCAGAAGGAAGACCATGTATACGGTCGCCAGGAACCAGGCCTGGAATATCGCTTTATAGCGCGATTGTATCCAGAAGGTAGCCGTGATCGCCAGAGGGATGCCAGCCAGGATGAGCTGCACCCCAACACCGATTAAGGCAGTAATTTTTCCCCCTGGGTCTGGGTTGATCGAAGCTCCCAGGTTGGTAAATTCTCGGATGGCAGACAGAACAACAATCCACGACAGGAATGCCAGGAAGAAGAAAACATTAACACAGCTACCTTGCGAAGTAGACTGCGGGGCTGTAGGCTGGGGATTGGATGGAGCAGGCTCTACTTGTGGGAGGACAGATTCAAGCATGTCACACGACTCCTCTCTTGATTGTTCAATGTCCTTTTTCGGTTATATTAAAAGCATCAGCTTGGGAAATATGGCTCTTTAGCCAGGGGATCCAACCCATTTTCGCGGATCACTTGAGCATACCAATGACCGCTTTCTTTAATCGTCCGGGATAGGTTCGTGAAATCAATATACACCAGGCCAAACCGCATGCGGTATCCAAAAGCCCATTCGAAATTATCCATCAGCGACCAAACAAAGTAACCTTTTAATGGCACACCATTCGAAATGGCGCGCTGCACCTGGATCATGTGGTCGCGCAAGTAGCGGATGCGACGATAATCGCGCACGCGGCCATCCAGATCGGGCGCGTCTGCCACAGGAATACCATTTTCAGTGACGTAAATAGAAGGGGGATGGTAATTATCCCAGACCTGGGTGATCAGGTCGTATATCCCGGGGGGATAAATTTCCCACATTTGGGAATATTCATTGCCCGGCAGATGGACCTCATTCGCCTGGATGAGCGGGAAGTCCGGGTCATAACGGATGACAAAACGGTTATAGTAGTTAATACCCAAGAAGTCAATGGGGATGGAGATTAACTCCATGTCACCGGGGATAATTTCCGGGAGCAGCGGTCCCAACATATTGACCGCCTCCGGCGGATATTGCCCGCGAAACAAAGGTTCGAGGTACATACCGTGTGAAATTTTGTCGAAGCGTTGGGCAGCCTGACGGTCTTCTTCGGTGTCGCTAGCTGGGACAACCGGGTTGAGATCCAGCGTAATGCCGATCTGCAGCGGGCGTTTTGCCGTCGCACGCAGCGCTTCAACCGCCAGACCGTGCGAGAGGAGCAGATGGTGGTTGACTTTGAAGGATATGAAGGGGTCCTGAATTCCGGGAGCGAATTCGCCGGTAAAATGACCCAAGGCGGCGGTGACGAACGGCTCATTTTGGGTGATCCAATTATCGACGCGATCGCCTAATTTGCCAGCCATCAAGCTGGCGTAGTCAGCAAAAAGGTAGGCAGTATCCCGGTTAGCCCAACCGCCGTGATCTTGCAGGTTCTGTGGAAGGTCCCAGTGATAGAGCGTAGCATATGGTTGGATGCCTTTGGAAAGCAGCAGATCCACTAACCGGTCGTAAAAACCTATGCCACGTGAATTAAGTTGCCCGCTTCCTTGGGGGAGAACACGGGGCCATGAAATGGAAAATCGATAGGCTTTACAGCCAATTTCTGCCATGATCTGCACATCTTCTTGCCAGCGATGGTAATGGTCAGCGGCGATTTCCCCTGTATCGCCCTGGTAGGTTTTACCCGGCATCCTGGAAAAAATATCCCAAATGGAGAGGCCACGCCCGTCTTCATTCCAGGCGCCCTCAATCTGGTAAGAGGAAGTTGCCACTCCCCAGGTAAATCCTTGTGGAAATGAGATGAATTGGTCAGCAGTCATTTTATACCCCTTCTTTCTTTATTTCATTGTGCTGGTGGGAGATGTCTATCCACCAGCACTCGCTCAAGAATAAGATCACGAGTTTATTGTTTTTGGTTTGACTGCCGAGATTAAAACACCCAGGGCAGAGAAACCACAGGATACCAGGAAGCTTACCTGGATGGCCCGGTAGAGGGAAGCGGAATATGGATTCCCCTGCCCAGCCAATATAGAAGTGAAGATCGCGCCAGCCAGACCCACGCCCAGCACCATGCCAACATTACGGGCAGTTGCCAGGATCCCAGATGCAATTCCCTGCCGCTGGCGGGGGGCCGATCCCATGAGGGCGCTGTTGTTGGGGGAGATAAAAACGCCAATACCCAGGCCGGATAACGCCAATGCGAGCACTACCTGCGCAAATGAGGTCCCT
>Ga0209048_10003231_pt1 | contig 15902 bp, 13 predicted proteins | sample FrelakmetCRP12CR_FD_187146 | JGI IMG/M metagenome (GOLD analysis project Ga0209048, IMG submission 187146) | Freshwater lake sediment microbial communities from the University of Notre Dame, USA, for methane emissions studies - CRP12 CR (SPAdes)... | ecosystem: Environmental > Aquatic >... | reverse complement strand
ATGGTCAGCCTCCTTCTTTGGGCCCACAGAGCCCGGCTCTTGTTGGGGACCTAACGGTACCCCGTGGGAGGCTGGCCTTCTCATCCCATCTGCAGAATCCTAGTTCGCTCGACCTCAGAGGGCGCCGCGCCGGTCTTGGCAAAGAGGCGTCACCGGTGGACGGCTCTACATGGACATCGCTTCGTACACCCTGATGCTCGTGATCATCGGGCACCCTTGTGCGATTCTCTCGGCTTCACCCATGTCTTCTGCATTGATCATCGTGTAGCCGGTTATCGCGTCGGCGCCCATGGGCAGTTCCTTGGTTCCGGTGCGCGAGATCTCTCTTCCCGGACCGACGGGACTACCCATATCTGCGATCTTGTCTGCTATTGATGCGAACCAGCTATTCCAAGCGTCCATCACTTCTTGGGTAGGCTCATCATAGCCGCAGTGCAGAAGCAAGAACTTCTTCATCTTCTCCTCCTGTCCGTCGAGTGCTCACTCGGGGTGCGAAGCACGGTGCCTCCTACTTTCCACCCGACTCTGATCGCGTAACCTCGTCGACGACGGAGCGTGGTATGCACTGGCCGCACAAGCCACTCCGAAGGTTGACTCTGACACCGGGGTCAGCGGCCGCTGGGCGGAATGGGCGGCGTAGCGAACAAAGGTATCGAGCCGACGGCCCCAAGGTAGAATCCACCAGAGAGTCGCACGGCCGCGGCTCATACCTAACACGTTAGGAATGGCCCCGTGATCTGCGCTGCTTGCAGTCGACCACCCGTGACGTATATCGTGATGGCAGTTGTACGTCAGGAGGTCTCACATGAACACGAAGCTCACCCTGCGGCTTGATGAGAAGCTCATCGCAAGCGCCAAGCGCCACTCGGCGGAGTCAGGCAAGTCGGTCTCGCAGCTTGTTTCCGACTTCTTCGCCCTTATCGACGCTGAGGACAGCGACGTCGACATCACCCCCCGCGTCCGCTCGCTGCGGGGCGTACTCGCCGCCTCCGGATTGGATGAGAGCGACTATCGGCGTCACCTCGAGGAGAAGTACCGGTGAAGGTTCTGTTCGACACAAACGTCGTCCTGGACCACTTGTTGGAACGCGAGCCTCACGCCGACAACGCGGAGCGGCTGCTCAACCTTGTCGACATCGGAAGGATCGACGGGATCATCTGCGCGACGACAGCGACGACCATCGGCTACTTGGCATCAAAGGCTGTTGGAACACCCGCGGCCATGGACTACCTCCGCAGGTTGCTCGCGATCTTCGATGTGGCCTGCGTGGACCGGCAAGTACTCCAAAGCGCGCTTGGCTTGGGCTTCTCGGACTTCGAGGATGCGATCCTGCATGAGGCGGCCTGCAAGGTTGGCGCGGCGGCGATCGTAACTCGCAATGGCAAGGACTTCACGAGGTCAGCGCTTCCGGTATTCGATCCCGCTGAGCTCCTCGCCGCAGTGCACGCCGATCCGACGTTGTGAGCGGCATGTGAGTTCAAGACCGAAGTGCAACACCTGCGCCGATGAGCATGACTGCCGATCATGCTGGGACGCAACGCCAATGCCGCAGGCGCCGAGCGTCATCGGCGGCCCAAGCGAGCGTGAGGGCTGAGCCTCGAGGTTGCGGCTGTATCGGTCACGCTTGAGCGGAGCAGGGGTAGGGGGATGCGAAGGGGTGGCTCTGCCACCCCGTGCGAACGCCGGCCTGCTTGCCGAGCCGAGCGAGCGCAATGTGTGGTGTGCCTGCGGCGCACCACACCAATGCCCGCCTGCGGTGGCATTTGAGCGCCCCCCTGAGCTCCCCCTGCCCCTGCGCAGCGGCGTATGGCGGCAGAGGTGCGCCGCTACCGGCGTCAGCTGCTGACGACGCGGTAGGCGTCGTAGACGGTGTGGATGCTGCGGATGTTGGCGAGGATGTTGTCGAGCTGACGCACGTCGCCCACCTCGAGCGTGAAGCGGTCGCGCACGACGCCGTCGGGCAGGGTCTGCACGCTGCCGCCGACGATGTTGACTCCCGAATCCGAGAGCGTACGCGCGAGGTCCTCGAGCAGGTGGTTGCGGTCGAGCGCCTCGACCATGAGCTCGACCCTGAAGGCCATGCCTCCGAGCCCCCGCCAGTCCACCTTGGTGAAGCGCTCGGGGTTCTTCATGAGGGCGCGGGCGTTCTTGCAGTCGCTGCGGTGGATGGTGATGCCCTTGCCGAGGGAGATATAGCCCACGATGTCGTCTCCGGGGATGGGCTTACAACACTTCGCCATGCGGATCATGATGTCGCTCATGCCTTCGACGGCGATCCCGAAATCGCCGGAGAGAGCCTGCGGTTCGTCGACGTCTGACGCGGGCCGCGTGGGCAGCATCTCCGGCGGCGGCGTGGCCTCCTTCATGGTGCCCGACGCCTGCATCACCTTGTTGGCCACGGCCTTGACGGGCACGCGGCCCGAGCCGATGGCGACGAAGAGGTCGTCGGCCTTGGCGAAGCCGATCTCCTTGCAGATCTGCCCGAAGACCTTGGAGGCGAGGATCTTCTGGGCGGGCAGGCCCTCACGGCGCAGCACGTCCTGCAGGAGGTCGCGGCCGGAGTGCTCGCTGTCCTCGCGCTGCTCGCGGCGGAAGTGCTGGCGGATCTTCTGGCGCGCTCGCGGCGAGCTCACGATGTCGAGCCAGTCGCGGGACGGCCCGTGACTCGACTTGCTGGTGATGATCTCGACGATGTCGCCGCTGCTCAGCTTCGTGTGCAGCGGCACGATTCGGCCGTTGACCTTGGCCCCCACGGTGTGGCTGCCGACGTCGGTGTGCACGGCGTAGGCGAAGTCGACCGGCGTGCTGCCCGCGGCCAGACTCTTGACGTCGCCCTTGGGCGTGAACACGAAGACCTCGTCCTCGAAGAGCTCGACGCGCAGCGTGTCCATGAACTCGCGCGGGTCGCCGGTCTCTGACTGCCACTCCATCATCTGGTGCAGCCAGGCCAGCTTGTCTGGGTCGCGCTCGCCGCGCTCCTTGTAGAGCCAGTGCGCGGCGACCCCGAGCTCGGCGGTCTGGTGCATGTCGAAGGTGCGGATCTGGATCTCCAGGGGCTTGCCGCCCGGGCCGATGACCGTGGTGTGCAGCGACTGGTAGAGGTTGAACTTGGGCATCGCGATGTAGTCCTTGAAGCGCCCCGGGAGGGGCTTCCAGACGGAGTGGATGATGCCCACGGCGCCGTAGCAGTCCTTGATGGTATCGACGAGGACGCGCAGGCCGGTGAGGTCGAAGATCTCGTTGAACTCCTTGCCGCCGCGGCTCATCTTCGTGTAGATGGAGTAGAAGTGCTTGACGCGGCCGCTGATATCGGCGCCGATGCCGGCCTTGTCGAGCTCGGCGATGAGGAAGCCGGCGGCCTCGTCGACGTAGTCCTCGCGATCGGCGCGGCGCTGCGCCACCCACTTCTGGATCTCCTGGTACTTGCGCGGGTGCAGCGAGGCGAAGGCGAGGTCCTCGAGCTGCCACTTCATGTTGTGGATGCCCAGACGATGAGCCAGCGGGGCGTAGACCTCGAGCGTCTCCTTAGCCTTCTGCATCTGCTTCTGCTTGCTGAGATAGCACAGCGTGTGCATGTTGTGCAGACGGTCGCAGAGCTTGATGAGGATGACGCGGATGTCGGTCGCCATGGCGACGATCATCTTGCGGTAGTTCTCGGCCTGCTCCTCCTCCTGGGAGGTGAAGTGCATCTTGGTGAGCTTGGTGACCCCGTCGACCAGCATGGCGATCTCTGCGCCGAACTGGTCCTCGATCCAGAAGAGCGGCGTGCCCGTGTCTTCGACGACGTCGTGCAGCAGCGCCGCGGCGATCGTCACCGAGTCGAGCTGGAGCTCGGCGGCGTTGAGGGCGGTGCCCACGGGGTGGTGGATGTAGGCCTCGCCGCTCTTGCGGCTCTGGCGGCCGTGGAGGATGCAGGCCGCGACGAAGGCCCGAGTGATGAGCTCGCGATCGGCGTCCGGGTTGTACCGGGCGATGGCCGCGAAGAGGTCGTCGAGGAGCGGCCGGTACTTGTCGGGGACCTGCGTCAGATCCCGGCTGTCAGGCAGGTCCTCAGGAAGTCGCTTGTCTGAAACAGTGTGTGCCATGCCCTGTACGTGTCGGTCTGGGTGACGTCGACCTTACTCTGCGGCCGCTCAAGATGGTAGCCGCCGGCCCCGTCGACGCTCAGAAGAGCGGCGTCGCGGAGGGCCCGCAGGGCCGCCGCCGCGGCGCCGGCCGAGCGCAGAAACGGGTCTCCCTCTAGGAGTTCCTGCTCGAGCGCTTCGTCAAACCGGCCGCTGGCGGCGCTGAGGGCGCGCCAGGCGCGCCGCATCGCCCCGTCGAGGTCGAGCTCGGTGGCCGCGACCTGGGCGGCGAAGCCCGCTTCGGCGCGGCCCCAGAGGGCGTGTATCCACGCCTCGGGCGCCGCGCCGGCGACCGCCGCAAAGAGGCGGCGCGTGAACGGCGGGTCGAGGAGCACGACGTGGGTGAAGGCCGCGGCCAGCTGCGGGCGCGCGGCCACCACGTCGTAGCCGGTCAGCACCACGTCGGGGCCGGCCAGCGCTTCGCCCAGCCGGCCCACGCACGCCGACTGCAGATAGCCGGCCCGCCTCGCGAGCTGCGGCGAGAGCACGTCGCGGCTGAGCAGCGGGCGGCGGCGGGCGACGTCGGCGACGAGCACCAGCACGCGCTCGCCGCCGGCCGCCAGCGCGGTGAGCGCCGAGACGGCGGCGCAGCCGCGGCGGTCCACCAGGCGGCCGTCGCGGCGCGCCTCGGCGAGCGCCGCGGGCTCGCCGTCGCCGAGCCACGACGGACCCTCGAGCAGCTCGTCCCACAAGGCGTCGCCGGTCAGCCGGTCCGGGCACGACAGGTCGCAGGCGGTGGCGCACACGTCGCGGTCCGGCGCGCCCAAGCGATGCAGCCCCCTGACCTCGGCCTGGGCGCTCACGGCGCCGTTGTACTCGTTCTTCGACAAGCCCAGCGGCACGTCGAAGCGGCCGGGCGCGGTGAGCTCCGGCAACTTGTCGAAGTTGAAGTGGATCGCCTGGCAGGTGGCGCCGTCGCAGCGCACCCGGTACTGCGCGTGCCGGTGGTCGCGCGTGAGGCGTGGCCCCACCACCTCCGCCCCGTGCAGCAGGAGCGTGACCTTGCGATTGCCGAAGCCGTGCGGAGCCAGAAGTTCCAACTCGTCGGCGAGCCCGAGGGTGAGATCGTGGCCGCCCACGATGGCGTCCACGGGCTGCGTACGCACGAGGTCGGCCTCGCTGAGCAGTGCCTCCGCCTGCGCCACGAAGGCGGCGCGGAAGGCGGGGATGTGCTGGCGCCGCAGCCGCAGGCCGCAGGCGGCGCGATGCCCGCCGAAGGCGAGCAGGTGCTCGGCGCTACGCGCGACGGCGCCGAGGAGGTCGAAGCCCGGGATGCTGCGCCCGGAGCCCTTGGCCTCCTCGTCGCCCTCGCTGAGCAGGATGGCGGGGCGGTTGAAGCGCTCGACGATGCGCGCGGCGACGATGCCCACCACGCCCTCGTGCCAGGCGGGCGACGACAGGACGAGGGCCGCCGGCGGCGGGTCGGGGACCATCTCGGCGGCGGCAGCCAGGATGCCGGCCTCGATGGCCTGACGCTCCTGGTTGAGCTCGTTGAGGCGCAGCGCCATGGGCAGCGCCGTCTCGCGGTCGGCGCAGCCCAACAGCTCCAGCGCCAGGGAGGCGTCTTCGAGGCGGCCGGCGGCGTTGAGGCGCGGCGCCAGGCGAAAGCCGACGGTGCCGGCGTTGACGCCGTCGGCCTTGACCCCGGCGACTTCCATCAGGGCGGCCAGGCCGGGGCGCGGCGAGCTGCGCAGTCGCCCCAGGCCGATACTCGCCAGCACGCGGTTCTCGTCGACCAGCGGCACGATGTCGGCGATGGTGCCGATGGCGACCACGTCGCTGAGCGGTCGCAGGGCCAGCGGCACCTCGACGAGCGCCTCGGTAGGCTCTTCGAGGAGCGCGTGCGCGAGCTTGAAGGCGACGCCGACGCCGGCGAGCTGCGGGCACGGGTAGCCGGGCAGCTTAGGAGTGACGACCACGCAGTCCGGCGGAGCGCCCTCCATCTCGTGATGATCGGTGACGATCACGTCCATGCCGAGCTCACCGGCACGGGCCACCTCGGCGCGGGCGTTGATGCCGCAGTCCACCGTGACGAGCAGCTTGACGCCGCCGGCCGCGAGCTCCTCGACGGCGGCGGCCGAGACCCCGTACCCTTCGGAGAACCGGTTGGGCAGATGCCAGCGCACCTCGGCGCCAAGCTGTTCGAGGACGCGCACCAGCAGAAATGTCGCCGTGATGCCGTCGGCGTCGTAGTCGCCGTGCACGGCGATCGGCTCGCCGCGCTGCAGCGCCTTGTCGAGGCGCCGGCGGGCGTCGGCCATCCCTGCCATGAGGTACGGGTTGTGGACGCGGTAGTCCGGATGGAGAAAAGCGTGCGCCGCGGCCGCGTCGCTGAAGCCGCGGCGCACGAGGACCTGCGCCATGACCTCGCTCACGCCGAGCTTCGCCGCCACGCGGCGAACGTCGGCGTACGAGACGGGGGCGATGCTCCAGGAGCCGGGGTCGATCACGGTAGCTTCACCGCGCGAGTGTACAGCGGCGAGGTGACAGATAGGGGTCCGGCCGGCGGCGTCAGGACGCGGCAGGCGGCGGAACGTCCTCGGCGGCCGTGGCCGGTTCGGCGGCCGGCGATGCGTCCGCCACGTCAGCGGCCTCCGGCGTCGCGCCGGCCACAACCCTATCGGGCTCCGGCGCCGCGCTGGCCACGACCGTATCCGGCTCCGGCACTGAGGTGGCCACAACCGTGTCCGCCTCCGGCGCCTCGGTGGTGACCGCCGTGTCGGCCTCCGGCGTCGCGCCGATCACGGCGGTGTGTGTCTCGTCGGCCGTGGGCGCGGGCGCCATGCCGGTGACCGCCGTCTGCTCCGCGGGCGAGACGTCGACGACGGCGGCCGGCGTGGGCGCGGGCCCGGGCAGCTTCGCCTCAGCGGCCCGCAGCCGCTCATAGGTGCCCTGCAGCTCCTTCTCGAGCTTGCGTCGCGCGGCGACCGCGCTGGATCGCGCGAGGAACGCCGCGACCACCCCGGTCACGACAACGATGCCCGCGACGACGACCGCGACCCAGAACATCGAGACCGCCGTCCAGGTGCCGGCGACGAAGTCGATGTCGAAGAGCAGGCCGTGGTTGACGGCGCCCAAGGCCACGAGCACCAGAGCCACGATGACGAGGACTATGAGAGCGTTACGCAAGCGACGGCCTCCTGGGCGCGGGTTCTGAGGCCGATTATAGCAACCGCCGGCCGGCGGCACAGGCGCCGGGGCTGGCCCTACATCCGCTCGATGAGGGCGTCCTTGCGCGCCGCCGCGAGCCAGGCCCCCAGGGCCTTGGCCCGCTTCACCCCGGTGAGCTCCTCCTGGAGCCGCGTCCGGACCTTCGCATAGGGGATGACCCGCGCCGGATGCCGGGCCGCGATGTTGAGCACGTACCAAGTGAGGCCGGCCTGCACGGGCCTGGCGAGCACGCCGAGGTGCGCCGACATCGCGGCCTTGCGCAGGGGCTCCGGCAGCGAGCTCGCGAGCAGCCACCCAAGATCGCCACCGGCGTCCCTGGCCTCGGGGTCGACAGAGAACTGGCGTGCGACCTCCGCGAACGGGCGTCCCTGCCGAAGCCTTCCCAGGGCGTTCTTCGCGACCCCCTCGGTGCGCACGGCGATCGCTCCGAGGCGCACGGCCGCGGCCTGCGTGAACGCGTCCTTGCGATGCCGCACGTAGTAGGCGCGCGCAGCCTTCCCGCCGGCGACGACCTTGGGGAACGCCGCGTTCTGGACGGCCTCCCGACGGACCCCGTCGGTGATGCTTTGGCGGAGCTGAGCAGCGGTCAGCGCCGCGCGCTCGAGAGACGTCTTCAGCGCCGCGGCGCCGCCGAGTTGCGTGGTCACCTCGGCCAGCCGTTTGCGCACGACGGCGGCGTCTGCGATCACGCCGAGCCGCGCCGCCTCCTGCCGCAAGAGCTCACGGTCGATGGCCTCCTTGAGGGCAGCCGGTGCCGCATCGGACTGCCCCAGGAAGCGCTTCTCGGCGCGCACGAGCGCGACGTCGTTCGCGCGCACCGGGCGGCCGTTGACGGTCGCGACCACCCGGTCGGCGGCGGGGGAAGCGGTCGGGCCGCCGCCGGAGCCGCCGCAGGCGGCCAGGGCGGCCCCCATCAGCGTCAAAGCGCCGGCCAGGATGACGAGGCGGACGGGCCAAGGGCGGCGAAGCGGGTGCATCGGCGGCGCGGACGAGCGGACGGGGCGCCAGCGCCTCAGGCCTGGTCCTCCGGCAGCGCCTCGCGGAACGGCTCGTCGGCAACGAAACGTTGGCCATCCTTGAAGCGCGCCGGGAAGTAGCAGGCGACCTCGTGACGCTCGCCGGCATCGGCGCCGGGAGTCGGCACGTGCCGTGGCATGGCCGTCGTGCAGATCTCCTGGACGCGCGGGCAGCGCGGGTGGAACACGCATCCCTTGGGCGGGTCAGCCGGGCTCGGGACATCGCCCTCGAGCATGATGCGCTTGCGCGAACGCTCAGTCACGGGGTCGGGGATCGGCACCGCCGAGAGCAGCGCCTCCGTGTACGGGTGCTGCGGGAAGTCGTAGAGGACGGCGCTGTCGCTGATCTCGACGATCTTACCGAGGTACATCACGGCGACGCGGTCGGAGATGTGCTTGACGACCGAGAGGTCGTGCGAGACGAACACGTAGGTGAGGTCGAACTCGTCCTGCAGGTCCTCGAGCAGGTTGAGGACCTGGGCGCGGATGGACACGTCGAGGGCACTCACCGGCTCGTCGAGGATGATGAGCTTGGGATTGAGCGCCAGCGCCCGGGCGATGCCGATGCGCTGGCGCTGCCCGCCGGAGAACTCGTGAGGGTAGCGCTCGGCCTGCTCCGGGTTGAGGCCGACGATCTCGAGCAACTCGGCTACACGCTTCTTGCGCTCGGCGGCCGTGCCGACGTTGTGGATGGTAAGCGCCTCGCCGACGATGTCGCGAACGCGCATGCGCGGGTTGAGGCAGGCGTAGGGATCTTGGAAGACGATCTGCATGTGACGCCGCAGCGTCTGCATTTCGCCGCGCGACGCCTTCATGACGTCGATGCCCTCGAAGGTGACGTTGCCGCCGGTGGCCGGCGTGAGGCGCAGCAGGGTGCGGCCGACGGTGGACTTGCCGCCGCCGCTCTCGCCGACCAGGCCCATGGTCTCGCCCTTCTCGACGTTGAAGCTGACCCCGTCGACGGCGTACACCCAGCCCGTGGTGCGCTTGAGCACCCCCGTGCGGATGGGGAAGTGCTTCTTGAGGCCGCTGACTTCGAGGAGACTCACGCGGCCGACTCCCTAAACTGCGGCAGCGCGGCGCGGAGGGCAAGCCTCTGATCGGCGGGGAGCCAGCAGTGTACGCCGTGCGCGGGCCCCCCGGCCTCCTCGGGCGGCCATTCGCCGCGACACTGCTGCAGTTCGTAGGGGCAGCGGCCGACGAACGGGCAGCCCTCCGGCAGAAGCAGAAGGTTCGGCGGCTGGCCCTTGATCGGCGTGAGCCGCGCCTTCTGGCTGGCGTCCAGACGCGGCAGCGACGACAGCAGCCCCCACGTGTACGGATGATGGCTGTTGTAGAAGATCTCGTCGATCGGGCCGTACTCGACGGTGCGGCCGCCATACATGACCATCACCTTGTCGGCGACCTCGGCGATGACGCCGAGGTCGTGCGTGATGAGGATGACGCCCGAGTCGAACTGCGCCTGCATCTCGCTGATGACGTCGAGGATCTGCGCCTGGATGGTGACGTCCAGCGCCGTGGTGGGCTCGTCGGCGATCAGCACGTCGGGGTTGGAGCTCACGGCCATGGCGATCATGACGCGCTGGCGCATGCCGCCGGAGAACTCGAACGGGTACTGCTCGGCCCTCTTGGGGGCGTCGGGGATACCGACACGGGCGAGGGCTTCGATGGCCATGCGCCGGGCCTCGCTCTTCGATTTCTTCTGATGCAGGATGATGGCCTCGGCGACCTGCTTCCCGACCTTCATGACCGGGTTCAGGCTGGTCATGGGGTCCTGGAAGATCATGGCGATGTCGTTGCCGCGCACCGAGCGCATCTCCTCGTCGCTCATCGTCCGCAAGTCGCGGTCACCCAGCATCAACGCGCCCTCCACCACCTTGCCCGGCGGGTCGGGGATGAGGCCCAGCAGCGACATCGCCGCGACGGTCTTGCCGGAGCCGGACTCGCCGACGATGCCGATGGTCTCATTGCGGTCGAGCGTGAAGCTGACCCCGTTCACGGCCTTGACCACGCCGGCGTGGGTGAAGAAGTACGTCGAGAGGTCCTTGACCTCGAGGAGATGGTCGGCCATATCTATTCCTTGAGCTTGGGGTCGGTGGCGTCGCGGAGGCCGTTGCCGAAGGAGATGAAGCCGAACACCGTGGCCACGAGCGCGAGGCTGGGGAACAGGAGCCACCACCAGTTGCCCGCGGCGAGGTACTCGACCGACTCGGCGATCATGAGGCCCCAGGAGGAGTTCGGCGGCTGCACGCCGATGCCGAGGTAGCTCAGCGCCGCCTCGGTGGCGATGGCGCCGCCGATGGCCATGGCGACGGCCACGTAGACCGGCGCCATGCTGTTGGGCAGCACGTGGCGGAAGATGATGCGCAGGTCGCCGGCGCCCTGGGCGCGGGCCGCCTCCACGTACTCCATCGATTTGACGCTGAGGATCTGACCGCGCACGATGCGCGCGAACGACGCCCAGCCGAGGACGCCGATGGCGATGAACACGTTCTGGAACCCTTGACCGAGGACGCTCATGATGAGCAGCACGAAGAGGATGTACGGGAAGGCGAAGAAGATGTCGGCGATGCGCATGATCACCGAGTCGACGGCGCCGCCGTAGTACCCCGAGATCGGGCCCAGCAGGAGGCCGAGGGCGAGGGCGATGGCCACGGCGATGATGCCGACGAGCATCGCGATGCGGGTGGCGATGAGCACCCGGGACAAGACGTCGCGCCCGAGGAAGTCGGCGCCGAAGAGATGCTTCCACGACGGCGGCGAGCCGATGCCCTGCGGCGAGAGCGCGTAGTTGACCTCGTTGGGGTCGTAGGGCGCGAGATACCCGGGCACGCGCTGGTTCGCGCGCGTGTCGGGACTCGAGCGCACGTGCCAGTGCGCCTGGTAGAAGACCGTCTCGACGGTGCCCACGCAGAGGAAGACGATGATGATGCCGAGGCCCACCAGCGCCAGCTTATTGCGTTTGAGGCGCCGCCAGGTGTCGGCCCACAAGCCGAGCGGCTTGGCCCCGGTCTCGACGATCTCCTCGACGACCTCCTGGGTGCGGCGCGCGTCGACCGCAGGGGCCTCGGTGAGGTTGCTGCCGTATGGATCGCGCCCGGGCTTATCCGAGTCCCAGTCTGCCACCGCCTATTCCCCAAGCCTCACGCGGGGATCGACCCAGGCGTAGCCGAGGTCGACGAGGAGATTGGCGAAGACGAAGAAGAACGTGGCGAACAGGACGCCGCCGGCGATGACCGCGATGTCGCGCTGGTTGATCGCGAGGTAGATCATCTGTCCGATACCGGGCCGGTTGAACACGGTCTCGGTGATGATGGCGCCGCCGATGAGCGCGCCCAGGTCGATGCCGGCGATGGTCATCACCGGGATGACGGCGTTCTTGAAGCCGTGCCCCCAGATGACCTGGCGCTCGCTGAGGCCCTTGGCGCGGGCCGTGCGGATGAAGTCCGAGCGCGTGACCTCCAACATGGAGGCGCGCTGCATGTACGAGATGTAGGCCACCTCGATCATCCCGAGCGTGAGCGCCGGCAGGATGAGCGTCTTGAGACTCTCCCAGCTGCTCGGGATCACCCAGAGGACAGTAGGGCCGACGCCGCCGATGGGCAGCCAGTTCAGCTTCAGGCCGAAGATGTACATGGCGAAGTAGCCGAGCACGAACACCGGGATGCCCCAGAGGATCAGCGCCGCGGTGGTGAGCGCCGTGTCCCAGAACGAGTACTGGCGCAGCGCCGAGTAGACGCCCAGGGGGATGCCCAAGAGCTCGATGAGCACCGCGGCGATGGCCAGCTGGATGGTGACCGGCGCCGCCTCCCAGATCAGCGTTCTCACGGGACGGCCGGAGTACAGCGAGTCCCCCAGATCGCCGTGGAAGAGGCGCCCCACGTAGAGGTAGTACTGCACGTAGAACGAACGGTCGAGACCGCGTTGGTGACGGACGAAAGCGATGCGTTCGTTCGTCGCGCCCTTGCCGGCGAGCGCCACCGCCGGGTCGCCGGGCACGAGCTTGAGCATCGAGAAGGTGATGAGGGTGACGCCGAACAGCACGAGGACGAGCTGCAGCAGACGTCTGATGATGTACGCGGTCATCTGCCGACCTTCACCTGGGACGCTCCCTCTCGTGTTCGACGGCGCCGCGAACCGGACACTCGAGACGGCTCGCGGCGTCCGCCGCGAGCCGTCTCGTATACGTGCGCGGAGTCTAGTCTACTTGACCCACAGCTTCCACATGTCGGTGAGGGCGAACGCGTTGTAGTTGAACCCACCGATGCGGTTGTTGGTGATGCGCGCGTCGCGGTACGAGTAGACGGGGACGCACGGCGCGTCGGCGAGGACGAGGCTCTGCGCCTGGTTGTAGAGGTCGATTGCCTTGGCTTCGTCGGTGGTCGCACGCGCCTCGAGGAACAGCCTGTCGACCTCCGGGTTGCTGTACTGGGTGTCGCCGCCGTAGTCCCCGCCCTTGGTCGTGAACAGGTAGATGAAGTTGTCGATCGAGGGGTAGTCGGCGACCCAGCCGTTGCGGAACAGCGCCGGAGGCTTGTGCGCGGTGAGCGACGGCCAGTAGGCGGCGGTGTCGACACCGGTGATCTTGAACGAGAGCGACGGCATGGCCTTCGTCCAGCCGGCGACGAGCGCCTGGGCGATCTTGTCGTGGCCGGCGCCGATGTTGTACCACAGCGGGATGTTCTGCGGGATCGTGCCGCCGGCGGCCGTGAACTTGTCCAGCTCGGGCTGCGCCTTGGCGGGATCGTACGCGTAGGGGTTCAGCCCCTTCTTGAAGCCCGGGATGAAGACGGACACGATCTGGTCGTTCGGGATCGACACACCCTGGTTCACGATGTTGCAGACGGCGTTGCGATCACAGGCGTAGTTGAGAGCGGCGCGGATGGGCAGGTTGGCGCTGCCTCCAAGGATCGGTTTCTTCATCGCGATGCCGTAGAAGTAGGTCCCGGTGTTCGGATACGCCTTGACCGTCCACGTGCCGTCCTTGGTGCTGGCCAGGTTCTGCGCGGCGATGAAGCTGCCCGGCGGGATCGGCGCGAAGTCGGTGCTGCCCTTCTGGAAGGCCAGGTACCCGGTCGAGACGTCGGTGTAGATCGGGTAGCTGATGGCATCGACGTACCCCGGCCCCGCCGAGTTGGCGGACGAGCCGGACGCGTTCCAGTAGGCGGGGTTCTTGACCACGGTGACCGACTTGTTGTGCTGCCACGACTGGACCATGTACGGGCCCGTGCCGACCGGCTTGTCGAAGAAGGCAGACTTGCCGATCTTCTTGGCGTAGTCGACGGGGAACACCTTGGTGACATCGTTGCAGAGCGTCACCGGGAACTGGGAGAACGCCTCCGCCAGCGTGACCTGGAAGACGTACTTACTCAGTACTTTGACGCTGGTCAGGCTGGGGCCCTTGCGGTAACCGGTGTTGGGGTCGAGGCCGGAAAGGTTCTGGAAGAGGTAGCCGGAGAGGACCGACTTGTTGGCGGGGTCGAGGACGTAGTTCCACGAGTCGTAGAAATCCTGGGCCGTGACTTCGCGGCTGACGGGCGGGGCGAACGTGACGCCCTGCTTGATGGTGAACGTGAACGTCTTGGCGTCGGGGCTCGCCTCGGTCTTCTCGGCGAGGTCCGGCACTGCTTTCGTGGTGCCGTCGGGCTGCTCCTGCAGCATGTACAGGCCCTGGAAGACCTGGTGCGTGATCTGCGCGGCGTCGGCCTCCTGCAGGTTGAGCGGCTCGATACTCTGCGGTTCGGCGCCGATCGGGTAGATGTAGGTGCCGCCCGGCTTGGGCGTGCCGGCGGCGCTGGGGCTGCTGCTGGACGAGCTGCTGCTGCCGCAGGCGCCGAGCAGCAGGCCGGCGATGATGAGGACGCCGGCCAGGATGACCAAGCCGCGCCGCTTGGTGATGGCTTTCTTCACTGTGACCTCCTTGAGATGACTAAGACCTGGACCCCCGTGTTCAGCCTCTCGTACGCACCTCCCCTTGCGCTCGTGAGCACTGCGATGACTGCGAGAGCGAGCCGGCTGCGACGCGGCGCTGCACCGCCGTCAGCCGATCCGCCAGACCAGCAGGAACGACGTGACGAACCAGGCGACGCCGCAGATGATGGTGTAGCGCGTGAGGTTGCGCTCCATGACGCTGGCCGACGAGGCGAACGAGAAGCCGGTGATGCTGGCCATGCCGGCGTCTTTGCCGGAGTGGATGAGGATGAGCACGATGAGCAGCACGCTCTCGATCAGGAAGATGGCGGTGAGCACTGCGTTCAGCACGGGTCTACTCCTCTGGGGCGCGGACGTGGTCGCGGGCGTCTACAGACATGTCATTGTTACACCTCGGCCACCAATGGACAACAGGCAGAGCCGCGGCGGCGGCTACTTCACCCAGACGTCCCGCATGTCGACGAAGCCCATGGGGTCGCGGACGAAGCCGCCGATGCGGTTGTTCGTGACGAGGAAGTCGCGGAAGAAGTACAGCGGGATGGCAGGCATATCGGCGAGGATGAGCTTCTCGGCCTGCGCGTACAGGTTGTACCGTTGCTGGGCGTCCTGCGTCCCGCGCGCCTGCACGAGCAGTTCGTCGACCGCGGCATTTGAGTAACCGGTGAAGCTGCCGCTGCGCGACTGATCCGAGGAGAACAGCGGGTACAGAAAGTCGCCCATCGACGGGTAGTTCGCGATGTAGCCCACGGCGAACAGCTCTGCCCCGCTTCCCGAGTCGGCTCTCGACAGTCTGTCGAACAGAGCAGGCCCCTCGAAGTCGCTGAGCTCGACGTCGATCCCGGCGGTCTTCCAGCCGGCCCGCAGGATCCCAGCCATCTCCTTATCGCGCTCGCCCGTTGCGTACCAGTACGCGAGTCTCGGAGTCACGCCGAGGCCTTGCACGATCGCCGTCGCTGCACCAAGGTCGTACGCATAGGGATTCTGGCCGTCGCGATGGCCGGCGATCCCCGCCGGCACGTAGCCCGTGGCCGCGAGCGGCACACCCTCGCCCGCCCCGTTGATGACGCCTTGGGCGTCGGCCGCCTCGCTCAGCGCCTGGCGCAGCGGCAGGTCGCCGCCGAGCGCCTTGTCAAGCATGTTGATGCCGATGAAGCCCACGGCTGGGCTGGGCCACGACTTGGCGGTCCACTCACCCGATCCCACCTGCGGGAGGGTCTCAGCGACCTTCACCTGGCCAGGCGGCACGCGCGAGCAGTCGAGGTCCCCCTTCTGGAAAGCGAGCCACATCGCGGAGGTCTCGGTGATGATGGGCATGCTGACCCTGTCGACCCAGCCCGCGTTGTTCACGTCCCAGTAGCTGGGGCTCTTGGTGAGCTGGACGGAGCGTTGTGCCTTCCACGATTCGACCATGTAAGGGCCGGTTCCCACGGGCCTCTTGCCATATGCCTTCTTGCCGATCCTTTTGATGTACTCGACGGGGGTCACAGCCGCGACGGTGTGGCCGAGGACCATCGGGAGCTCGGCGAACGGATAGCGAAGCTTGACCTCGAGCGTGTAGGCGTCTATCGCCCTGACGCCGCTGAGGCCCTTCTTGGGATCGACCTGGTACCCGCCGTCATCGCAGCCCTCGATCGGAGCCAGGATGTACGAGACGTACGAC
>Ga0209048_10003230_pt1 | contig 15903 bp, 13 predicted proteins | sample FrelakmetCRP12CR_FD_187146 | JGI IMG/M metagenome (GOLD analysis project Ga0209048, IMG submission 187146) | Freshwater lake sediment microbial communities from the University of Notre Dame, USA, for methane emissions studies - CRP12 CR (SPAdes)... | ecosystem: Environmental > Aquatic >... | reverse complement strand
GTCGTAACCGCTATTACGTTAAGCAAAGCGACCATCCAAAATATTAAACAAAACCTCTTTTGGGCTTTTGCGTATAACACTATCTTGATTCCGGTTGCCGCCGGTGCGCTTTTCCCCTTTTTCAAAATACTCCTCAGTCCAATTTTTGCCGCAGCAGCTATGGGGCTTTCTTCAGTTACCGTGGTAAGTAATGCTCTAAGATTAAGAAGATTCCTGCCCCCTCTGAAAACTATTTAAAACGGAGGTGAAATGATGAGTTACTATTTTACCAAAGAATTAAACATTTCTTTTGATGCCGCCATTGCCAAGCTTACTGAAGAACTCAAAAAAGAGGGGTTTGGTATCCTTACGGATATTGACGTGAAAGCTACCTTAAAGAAAAAACTGGATGTGGACTTCCGTCCCTACCGGATTCTGGGCGCCTGTAATCCGCCCTTTGCTTTTCAGGCATTACAAGCTGAGGATAAAATCGGTACCATGCTTCCCTGTAACGTGGTGGTTCAGGAAAAGGCACCAGGGAAGGTTGAAGTAACTTCCATTGACCCCGTTGCTTCTATGGCCGCGGTAAATAATCCCAATTTGCTAACTATTGGAGAACAAGTCCGGGAAAAGTTAAAAAGGGTTATTGAGAATTTGTAACATCCGAGACGCACCGGAATCCCACTTCCGCAAACGCCTCCCAGGGATGTCGCGGGATGCCTTGAATCATTTTATTTTCTTTTGTCAACCCGGTCTTCAATCCGCCCAAGATGATATATTGTGTTTCTTCCTTCTCCCGTAAGGATGCCTTTTGAAATCGCACCCCCCATTCGCTTACATTTTCATCCATACCCCTAATCCCATAAGGATTGGGTTGAGAATCGAGCACTGGGGCAGGAAATTGCCGAAGACTCTGCGGTGTCGTTGAAGGTGGGTAGACCTGATTATGCATCATGTCTCCCATGGAGGAGTGCACTTGATCTATGTTTATCCTTGTTTCTGATGGTTCTGGTACATCCACCGCTGGTGTATCCGAGCGTTTGGCCCCGCCTCTCCTCGCATAGAACCACTCTATCTCGTTGGGCAGTCGTTTTCCGTAAAACCGAGCGTATGCTTCAGCTCCGTATGCTGTAATCCGCACTACCGGATAGTAATCATACTTTGCATCAGTAACGAAAAACTTCCCGTTGTGGAACATCATCGGATCATATCCCTCCATAACTTCTTCCAAAAAGAGCCAGATAGCACCATTATCCTTTACCACACCATCCTCTACCCGGATGGTGGAGAGGATGTGATTTAAAAAATCCACGTACTGGCGATTGGTGACCTCTGTCTCATCCATGTAAAAAGCGGCAACCTCAAATGTTCCCGCTTGTGGCCCGAAGCTCTTTGGAAGGGTTTCCTTGCCCTGAGGGACCAAATGGAGAATTGCTTCGTCTTTTCCTTTAAGGGTAAGGGGAAAAGAAGCATTGAGGCGAGGGGAGATAATTTTTTCTTTGGGGGGGGCTGAACCTTGAGTAACATCGGGAAGCGAAGACGGTACCGCAATAGAGGGCTGAGAGGACTTTGCCCGGTGATAAAGAATGTGAAAACCTATGGATGCTGTCACAAGAAGTGCTACTGCTGCTACCGTGAGACGAGCCTTCTTGGTTCGAGGCTTCTGGGAGGAAACCAAAGGTTCTTCGGTTTCCTCCAAAACATCGAAGAGGGCTTTCCTTAAGACATTTACTGAAGAAATCCGTTTTCCTTTGTCCTCTGCTGTGGCCTGTTGAATAATACGGTCCAACCGTTTCAGAAAAGGGGTGTCGGGATTCGAAAGGTGGGCGGTTTTGAGGGGAAAAGCGGTATCCTTACCCATCTTCCCGATGACGGCTTCATAAAGAATTTTTCCCAATGCATAGATGTCACCTCGAGAATCAGTTCCCCCCATATCCATTATCTGTTCCGGGGACATGTACGGTATGGTTCCTTCCATGTGATGACTTCGGGTAACCCCTTGCCAGCGGGGACCACCGGCCAGACCAAAATCTGCAATTTTAGGGGTAAATTCATCTAAAAGTATATTCTCTGGCTTTAAGTCTCTATGGATGATTCCGAGTTTATGGATTATCTCCACTCCATCCAAAACCGGCAAAAATAACTCTCTTATCCACTTCCGGATATCTTTCTCATTGCCCCGTAACCCTTCTGAAGGGATAGTGGATCGAAGGGTTGGTCCGGGAATGTACTCCATCACGAGATAGTCAATGGGCAACTCCTCGCCACCCCTTTGGATAACTGCTCGATCCTGGTCATAAACCTGCAGGATATTGGGATGACGCACCTGAGCCATCGTGAGAACTTCGCGTCGAAACCGCTCCATTGTGGCTTGGATTTCCTCTTCGTCACCATCAAATGAAGAGAGTAAGTTTTCGGAGATGATTTTGACAGCCACTTCCCGCTCCAGGTTGATCTGTCGAGCCCGATAGACCTCTCCCTTACCACCAGTATGGATATGATCGATTATTTTCCACTTCCCGTTGAGTATAACCCCCTTTTCTAAAAGAGGTTCCTTTTTATCAGTGTTCACACGAGGTTTCCCACCATTGCGATTTCTTGTTAAAACTTCACTCCTAAGCTGCGAATAATTTCCGATAGTTGCTGTGCTCAATCCATCTACTTTTTCAACTCTACGATGTCGTTCACCTTAGCTTCTCCGGATACTATCTTAGCGTTGGCCATATGTTCGTCAACTATTGCCAGAATTTTTACCTTACCTACTTCTTCCCTCTTGAACATGGGATGCTGTCCTTTCAGACCGGGGCTTTCCGTTTCCGTTTTTACAAATCTTACCACCGTAAGTTCCTGTCCTGCCTTTGCCCCATCACTGGTCCCTACGCAGAGGTAGATTTTCCCATCGGTAGATTCAAGAACCGTTCCTCTCATGAGGTATTTATGGTAAACAGAACCAGCAAAACTTGTTGAAACAAGGAATAAAACCAAGGCTAACGCATAAATAATAGATTTGATTTTCATTTTTTTCTCCTTATAGCATTAGATGGTTATTTGTTTTTAGGTGATTGGCAAAAAAGATTTGCCTACGGCACCTATGATTTAATATATCAAACTTTTTTTATAATATCATTTTTTATCTTAATTCTCAAGTATTCATGCTGAATTTATTAAACATTTTTAGGTGAGATTGCCACGTCATTTTCGCCTCTCACAATGGCACTTACATAAGAAACACATTCGGTTTGTTATCATTGTGAGGCGAAGTCGAGGCAATCTCTCTATTGGGCACTATTGGTGCCAAATAGTCATGACCACCGGCAGAGCCGGTGGTTTACCCTGGATTAATTAGTCAACCGTTTTCCCCCGAAACGCCCTCCCCCGCCAAATCAGGTATATGGCAGGATAGATGATCAGCTCGAGGATGGTGGAGGTGATAACACCTCCGACCATGGGTGCGGCGATCCGCTTCATTACATCCGCGCCTGTGCCGTGGCTGAACATAATCGGGATAAGGCCGGCCAGGATAACACTTACGGTCATAATTTTTGGCCTTATCCTTTTTACTGCGCCATGCATGATCGCATCCTTAAGGTCACTGATAGTGTTTAATCTACCTTCCTTCTTCCACTGCTCATAAGCCAGGTCCAGGTAGAGGAGCATAACCACTCCGGTTTCCGCATCCAGTCCAGCCAAAGCAATTATCCCAACCCACACCGCGGTACTCATATTGTATTTGAGAAAGTAAAGAAACCAGAATGACCCAACCAGAGAAAAAGGGACTGCCAGCAGAACAATCAAGGTCTTGGTAACCGACCGGGTATTAAAATATATAAGCACAAAAATAATCAGCACCGTGAGCGGAATGACGATTTTAAGCCGCTCATGAGTTTTTACCATGTATTCATATTCACCACTCCACTCTAAGCGGTAGCCTTCCGGGATCTTAAAGGAAGCGACTTTCTTCTTCGCATCAGCCACATATCCCCCCACGTCGCGACCGGAAAAGTCTAAGTAGACGTAAGAAGCAAGAAGCCCCTCCTCACTTTTAATCATAGTCGGACCTTTTACTACCCTTATATCGGCCAGCTCCCCGAGGGGAACTTGAATGGGACCAGAAAAACGAGATGACGTTCCCGAAACTGGTGGGGTATTTTCCATCATAATCGGAACCAGCACCCTTCTCAATTTTTCCAGATCATCTCGCAATTCCCGGGCATAGCGGAGATTAACCGGATAGCGTTCCCGGCCTTCAATCGTGGTAGTGAGATTCATGCCGCCGATCGCTGACTCAATGATCTCCTGAATGTCGTCAACCGCTAATCCATACCGGGCAATTTCCTCCCGCTTGATGGCAAAGTCCAAGAAGTAACCAGTATTGACCCTTTCCGCATAAACACTCCGGGTCCCTGGGACCTCCCTCAGAAGGGGTTCAAGAGCAAGTCCGATTTTTTCAATCTCCTCAAGTTTAGAACCCAGAATCTTAATTCCCACCGGTGTCCTGATCCCCGTGGCTAACATATCAATCCGCGCCTTTATGGGCATGGTGAAAGAATTTGAAACTCCGGGTATGGTTAAGGCCTCATTCATTTCGTCTTTAAGTTTTTCAACGGTCATCCCTCGACGCCACTCGGATTCTGGTTTAAGGTTGATAACCGTTTCAAACATCTCGAGAGGAGCTGGGTCGGTAGCAGTCTCAGCCCGGCCCGCCTTTCCAAAAACTTGCGCAACGTCAGGAATCTTTTTTAGGATTTTATCTTGGAGCTGAAGCAGCTGAGAAACTTCTGATATGGACGCACCCGGAACAGTAACCGGCATATAAAATAACGTACCTTCATAAAGTGGCGGCATAAATTCTGATCCGATTTTTATAAAAGGAAAAATAGTCAAGGACAAAATAATAACAGCGATGATAATGACCCCCCATTTCAATTTAAGCGCAACCCGGGCTACTGGTTCATAAACCTTATGGAGGAAAATACTGATAAAGTTTCTTTCTTCCGGCCTTATCTTTCCGCGAATAAAAATGGTCATAAGCACCGGAGTCAAGGTAATCGCCAGGAAAGAAGAAAAGAGCATGGCAAAAGTCTTGGTATAAGCTAATGGTTTAAAAAGCCTCCCTGACTGAGCCTGGAGAGTGAAGACAGGTAAGAATCCAACCGTGATGACCAGAAGGGAAAAGAAAAGTGATGGCCCTACCTCCTTAGCTGCCTCAATGATTACGTCGGTTCGGCTGCCCTGTTTTCCTTTTGTTTCCCATTCTTCAAGTTTTTTATGAGCGTTTTCCACCATGATGATTGACGCATCCACCATCGCGCCAATCGCAATAGCGATACCGCTCAAGCTCATAATATTGGCGGTAACCTTCAAATAATACATGCAGATAAAAGAAATGACGATGGCGATGGGCAAGGTGCAGATAACGACAAAAGCGCTCGGCAAATGGAATAAAAAGACCAAACAAACGACACCGACCGCCAAGCCAAGTTTCAAGATTTCCTCTTTGAGGGTACCGATAGAACGGTAGATAAGGTCAGAACGGTCATAGGTAGTGATGACCTTTACGCCTTGAGGAAGACTCGGCTCAATCTCTTGTTTGATTTTCTCTTTGACCCGTTCAATGACATTAAGAACATTCTCTCCAAACCTTACCACCACAATGCCGCCGCAGACCTCCCCTTTACCATCCAGGTCCGCAAGCCCTCTCCGGATATCCGGGCCAAGCTGGATGTTCGCTATTTGTTTTAAAAAGACCGGAGTTCCGGAGCGATCTGTGCCAACTGGAATATCCTCCAAATCTTTGAGATTTCTAATGTAACCTCTTCCCCTCACCATATACTCGATGCCCGATAGCTCTAAAACTCGACCTTCGACATCCCGGTTACTCCTCCTTATAGCTTCCATCACCTTAGCAATCGGGACATTAAAGGCTAAAAGTCGATTAGGATTGATGGTAACCTGATACTGTTTAACAAATCCGCCAATGCTGGCAACTTCAGAAACTCCCGGAACACTTTGGAGAGCAAGCTTAAGATTCCAATCCTGAAGGGAACGAAGCTGGGAGAGGTCATGCTGACCAGTCTCATCGACAAGAGCATAACTAAAACCCCAGCCGAGACTCGTAGCATCTGGCCCAAGAGTGGGGTTAACATCCGCCGGAAGTTTATTTTTTACTGCCTGAAGGTATTCTAATACCCGGCTTCTTGCCCAATAGATATCGGTTCCTTCCTCAAAGATAGCGTAGATAAATGAACTCCCGAGAAAGGAAAACCCCCGAACCACCTGGACCTTAGGCGCTGCAAGCAGGGTTGAAGATATCGGATAGGTAATCTGGTCTTCGACCAGGTCAGGACTTTTGCCCGACCACTCGGTGTAAATGATAACCTGAGTATCGCTTAAGTCCGGGATAGCATCGAGGGGAGTATGTTTCAGCGACCAGTAGCCCCAGGCAATTGCAAAGAGAGTAAACAAAAAGATAATAAATTTGTTGCGGGCGCTGTACTCGATAATTTTAGCGATCATGTTTTAACCGTTTAAACCGTTTCAACTGCTACAACCGCTTGAGCCGTTAAGACGCTTAAAAGGGTTGCAACAGCTGGCACGGCCGGAACCTTTATCTATCTTTTTTATATTTTTTACCCCTATAAGGACTTTCCTTAAGATATTTGATGAAATTATTGATCATGATAGATAGTTTTTTGGACAAGTCAACTAACTGTTCCCCATTTTCTTTATCTATATACTCTTGGTCTATGACAACGTACAACTGGCATCTCACTTCACCACATGACCCTTTTGCTACCGCTAAAAACTGAATAAGTTCTTGGTTGCCATCACGCTCATAACCTTCCGCAATGTTTGACATAATGGAAACTGCTGCCCTTCGTATTTGCTCACGAAGTCCAAAGTCCTTTGAAAATCGGCTCCTATTGCTTAAGGAATAAATTTTATTTGTTAAGTCACGTGCAATTTTCCAAATTTCCAGCTCTTCGAAACACTTTGTCATAGATTTCCTCTTTGAAAGTAACCGTGGCCACCCTTTCACCTATTGGAACTGTTGAAACGGCTGAAACAGTTGAAGCGCTTGGAACAACTATGGTTTTTTGAGAGGCACTACCCCCTTGAGTTTTGCCTCCGAGTCGATAAGGAAATTGGCTGCCGAAACAACCCTTTCCCCCGCATTAAGTCCCCTGATTACTTCTACCATCCCATCCCCCTTAAGCCCAAGGGCAACTTCCCGTGGTTCAAAATTTCCGCCTCCTTTATCAACGTAAACCACGTGCCTTTCTCCGGTATCAATAACCGCTTCTGCCGGGATCGCCAGTTTTGTCCCAAGGTCAATCTTCACTTGCACATCAGTATACATGTTTGGCTTTAGCGCGCCATCTGGGTTGGGGATGGTGAATCGAACCTTTGTGGTCCGGGTTTCTTCCGACAAGGTGGGATAAATGAGATCAATCGTTGAGAAAAATTCTTTTCCGGGAAAATAGCTAAGATTAATTTTTGCAGTATCACCCATCTTAATTAAGGGTAGTTCATACTCATAAATATCGGCAATAACCAAAACAGTGGATAAATCAGCAACATCAAAAAGTTTCTCTCCGGGCATGACCCGCATTCCTTGAAGGGCCATTTTTTGGACAATGTATCCGCTTACCGGGCTATAGATGGTGAGCGTCCGTATCGGCTTACCGCTCTCTTCGATTTTCTTAATCTGGGAGTCCGTTATATCCCAAAGTCTCAGTCGCTCTCGTGCTGCTTCAAGAATCTGTTGAGCGTCTTGCGCAAGCATCTTGCCAAAACCTTCTGTGTTTTGCGTTTTACTCCATTTTACAAGGTTGATAAATTCTTGTTGGGTGGCAAAAAGTTCCGGACTATAAATTTCGGCCAAAGCCCCCCCCTTTTTTACATACTTACCAGTGTAGTCCACATAGAGCCTTTCAATCCAGCCTTCGACTTTGGTATTGACCGTAGCCAGCCTCCTTTCGTCGTACTCAATCCGCCCAACCGTTCGGATAACCTTCTCCATGGGTTTCAGCGAAACCGCAACTGTCTTAACACCAATGAGTTGCTGTTTCTCTGGGGGTATCTGGAGCGATGGAACTTCAGCGATTGTTTTTTGGGGAGCTGATGGTGCGGTCGGAGCAGGTTGGGGAGTTTCAGCCGGCATGCCGGGCATACCTGGCATTGATGGTGTTTGAGCGATCGCAGGTGATGATATCCTGCTACTCATGAATAGGTCGGGCTGCAAAAAATAGATAAAAAGAATAGCCAGGAAAATCTGAGCACCAAGAATAAAATTATTTGCTTTCATTTCCCTCCGTTCCTGCTGGTGAAACAATATGTGTTTCTCCCGTGATTGCTTCCAGACGGGCGATTGCCTTTCCTCGCTCAGTAACCTGTCCCCAGTAAAGAAGCTCATAGTCAAGCAATGCTTTAAGACGGCTGATAACGGTTATCGCCTCAACCTTACCCGTTACATATCCCGCAATGGCTGATTCAAAATCCTGATATGTTTTCGGGATCAAAGCGCTTTGATATAACTCAGTCAACCTTTCCGCGGCCGTGAACATAGAGTAATTATCTCTTATGGCGGAAGCGATCATAAGCTTGATTGCCTCACGTTCACTCTGTGCTTCCGATAAAGATGCTTGTGCCTCGAAAACGCCCTGTCTCTGTTTGCTCCGAAAATAAAGAGGGATATTGATAGTACTGGTAAGGCTCCACATATCATCAAACATTCCTCGTCGTTTCGATACCCCCGCGTTAATGGTAAAGTCAGGATAGTATTCTCTCTTTGCCATCTGTACTTTTGCTTCGGCGCCGGCAATCATCTTTTCTCGAGCTTTAATTTCCGGAGAATTGTTGTAGGCTTTTTCGAGAAGCTCATCCAAGGTGGCTGGAAATGCAGCAGGAACAGGTTCAACCGGTCGTCCGAGAGAAGTGTTAACATCCCCCCGGCCGAGAGTGGAATTTAACATCGCCTCCAAAGCCTGAATCTTTTGCTTGAACATTTCCTCTTTTTCCATAAGCATGTACTTTTCAGTCTGAGCCATTATGACTTCCTGCTGGGGAGCCATGCCTGACGAATACCGGGCTAACGCTGCTTCCTCGATCCGCGAAAAAAGAGAGGTCTTATCATGGATGAGGTCAATGTTTTTATGAGCAAGAAAAAGATCGAGATAGAGTTCCTTTACCTTGGCAATAATTCTTAATTGGGTCGCCGCATAAGCAGCCGCAATGCTTTCCGCATCTTTTTCCGCCATTTTCTCCTTTAATGATCGTTTCCCAGGGAAGGGAAACATCTGGGAGGCAGAAAACATCCATTGGGAATCAGATGACTCACCGTAGGTATATTCATTCCAACTGTCATTCTGATAGCCAAACATAACCATAGGATCAGGAAGGCTTTTGGCCTGGGGAATTTTGTATTTTGCAGCCTCCCCCCTCGCTTGGGCCGCAAGGATTTCCGGATTATTTTTCAATGCCTCCTCAATCAGGTCATTGAGCTTTATTTCTTGCGCCAAGACAACCGAAGAGAGACAGAAAAACAATCCCACAATAATAATTTTGATTAATACCACGTTGCATTCAAAAGCAGATCGAGGCGGCGACGAGGAATTGACACAGGCGTACGTTTTAGTACGTCGAGGAGTATGACGAGGAGACAACAAAGATATGCAAATGAAGGCGACTTGGTATAAATTACCTGGCGTCCACATTGACGTTCACCATTTCGGTTTTATCGTGGCGTGTAATTTTTACAGCAATGTTCCAGGCGCCTGACATGGAAAGGTTCAGAGTCGTATTATACGAAGTTCCTTTTATCTTCGGTTCTGCCGTATAATGCATTGCCGGCATACCCGGCATAGCTGGCATTGTGTATTCAACTTTTACTGTGGCATCAGTTACTTCTTTGCCCGAGGAATCCTTGAGCATAATAGTCATTTGATTTTCACCTGCTACCGGAGGATTTTTGTCTAAAGTAATAGTCACATTATATTCCCCGGCAGGTTTAGTTATCTCATACCCTTTCGCGCATCCAAAAATCACACCGATAAAAAAAATGAGCGAAAACAATAAAGCTATTTTTCTCATTGCACCCTCCTTTAAAAATGGTTTACCTTATTCACGCTTGGGCATCCACCTTTTTAACACCACAACAGGCTGCTTGTTTGCCTTAAATTTTCTCCACTCGGTCTTACATGGTTTTCCCGTTTGGCTTTACTAAAAATATTTTACCATAAAAACAAAAAAAGGAAAGATTCCCTTTGGTTTAGTATGTTAGGTCTTCGTGTAATCGAGTGGGTTCATCTGAACTCCCCCTTGTTCCTTCTTGATACAAGAGTGAGATCTTATTTACCCCCTCTTTCGAGAGACTGTGTCGTAATTAGAAAAAATGTCATTCCGAACCCTTCGCTCTGTCATTCTGAAGGAGCGTAGCGACTGAAGAATCTGGCTCAGTGAGGAATCTTAACGTGCTGAATTTATTGAAACCAAGATTTCTCGCTTCGCTTCGAAATGACACAAAAATGAATTGCGACACAGTCTCCGAAAAGAGGGGGAGTTCCAGCTTATGCTTAATTAACCCCTGTTGTCCACCCGCACTCCTCCACGATGAGCCAGTCAATATAACTTTTAGAGACTTCCGTTTAAACGTGCTGGTTGCGGTGGAGTGTAACATTTGGAGAATTGGTTTTGGACTAGTGGTTAAAATTGGTGAATCCGTAAAAAGTCGAAAATCAGACGGCACAGTAAAAAGCTGCAGATGCAAGGCGCGCAAATCTGACGGAATGAGGCGTACTTACCTGTACGCCGCAATGACTGAGGATGCAGCGCAACGCCGCAGATGGACTTTTTACGAAGCCGTCAAAATTCATTTTAAAAATTTCGCCACCATCTGAGGGAACTTCTTAATATCAAAAGGTTTAGGAATAAACCCGGCAAATCCTGCCACGAGAAATTTTTCCTGCTCTTCGTGTTGGTTATAACCCGTAAACGCAACCACGGGGATAGAGTTGATCTCAGGATCTTTTTTTATCACTTTAATTACTTCCAGTCCGTTCATATCGGGTAATTCGATATCCAGTAAGATAATATCAGGCTTATTCTGACGAGCCTTTTCTATACCTTCTTTTCCACAAACAGCCTCTAATACCTGATACCCTTTCCTCTCCAGGAGGTCTTTCGCGAGCTCTCGGTTTAATCGGGTGTCATCTACCAGAAGAATTCTTGCTCCTGCCATGGGAAACCCCATCAACCCTGGTTGTCAATCCTGGGAATGACAAAGGAAAATTTACTTCCCTTGCTCGCTTCACTTTCCACCCAAATTCTCCCCCGGTGCAGCTTAACCAGTTCACGGGTTATACAAAGACCCAATCCCGTTCCCTCAAAATCCTGAGAACGATTAGGGTCAACTTGATAAAATTCGGAAAATATCTTTTCTTGGTCTTGGGGTTGTATCCCAATGCCCGTGTCTGCAACCGTGACCTCAATGTAGATCTGGGGGAAAAAAAGCGAACCTTCATCAGGTGGGGCTTTAAGGAACTGGGTTGATATTTTCACCTCGCCCCCGGGCTGCGTGAATTTAATCGCGTTCGAGAGAAGGTGGTGCAGTATTTTCATGAATTTAGCCTCGTCAGCTCTAATAACAGATACCCCTTCACCATTCTTTATTTCCAAAGAAATATTTTTTTTTGCAACCCAGTTTTTCACTGATTCGCATGCTTCATTGATAGCGAGAGGAAGGGGAAAATCAGAATAGTTAAGCTGCGTTTCACCCCAGCGGAAATTCATTAAATCCATCAAGTCATTTAAGAGGGTCAGAAGGTTTTCACCGCTCGAGTGGATATTTTTTAGATAATGGATCTGCTTTTCATTGAGCGTGCCATATACCTGTTCCAGTAAAAGCTCAGAAAAACCAAGAATCGCGTTTAAGGGAGTCTTCAATTTATGGGAGATCGTTGAGATAAATTTGGTTTCCGAATTTACATTCATAGGGTCCCCTTAGACATTTTAAAAAATATTTCAACCGAGTCTTTACGCGCAGCCTGTTTCGCTTTTCATGGAATCCGCAGAGAGGTTCTAACTATACAACTGAAGGAATATGGTAGAATACCAATTGTAGAACTTTATACATAGGTGTTCAAAGAAAAAAAACCAAACCACGTTAATGGTGCATAATGCCGCCCATTTTAAACACCGGTAAAAACATGGCCAACATAATTCCTCCGACCAGGAGGCCGACAACGGCGATAATGATTGGTTCCAGGAGCGTCATCAAGGTGCTGATCGTTGTATCAACCTGCTTTTCATAAAAATCAGCAGCCCGAAGAACCATTTCGTCCATCGAGCCGGCCTTTTCACCGGTGGTAATCATCTGCACCATCATTTCCGGGAAGAACCCTTTTCGTTTAAAACCTTCACCTACCCCAGCTCCTTGCTCGATGCTATTAATAATCTCAGTAAGGTTTTGAGAAATGATGAGGTTATTGATGGTCTGAGTAGCCAACCATAATGCAGGAACTAACGGCACACCACTTGCCACCAATACACTTAAGGTCCTCGAAAAATTTGACAAGATAGATTTTTTGATGATCGGACCAAAAACAGGAAGATTTAATTTGATCCGGTCAATAATGATCCGTCCCCTCGGAGTCAAACTGAATAAGTACCATCCTGCCAGGAGTAAAATGGCTAAAATAACCCCTAAAACAAAGTTATTTCTAATCAGGGAAGATACGCCGAGGAGGATTTGTGTGGGCAGGGGAAGCGCCTTTCCAAAGCCATGATAGATTTTTTCAAACTTAGGGATAATCGCCACCACCATTACAAAAACCACCAAGAAAGCAAACGCAACGATCACACTTGGGTATATGAGGGCAGAAATTACCTTTCTTCTCAGGTTGTAATTATATTCAAGGTAAGAGGTAAGTTGCGCTAATATTTGTCCCAGCTTCCCACTGTTTTCGCCTGCTCTGATAAGATTGACAAAAATTTTGTTAAAAATCTGGGGATATTTTTCAAGCGCCCGTGAGAAGGAAGTCCCTTCGCTTACGTCTGTTCCCAGCTGGTGGATTACCTCTTGAAAATTCTTTTCCTTTATATCTAATGACAACCCCTTGATACTCTGTACCAAAGGAAGCCCGGCGCTCACCATGGCAGAAAGCTGAGTGGTAAAGGAAATGAGGGATACGAGCTTCACCCCGCCGCCAAGCATAGGAATGCCCTGGGGGAAAAGCTTGTTTAAATTAAATTTTTGTTCCTTTTTTTCACGTTGCTCAGAAACCGAAAGGACAAGAAGCTTTTGCTTATGGAGTTTTGCAATCAAGGCGCTTTCACTTGTTGCCTCCATTGCCCCCACTATCTTTTTCCCCTCCAGATCTCGAGCTTTAAAGTTATATATGGGCATAACGCATAAAATGAACTACCCCGCCGCAAGCAGCGGGGTATCAAAAACTTTAAATTCTGTCATTCCGCACTTGATGCGGAATCCTGTCCGGTCTTCTGGATTCCGGCTTCCGCCGGAATGACGAACTCGCCGCAAGCGGCGGGGAATACAACCAGAAGAGATTAAATCATATCTAAGGGACTTAATCATCTTCCGTCGTAATCCGTAATACTTCTTCGATAGTCGTTAGCCCCCGGAGAACCTTTTTCATCCCACTCTGATATAAGGTGGCCATTCCCAATTCAACCGCTTTATTTTTTATCAACCCGGGAGAATTATACTGCAGAATCAAATCTCTTAGTTCCGGTCCTATTTCAAAAACCTCATAGATTCCTACCCGGCCATAATACCCGGTGGTATTACACCGCTTGCAGCCTCTGCCCCGATAAAAGACGGGCTCTTCCCCCACGATATCCCACGCATTCAAACTATCGAGCAACTCACTCGACGGCGTATAAGGTTCCTTACATGCTTCACAGATCCGGCGCACCAGCCTCTGAGCCAAAGAAAGCCGTACTGCTGAAGCAACCAAAAAAGGTTCTATCCCCATATTGATTAACCTGATTATTGTGCCTATCGCATCATTGGTATGGAGAGTAGAAAATACTAAATGGCCGGTTAACGCTGACCGAATCGCAATCTCAGCCGTCTCCTGGTCGCGGATCTCGCCCACCATAATAATATCCGGGTCCTGGCGGAGAATGGCCCTGAAGCCCATGGCAAAATCCAACCCAATCCTGGGGTTTGCCTGGACCTGATAAATCCCTTTAATTTGGCATTCTACCGGGTCCTCAATGGTTACGATGTTTTTCTCCGGAGATTTGATAAAGTCTAACGCTGAATAAAGAGACGTGGACTTTCCACTGCCCGTTGGGCCGGTCGCTAAAATTAATCCGTAAGAACGGGTTATCGACCTCTTGAAAATAGCCAGACCCTCTTCTTCTAACCCCAACTGTTCAAGACCAAGAAGGAAAGACCCCTTATCCAGAAGCCGTAGAACCACCTTTTCTCCAAACTGGGTTGGAAGGGTAGACACTCTCAAGTCAAGCTCACGGTGTTCTAAACGGATAGCTATTCGTCCATCCTGAGGTAGTCTCCGTTCAGCAATATCGAGTTGAGACATGACCTTTATCCTCGAGATAATAGCCATTTGGAGGTATCGGGGGGGAGTCATGATATCATAAAGAATTCCGTCAATCCGGTACCGAATATTGAGACGGTCTTCTGAAGGTTCAATATGAATATCACTGGCCCGTTTGTCTACCGCATTGGCAATAATATAATTAACCAGCTTTATGAGAGGAGCTTCCCGCACCTGTTCTTCCAGTTTTGCAATGTCCACCGCCACATCATCACTGTCCCGCTTAAGCTCCACCTGGATATTGGTCAAATCTCCCAGAACATCACTTATTGGTCCAATCTCTTCCTCCATTTGGGGATAAATAACTTTTAAGCTTTCCTCAATCGCTTTTCGGGAACCCAGCACGGGATTGATTTCGCAGCTCATAAACTTCCTCAAGTCGTCTTTGGCCATGACATCAAAAGGGTTAGCCATAATCACGGTGAGTCCGAGTGCATCTTTTTTTATGGGGATCGTATGGTATTTGCTGGCCAAAACTTCGGGGATAATACGAGCAATTTTCGGATCAATATTTTCCATCTCCTTAAGCGACATGTAGGGGATGCCGTGCTGGTTTCCTAAGAGGCGGAGTCGCGTTTCCTCGGTAATAAGCCACATATCAACTAAAATATCCCCTAAATAACCACCAACCTCTTTTTGTCGTTTTAAGGCCTGGTCAAGCTGGGCTTCGGTAATCAACCCTTCTTCCCGCGCGAATTTCCCCAGTTGTTTAACCTCACCCAGGTATTCTTTGGGCATCAGTATCTCCTGTAGAGTCTCCGGTAAAAATTGTAGGAGTAATAAAAATAATAAGCTCCCTTTTTGTCTTGGTTTTACTATCGTTCTTAAAGAAAAAGTTTATGAGAGGGATCCGATAAAAAAAAGGAATCGCATGGGTAGTTGTTATATCTTCCTCTTCGGTCAATCCTCCCACCACAAGAGTTTCACCATTCTTGACCGAGACTTTTGTCGTTAAAGCTTGAGTTGTTAAAGTGGGATTTCCCGCGATGGCAAGTTTAAAATCAGGGGTTTTTCTTGCCACCACAATATCCATAAATATTTTATCGCCCACGATATGAGGGCTGACCTCCAGCTCAATGGCCGCATCTTTAAACTTTACCGTAGTGGTTGTTGCTCCGCCGTTAAACGTTACTTCCTGATAGGGGATTTCATCACCGACTTTAATATAGGCCTTCTGGTTATCCTGGGTTACTACCCGAGGACTGGCCAATATTTTCCCCCTCCCTTTGTCTTCCAGCGCGGTAAGCTGGACATCCAGGAAGTCTTTCGTTATATCTCCGAGGAGAAAACCTATACTCCCCCCGTGTCCGGCTGCTGCAATTGCGGCGGGAAGGTCAAC
>Ga0209048_10003229_pt1 | contig 15904 bp, 31 predicted proteins | sample FrelakmetCRP12CR_FD_187146 | JGI IMG/M metagenome (GOLD analysis project Ga0209048, IMG submission 187146) | Freshwater lake sediment microbial communities from the University of Notre Dame, USA, for methane emissions studies - CRP12 CR (SPAdes)... | ecosystem: Environmental > Aquatic >... | reverse complement strand
CAGGCAACTCAGCTCGAACGGTCGGGCGATTACGAAGGAGCAGCCAAGATATATGACCAGCTTTATGCTTTGACTGGAAATTCCAATTATCAGGTCTTCGCTGCCAATAGACGGAAGACCGCAGCTCAGCAGACACAATTGAAGGGTTCGCAATCTCAGGCTTCAGCGGTTAGTCAGGCTGCTGCTGAGTACCGGCAGAAAATGAAGAGATTAACAGGAGGATAAGATAATGCCCAAGAACGATATCTTTGCACCATTTGATATTCTAAATCAAATCGCACCTCACAATGTTGTAGCTTCTATACTCACCGGAGGTCAAATTGCAGGAGATATAGGCACAACTACATCTCCTTCTGGTGGTCAAGGAAAACCAAGAAGTGGAGGCGGTGGTGGTCAGGCTGGAGCTGGCGGTCAATCTGGAGCAGGTGGTCAATCTTCTACAAGTCAGGGTCAATCCGGCGGGGGTGGAGGAGGTGGTGGTTCGACTTCGACCGGTGGAACTTCTTTAGGGGTCGTATCGGTTTCTGGTCCTATAGGAACAAGACCTTCTGCTGGAGGTGGACCTGGAACTAGGCCGGATATAAAAATGCCTCAGACGACAAAGGTCACGGTCATAGATAGTCAGACCAAATTGCCAGTACCTAACGCAGCAATTTACTATGACCAGAGCAATAATCTTGGAGTGACCGACCCTCAAGGAACTCTATCGACGGAAGCTATTCCTTCTGGAAATCACACAATAACTGTAGATGCTCTGGGATATGACCTTGCCACTCAAGATATCTATGTGAGCCCTCCTTCGAGTGCTTTCAATACCAAGGTCTATAATGTCAGCATAAAATACCTCGGAGAGCTTCCCACAGGTGGTGGAGAAGGCGGGGGCGGTGGAGGTGGGGGCGGTGTTGGTGGTGGAGGGGGCGGTGGAGAAGGTGCTGGTGGAGGTGGTGGTGGAGGCGGTGGAACGACGATAATTACAACTCCTCCTACTTATACAGCACCACCGTCATACGAAGCTCCGAGCTATGGAGCTCCTTCTTATGGTGCTCCGTCTTATGGAGGACCAAGCTATCAGCCTCCTGCTCAGCAAGCACCTGCTCAACCGACTTTGCCGATGCCTCCAATAGAATGGCTTCAGCAATTTCTTCTTTTGCCGTTCACGACTATCCAGACCATGTTCTCTGCGCCTCCGGCTATGCCACAGGCTCCGATGATGCAGGGTGGCAGATGTGGTAGGTGACCACTATGCCCAGCTGCGATGGCAAAAAGAAGGATTGCAATAAAGCCATAATAGCTGGAGGGTGGTGTATTTACAGTGTAAATGGGGAATGTATTGATGGAATAAAGGAGGGACAAACCAATGGAACCAGTGCTTAAGATATTGGTCATGCCCTTAGAGCTCCTTCATCAAGCATTTTCGCTTCCTATCAATCTAATGGCTGCAATGACAAAAGGGGGTCCCTTCATCGGGTCTCCTTTGCCAGGACCGCTCTGAGGTGAGAAAATGGGACTTGAAATAAAAGATATAGATTGGGATAACCTCGTGAAAGAAATCGAGGCACAGGAAGCTTTTGATGATATGTGCGGAAATAAGGTCAAGGCTATCTATTTCGGTTCGGTCTTGAGCTTGAGCCCTTCAGGTAAATATTACATGCCTTGGGCCTCTGGAAATGTGACAGAGAAAGAGGCGGAGAAAGACGGGGAATGGTTCGAGGAGCTCGAAGCAGAGGCTGAGAAGAGAGGTCTTTATGTTGCTTCGGGTGAAGGCGACCCGACCGATATAGTTATTGGGAAACTCGTTGATGAAGGGGAAGAGGGTAAGGCCTGTCTTACCCTAAATAAACCTGAAAAGAAATAAAAGTTATATACGGTCTTTCGACCCCATAACATTTAATATAACTTTAAATATTTTCAGGTGTATATAAGTAATAAGCCCGCTGGTATTACTGATGACTAGAGATGAGCGTCATCAATGGCTAGGTGCAGTCACTACTATAGTGCGAAATAGGTGGCCTGCTCATCTTCTTTACAAAGGTGACCACATATGGAATGTTGATATCGGTTGCTGGCAGGTTTGGAATGGGATACTTTGGGTATCAATATGTCCAGGCGGTGGAGGCGGAGGGAAAGAAGGAGAGCCAGAGATTTCAGTTGGAAATGTTTTGGCAGGTGATACTCCAGCGGATTGTGATATTCTCGACCCTGGTGATGGTTCAGGCGTAGCTCTTGCTCTTTCATTAGCGCCAATAGGAGGCGCTCATATCTATGTTCGGCGAGGACCATATATACTTATAGTTTCAATTAATGTTCCAGCGAATATGGACCTTCAGGGAAGTGGGATGGGAACCGTTATTATAGGTCCTGCTAGTCAACCAGCGCTCATTGTTCGGGGTTCTAATGCTCGAATTAGAGGAATGAATGTGGAGGGCATTCGGGTAGTTCCCGGACTAGAATATGTTGTTATTGAGGAAAATACTATTCAGAATAGCAATGTAGATGGCATTGAGCTGAATGGTGATGAGTACTGCACGATAAAAGGAAATCACATTTTAAATAATTCAGGTCATGGTGTTCACTTACATGGAGGGTCTAGCTTTAATTCTCTTGACCATAATATCGAGAGAGGTAATACCGGTCAGGGAATTTTTATTGCTGCTGTTGCCGACCAGAGGAATATAATAATGGGAGAACGGTTGCAAGGAAATGCACCTCCACAAGTAATTGATAATGCTTTAACAACAGAGAAGGTCCACTTTGAATGGCACTAAGTAAAATATATAAGGTAGATAAACAATATATAGGACGCCCGGAAGGTGATGAAATGGCTAAAGATAGGTCGAGCTCTATTTTGAGGAGAACGGGGAATAACGAGGTAGCGCCTAAGACCACGACCACGCCATTGGTAACTGGTAATGTTATCGATGGACAGGTGTTCACTTCGGAGAAAGATGTTCCCATGACATTCATGGGCACTTTCAAGCACTGCGAATTCAACTTGGATGAGCTGAAGAACAGGAATTTCTTCAGTGCCAAGTTTGTTGACTGCAAGTTCGCCACGGACTTCAAGTTCGTCTACTGCAACCTTGGTAACACCGAGGGCGTAGATGGCGTGGAGATGGAGGGATGCCTTCATCCAATCAAGATAAAGGTGAGGTGAGATAAATGGCCCCAGTACCATTCCCATCTAAGGGTGTATACCACAACTACTACGGCGCTTTGGCTGCTGCTCCGACTGTTCCTATCCCTCAGGCCGGTGACATGTACTACAACAGCGTCGGCAATATCATGTACTACTATGACGCTAGTGTTCCTGGCTGGGTCGCTTTCGCAGCTTCTGGTTCTGATAAGCGCCAGTCGAAGGTCATCGTCGGCAACAGTCTCGCAGGGGGCGGTGGCTTCAGTGACACACTCTCTAATTGCGATTTCCTTGGTGACCTGACAGGTGTTCCCGCTGGTCCAGGCAACCCGGCCTTGTACGGTATACAGAGGGCAATCCAGTCTGTATCCGGCAACACAAAGGGAGCCCTCATCTACATCAGGGAAGGCACATACGCCATGTCAATCGTAGGTGTTGCGCCTGCTGGATGGGACGCTCCGTTCCATCTGTCCCAGATGATAACGGCTCCGACGGGTCCCATAATCATCGAGGGCTCTGGCATGTACGCCGTGAACATCATAAACAACCTCGCTGCACCCATTGTTGGACCAACGATGATACTTGACCATCCTGGCGCTGGCGGTCCTGGTGCAACTACGACCCCTGTGACCATCAAGAACTTCAACATCAGGGGCAATGGCACTGCTGGAAGGCTTGCAGCTTTACAGGGCGTGGCTACACTCGAAATCGGATGTAGTGGCAAAGGGAGAACCCCTGTTGCTGCTGCCATCGCTTCCAATGTGACAGTGCAGTCCGTCATGGTAGACGGTAAGAATCCCACTGGTCCGGTCTACGACTTCATCGCCTGTTATCTAGTCAATACTGCGGTGGCATTCCCTGTGAATTTCAATGCCACGGACTCTATCTTCAAGAACGGCAACGATGCAGCTCCTATTCCGCTACCGTCACCTGTGGGGGTCTTCCAGGACGGGAATAATGTGAACCCAGCCTCTCAGTTCTCCACATATAAGAACTGCGAGTTCACAGGTGGTATTGGCGCAGAGAGTGGGTTCGCAGCAGCCACAGCATCGAGCTTCAGCATAACGAACTGTCGCTCACACGACAACATCGACTGTGGGTTCAGGATAAGGACTTCGGTCAATGTGACAATCTCAGCCACTAATTCGAACACGAATGCTTGTATAAGTGTGGCAGCTGGAAATGCGGGGGGATTCTCTGTCTTTAACTCCTCGTATGTGAGGATGGTCAACTGCTATGCTGACATGAACAAGACCGGTGCAGGGCTTGGGTGGAACTTCGTGTTCTACAACTGCAACAACGTGTCTGTGACCGCATGCCACGCTGTGGGCGCTGGTAGTGCAGCGACTATGGATATGCTGGGCTTCCTAGCGGATTTGGGAACCCACATAGACTTCATCAACTGCATTGCCAACAACCACGGCAACAATACTGGAGCTGCCAATGCGATGGGATATGGCTTCAGGATTGGAGCTACTGGAGCGACGATGTACGTTCAGGTGAACGACTGCTCGGCTATGGGCAACGATAACTGGGGCCTTGCCTTCAACGGTGTGGCTCCGGCTAATGCGGACCACTGCCAAATCGTCGGCGGGTCGTTCAACACCAATGGTGTCGTCGGCAAGGTAAAGGTCCCAGCTGCGAATGCCAGACAGTGGACAGCAAGTGGCACAGCTGGACAGGCCAACGTCCTCATCGACTCTACCACCAATCTCCCCACAGACTCTGTGAACACAACAGAAGCGGTCCATTTCGTCTATAACTTCCCATAGACCGCTTGAGCGATGAACTTTCGGCCACCGGAAACCCCGGTGGCCCCTTTTCATTTATTCCCTAATCTTTATTTAGTAATAAATGCATTAAGTATTTAGAGGTCCATCCTATGTCTGATAGTATTTATTGTCCCGATTGCAACATCCCGATGGAAGACCATATGCTTATGATTCACCAGATTGGGGAAATGTATCCAGCCGTGAAGTGTCCTAAGTGCAATAGGGTGATGGTTTCTACCAAGACTTCTATGAATATTGGAAAGGACTGCACCAAGGAACGAGAGCAGGATTGGACCGAGCATGATAGGATTATGAAGAAATTTATTAAGATAGACCTATGCTATGACCCTGAAGATAAACGGTATAAGGGTGGTCCTCCTGGTGCTGGTTATTGGAAGTTCGACCAGCTCGTATCTTATTATATCCGCAATACAACGAAGTTCATGGTGAGGTCAGATACAATATGCCCTCGTTGTGGCAAGGGAACTGGTTTCTGGGTCGAAGGTGAATATATAACGGGCAAGGTCATGGGATGTAAGGAATGCGAGTGGAAATGGTTCTACGAGTATCCTGATAAAGAATAGGTTGGGTCAATATGGCAATAATAAGACCATCCAAGAGCGAATACCATAATTATTATGGTGAACTCGCTGCCAATCCCACAGCTCCTACCGCTACCAATGGTGACCTATATTATAATACTGTCAGTAATGTCTTGATGGGGTATATCAATGGGGTTTGGGTATCTCTTTCAGGAGGCGTTCAGGAGAGCTATGCAGAGCTCTATTATAGTTTTGGTCAATGTGGTTCTACCGGTACTGTCAAGTCAATAGCTTTTACAGGAGTCTGTAGTGGTAATCCCGTTGCCCTTACAGCCTTGACCGCTGGACAGGTCAAGGGAGCTCCTTTCGTCACTGTCAATGCTGCTAATGGGTCAATCACTATAGGTGCTTCGGGTGCTGGTCGGTATCTTGTGACAGTGACTGTTACTATTAGCATAAGTGTCGCCAATATCTGGACATATTTCGCTCTCAGAAGGAACGGCGCTATTCCCGCAAATGTTCTCAATATACAGATGGGCATCAATAATCTTGCTACTGATATTGACCCTCGGTATAATCCCCAGTCGATTTCCGGCATTGTAAATGCTGCTGCGGGTGATGTTTTTGATATAGTTCTTACTACAAGTAATGCTGGTAATATTGTCAGGTTTTGGTATGTTAATTTCAGCATGGTCAGGATAGGGGCGTAGATACGTGGTCCGAAGATTAATCAAACAATGGCTCGGGGCCATGACTACTATCCAGAGAAATAATATTCCATCGTCAGAGCTTTATCCGGGTGACCAGATTTGGAACTTTACCGATAAAGAGTTTCAAGGATGGGATGGAACAAAGTGGATATCGATTGGTTCTGGTGGATTTATAGTGCCAAGTAAGAGTATTGCTTTCTATGATGATTTCATTTATCCAGATTTCAGGCTCAACAGCGTCGATATTAACAATTTCAGATGGAAGGGAGAGAATGTCGGTGGAGAGGTTCTACAAATAGAGGACCCTGAGGTTAACGGAGCAGTGCATATGTCTACTCCGAATAGCTTTGCAGGACCATATTTGACCCTTCCACCTCAGACGGTAAAAGGAATAAAAAAGAGCTGGTCATTATACAGCAGATTCAAATCGATGGTCAAGATAAATGCGGTCTATTGCACAGGTCTAGCTGATAGCGTTACCAGATTTTATATAGGTAATTCTTTTTGTATTTTAATATCTTACTTTCAATCGGTAATACCAAATAATTTCTGTTTGATAACCCAAATTGACCCATTTACTGCTTATTTTTATGATACGGGTATTCTTAATGACGATACTTATCATGAATGGAGACTCGATGCAGATAGCGTTAATACGACTTTGAAATTATATCATAAAAATAAGATAACAGATGAATGGGATTTGGTTGTGACCGTCGGTAATCCGGCAGAAATACCTTTAATTGCAGATATGAAATTAAGTATCTATGTCGGAGACCAGAATGCTGTTCCTCCTGCTTCTACTGAGACATGGACGGATGTTATCAATTTCGAGGTGGATAGAGATTTGAGCTGAGGATTGGTGATTAAATGAATATGAAAACAATGAATAGTAAAGATTTTTCAATTACTATAATTACTGACGATGAAACAGCAGTTGACCATGCGAGAAGCAATTTTGACAATGTAAAAATAAACAGCAGAAAGAAGAACCGATAAGGACAGAGTATAAATATAAGTTTAAATACAAATTAAGCCATATAGAAATAGGTGGTGGGTATGGCTATAAGGTTTACATCGCAATGGCTAGGAGCCATGACGACGGTTCAAAGAAATCGTATTCCTCTTTCATCTCTTTCTCCAGGAGATAATCTCTGGAATTCAACTGCTGGTGAGATTGAGGTATGGACGGGAACTACATGGATTTCTGGTGGGGGCGGTGGGGGCGGAGGGTTCAATACAGCGACGGTTGGGAAAGAGGATTTCAATGACCCTCTGACCTGGAAACAAGAGAATGGCGGAGCACCAGTCTTCCCATTGGCTCCTGATAATGGTTCTTATTATGCTAAGGTTCTCTATAATGATACACCAATATTCAGTCATGATGGCGGGGTGACGAAGTTCAAATATATCGCTTATTATGGCAAGAAGTCGGGCAGTCCAAAGGGTTCACTTGCCTTCTCAAATGATGGAATAAATTGGGTTGATAGGCAAGATATGACGGGGCCTGGAGCTGTTCCTACTGGATACCATGTAGAGCCGATACTCGTCGGAAATGAAATCCATATGTGGTATTGGAACGGCGTTACAATGGGTTATGTTCCGACCGATATGCATTTTGCAAAGGCCAGCGTTAATAATTGCCAGACTTTCTTCAGTGATGCATCATGTTTGAATGGAGCAACGCCTTGGATATTTGGTGGTGGAGGAAGTCCTAATGGTGGGACTTATGGACCAATGCAGGCATTTTATAACTCTACTCCGACGAATAATCTTGCCGACCCGTTTTCCTGGCTTTATTCTATGTATGTGGACACTACGGATGGGAGCAGAGAATATATCTGCCTTATCTACAGCGTTGATGGTGTCACATGGGACCTCTTTGGAGGGGGTCCGATGATACCCCTAGGAGCTGGGGGCGATTGGGATGACAATGATGTGGCTTATTGCTGGACCTGGCAGGATGTCTTCGGAGAATGGCATATGTTCTATTCTGGTGGACAATCCACACCAGCGGAAGGTCTTGGTTATGCCACTTCTGACGACCGAATAAACTGGACCAAGCATCCTGATAATCCTATATTCGCTTTTGGGTCTGGGAATTGGACGAGCCGATGCTATACTCCTTGTGTTCTTAAGAAGCGGGGAAATAACACCACAATGCTTCTTTATTGGACAGGAGATAATGGCGGTGTGGTTCGAGGAACCTATGTTGCAAGTCCATTACCAATAACGAGGCGTGGTCTCTTCGCTTTCGAAGCAGATGACCAAGGTAAATATCCGAATGCTCCATAGGTAAGTGAACACTATGACGGAAGAGTATCAGGGCTGGAAGAATCGGGAGACCTGGGCTATGGCCCTTTGGCTCGATAATGACCAGGGTCTATATGAGGAATCTCGCCGGATTGTCCGTGTGGCTGTCAAAGAAAGGAACATGCTGTATGATGGAGCGGACAAATTGAAGGATTGGGTCGAGGAACTAGCTGCTGATGCATGTGAGTGTGAGGGCGGGAAGCGGAGCGAGGAACTATGCAGGATGTTCCAGGACATTGGCTCTCTATGGAGGGTTGATTGGGAAGAGGTAGCCGAGAGCCGTTTCGATGAGGCGGAACTCAAAAAGATAGTGCATAGAAAGGGAATTTAATTTTTGAATTTTTCAAATTTTTAAAATTTTGAAATTTTCAAAATTTTCAAAATTTCAAAATTTATTCCTAATTATATCATGGAAACTATATATATTAAACCCCATAGAATAGATATTATGATGAAAAATTTGATTGATAAAATGATTGGTCTAATAGAGGACCAATCTAATATCAATATAATAATAATAATTATAATTAAAATAATTATATATACCTCATGCCATAGCATTAGGGTATGGTGTTTAAAATGAAGGATAGAAATCCCTATCAGTATGATAATAACGCAAGGGAGATAAGGAAAATGGCCTCAAATATTCAAATTATCAATATTTCAAAGTTTCAAAATTTCAAATATTATCAATTCCGAAATATGGTAGAATTCGGAAAAGATAGGGTAAAGGGTAGGGTATCCATGATAATATCATATAGATTACTGTCGATGGTTTCCGAATTCAAGTTAAATTCGGAAATGGACTATTGGTATCTATATAGAACAATAGAGGGGGCCTCAAAAGTATATATACCGGACCCCATAGCATACTCACTGTCAAGGCCCAAAGGCCGGAGGCCCAGGGCCATGACCATAGAACCGAGAACCGAGGGATATATATGGCAAAGAAAACCAACAACAACACCATTGGAGCCAACAATGAGAACGCCCAGGTCGATGTTAACGACCTGATAAAGCGACTTGCGGACCTTCAGGCCCAGGTCGTAGCCGTTGCGAAGGGCAACGCTCCGACCCCGACCCCGACCCAGGCCCCCAAGAAGAGGGGTCGCAAGGCAACCGTCGTTAAGATGGAGCCGAAGGTCGAGTCTTGGCAGACCGTCGGCAAGGCCTCGGAAACCATTGAGAACGCTATGGCGTTCCAGCACAGGGTTTCCGTGCAGGTCCAGAAGTCCTCCGAGGGCAGGACCCAGGTTCACATCTATTCCCAGGTGTGCGTACCTGCCGACCGAATCAAGGCCAGTACCAAGGGCCTTGACAAGCAGACCGTCAAGACCAACGACGGAAAGACCGTCGAGGGCTACTGGTTGAACCAGCGAAACCCCCTCATAATCAGGGGCAACCAGAAGGACTCCATCGCTTTCTTGACGGCCCTTATCGAGAACGCCCACTAGGGCGTTCTCGACCTTTTTCTATTTCTTTTTCTTTTATCGTTTGTCCGTCGGTCAGCGATAGCGTGGCCTATGGGGTCATACCCACGACGGGCTTTAGGGCCAAATCATAGACAGGAAATCCGTGTATCGCTCCACATATAGTAGCGAAATCAGGCCTGAAATGGTCCTGTTCTTGAGGGATACATCGGCACTCGTTGTTCGGTGTGTTCAAAGAGTTCGAGAACACTACTGGGATATAGGGCCAGTAGCACGGACCTGTGTTCTATGATTTGGTCCACGAGAACCGAGAACCGAGAAGGTGAATGAATGGTCGAAATGCGGAGGGAAACCGCTATAATTGGGGCCAATGTGATGACCATCGGCGATTTCTTAAACGGAGGTAAGATATCGCAGGAAATATTCGAGATACGCCTTGAGAACGGCCAAAAAGCAAGGCGGATTCTCCGTGAAGAGAAGGTCCGAGAACGCAACCTTCTCGCTACCCTTGAGGCGAAGGAATTGGCCCTTGGCAATCTCTACCGCAAGGCCCAGGACCTTAAGGACAAGAAATTACCGCCCAATCATCCGGCGGTAAAGAAGGTCGAAGAGGCCATCAAGTCCGAGAAGATACGGCTCCAGGCCAGTACGGGCTATGCCCAGGTCCTTGATAACCTCAAACAATGCAGGGCCATTCAAACGAGGGCGAAGATGGACCTAGACGCTATGCCCGATGATATAGAGGGGTGAACGCTTTGTCAATCGCAATACAGCCCCCTATAATGGATTTCTCGCAGGGCCTACAGCGTCCTATATCATCGGTTTACGGATGTGGTCATGTTGACCACTACGAAAGCGTCGGCAAGTGCATTGAGGGGGAACTGATTTTCTGCTCCTATTGTGGGGGCTTTTTCTTCGATAAGGACCATCCCCAGGTCTATACCGATGAAGATAATGCCGTCTGGTACGAAATGTTTAAGACGGCTTGTTGCCCTTGTCCTTTATGCACGAGCAGGAACGAGGGCCATGTAGAGGACCCAGCGAAGAGGTGAACACTATGGAAACCATCGCAGAATATAAGTTAAAATCGGGCAATATCCTCAAGATATTCCCAGATGAATGTGATGAAACGCCGAGGGATTGGGACAATCTAGGCGTAATGGTTTGTTTTCATAAGAGGCACAGCCTAGGCGATGACCATGATTATCGTGAGGACGATTACGGGTCGTGGGATGAAGTCAGGGAGGCCATAATCAAGAAGGAAAATCCCGTCGTGATATTGCCTCTCTATCTCTATGACCATTCAGGCCTACGGATAAAGGTCGGTTCATTCCAGGGTCTTTTATCACAAGGTCATGCCGAATTTGATAGCGGTATGGTCGGTTTTATCTTCGCTCCGAGGGAGAAGGTCCTCAATGAATACAGCGTTAAGAGGATAAGCCCGGAGATAAAAGAAAAGGTCGAGAAGGTCCTTCGGGGCGAGGTCGAGGTTTACGACCAGTACCTCATGGGCGATGTTTACGGGTTTAAGGTCGTTAAGCCCACGCATTGTGCTGAATGTGGGAATGATGACGAAGAGGAGATAGATTCGTGTTGGGGTTTTTATGGTTCTAACCCTAAAGAGAATGGAATGTTAGACCACATCAACGACCAGATAATTGATGAATAAAGAGTTGAGCCCGATGATAGCCGGGACAGACGATATTTTTGATAGAACAATGAGCATGGCCGTCGTTGATGTTGACGAAATTTATTCTCATGGAAAAAGGGTCAGCAAAGAGCCGATTTATGAAGGTAAGGTAAAGGTCTGCTCTTCCGAGGTCTGGATTTACGAGGGTATGCACTATCTCATTGAGAGATATTCAAGGGAATCTCTCATTGTGAATTTTTGGTAAGGTGAACACTATGAAGATAGTTGATGGCCGTTTTATCTACGAAATGCATGAATGTTCATCTTGCGATGGTAAGGGTGAGGTCGAAGAGTTTATAGATTGCCCTAACGATAGAATGACAATGAGGGGTAAAAAATGTTCTCATTGTGATACCACGAATAAACACCATCACCTTATATCGACAGGTAAAATGAAGTCTTGCGGTCATTGTGAGGGGTCCGGTAAGGTCATGGAGAATGATTGCGATAGTATCTCTAGGGAGATGTGGGAATCGTTGACCTTCAAGGTCTATAGGACCAATCGCCCGATGACCCTTAATGACGCTTATTACGGCTTCGGATGTGTATGGTCTTGCACGGATTATGGAGCCCACAAGAACCTTACAGATGACCAATTAATTGCCGAGATTAAGAAGGGTGGTTCAATGATACAGCCCACTAAAATCGTCGATAAAGAGGGTAATATCTGCGACCACATTGGAATAGTATGCAAGGACCAGGGTTATGTGGTCCACGCCGTCAATAAAGAGGGCCAGGTAATCGGGTGAAGGTCATGGATGAAAATTTCGCTATCACATACAAGGATGAAATAAGGGAGTTCTTCGAGGGTAAAAACTATTGGGATAACGACCGAAGTATAAAGGGCCATATCTGGTCTTGCGGTCATGGTCTTTTTGATACTCTAACCGTCGAACCGCCCGAGGGTGGACAGTACGAGATAGCCATCCGTTTTAAGGTGAAGGGCAATCCGAAGGCCCTCGGAATGGATAGAGGAGATTGGGCGGGATATTATGTCATGGACGGGTGTTTTTGTGGATACAATACCGATGGACATTAAGCCCAAGTCTTTGACGGAAAAGGTCGTAGAGAATATCGTGGATACTAGTACGGGTCTGCTATATATTATAAATCACGGACCTTCATCGGGATACATGATTAAAAAGAAGGACCGCAACGACATAGCAGATAAATTAAGGATGACCGTTGAACAGAAATAGGGGTGAAGGGACATGATAGAACGCCGTTTTTCTTCATATCATTCTAACGGGATAATCGTCGGTGAAAATGAGAAATGGATTTTCATCAACGAAGAGAACATGAATAAATTGAACGATTTAATCGAGAAACTGATAGACGATAAGACTTGTCATAGAAAAATTAGGACGGGGTGAACACTATGTCATACAGCATATACATACGAGATGGGAGCCACTTTGTAATCACGGCCAAGAACCTTGAGAAATTGAAGGCGGTTGTTCAATCAAAGGGGTTTAAAACCGTCGAGGATTACTTTAGGGATAATCTTTTTCGATTAGAAATAATGGATGGCAAGGGCGATGGATTGTGGTTCGATGGCGACCGTATGTGCGATGAAATCGAGGTATTTCTCAAGGTTGTTGCTCCCTTTGTGAAGAAGGACAGTTTTATCGAAATGGAGGGTGAGGATGGGGGCATTTGGCGGTGGGTTTTCGACGGTAAGACCTTCAAAGAGCAAGAGGGTAAGGTTTCTTTTGAATAAAGGAGCGTGAACAGTATGGGACGGGTAGAGATAGTCGATGAATCTGGGTGTAATTCCATCTATGATTTCTATTGGGAAGGGTTGAAAGAATGGCTAAAGAAAAACCTTCCCGATGTTAAAGGCAATATGTCAGATATTAAAACCGAGGCCATAGAGCAATACGGTTCTGACCATGATGTTATCTCTCAATTTCTCGAAGAGGTCGTAGAGCCGACTCTACCGAACAATGAGGGCTTTATGGTCATATATAATGATAGAGATAGCGATTTCACGATATATCATATACGGGTAGGTAAGGATAAGAATAAGCCCAAGAAAAAACGGTGATTTTAATGACCAGAAAAGTTAGAGTTAAGATACCTGTAGAGGTCATCATGTCCGTCGATGACGATGTGGACATAGGTGAGGCGGTTTCTGATATGCTGTGGGCATTTGAAACCGAGGATGACCGCATTACCATTGAGGATACTCAATGGGGCGACTACGAGATTATCGACAGCAAGTAAGGGGATGATTTCAATGGGTACAAACGCAAGTAAGGTAATAGAGGCCTTCTGGAAAGCGATGGATAAACCTGCTGGGTACACCAAGAAATCGGGGTGGCTTAAGGCAGGGATAAGGGACACCGTTGTTAAAGGTGAAACCGGGGTATGCTATCTTCTGTGGGGCCACAACATCGCCGAATTATCAAAGGATGTTTTGATACTGTGCGATTGTGGTTGGCAGACCAACACTACGAAGGACCGCCTCAATGGTATCCTACGGGCCAACGATAAATTGAGCAATTTTAGTGTCGGGCAGGACCGCAAGGTATGGTATCTCAATTATCGGGTTTGGTCCGAGAAAAAGCAGGGTTTCTCCGTCGATAAGACTTTCAAGTGGCACTCGGGGGCGAAGATAGACCTTAAGGACCCATTCAAGCACCTCGTCGAAATAAAGCACGAGGCCATAGCCAAGAAGGGGAATGACCGCAGTAAGAGGGTTAAGAATTTCCTCACTATGATGAAGGCCAGGATAGAGGACAAGACCCTGGCTATGGATGGGGGCGAGTGCTGGGGTATAGTGATGGGTATGCAAGAGTGCCATGAGTGTGAATTCCTTGCTCATGGGAACTGTGGCGGAGGGCTCCGGCTTATCAATAAGGCCCTTACAGAGAAGGGGTATCGCCAGCCTGCTATGTTCTTCTGCAAGCCTAGTGAAGATGGTAAGACGGGTATCCCTGATTGCGAGGTTATGCTCAAGAACTGGTGGCATATCGAGGGGGCATTGAGGACTTTCATCAATAAACGCCTTGCCAAGCAGGAGTACACCCTAAATCATGGGCGGAGCGAAGAGGTCGCGGTCCAGGGATAGGTGAACACTATGAGGAAATGCAAGAAGGTAACTGCTGACGCTGAATGTGAAGATTGCAGAAGCCGGGGTCAATGCAAGGCATTTCACAATTACGCTCATATCATCGCCATGACCAGTGCGTTGAATGGGATACCGAGGGTTGAAATCGACGATTATGGGACGATATGGGAAAGGAATTAAGGAGTGAACATTATGGCTCAGGACAGTTTTGATTTACAGCGAGATTCACCGTATTCCTCTACGACCCATGCGGTCGAACTCGATAAGGATGTGGACCTCTATATCATCCAAGAGTTCCATGATTTAGACCGCTTCGAGCGAATGGACCGGGAGGCCCTTTTCGTCGGTGATAGGGGCATGGACATAGCCCATACCTATCAGCCGAGGGACCATACAACGGGCAGGTTCGTGAAGAGGGTGCGGATATTCAAGTAAGGAGAGGTGAACATTATGTTGAAAACCTATGTGCAATATTATCTTCCGGGTTTCTTCATGTCCGAGGAAGAAGTCGAGGAAATCGAGAAGCGAGATGTGAAGATGGCACTCAAGATGATGCCAAAGGGTTGCTTTGCATTCGTTTTCTATGATGTGGAAACCGTGGTCCAGGCAGGGGAAACACTGACGGGACGGGCCAAGAACCACAGTGGACGATACTATCCTGATGGGGAGAAAGTTCACTGGGACAAGGTTCCCGATACGTCTGAGAACCACATCCTTAGAAGCAATCTCAACCAAGGAACGGGCTACGGTGTCAAGACGAGGATAGGAAACTGGCAACCGTGGCGGAAGGGCGATAAAATCATCAAGACTGAAGCCTGAAGGAAGGTGAGCACTATGGGATACGGATACAAGCCAATGAATAAGTGCCCTGAGTGTGGGAACCGGGATTTCTTCGTCAAAGATATAGACCATACCAAGTTGCTCTATACCTTAAAATGTGATTGCGGTCGTGAGATAACCATACCTCGGGCTCAGTTGAAGTTCGGGGTATTTTCCAACGAGCATGGGGGCCTTCTTGGGTACTATCATTGGACCCAGGAGAGGGACATTCTTCTGCCCATCGGGACCGTCATAGATTGGGAAATGCTTGAGGTAGTATAATGCAAACCTTTTTACCATATCCTAATTTCGAACTCTCTGTCCAATGCCTTGATAATAAACGTCTTGGTAAACAGAGGGTTGAAGCCTTTACTATTCTCCGCACTCTTAATGGGGGAAAGCAAGGTTGGGTACATCATCCT
>Ga0209048_10003228_pt1 | contig 15913 bp, 14 predicted proteins | sample FrelakmetCRP12CR_FD_187146 | JGI IMG/M metagenome (GOLD analysis project Ga0209048, IMG submission 187146) | Freshwater lake sediment microbial communities from the University of Notre Dame, USA, for methane emissions studies - CRP12 CR (SPAdes)... | ecosystem: Environmental > Aquatic >... | reverse complement strand
CATTTCGGTCAATTCCGGGGCATAAACCCCAAGCAACTGACAGTTAGCTCCGGCAGGGTTGGTAAGGGGGCCGAGCATGTTGAAAATGGAACGGATTCCGACCTCCCTTCGGGGTTTGGCAGCATGCCGCATGGCACCATGGTAAAGCGGCGCAAAGAGAAAACCAATACCGATTGCGCGAATTGCCTCCTCCACGATCTCCGGAACCACATCGAGGCGCACACCCAAAGCTTCCAGCAAATCGGCACTGCCGCACTTGCTGGAAATGGAACGGTTTCCATGTTTGGCGACCGTCACTCCGCAGCCCGCAACCACAAACGCTGCAGTGGTGGAAATGTTGAAGGTATGAGCGTTGTCTCCGCCGGTGCCACATGTATCTACGATGGTTTGAGCCGTCACTTGCACCCTGGTGGCTTTGCGCCGCATGGCCCTGGCAGAGCCCGCCAATTCCGAGAAAGTCTCACCCTTCGTGGCGAGGGCTGCCATCATGGCCCCGATTTGTGCCTCCGTCGCATCACCCGACATGACTTCGGTCATTACCTCGGCCATCTCCTGTTCATCCAGGTCCTGTCTTTGAATGATTCTCTTCAGGCTATCTTGAATCATAGTCCATTCTCTCCTTTGTATTCTTTTGTGGTAACGAGAAAATTCCTGAGCAGGCGCTTTCCGACTGGCGTCATGATTGATTCCGGGTGGAATTGAATCCCTTCGGTCGGATGTTCCGTGTGTCGGATGCCCATAATCTCACCATCTTCCGCTTCAGCGGTGATGGCAAGACATGACGGCAAGTCTTCGCGCGAAACTGCCAGGGAATGGTAGCGCATGGCTTCAAAAGGACTCTGGATCCCCCGGTAAACCGATTTGCCATCGGCCGTTACGGTGGAAACTTTTCCATGCATCAGCTGCCGGGCCCCGATCACTTTGCCGCCAAAGGCCATGGCGATGGCCTGATGGCCAAGACACACCCCCAGAATGGGGATCTGGCCTGAGAAAGTGCGAATGGCTTCAACACAGATGCCTGCATCCTCAGGGCGGCAGGGGCCTGGCGAGATGACGATGCCTTCCGGGTTTTTCCCTTGGACCTCGTCGAGTGAAATCCTGTCATTCCGCACAACTTCAACCTCAGCACCGAGCATTAGCAGATACTGAACCAAGTTGTAGGTAAAAGAATCATAATTGTCGATCATTAGAATCATTTCACTCCTCCTGCCTGATGCACCAGTTCCATCGCTCTCTGCATCGCCATCGCTTTGTTTACCGTTTCCTGACGCTCTCGTTCCGGGTCCGAATCAGCGACAATTCCGGCCCCTGCCTGCACCGTCAGAGTCCCATTCTGAATAGTCGCAGTGCGGATGGTAATGGCCAGATCCATATTCCCCGTAAAAGAAATGTAACCAAGTGCTCCCCCGTAAGGTCCTCGAGGTTCCTGCTCGAGTTCGGCAATGATCTCCATCGCCCGGATTTTCGGAGCCCCGCTAAGCGTCCCGGCAGGAAAAGTGGCCCGCAGCAGGTCCAATGCATCGCATCCTGATTTCAGGTCACAGGTAATGTTGGAAACGAGATGCATGACATGAGAATAGCGTTCAACGATCATGAGATCGGTCACCTGAACTGTTCCGATTTCTGCAACCCGGCCCAAGTCATTCCTTCCAAGATCGACCAGCATTAAGTGTTCAGCTCTTTCTTTGGGATCTTGCAGCAGTTCATCGGCGAGCTGGCGGTCTTCCTGCTCGGTTTTTCCGCGAGGGCGAGTGCCGGCAATGGGGCGCAGCGTCGCAACGCCGGAATCAAGGCGCACCATAGTCTCCGGAGAAGAACCCACGAGTACGGTATTATCCAGATGCATGAAGTAGAGATAAGGGGAAGGATTGACGTAGCGCTGAACCCGATACAGCCACCAGGGGTCCGGCGGGGGCGAGCATCTGAAAGGCTGGGAGATTACAGCTTGAATGATGTCTCCTGCGGTAATGTAGTTCTTGATCTGCGCCACTTGCGAACGAAATGCATCGGGACCTACACGGGGTTCCAAGCGATAGGGTCCCTGGGGAAGCATCCGGGGCTCAGCCAGGGGTTGCGCCAGGAGATCCTGCATGGCTCCAAGTGATACGAGGGCTTCTTCATAGGCATCCTGCGGTTCCTTGCCGTCCAGAAAGGCGTAGGCTACCAGCGTCAAGGTGTGCCGGATATTGTCAAAGATGAAGAGGCGATCCGGGATAACGAAATGAGCCAGGGGCATATCCTCGGGATAGGAATTGGGGATATTCTCAAAAAATGATACAAATTCATAAGCCAGGTAGCCGACCATTCCTCCCCAAAACCTGGGCAATCCGGGTAAGGACACGGGTCGGAAGCCTTCCAAAAGGGACCTGAGGATAGGAAGCGGGTCACCGTGGTGAGGGATTTCCCGAAGAGGACCCTCACTTTCCACTTCGACTTTCTCACGATAGACACGCACGCTGCATTGCATCGACGCACCAAGAAAACTGTACCTTCCCCAGCGCTCGCCGCCCTCGACGCTCTCTAGGAGGAAGACCGGTCCCTTCCCGGAATAAACCTTGGCCAGAGCAGACAAAGGGGTTTCCGTATCTGCCAAGATGTCCATACAGACCGGGATGACATTGCCGCGGTCCGCCAGGTTCAAGAATTCCTTTTTTTCTGGGAACACTCTCAATCGCATGATTCTCACCATCTCCCTAACTTTCATTCCCGCGATGGCAGGAATCCAGTCATTTCTTTATGAATTAATAGTCGCGAAAATGGGTGCAATTTGCCTGCAAAGATCCTCGAATTGTGCCGGATAGAGGGATTGCGCGCCATCACTCATCGCCGTCTCTGGAGCATGATGCACTTCCACCATTAGTCCGTGAGCTCCGACCGCAACCGCAGCCCTGCTGAGTGGAATCACCTGACCACGGCGTCCCGCCGCATGACTGGGGTCTACAATGATCGGCAAATGGCTCTCCTTCTGGACAACCGGAATAGAAGAAAGATCCAGGGTATTGCGACTGTGATGAGCAAAGGTTCGGACCCCTCGTTCACACAGGATCACCTGGGCGTTCCCGCCCTCCATGATGTATTCGGCCGCCATGAGCCATTCCTCGATGGTTGCGGACATTCCTCGTTTGAGCAAAATGGGCTTGGCGGCACGGCCGGCACGCCTAAGCAGACTGAAGTTCTGCATATTGCGCGTCCCGATCTGAATCACATCGGCATACTCTTCCACCACGTCAAAGACTTCGTGGTCCATGGCTTCAGTGACGACGGGCATACCGGTTTCCTCACGAACCAGGGCAAGAATCTTTAATCCTTCTTCGCCAAGGCCTTGGAAGGCATAAGGGGAGGTTCTGGGTTTGAAAGCACCTCCTCTGAACATGTGTGCCCCGGCAGCTTTGACATGGCGGGCGATGGTCAGTGCCTGTCTTTCACTCTCTATTGCACAAGGCCCCGCAATGATGGTGAGATGACCATTCCCAACTGCTACCGAGCCTACCTGAACCACCGTATCATCAGGCTGTGATTCACGACTGACCAGTTTGTAAGGATGAGTAACCGGGATCGCCTCTTTCACACCAGGCAGGCTTAAAAACAGATTGGGCTCAACGGGACCCCTGTTATGCAAGACGCAGATCGCAACCCTCTGCCCTCCCGGAATTGGTCGGGCCGTGCATCCCTTCGCCTCAATCCCAGCTACCACAGCGTCTATCTCGGCCTGCGTTGCTTTGTGATCCATTACTACCAGCATGACCTCTTCTCCTTTTGCTATCGCTTCAGCAACTTCCTATTCTTTGACCCTCTGCCGCTCGAACCGGGATCTGTGCTTTGGTGACTTCTGCATTCCCCGTTAGAAGCCATTCCGAGCAGACGGCATGAAAAAAGGGGATTGCAGGAAGTTCCCACAGTCCCCGTTCCATAAAAAAAGGACCGTGAGCCGGTGGCCCACGGTCCCTGATCATCTATGTTGCCGATGGCTTAACCAGGCAAGACTACGTTGGCACACCTCCCCCGCCAGTCTTCCAGCACCAGCACCAAAAACCCGTTTGTTGAATTGTATAACAGCTCACTCGCAACACTCCTTGTGCATAAACTCATCCGCTTGATATCCAACTTCCGGAGCATAGTCAAGAGATTATTCTGCTATGTGAGAATTCTGCCCGCTTTGTATGACCCTCAGTGGGTCACGGGGTAAAGATCCGAAAAAAGTAAATCGGCCAGGGAGCGTCTTCTGGGATAATCATCCGCCGGAGAGCTCATGGGACGACATCTTCAGGCGGCAGAGCTCGCCGTAAGCCATATCGATAATCTCCTGGGCCCGCTTGGTTTGTTCATCCAGGGACCCGACACCGACAAGAGTTTGAATCAAGATCGCCGTATTCTCGTGCAGATAAGGTGCTCTGCGGATCGTCTGACTCAGATAGGGTATAACCTCTTGAGCTTCCTGCTTCTGTACGTTCGGCAGCAATACCAGGAACTCATCACTGCCATATCGGCCCAGAATACTCTCGCCCTGAGGAAGGATTTCGTTCAAAAGATTGGCCACATGCCTGAGCACCTCGTTCCCGACGTCGGAATGATCGCTGAAGCGATGAAAAAACCTTGGTTCGATGAGCAGCACCGACAAGGGGGTATCGAGACGGCGAGCCTTTCTGAATTCGCGTTCCAAAACCGTATGGATCTGGAAGAAATTCAGCAGACCTGTCAGTGGATCCTGAACCGCAAAGTCCTTCACCCTTTCATAACTGAGGCAATTCTCCATACAAAGGGCAACCTTGATGCCCAACTGTTCCAAAAGATCTGTCCCGGCGTCCGGATGGTAACGGTCGGCATCGAGGCTTCCCAGCAGAAGGCCGCCAAAAAGAAGTTCATGAATACCCAAAGGAATCACTACGCCAGACCGGATCAAAGAGGCGGCTTCCGGCAAAAACGCCGAGAGCACCCCGGTGTTTTCGGGTGTGAGAAGAAATGGTTTTGAAGAGCCATCCAAGAGAAACTGAACTGCTTCCACAGGAAGTGGCAAAATCCATGCGCCCTCTCCAACGGGTTCACTCTCCTTGCTGATTCCCGGGAAAAACCTCTCCAGCAGGTCGGGATGGCACAGGAAGAGGATGACCCTGTCCGGCTGAAAGCGGCTCTTTATCTCCTGCAAAAGCTCTTCTGCGAGCTGGTCTGGCTGGCGGGTCCGGAAGAGTATGCGTTCAATCTCAACAAAATGCCGCCAGATTTTCTCATTGGTGGATGCAGTGGCAACCACCTGAGCCAAGTGATCTCTGAGTTCGGTGTTCTCCTTCTGCAAGGCGGTCAATGGATCTGGTGTTTCTGGTACATTAATCATGGACCGATCTTCGGGATGGGCCAAATTGTGATTTTCCATCACTCTTCCCACCCCAATTTGCCCACCAGATCGACAAAACGCACGCCACCGAGGTTGGTCTTCTTTATTCCCTCCGGTACCCTTTCCACCATGATGAGCTCTTGAGATAGACGGTCTCCCACCGGGAGCACCAGTCGCCCGCCCATGCCCAGTTGGTCTATCAACGGCTGAGGTATTTTGGGAGTGCCAGCGGTTGCCATAACGCCATCGAAAGGGGCCTCATCAGGCCAGCCGAGGGAGCCGTCAGCTACTCTGATAATGATATTCTGGTAGCCCTGCTTCTGGAGGATTTGGTTGGCACGGTAAGCCAGGCCTGGAAAACGTTCAATGGAAAACACCCGATCCGCAAGCTCAGCCAGAACGGCCGACTGATAGCCAGATCCCGTTCCGATTTCCAGGATTTTTTCGTGTCCCTTGAGTCCAAGGCTTTCGGTCATCAACGCTACGATATACGGTTGAGAAATAGTCTGCTTTTCCCCTATGGGCAGAGGGAAGTCACTGTAAGCTTGCTCCTTAAGGGCTTCTTCCACAAAAAGATGTCGAGGGACCTTGCGCATGGCTTCCAGAACACGGGAATCGCTAATGCCTCGGTTGACGAGTTGGGTTTCAACCATTCGATCTCGCGCCTTTTGGAAATTGATCATGTTTTACTGTGCCCCTCACGCAATGAAATGGATCGTCTCGCAACTGAATTTATGGCTAACGGCATGTCTGGATCAGATAGCACAGAGTCTCATTTTCCGCCATAAGCTAAAGATAAAGCAAGTCTAATGTAAGTCGGTTTCTCATGCTAACGGTTATTGCTCAATTACGCCGTCATTCTAACACAAGTTCGCCCACAAAGCATATTGAAGGGAAAAAGCGTCAGAGTCTGTGTGACTTTTTCCCAAAACGGCTTCTCGCAGTCTGCCGCGCATATAGGAACCGAATGGAACCTTGACCCCTGCCACCACAACCCAGGCCGGAAAATCCTCCCTGTCAGATTGCACGGAAAGCAGCGGGAAGACTTGAGTGCCGGAATAAAGAAAGCTCAGGCCGTCCTTCCATGACGAATCGTAGTCCTGGAAAAATCGGTAATCACGATTCTCCAGCAATTGCTGCAACGGCCGAAAATTGTGGCAATCTGTGTAAGGGCGCAGCGCAAACAGGACCGTTTCATGGTGTGAGTTGGCGATGATTTCAACGGCATCCGCGCGAGACGAACCATCCCAGCCAAACACGCCGATGCCGCTATAGGGGTAGCCCTGTGAACGGAGTTGTTTCAAGGTGAGCTTCAGGCTGGGTTCCTGGGCGTGTGGAGTGTCTTCCCAAAGGAGGATAAGAGGTTTTATGCACCGTCTCTCAAGCCACTGAACGAGAGTGGCCAGGTATTCCCAATCCTCTTTCCGGCGCGAAGAAATAAAGAATTTATCAATCCAGGGAAGCACCAGGTGGGGGAGTGAGCCTTCCTCCAGGAGAAGCTGCCCTTCCTTGATCATTGCGACCAACCGGAGAAGACCCTTCTCCCAGAGGTTGCGACGACTGTTGACCCAACCCAGGATTTCGTGGAAATTGGAACGCTGATGAGGGCTGACCTGGCTAAACCAGCCGAAACTGCTTTGTGCCGTAAGCAGTGCTTTCTCATTCATGTGCAAGATGTTCCGGGCAACTTCCAGATACTTCTCCAGCAACGCCTGATGAGATGTGTCAAAGGTCGCAACCATCCGGTTTTCCCACAAGACATGATCAAGCTTCGGTATTACCAGTCTCTTCTTCCACAGTTCCCACAAATGCGCCAGAGTGGTCGGATCGTAGTCATGAACAAGCACCATGTTCCGAATTCGGTTCCGAACGCTGTTTTGGAAGCTCTGCCAGGCTGGTTTCAATGGGAACAGATTGACCAAATTATCAAAAGCCCAACCGCCGGACGCGGCCAGGGTTGCATTATGCCAGCTCAGAACAACTCTGCCAGTCTTTTGGCTGACCGCTCGACTGACTTCTCTAACGCTTCGCAACTCCTCTGCCTGACAGTTCACGAGATGATCGAAATAACGGAGCGTCGCGGCGCCGGCACGGCGCCAACAGGAACGATACAGAGGTGTGCTGGCAGCCGTAGTGATGGTGCTGGTCTCACTTAGGGGCTGTATGGAAATGAATGGCTCAATCTGATCCTTGCTTGTGAGGCAGGCCTTCCAGCCTGCCATACTCCAGGCAGGTTGGAAGGCCTGCCCCACTGATTGGACCAGCGGACGTCCTGCGAGCAGCCAACGACCCGAAGGAATGACTGGCCCTTGCCTGGGGCGTTTTCCCTTGAAGAGATTCCCCAGATCGGCGAAGGTCGGCTGAGCCCACGAGGGAGGGGCGGGAGTTTCCATCAGACGCCGGCAAAGATGTCGCCACCTGCGTTTCAAGGGAAGGGTCGTAGTCGCCGGATAATGCAGGAACGATCTGAGTGGAATGTGTGGGAGGCAGGGCCTGAGAGGGAACGATCTGCTGCAGAACGTCTGCAAGAGAGCCTTTGGAAGGTTTTTCAATACACGAAGGAAGAACAGCCCCATTTGGGGGTCTCCAGGGACTTTTTCCGGGACAGCTATCAGTTCACAGAGAAGCTCCAATAGGGGCGTCGGAAACTGCCTAATCTTCATGCCGCTTCTCATGAGGAAATAAACGAGATGCCGATAATAGGCCAACTGATCTGCAACAGGGGGCTGGAGCAGCAGGTTGAAGGCCATTTCGCGAAGATCCGTGGCAGGATGGGTGCACAGCCTGATAAGGGCCTTCAGTTCCTCGTCTGATGACCCTTCCTCGCCCATGAATTTAAGCCGGAGCGTTTCAAAGAGAATCTTGGGGTGATCATCCTTGACCATTGAATCCCTTTCTTAAATTGTCTTATCAAAACCGAAAACCAGCTCATGTCAAGGTACTCTTTTTTCGAAAAAGGTATTGACGCCATATAAAGTTTGTTGTAACTAATTTATGAAACTGAGTGCGAGTGGGGAGGGTTGAAATGTTGAAATGTCGAAAGCAGAAGAATCGTTTCGCATGCAGTGGAATGGATGGCGGCGATTCCTGTGCACTGCTGCTCTCCGATGCCAGGGCCGGTCAGCGGTGTAAAGTAGCCGGTATCGAAGGTGGGCGCCATTTGTGTGCCAGGATGGCGGCGATGGGGATTTACCGTGGAGTGGAAATGGAAGTGGTCTGTGCCGGGTGCAATTGTCCCTGTCTGGTTCGGGTGCATGGCTGTACACTTAGTCTGGGGTCCGGCTTATCCAACAAGATTCTGGTTACTTCGGCACTCTAATAGAAGGCATTCATCCTGGAGTTCGAGCGGCGAAATTCAGCCGCTTTTTTAAAGAGAGAAAAGTTAGGCGTCCCTAATTCGGGTTGCGGGGAAAAAGCGAAGATGACGATGATTCCTTTAAGGAAGATGGTCTCCGGTCAAAAGGGTGTCATTTCCAAGGTGAAAGCTAACGGCGAGCTTGGACGTCGCATTCGGGACATGGGGCTGGTGCCCGGAACCCCTATTCAGATTCGGGGAAGGGCTCCGCTGAAAGATCCTGTGGCTATACACGTCCGCGACTTCACGTTGACTCTGCGCAATAACGAAGCTGACCACATCCTTGTGGAAGTGAACGAGGCGTCATGAATGATCCTTCTCTGCAGCATCTAATCGCTCTGGCAGGAAATCCCAATTGCGGGAAGACGACTCTCTTCAATGAAATCACCGGGGCCCGCCAGCATGTCGGCAACTATCCCGGCATAACGGTGGAGAAAAAGGAGGGTTTTTTCGATCTGAACGGTCATCGGGTGCGGCTTGTGGACCTGCCTGGGACCTATTCGCTCACGGCTTACTCACTGGAAGAATTGGTGGCCAGGGATTTCTTGATTTATGACCGCCCCCGAGTGGTCATAAACATTGTGGATGCCTCCAACCTGGAAAGAAACCTTTATCTGACGGTTCAACTCCTCGAGCTCGGCATTCCCGTGGTTTTGGCTCTGAACATGATCGATGCGGCGGCAGGCCGGGGCATTCAGATCGATGCGGCTGAACTCTCCAGGCGGCTGCAAGTGCCCGTTATTCCCACGGTCGCCAAAAGCGGCAAGGGAAAGGATGAGCTTCTGAACACCACCGTCAGCTATGCAGGTCAAAACGCTTCGTGGTCTCCGCTCTATATTTCCTACGGACCCGATATTGATCCCGTGCTGGACAAGATGGAAGCAGCAATCAGCACCTCGGCGTTCCCGGCTGAGCTCCCTCCTCGCTGGACCGCCCTCAAATATCTCGAAGCTGACGAACAGGTAATTGGCAAGGGAAGAGAGGCCGATCAAGAGCTTTCGAAAAAACTGGAAGCCCTCGCAGACCAGGTTACCGAACATTTGCAGAAGACTCTGGACAGCTATCCTGAAGCAATCATCGCTGACCATCGGTACGGTTTTATCTCTGCTCTTCTCAAGGGTGGAGTGGTAAGCAGGAGCGAAAAGGCGGATCGACTCTATTTTTCCGACCAGTTGGATCGGGTGCTCACTAACCGCTTCTTCGGTCCGATGATCATGATGGTGATCCTTTACATCATCTATCAGTTCACCTTCAATTACAGTGAATTACCGGTCAGTTGGCTGGCGTCGGGTTTTTCTGCTTTAGGGAAGTTTGTGGATTCGATTCTTCCTTCGGGACCGGTGAAGTCTCTGGTGGTATCAGGAATTATTGACGGGGTGGGAGGAGTAGTCGGATTTGTGCCGCTCGTGCTTTTCATGTTCTTTGCTATTGCGATTCTAGAAGATACGGGATACCTGGCGCGTGTTGCCTACATGCTTGACCGCGTATTCCGGACCTTCGGCTTGCACGGGAATTCGGTCATGGCCTTCATCATCTCGGGCGGTATTGCCGGGGGATGTGCCGTTCCCGGGGTTCTCGCAACGAGAACACTCAGGAGCTCGAAAGAGCGCTTGGCGACCCTGCTCACAGCGCCGTTTATGAACTGCGGAGCGAAGCTCCCGGTGTTTGCCATGCTGATTGCGGCATTTTTCCCGGCCCGGCATGCCCAGGTGATGTTTCTCCTGACGCTGCTCTCCTGGATCGCAGCGCTTTTGCTGGCAAAGGCTATCCGGTCGACGATCTTACGAGGACCGAGCACCCCTTTCCTCCTGGAATTGCCGCCCTACCGCCTGCCTACCTTCAAAGGGCTGCTGATTCACACCTGGGAGCGCACCTGGCAGTACATCAGGAAGGCCGGAACGATCATTTTGGCCATTTCCATTCTGTTCTGGGCGCTGATGACTTATCCAGAAATGCCCGAAGGGGAGAGGAAGCTTTTTGAACAAAGAAGGCAGGAAATTCTATCTAATGTTCCTGAGGCGGTCAGGGCGTCAGTGATGGAAAGAAAAACTCCGGGAACTTCGTTTTCAGCAGAGAATGAAAGCTCTGCGGTGGGATTGCAAAGCATCGATCGAGAGGAGGCTCAGGCAGCGCTGCAACACTCCTTTGCCGGCCGCCTAGGACTTCACCTGGAAGGGCTGACCAGATGGTGCGGTTTTGATTGGCGCACCAATGTAGCACTCCTTTCCGGCTTTGCTGCCAAAGAATTGATCATCTCAACCTTTGGTACGGCTTATTCGTTGGGGAAGTCAAAGAAGGGAGAAGATGTACCCTTGAGTGAACAACTGGCAAGAGACCCTGCGTGGAATCCACTCAGGGCCGTGGCTTTGATCGTTTTCATCATGTTCTACGCTCCGTGCCTTGCTACCGTTACCTGCATCATCAAGGAAGGGGGCGCCTGGAAATGGGGGCTTTTTTCCGTGGTTTTTAATACCTCTTTGGCATTCCTGGTTGCCGTCGCCATTTATCAGGGAGGCCGTTGGGTAGGAATCGGAGGCTAGCGAGTTAAATCTATGTGGCAGACAGTTGTTGTTTTGCTGGTATTGCTGGGGGTGTCGATTTATCTGGTTCGGCATTACGTTCGGGTTTATCGTGGCGAGGGTTCGATTTGTGCCGGGTGCTCGGGATGTTGCCCGAATTCAGCCGCTGAAACTCTTGATCCAGGCCCGGGGAATGAGATCGGCAAAGGTCCGTCCTGTGAGGATATGAAAAAGCATGAAAATGCAGTTTGCCATTGAGTTGCCGGGCAGTCTCCCGTGCACCTCTCACGTATTTGTGGGTAGAGACATTGCCGCGGAATTGTCCGATACTCTGGTATCCCACCTCAAAGATCGCGCCGCTTACTGGATTTGGGATGAGAATGTTTTTCGCCTCTGGCAGGATCGCTTGAAGGGCACACCCTGGCCTGCAGTGGAAAAAGGATGTCAGCTTTGCTTCCCCGCTTCTGAAGCGAATAAACGTCTCTCTGCCATTGAGAAGCTTGCTGCACAATTGCTCGAACTTGGGGCCGATCGGGGAAGTATCCTGATTGCCGTCGGCGGGGGGGTGACCGGCGATGTGGTGGGGTTTCTAGCATCCATTTACATGCGGGGTATTCCCCACATCCAGGTGCCAACAACCCTTCTGGCCCAGGTCGACAGCAGTATCGGTGGAAAAACCGGAGTTGATCTGGAAGAGGGGAAGAATCTTCTTGGCGCTTTCCACCAACCGCAACTTATTTTGATGGACCTGCAATTCCTTGAGACACTCCCCCCTGAAGAATTCCGCCAGGGAATGGCGGAAGTGATCAAGACCGCCATGATCGGTGATGAGGCCCTATGGAATTATCTGGAAGCCAATACCGATCCCCTCAAACGTCGGCAGAGCGATGCTCTCTACCAGATTGTCACGGCGTGTTGCCGGCTGAAGGCAGGGGTGGTCCAAATCGATGAAAAGGAAACCGGTCATCGAAGGGTTTTGAATTTGGGGCACACCGTAGGTCATGCCCTGGAAAGGCTGAGTGGCTATCAGATCCGGCACGGGGATGCAATAGCCATGGGTCTTGTGGCGGCAACCAAACTGGCGGTGTCTTTGGGCAAGGTTGAGTCCAGGAATCTGGTGCGTTTGGAGAAGCTCTGCCAAACCTGGGACCTTCCTGTTCGTGTGCCATCACGTTTTCCCCCAAAAGCTGTGGTTGCTGCAATGCGGACCGATAAGAAGCACATTAGAGGCCGGTTGCACTTCATCTTGCCGGTGCGGATCGGAGAAGTACAGGACTGCCAGGATATCAGTGCGGAACAGTTGGAATTAATACTCAAACAGCTTCGAGAGGGCTAAGTTCAGCTCCACAATAATAAGTGTCCATTATGCAACAGCCTTTAACCGGGCCCAATTTCTTTCGTAGGGTGGGTTAGGCGCGTCCTTTTGCGCCGTAACCCACCGAAAGCTTGTGTTGGGTTTCGCTTCACTCAACCCAACCTACAGTTCTTCGGTCACCTTCTTGAGGAACTCAGTCTCTGGCCTCCATCGAAATTTTGCGATTCCTTGTTCGATATTCGCTTGTTCGTGGTGTAACATTGTGCTCTATTTTTGGACAGCCACAAAGACGCTGAGATAGGGGAGAGTCGTCGTCTCCCCATGCCAGCGTTTCCCTCTCTCCTCCGCCGGTACTAGAAAGTGTAGCCGGCCTCGCCGTGCTGACTCAAATCGAGCCCTAAGGACTCATCTTCTTCGCTTACTCTCAATCCCATGGTAGCATCGAGAATTTTCAATAAAATCCAAGAGATCACAAAAGAATAAACCCAGGCCGAGACAATCGATAATGCCTGAATGCCAACCTGTCCCGGGTTGCCGAAGAACAGGCCGTCGGCTCCTGTGGGATTAATGAGCTTGGACGCAAAGAAACCGGTTAGCAGCGCACCCAGTGTTCCTCCAACCGCGTGGACACCAACGACATCCAGTGAATCATCATATCCGAATTTGGGCTTGAGGTTGACCGCTCCATAACAGATGGCGCCGGCCAGGAGACCGATGATGAGCGAGGGAAGGGCGCCGACGTAGCCGGAAGCGGGGGTGATCGCAACCAGACCTGCCACCGCCCCCGAGACCGCGCCAAGGGCCGTTGGTTTGCCGCGGTGCGCCCATTCGGTAAACATCCACGACATAGCCGCCGTTCCGGTGGCAATGTGGGTGACAATAAAGGCCGAGGTCGCTAGTGCACCCGATGCGACCGCACTGCCACTATTGAATCCAAACCAGCCGAACCAGAGCATGCAGCCTCCGATGACTGTCAGGGTGAGATTGTGGGGAGCCATGAGGTCGACTCCGTAGCCCTTTCTCTTGCCAAGAACGAGAGCACAAGCGAGAGCGGAAACGCCCGAGCTGATATGCACAACCAAACCCCCGGCAAAATCAAGGGCGCCCAGTTCTTTGAGCCAGCCGCCGGTACCCCACACCCAATGAGCGAGAGGATCATACACCAGGAAGGCCCAGAGGGTCATGAATACCACGTAGGCGCTGAATTTGATCCTTTCCGCAATGGCGCCTGAGATGAGGGCCGGCGTAATGATCGCGAACATCATCTGGAAAATCATGTAGGCCTGGTGCGGGACGGTCGGCGCGTAGTCGGGATTCGGGTCGAGCCCGACCCCTCTTAACCCAATCCAATCAAGATTTCCGATAAAGTGCCCGACGTCGGGGCCGAAGGCTAAACTATATCCGAAAAGTACCCATTGAACAGTAATGATCCCAAGGGCTACGAAACTGTGCATGATGGTTCCCAAAACGTTTTTTCGGCGAACCATACCACCATAGAAAAGAGCGAGACCCGGCGTCATTATCATAACCAGGGCGGATGAGGCGAGCACCCATGTGGTGTCGCCCGTATCAATCTTGGGTGGAGCCGATTCCGCGGGTGCCGGCGCGGTTTCGACCGCCTGTGCAAGCTGCATGGGGCCATCCGATGCGCCTGCCACTGGGCCAAATAACAGGAGCGCGAAAAATAGGAGACCAAATACCGATGCTAACCTTTTCATTATGTTTTCCTCCAACTTTTTGAGTGGTTCTCACAAACAATGCCGGGAACCTGATCGTGTAGCAGTTCCCATTTCGAAAGGATCAGTTGGTTATTCATTCCAAGATTCGAAATCAGAAATCCGAAACCAATTCGATCCCGGGAGATCAGAGTGCCTCCTGCCCCGTTTCTCTGGTTCGAATCCTCATTACATCACTGATGCCTGAAACAAAGATCTTGCCGTCGCCGATTTTTCCGGTGTAGGCCGCTTTCTGTATGGTATCGAGCACCTGCTCTGCCAGAGTCTCCTGCACCACCACCATGAGCAGCAACTTGGGTACAAAATCCACCCGGTATTCGGCTCCTCGGTAAAATTCCACGTGTCCTTTCTGGCGTCCGAAACCCTTGACCTCGGCCACGGTCATTCCCTGAACGCCGATGCGAACCAGCGCTTCTTGCACCTCGGTAAGCCGAAAAGGCTTGATGATCGCTTCAATCTTTACCATTGCAATTCCTCCTTGTTAGTTATGATGCCCCATCCAGGGTTGTTCGGATTTCCTTAGGGCAAAGACCTTGCCAAATGGTCCGATTGCTTATAACTATTTAAAATTATAGACTATAGTTTTTGTGGCGAGTGTTTGAGCGTGTACATTTTTGTGCATTTTTGTGCGATAAACCAAAGCTCTCATCTGCTTGGAACACTTTTGTGCAAAAATTGAATCGGAACGAAAGTTGTTTTTTGCCCGTTCACAAACACCCTTGACAGAAGAACTCGCGTTATGCTAGCAATCCCTACCAGGGTTACGAGGTGTGAGCTGGTTTTGGCGCTGGTCCCATTTTTCTACTGCCCTTGGGAACCAGCCAGTTTGGTTGCAAGAAGGCAAAAGAAAATGGATAGAGGGATGTTTGCTGACGTAGCTTTAAAATGCCTGTTCTGGTGGTGGCGGGGCTGATAGCGCCTGCCCACAGAGGGTCCTTGTCGATAGAGATCAAGCGAGCCGTGGGGTAGGATGGTTTCCCATGGCTTGAGGAGCTTAAAGGGAAAAGAGGCCATGGGGTTTTCTCCATGGTCTTTTTTTGTTGAATCTTAACCAAAGGAGGCGTGATGGAACAGATCAAAGTCTTGTTAGATGAAAGTGAAATGCCCAGGCAATGGTACAACATTCTGGCAGATATGCCCACGCCAATGAAGCCGCCATTGCATCCGGGAACCGGAAAACCGGTGTCTGCGGAGGATCTGGCGCCGGTCTTCCCGATGAACCTTATCGAGCAGGAAGTATCTTCCAACCGTTGGATCGACATTCCCGAGCCTGTCCTGGAGAAGTATTTCCTGTGGCGCCCGACGCCATTGTATAGGGCGAAGGCCTTTGAGCGGTTCCTCGATGCTCCCGTAAAGATCTACTACAAGAACGAAGGAAACAGTCCGCCCGGTTCCCATAAGCCCAACACGGCGGTCGCCCAGGCCTACTACAACAAAGTCTTCGGCATAAAGCGGCTCTCCACGGAGACTGGCGCGGGCCAGTGGGGAAGCGCCCTGAGCATGGCCTGCCAGATGTTTGGCCTGGAATGCCGGGTTTTCATGGTGAGAGTAAGCTTTGAGCAAAAGCCTTACCGGCGCCTGATGATGATGACCTGGGGCGCCGAATGCATCCCCAGCCCCAGCAATCTGACCTCAGCGGGCAGGAAGATTCTGTCTGAG
>Ga0209048_10003227_pt1 | contig 15915 bp, 17 predicted proteins | sample FrelakmetCRP12CR_FD_187146 | JGI IMG/M metagenome (GOLD analysis project Ga0209048, IMG submission 187146) | Freshwater lake sediment microbial communities from the University of Notre Dame, USA, for methane emissions studies - CRP12 CR (SPAdes)... | ecosystem: Environmental > Aquatic >... | reverse complement strand
AGCGGCGGGTTGCAGGCGCCGAGGATCACGTACGGCGCGCGGTCCACCCCGAGCTTCGCCTTCATCGTGGCGGCGACGTCGATCTCCGTGAGGATCCCGAAGCCCTCCGCCTTCAGGGCGGCCTCGACGTCCGGACGGACGTCCGCGACGGTCCCCGGCAGCCGGGTGCCGAACGTGAAGCTGGTCATCGTGGTCATCGGGTCACCCTTGCGTCGCGAGGAGGACTGGTGTGGACGCGGCGTCGGTGGGGCTGACGCGGCTTCCGAGGCGCCGCTCGACGATCCGGTGGATCACGTCGCAGGCATCAACGATGGCCGGCTCCGACAGCCGATAGACGACGGTCATGCCGTCACGATGGCCCTCGACGAGCCCCGCCGACCGGAGGACCGCGAGATGCTGGCTCGCGTTCGGAAGCGCGACGCCGATGGCCGACGCGAGCTCCCCCACTGAGCGCTCGCCGGAGCGCAGAGTGTCGAGGAGCATGAGCCGCTTGGGATCCGTCAGGACCTTGCAGATGTCGGCGTGGAGCCTATACGTCTCCATGGCATCGTCGGTGTAGTCCACTGGGTCCCGCGCTCCTCGTTCCATCGGTTCAGGCCGTCAGGGAGAACCGTAGCACAAGATTGCACGCTTGCGCAAGTGACTGATAACATGGCCCGGCGAGCATCGCGGGGCCGTACCGTCGATCCCGGCGTCCACTGCGGGCTCCGGGGAGCGCATCCTGCCGCGGTCCGTCTCCTCGCGGCGCCTCGAGGACCACGGTCGGGCAGACGACCAGCGGACGAGCCACGATGGCGCGGGCACCAGGTGAGTCGCCCGACGCGGAGCGAGGTGGAACCATGCGGACGGTCGGGTTGCTCGGCGGGATGAGCGCGGGTCGTCCATCGAGTACGAGCGGCTCATGACCGCGGAGGTGCGCCGCCGACTCGGGCCGCAGCACTCTGCCTCTCTCGTCGTCCGTGCGTCCGACTTCGCCGAGATCGAGGCGCTGCAGGAGGCGGGCGACCGGGCGACCGCCGGGCGCAGGCTGGCCGAGGACGCTCGGCGCCTGCAGGACGCGGGCGCGGACCTGCTCGTGGATCTCGGGAGGGCCGCGGTCTCTACTTGGCCGTCTTGACTTGGCCGTTTTGGCTATGTCTCGCCGCCAGGAGCCAGTGCTCATGGGCACGTGCCGGCAATCGACCGGCGTGGGGTAGGCCGTGGGCCGAGCCTAGCGGTGGCAGCCTTCAGTGATCGGTCACTGCGGGTGACGGGAGGCCGCGACCCCTGCTCGCGTCGCGGCCATCAGGATCCGTCAGGGCCGGGTCGTAGCCCGAGACGGCGCGGCGGCGCGCGGGTCGAAGCCGACCTGGAGCAGGAGCCCCATCTGATCGGCGATGCCCCAGTGCTCCACGAGCTTCCCGTCCTCGAAGCGCCCAATATCGATGACATCCGTCTCCACCGGGCCGCCCGTGGGCCCGAAGCCCATCACGCTCCCGGTGTTGACGCCCCTCGCACGGTTCCGGGTCCAGACCACGTCGCCGGAGACGGCGATGTCCTCGACGGTCAGCGAGAAGTCGGACATCCAGCGGTGGAGCGCCCGGGCGACCCCCTTCGCCCCCTCCAGGCCCGGCTGGTTGCCGCGCTGGTGCTCGACCACGTCAGGCGCGATGTAGGCTTCGAGGACGCTCTCGTCCCCTCGGCCGATCCCGTCCTCCACGATGCGGCGAAAGCGGTCGGCGATGTCGATGGCTGCCATGGGACGCTCCTTCGATAGAGTTGCGCTCTACTGCGATAGAGGAATACTCTATCCACATGCCTCCTGTCAATCGCGAACCCCCGGCCCGGCGCCCGACGCTGCGCGAGGAGCGTGCGGCGGTCACCCGGCACCGCATCCTCGACGCCGCGCGCCACCGGTTCTTCGAGGACGGCTACGCCGCGACGACGCTCAGGGCGGTCGCTGAGGAAGCCGGCGTCGCCGTGCAGACCGTCTACGCCGTGTTCGGGTCCAAGGCCTCGATCTTGGCCGAACTCCGGGCACTGGTCGTCGACCTGCCGGAGGCAGACGCCGAGTTTCGCGCGGCGATGGCAGAGCCGACGCCCGAGCGCCGCCTCGCGCGCTTCGCGCACTCGATCCGCAACCGGTGGGAGCTCGCAGGGGACATCGTCAGGGTCAACCAGGACGCCGTGCGCGTGGATCCGTCGCTGCGGCCCGGGATCGCCGCCGCCGATGCGCGTCGCCACGGCGGCATCGCGGCGTTCGTGCGCGGGATCGAGGCGGACCTCGGCGCCCGCATCGACGTGGAGCACTCGATCGGCGTCGTGAACGCGCTCACGCTCTACGCGGTGTACGAGGAGCTCATCGCCGTCCAGGGCTGGACGCCCGACGCCTACGAGGCGTGGCTCGCGGACTCGCTGGTCGCCGGCGTCGCCGTCGGCTAGGAGCGTGGCGCTCCGGCGCGTGCCCCTCCAGGATCCAGCTCCCGCAGCGTTTCCTCCCCACGCTGACGGTGGCCCGGATCTTGCTTACCGGCGCGGCGCTGTCAAGGCTTGGGGTGATTCGAAGAGGCAATGATTCAGCGCGCAGGCAGAAGGCCAGTCTTCCCGGCTATCGATCGGTACGCGCAGGAACCACACGGGCATCCAACACAGGTCGAGCAGACCGCTACTCGTCTGGCTGGGCTCGGCCCTCGGGCACGGGAAGCCGCGGGACGAGGATCCACACGAGCGGCGTTGTCGTCGCCGCGCCCACCTTGGACCGCGCATTCGCGAGGGCGCGGCCTGCGAGTGCTACGACTTCATCCGCGACGAGTACCCCCGCCTCGTCGGGCCGCCACTCCCACGGGCACGCAAGGCTCGGGAAGCCGTGCCAGCGCCGTAGCTCCTACTTGGCCTCGCACCCTGGCTCGCACGGGACGACGCGGAGCGGACCGCGAGCAAGGGTGGACGCGTTCTTGCATACCAGGCGCAGACTGTGGCTCTGCCGCTCCGACAGACCCCGATCGCGGGCATCGGGCCTCGCTGACCAAGAAGGATCCGGCGCGGCGGCGAAAGGCCTCGCGGTCATGCGTCCCGACCGCGTCACACGGGCGGCGTTTGTCGGCTTCGTCCTGATTGCCGGAGCAGTCTCGGTGGCGATCCGTTTGGGGAGCTTCGAGCTGCAGCCCTTCTGGGCGGCTACCCTGCGGTACGCGATGGCCGTGCCCATCTTCGCCGCCCTGGCGGTTGTGCTGCGCATCCCGTTCCCGCGCGGCGCGAACCTCATGGGTGCGCTGCTGTTCAGTCTTGCGTTCGTCGTCTCGAACGCGCTCTACTACGTGGGCGTGAGCGGCTCGTCGGCGTCAGTGGGCGCCATGGCGTTCGCGTTGACGCCACTGGTGGCGCTCGCCTTGGCCGCGACGATCGGTCTGGAGCGGTTCACGCTCCGCGGCGTCGCGGGGGCCCTGGTGGCAGCGGCCGGCGCGGCCGTCGTCGTGGGCGACCAGCTTGGCGCGGCGGTCCCGCTGCCCGCCCTGCTGGCACTTGGCGGGGCGATGTTCTTCGGGGCGGTTGCCGCCGTGGTCATTAAGCGCCTGCCACCAGGCCAACCCATCGCGGCGAACGCGGTAGGAGGCGCCTTTGTCCTGCCGATCCTGCTCGCGCTCTCGTTCCTGACCCACGAGTCCTGGGCTCTTCCGAGCCGGCCGGAAACCTGGATGGCCCTGGCGTTTCTCGTCCTGCTGGGAACCGTGCTTCTGTTCCCGCTGGCCCTCTTCATCATCGGGCGCTGGACGGCGTCGGGCTATTCCTACACGGGCCTCTTCAAACCACTGGCGGCAGTCGCCCTTGCGGCCGTGATCCTGGGCGAGCCGATCCGGCTCACCTTCGTTCTCGGCGGAGCGCTTATTCTCGTCGGCGTCTGGGTGGGCGCCCTGAGCGCGCAATCAGTCCCCTCGGCGGCGTCAGCCGTGGTCGAGGCCGAGCCAAGCCTCGTCCTCGTGCCCGTCGTCGCCGACGAAGGCGTGGTGAGATAGGGGCCGGGCCTCTCTCGGGAGGGGTAGCGGCAGCCCGACGGCCGCAGTTTCCCGGCGCCAACCACGAGTGGCCCTCTGCCGACCGACTCAGACATCGACCAGCGGCGAGGCCACTCGTGATTCTGACCGGCCACCACGTGCCGCCGGTCACGGCTTCACAGCTCGGAACGTTCAGGCACCTCGCCTCGAAGGACCCCCAAGGAACCCATCCGCCGTCCGCAGCCCATCGCCGAAGCCCCGGTCGACCACGATGTGGCTGAGCCATGCCAGCGCGCCCACGAGCCAGAACGGGGGCAGGATGCCGGCGACGGCGAGGGCGAGCACCGCCAGCGGCAGGACCGGCTGATGCATGGCGTTGAAGAGCGGCACCGCACGCGGGGCCAGCTGACCCCGGGCATGCGGCTGACCGATCCCCAGCAGGACGGTGAGGTGGGGCACGATTCCGAACACGAGGAGCGGGACCAGCCCCACGTGAAGGGTCCCAGCCTGGGCGTTGGCGAACAGCGCGAGAGCAATCCCCGGAACAAGCCAGGCGTGCCGGAGCCTGAGCCGGCGAGCCCGGTCAATGCCCGCGGATCGGGACCGTGCGATCGTGGTCATGGCTAGACCATGACCCCTGCGGGTCGAGGCTCGAGCACGACAACCGCCGGCTCCGTCGATCGGCGCGTGGCGAGTGCATCAAGGTCGTTGCCCCAGCCGGGGTAGTCGCTGAACGTGACCCACAGCCGCTCGCGCTCCGCGCCGGTCGCAGTGCGGGCTCGCATGGCGCGCGATCCGTCGGGCAGGTCGACCGTCGTGTCGGGCTGCGCCTGGAGGTTCAGCCACCAGGCGGGCTCGGCATCGGCCCACCCGTTCATGGCCAGCGTGACCAGGTTGGGGCCGTCCTCGTAGTACCCGACCATCGCCACCCTCTGCTCGCCCGAGCGGCGCCCGACCGTCGTGAGCCGCATCATCCCGAACTTGCCGCCGGTCTCCGGCCGCGAGAGGCCGACCCGGCCGCCGCTGAACCGGTAGAGCGCGCGGTGCAGCAGCCAGAACGTTCGGAGCACGAACCGCGGGAGGGTCCGGACGGTCTGCTTGTGCTCAGTCATCCCTGCGTTGGACACGAGTGAGTTCCTTTCTGGGCCGTTCCCGGTGGAACGCGATGGGAGCAGCCAGGATGCCGGCCGGCGTCCTGGCTGCGTGTGGGTCTCGGCTGAGCGTCAGGCCGCGTAGGCCGGCACGATCCCCAGCTCCCGGATCTCGGGCGTGAGGACCGGGGAGGGCTTGAAGTCCTTGAACAGCAGGTACAGGCCCAGGAACGCCTCCCAGATGATCTCCGGGATGGTCGCGATGCCCTGCACGGCGCCGCCCTGCGGGATGATGCCCAGCAGGACAGCGACCCCGGAGGTTGCGAGCATCGCGCCGCCGACGAGGCCGACCAGCGCCATCCGCCGCCCCACCAGGCCGGTGCGGAACATCAGGTAGCCCAGGATCATCCCAGTTCCGATGCCGTCGACGAACCCGGGGCCGAGCAGGAACGTCCAGTTGTGGGTGGCGAGGAGCGACGCGCCGATCGTCTCGAGCGTGGCGTCCGTGCCGGTCGCCTGCTGGCGCAGGGTTACGATCGTCAGGAGGCTGAGGATGCCGACCAGGATGAAGGTGCACTCGACGAGCCGCGCGGCGACGTAGCCCAGGGCGAGGCCTTCGTTCTGCCGCTTGAGGATCGGGAACAGGACGATGGCGCAGCCGATGTTGGTGAGGATGAGCATCAGCTCGAGGAACGCCCCGACGAACACCCGGGTGTCGGCGCCGGAGCCGGTGATGTATGTGGGATCACTCAGGATCGGCCCGTAGGCGAGCACGCCGCCGATCGAGGTGATGAAGGTGAGGATGAACAGCACGCCAACGGCGAGCGCGGACTTGCGAGAGGAGGTCATGGCGGTTTCCTTCATGTTGCGGAGGGACGCTGGGAACCAGCTGCTTCGCGGGACCGGTACCCGGCTTGGTCAGGGAGCGGCCTCGACGCAGGTGACCGAGACCAGGGGCAGGCCCGTGTCCCGGACCTTCTGGAGCAGGCCATGCAGTGCGGCCTGGTCGGCGATCGGGCCATGGATGACCGTGGTTCCGTCGCTTTGGTGGCTGACGGCGAGTCCGTCGAACCAGGTGGCCCAGTGCGCGTCGAGGTGCCCGGTAATCCGGATCTCGTAGCGTCGGGCCTCGGGGCCGTCGCCCTTCGAGGTGTGTCGTTGGGTCATCCCACTCCTCATGCGTGTTGCCGTCTGGATCTCCGGTCGGCAACACCGACCTGAGTCACTCGACACACCGTGGAGGCGGATGTGATGAGCGCGCATCAGCACACCTGATGAGCGGGGGTGATGAATCGACGCCGGGCGAGCCGCGCCGTAGCTCCATCGACACGTGGCCGTGGCTCCGACACAGCCGGGGACGAAGGCCTACCCGGTGGGTCGGCGGTCCCGGGTCCGCGAGAGCAGGCCGAGCTCGGCGGCACGCCGGACGGCTGCCCTCCGGCTGTTCACGCCGAGCTTGGCGTAGATGTTCTGTGTGTGCGTTCGCAGGGTGCTCAACGACACCGTGAGCTCGCGCGCCAGGTCCGGGCCGTCGAGATCGCTGTCCAGGAGGCGCAGGACCTCGAGCTCCCGTTCGCTGAGCGGCTCGATCAGCTGCTGCTTGACCGGCGCCTGTCCCTCGGTCGTGACCGCGGCGGCCAGGAGTTCTCGCACATAGCCCGAGGCGTTCCGCGACTTCGCCGCCAGCTTCAGCAGCGCCGCCATGGGCGTCCCCTCGTCGACGATGACGCGGACGTAGCCCTCCGGCTCAGCGAGCGCCACCGCACGTGCCAGCGAGGCGAGCGCACCCGCCGGATCGTTGCCTGTGTGACGGGCGAGCGCCTGCACGACCAGGATGTCGATCTCGCTCCCCATCCGCCCACCGTCCTCCGCCGCGGCCTGCAGGCGCTCCGTGAGTTCGGTTGCCTCCCTGGTGGCGCTTTCGGCACGGTCGTGCGTTCCGTGGGCCAGCAGCAGTCTGGCGAGGGTGGCGTGCTCGAACTCGTGGACGTAGCCGGGCTCGTCGGCAGAGGAGAGTCCGCGTTCGCGCGCCCAGGCCCACGCCTCCGCCAGCTTCCCCTGGGCGATCAGCACCCTCGCCTTCAATGCGGCGACCGGGTGCACATCCGGGGAGAAGTCGCCGACATAGAGACGCTCGGCCTCGGTGAGCAGCTCGAGCGCCCCGTCCAGGTCGCCCTCGGCCTGCCGGATCGCCGCCATGGCGACGCGCGACCGGTAGCGGTTCTGCGGCAGGCCGTTCTCCTCGCCGAGCTCGCTGCCTTGCAGCAGCTGGTGCCGGGCGCCCTCGAGGTCGTTCCGCTCACGGAGGATGGTGCTGATTCCGACGTGCATGTCCGCAGCGCCCCGCAGCACACGGCCACCCTGCCCGGTGGCGAGCGCCAATCCCCGCTCGAAGATCCGCATTGCCTCTCCCAGGCGACCCTGCGCGAGCCGGATGTCGGCCAGGGCGAGCCCGCAGCCGATGACGTCCGAGAGGTGACCGGCCTTCTCCAGGCTCGGCATGGCGGCGGCATACCAACCCGACGCCGCCTCGAGATCCCCGATCGTCCAGGAGGCGAGTGCCAGGAGCCCGGCTGCGCCTCCACGTGCAAGGTGCTCGTCCTCGCCGACGAGGTCGAGCGCCCGCCGGGCATGGGCCGCGGCGCCGGCGACATCGCCGAGAATCAGTGCCTGGCCGGCCCGGTGCACGGCGATCGATCCTGGCAACCGGCGGAATGCCGCCTCGTCGACGACGACCATCGGGCCGGCTCCTTCGAGGGCCTCGTCCGTCGCGTCGAGCCACCGCTCGGCGTCCCGAAGGCGTTTCTCGACGCCCTCGACCTCGCCCCGGACGAGGAACGACCCGGCGGACGCGTTGCTCAGCACCGGTCGCACCCGGAGAACCTCGTCGGGGAGCGCCTCGAGCCACTGGCGCAGCGTGGCCTCCTGGCGATTCTGGCTCATCGCCGGGATCGCTAGCTCCACCAGGTCGGCCGCCCGAGCCACGTCCCCTCCCGCCATCGCGTGGCGGATCGCCTCGGACCGATCGCCGTTCTGCTCATACCACTCGCATGCCCGCCGGTGCAGCTCGGGCGCCAGCTCGGGTCGCTCGTCCAGCAGGCGGGCCCGCAGCACGTCGGTGAAGAGCTGGTGGTAGCGGTACCACCGGCGGCGGTCGTCGAGCGGGACGAGGAACAGGTTGCCGCGCTCGAGCGCCTCCAGCATGGCCTTGCCACCATCCTGCCCGGTGACGGCATCGCACAGCGGGCCGGTCAGCCGGTCCAGGATCGAGGTGCCCAGCAGGAAGGTCCGGACCTCCTCGGGCTGACGCTGCAGGACCTCCTCGACGAGATAGTCGACGATGTAGCGGTCGTCCCCGGCGAAGCCCTCGATGAAGCCGGCGACGTCGTCGCGTCCCCGGATCGAGAGGGCCGCCAGCTGGAGGGCGGCGATCCAGCCTTCGGTGCGCGCCTCCAGCGCGGCGACATCACCCGCGCCGAGATCCAGCCCCATCACCCGGTTGAGGTAGGCGCCGACCTCGTCCGGCGTGAAGCGCAGGTCCGCGGCGCGGATCTCGACGAGCTCGCCCCGCGCCCGCAGGCGGGCCAGCGGCAGCGCTGGATCGGCCCGGGTGGCGATCACCAGATGCATATGTGAAGGCAGGTTCTCCAGCAGGAGCGCCATCCCGTCCTGGACGTCGTGCGCGTCGACCAGGTGGTAGTCGTTGAGCACCAGCACGACGTCGTTCGGCACGGCGCCGAGCTCGTTGAGCAGTGTCGCGAGGACCGTCTCGATCGGCGGTGGCTGGGGCTCCTGCAGGAGGGAGAGCGCGGTCGTGCCGACCCCCGGCGCCACCGTCTGCAGCGCGGCAATCAAGTAGGTCCAGAAGAACCCGGCTTCGTTGTCGCTAGGGTCGAGCGAGAGCCACGCCGTGGACCGTGCACCGGCCGGAGCAGCCGCAATCCACTCAGCAAGCAGCGTCGTCTTGCCGAAGCCGGCCGGGGCTGAGATGAGCGTCAGCTTCGACTCGGCCCCGAGGTCCAAGCGCTCGCTCAATCTCGGACGCGCCACCAGGCCGTGCCGAGGTTTGGGGACGTAGAGCTTGGCCTCGAGCAGCGGACGTGCCATGCGCCCCAACGTACCAGCCTCCGCTACGAACCCGACGTCCCCATCCAGCTTGCGATCTGGACGCGCGAATCGAACCCGAGCTTGTTCAGGATGTTGCCGACGTGGGTGGTGACGGTCCGTTCCGCGATGAACAGGCGCGCAGCGATCTGCCTGTTGCTCAGACCCTCGGCGATCAACCTGGCCACCTCGACCTCTCGTTTCGAAAGCGGTCCGGTCTCGATATGGTCGGCGGCGCCGACATCGATTTCGCCGGGTTCGCCGAGTGCCAGGCGCAGCGCCGCCTCGCGACTCAATTGCATCCCTGCGGCGTATTCGGCCTCGAACTTCGCCGCGCCCAGCGCCGCGATCGCTGCTTCCCGGGCCGGCGCCAGCTCTGGCTCAAGACGGCTGGGACCCGTGGGGCCAGACGTGCCGGCGCCCGCGGCAGCACCGAGGGCTTCCGCGGCGCCCAGCAACCGCGCCCCAAGGCGCGGCTGGCCGGATGTCGCCGCCTGTGCGCCCAGCAGTCGCACGAAGGACGACTGCCCGAGACGGTTGTCCATCTGCTTCGCGGTCCGCAACCCCTCGACGAACCGCGCCTTCGATCTAGGTAGATCCCCGGCTGCGAGCGCGACGAGGCCCAGATACATGAGCATCCGTTCGAGGTAGTACAGGTCGCCGATCTCGCCGCTCAGCCGGGCGCCTTCCGAGGAGGCGGCCTCCGCGGCGACGAGGTCTCCCTCGAACAACGCGTGAACCGCCCGTGCCTGGATCAGCCCGATCGACGCGGGGAAATGGTCAACGCTCGGCGTGATGGCCTCGGCCTCGTCGAGAAGCCGCCGGGCGGCCGCGCGATCTCCTGCCATGTTCTCCGCGATCGAGGCAGCCGACAGCGACACGGACAAGGGCCCGAGCTGCCCCGCGACGCGAGCGCCCTCGATCGCCCGGGCGAGCCATCGCCTGGCGGCCTCGGGATCGCTCTGCAGCACGCTCAGCAATCCCCGGAAGTGGTACGCCCGCGACGGAATGTCCGCGGATCCCCCAGCGGCTTCGAGCAGGTCATCGAACCAGCGGATGCTCTCCGTCGTCCCGTGCGTGACCCAGTAGTACCCGACCGACGTGGCCATCTCGAGACCCCGCCGCCAGTCCCCACCCGCCAGGCATTTCTGGAGTGCGAATCGGATGTTGTCAATCTCGAGGTCAACCCACTGGAGCCACTTCAGCGTCCGGTGGCGCCCTGGGACCCGGGCGAGCTGGATGGCCCGAAGATCGCGAAGCAGGACCGCCCGGCGGTCGCGAGCCTGCGTTCGGTAGTACTCGATGTAGACGTCGTCGAGCCGCTCCACCTCGCCTGCCTCGCGTAGCTTGAGGCTGGCGTACTCGCGCATGGTCTCGTGCATGCGATAGCAGGCGACGCCCAGGGCGTCCTCCCTGGTGACCAGGGACTTGTCGACCAGCGCCGCCAGCAGGTCCAATGCCTGGGCGCCGGATTCCCGGCCGATCGCGAAGACCGCCTCGACGTCGTCGACGGTGAACCGGCCGGCGAACACGCACAAGCGCCGCAGGAGCGTCTGCTCCGGCGGCGTCAACAGGTCATGGCTCCAGTCAATGGTCGTCCTGAGCGTCTGCTGTCGAGGTAGTGCCGCGCGGCCTCCTCCGGTCAGGAGCGCGAACCGGTCGGTCAACCGAGCGAGGATCTGCTCGACGGTGAGCACGCGCGTCCTGACGGCGGCAAGCTCGATCGCGAGCGGCAGACCGTCGAGGCGCCGGCACAGGCCAACGACGGCCGATCGGTTCGAGCTGGTCAGCTCGAACGTCCCCGATGCCGCCGAAGCGCGCTCCACGAATAGCGTGACCGCCTCGTTCTGGAGGAGCCGGGAAAGCGGTTGCTCGTCGCCCACGGGCGGAAGCTCTAGCGGCGGCACGGGGACGACCTGCTCGCCGGGAACCTGCAGGGGCTCCCGGCTCGTCGCGATCACGCGGACATTGGGTGCAGTACTAAGGACGTTGGCGACGAGCTCGGCGGACGCGTCGAGCAGATGCTCACAGTTGTCGACGAGGAGCAACAGCTCGCGGTCCCGCAGGTAGGGCAACAGGATCTGCAACGGCTCCGTCGCGGCCTGGTCCCGGAGGTCCAGCGCTGCGACCACCGCACCCGCGACGAGGGCGGCGTCGCGGACCTCGGCGAGCTCGACCCACCAGGCGCCGTCCGCGAAGCCACGCCCGAGATCCGTCGCGGCCCGTACGCCCAAGCGCGTCTTGCCCACGCCTCCAGGGCCGACGAGGCTGACGAGGCGTGCGCTGGCCAGGGCCTTGCGAAGCTCCGCAAGCTCGCGGCGGCGTCCCACGAAGCTCGTCGTCTCGGCGGGCAGGTTGCCTGAGCGGCGCCTCGGTCTGGCCATCGCCCCGCACCGTAACACCAGAAACGTTGACCGGGTCTACGCATCGGATACGCAATCCGGTCGATTTGGACGCCCCTTCCCAGTCCCATCCTCCTCGCATGTTCAACAACCAAGCCATACGGCGAGTCGAGGCCACCTTCGTCGCGACCCCACCCACCCGACAGATCGAGCGGGCGTCCGGGGTCTCGGATGTCGAGGCCGACGGCTACACGATCCGCTGCCTCGTCCGTGGCAGCGTGCAGCCCTTTCTCGAGGCCCTGCGAGGCTACGAGGTGATCTCCCTGTCGTCGATCCCCGCTCTCGATCCGACCCACCTCGAACGCCAAGGAGAAGACCACTGAACTCACGCCTCCACCAGCAGTTCGGAGCACAGGAGCGTCCCATGCAAGCAGTCGTCCAGGACACCTACGGCACCGCAGCCGTCCTCCACTCCCGCGAGATCCCGAAGCCGGTGATCACCGACAGCGAGGTGCTCGTCCGCGTCCACGCCGCGTCGATCCACGTCGGCGACACGATCGTCATGTCGGGCACGCCGTACGTCATGCGGATGGCAACGGGCCTGCGCAAGCCCAAGAACCAGGTCCCCGGAACAGACGTCGCGGGGATCGTCGAAGCGGTCGGCAAGGCCGTGACGCAGCTCCGGCCGGGCGACGAGGTGTTCGGGTGGTGCTTGGGCGCCTTCGCCGAGTACGCGTCAGCGAGCGAGGACCACTTCGTGCTCAAGCCGGCCAACCTCACGTTCGAGCAGGCGGCAGCCGTCGGGGTCTCCGCGACCACCGCCCTCCAGCTCCTGCGCGATGACGGACATGTCAAGCCCGGACAGAAGGTCCTCATCAATGGCGCGTCGGGCGGCGTCGGCACGTTCGCCGTACAGATCGCCAAGGCGCTCGGCGCCGAGGTGACCGGGGTGACCAGCACGAAGAACCTGGAGATGGTCGGCTCGATCGGGGCCGACCACGTCATCGACTACACGCAGGAGGACTTCCGGAACGGCGCCCCGCGCTACGACCTCATCCTCGACAACGTGGGGGACCACTCGATGTCCGCGACGAGGCGAGCCCTCGCCCCCAGCGGGACTCTGCTCTCCAACGGCGGGGGGCACCAGGGCGGGAAGCTCGGCCGCTCGATCCGGGCCATGGTCGCGTCGATGTTCGTGCGCCAGCAGGGCAAGCCGTCCGTGAAGTTCCAGAACCGCGCCGACCTGATGGCGCTCAAGACGCTCGTCGAAGCCGGGACGGTCACGCCGGTGATCGACGGCACGTACCCCTTGGCCGAGACCCCCACGGCGATCGGCCACGTCGCCGCCGGACACGCGCGAGGAACGGTCGTGATCACCGTGTCATCCGAAGCGGCGGCCCTGAAGGCCGTGGCATGACGGACACGCAGCCGCGAAGTCGCCCAGATTCGCCGGCCGCCCCTGGGGGCCGGCGCGCGCAAGACACCAAGGGAGACCAGCCATGACCTCAACCCGAAGCACCTCGATCGCCGTGGGTGCGCTGTTCCTCACCCAGACGATCGCCTTCATCGCTGCCGAACAGCTCATCAAGGGGGCTCTGAACGGCTCGGACTACTTGACCAACGCGTCCGGGAGCGCCAACGCCCTGGCCCTCGGCGCGCTCCTCGCCTTCGTGTCCGGCGTCGCGGTCGTTGGCATCGCCGTCCTCATGTTTCCGCTGTTAAAGCCGACCAGCGAGCCGCTGGCCCTCGGCTACGTCGCCGAGCGAGTCATCGAGCTCGTGTTGCAGATCCTCTTCTTCATGGCGGTCCCGCTGTTCATCGTCGCGATCGGCAACGGATTGCGCGACGGCACCGTCGATACCTCCACCTCGCAACCGCTGGGCCTGTTGCTCAAGTCGCTCCAGGACGTGGCGACCGTGGTGCTCTACCTGGTCACCAGTGTCGGCGGGACGATCTTCGCCGTCCTCCTGTATCGATCACGGCTGGTCCCGCGCCCGATCGCCGTCCTCGGGCTCATCGGCTACCCGGTGTTGTTCGCCGGCTGCGTCCTCGCTATGTTCGGTGTGGCCGACGTACAGCAGGGCACCGGGATGCTCGCCATCCTCCCGGGCGGCCTGTTCGAGCTGATCCTGCCGATCTGGCTTCTCGCCAAGGGGTTCCGGCCGTCGGAGCGCTTGCGACCGGCCGTCGTCGCGCCCGTTCGTGCCGCCGACGCCCTCGGGGCCATCAGCTGATCCACGACCCGGACGCCGCGCGCCCATTCGGGCCCGGTCCCGACCGATCACGACAGTCCTTCGTCAATCTCGAAAGGAGACGACCCGTGTCCAAGGCAACCGTCACCAGGCTCTTCATCGGCGGCGGGCTCGCCGCGATCGCGGGCGCCGTCCTGGCCATCGTGGCCGTGTCGATCGCGAACGCGAACAACACGTTCGTCATGAACGGCCCCGACATCGTGGGCCTCAGGGGGAGCGCGCTTGCGTGGCTGATGCTCCCCCTCGGCGTCGCCGGCGGCCTCGCGATCGCCGGCGGCCTGGCCGCCGGCCTCGTCGCGTGGATCGGAGCCCTGCTGAACACCTGGCAGCTCGCAAGCAAGGCGTGGTTCGCCGCCCTACTGCTGCTGGGGATCTTCAACTTCGGGTTCTTCGCGATGATCGCCTACGTCGTGGCCGGGCCGGACGGCGCGACCGTCAGGAGGGCGGAGGCCGCCGCCGGAGCGACCCCCGCATGACGCACATCGGGTCAGTCATGGTTGACGAGACGCCGTCCATGGCGGGCAAGACCGTCCTGATCACCGGGGGCACCGGCGGTATCGGCAGGGCGACCGCCCTCGGGCTCGCGGCTCTGGGCGCCCGGGTGGCCATCACCGGCCGTGACATCCAGCGTGCCGATGTCGCCGCGGTCGAGATCCGTGGCACAACAGGCAACCCGGACGTGGACGCGTTCGGCGCCGACCTGTCATCTCAGGGCGAGGTGCGCCGCCTCGCCGCGGAGGTGCTCGACGCGTTCCCGCGACTCGACGTCCTGGTCAACAACGTCGGTGGCTTCTGGGCTACCCGTCATGTCACGGCCGACGGGCTGGAGCACACCTTCGCCGTGAACCACCTGGCCGCGTTCCTGCTCACCAACCTGCTGCTGGACCGACTGAAATCCAGCGCCCCGTCACGTGTCGTGACGGTGTCGTCCAATGCCCAGTCGCTGGGTACGATCGACCTCGTCGACCTGCAGGGGGAGCGCAGGTACTCCGGGCAGACGGCCTACAACCAGTCGAAGCTGGCCAGCGTCCTGTTCACCTACGACCTGGCCCGTCGCCTGGAGGGCACCGGCGTGACTGCCACGGTGCTGCACCCTGGCGTGGTGAACAGCGGCTTCGGGGCCGAGGACCCCTCGCGGATCTTCAAGCTCCTCGTCCCGCTCTGGCGACCGTTCATGAAGACACCGCAACAGGGCGCCGCGACGTCGATCTACCTCGCTTCGTCGCCGGAGGTCGAGGGCGTCACGGGGACGTACTTCGCCAACGGCCGATCTCAGACTTCGAGCAAGGCGTCGCACGACGTCGCCGCCGCGGCCCGGCTGTGGCAGGTCAGCGCCCGACTTGTCGGCCTCGACGGTGCAAATCCCGGGAAGGTCGGCCAGGGAGCATGGAATGACTGACGGTGTCGAGCTCCTCATCCGGAGTGTGATCATCGGCGTGGGGGCTGCCGCGCTCATGGACGTCTGGGCCCTCTTCTCGCGACGCGCATTCGACGTCCGGGGCCTTGACTACGCGCTCTTGGGTCGTTGGATCGGCCACTTCCCGCGGGGTCGCTTCCTCCACGAGCGGATCGCCTCCGCCGATCCCATCCGCGGGGAACGACCGCTCGGGTGGCTGGCGCACTGCTCGATCGGGATAGCGTTCGCGTTCCTTCTGCTCGCGATCTGGGGACTTGCTTGGGCACGATCCCCCACGATCTGGCCGGCTCTCCTGATCGGCGTGGGCACGATCGTCGCTCCCTGGTTCGTCCTGCAGCCCGGCATGGGGGCCGGAATCGCGGCGTCGAGAACGCCCAACCCCCGCGCCGCACGGCTGCGGAACCTCGCGACCCACACCGTCTATGGAATCGGGCTCTTCCTTTCGGCCGTGGCACTCTCGATCCTCTGGGTTTGAACCGGCCTATCGTTCTGCCTCCGTGCCTGCAGAAACGGCCGCCGGGGCCCTTGCGGGGCACCACCGACGGCCGTTTCGTGCGTGATCGCTGGAGCCGACACTCGGATTTGAACCGAGGACCTGCTGTTTACGAAACAGCGTGCAGGGCTCGGGCGCGCATTCTCCATCCGTGTGTGGGGGATGCGCTCCCAGGCTCGGTGGCATCCCGCCCTAACCGGGCATCGGCACGTTCCTCCCGAGGGGGCGGGCAGGCTGGCCCCCCC
>Ga0209048_10003226_pt1 | contig 15916 bp, 10 predicted proteins | sample FrelakmetCRP12CR_FD_187146 | JGI IMG/M metagenome (GOLD analysis project Ga0209048, IMG submission 187146) | Freshwater lake sediment microbial communities from the University of Notre Dame, USA, for methane emissions studies - CRP12 CR (SPAdes)... | ecosystem: Environmental > Aquatic >... | reverse complement strand
CTCGAACTCTACGATACCCGCTTCCGCAACCTCGCCGCGCCGCTCACGGTCGCCGCGCCGGATGTCTACATCGACGTGCAGAACGCGGCGGCCATGCTCTTCCGCCTCCAGCGCCTCGGCGTCGACGTCGGCAACCGCTGGGACGAACTGGCCGACAAGGCCGAGGCGCGGACCGGCGACTGCCTCTCCGCCTTCACTCTGCCGCACTGGCTGATGGCGCTGACCGCCACCGGTCGCACCGCCGCTGCGCAGCGCATGATCGAGGCCATGCGCACGTTCGCCAATGGCCGCGGCACCGTCCCCCCCATCGTGCGCGACTACGTGCTGCCGATCGCCGAGGCCCAGCTCGCCCACGCCGCCGGACGCCACGCGGAGGCCATCGCCCTGATGCGTCCGGCCATCGGCGGCATGTACCGACTCGGCGGCAGCCATGCCCAGCAGGACGTGCTCGAGCAGCTTTTCGTGGACGCCGCCCTCAAGGCTGGCAGCACTGCGGATGTCCGCCTCGCCCTTGAGCGTGTCGCCGGTCGCCGGGCGATTCCGCCCGAGCGCTTCATCGGCTGGCGCGAAGCCGCTGACCGGGCGGCCGTGGGGGCGTTATAGGCGCTACGGGGCCGGGTCGCCGTGCAGCGTCTTGATCAGATCGTCGAACAAAGCGCTTCGCGCCCTTTCCTTACCCCGGCCGCCTGATTCCAAGCTAGAACGGAATATCGTCGTCGAGATCGTCCGGATGGGTCTTCTTGGCGGCGTCGCCGCCGGACTTCCCGCTGCCGCCACCACCAGCGCCGCCACCACCGCCACCCCCGCTCGATCGCGAGCTGGAGCCCCCGCCTGCGAACTCGGCATCGCCGCCGCCGCCGCCACCCTCGCGACCACCGAGCAGCTGCATGCGGTCGCCGACGATTTCCGTCGAGTACTTTTCGACGCCCTCCTTGTCGGTGTACTTGCGCGTCTGCAAGCGGCCCTCGATGTATACCGATCGGCCCTTCTTTAAGTATTCGCCGGCAATCTCGGCCTGCCGTCCGAACAGCACGACGGTGTGCCATTCGGTCTTTTCCTGTTTTTCGCCGGCCTTGTCCTTCCAGGTTTCGGTCGTCGCGATGCGTAGATTCGTCACCGCATCGCCGCCGGTCGTGTACCGCGTTTCCGGATCGCGGCCGAGGTTGCCGATCAGGATCACCTTGTTTACCGAGGCCATTTCATGTCTCTCCCATCGAATAGCTGCGTTGATTGTAAGCCGGTGGTGCCGCCATCGTGGCGCTGACCGCAAGCCACGCCGCGGTGAGCACCAGGCAGAAGCCGAACACGGCGGCGGGACCATGCCACTGCGACAACCAGCCGCCCGCGGCGGCGCCCACGAACGTGCCCAGGAACTGCACGCTCGAGTAAACGCCGACGGCGGTGCCCTTGAGCGCGGCCGGCGCGAACTTGGAGACGAGCGACGGGAGCGTCGCTTCGAGCAGGTTGAACGCGGTGAAGAACACGACGAGTGCGGCGATCGTCATCGGCAGCGACGCGCCTGCGGCTGCGAGCAACGCCTGCCCGACGAACAGCAGCGCGACCGCGCCGACGAACACCGGTTTGCCGCGGCCCGGGTGATCCGCCTGCCGGAGCGCCGGCAGCATCAGCGCCACCGACGCAGCGAGCACGGGAAGATAGACGAGCCAGTGCCGCGCCGACGCGACCCCGTTGTCGCGGAGCATGAACGGCACCTGCACGAACAGCGCCATCAGTGCCGCATGCAGCGCGAAGATGCCGTAGTTGAGCCGCAGCAGCTCGCGGTCGGCCAGCACGCGTTTCCACTGCGCCGGCGTGTCGTGCCGCGGCGGCGTGGCCTCGGGGTCGGGCACCGCGCGCTGGAGGAGCACGATCGCGCCGAGCGCGAGCACGCCCGTCAGCGCGAAGACGCCGGGAACGCCGATCACCGCCGTGAGCGCCGGGCCGAGCACGAGCGAGACCGCGAATGTCGCGCCGATCGTCATGCCGATGGCCGCCATCGCGCGGGTGCGCACTGCGTCGCGCGTGAGATCCGAGGCGAGGGCGATAACCGCCGCGGAGATTGCCCCGGCCCCCTGCACGGTGCGGCCGATGATCGTCCACACGATCGTCGGCGCCCACGCGGCGATGAAGCTGCCGAGCGCGAAGATGACGAGCCCGGCGATGATGACGGGCTTCCGTCCCCATCGGTCGGACGCCCAGCCGAAGGGAATCTGCAGCACGGCCTGCGTGAGCCCGTAGGCTCCGAGCGCAAGACCCACCAGCGCGTGGTCGCGCCCGCCCGGGAGCGTCTCCGCATACAGCGCGAGCACGGGCAGCACGATGAACATGCCGAGCATGCGCAGCCCGAAGATGCCTGCCAGGCCCACGGTGGCGCGGCGCTCGACGGCGGTCATCCGTGGCGGCGTGACGCGTGCGGCGCTCGCGGCGGCAGGGGTCTCGCGGTCGTGCGGCATGAGGCTGGCGGACGGCAGTGAAGGGAAGACGAAGGAGCGACCGGGGCGTGACGGAAAGGCGAAAGACCAGGCGAAGCGCGTCACGCGATCACGTGACTTAAAAGCGCGTGCGGAATGGCGGTATAGTAGCAGGTTACCCCTGCGCCCGGCATGCGCCGGAAGGTCTAGGACAAACAGCATGGAATACATCCGCATCCGCGGTGCGCGCACGCACAACCTCAAGAACGTCAACCTCGATCTGCCCCGCCACCGGCTGATCGTCGTCACCGGTCTTTCCGGCTCCGGCAAGAGCTCGCTCGCTTTCGACACGCTGTACGCGGAAGGGCAACGCCGTTACGTCGAGTCGCTGTCGGCGTACGCGCGGCAGTTCCTGCAACTGATGGAAAAGCCCGACGTCGACCTGATCGAAGGGCTGTCGCCGGCGATCTCGATCGAGCAGAAGGCGACGTCGCACAACCCGCGCTCGACGGTGGGCACGGTCACGGAAATTCACGATTACCTGCGGCTGCTCTACGCGCGGGTCGGTGATCCGTACTGCCCCGACCATCCGGAGCAGAAGCTCGCGGCGATGACCATCTCGCAGATGGTCGACGCCACGCTCGCTCTTCCCGAGGACACGAAGCTCATGATCCTCGCGCCCGTCGTCGTCAACCGGAAGGGCGAACAGCTCGATCTCTTCGTCGAGCTCCGCGCGAAGGGCTTCGTCCGCGTGCGCGTCGACGGCGCGGTGCACGAGATCGATGCGGTGCCGCGCCTCGCCAAGAACACGAAGCACACCATCGAAGTCGTCGTCGACCGGCTCCGCGTGCGCGCCGACCTGAAGCAGCGGCTCGCCGAATCGTACGAGACGGCGTTGCGCAATGGCGACGGGCGCGCGATCGCGGTCGAAATGGACAGCGAAAATGAACGGCCGCGGGAGCACCTGTTCTCCGCGAAGTTCGCCTGCCCGGTCTGCAACTACTCGCTCGCCGAGCTCGAGCCGCGGCTCTTCTCGTTCAACAATCCGATGGGCGCGTGTCCCCGCTGCGACGGGCTCGGCGCCATCAGCTTCTTCGATCCCAAGCGCGTCGTCGCATTCCCGCAGCTCTCGCTCGCGTCGGGCGCGATCAAGGGCTGGGACCGCCGCAACCAGTTCTATTTCCAGATGCTGGGGAGCCTGGCGAAGCACGTCGGCTTCGATCTCGAGCGGCCGTTCGCACGGCTGCCCGAGCGCGTGCAGCAGGTGATCCTGTTCGGCAGCGGCGACGAGAAGATCCCCTTCGCGTATCTATCGGACAGGGGCAAGCAGATGGTGCGCGAGCACACGTTCGAGGGGATCATCCCGAACCTCGAACGCCGCTATCGCGAGACCGACTCGCTGATGGTGCGCGAGGAGCTCGCGAAGTACCTCAATTCGAAGCCCTGTCCCGAGTGCAACGGCACGCGGCTGCGGCGGGAGGCGCGGTTCGTCAAGGTCGGCGAGGGCCCGGACGCGCGCGCGATCTTCGAGGTATCGGGCCTGCCGCTCAAGGAGGCAGCGGACCATTTCGCCCGGCTCGTCCTCGACCGCCAGAAGCAGGCGATCGCCGACCGGATCGTCAAGGAGATCGTGAGCCGGCTCGCCTTCCTCAACAACGTCGGGCTCGACTACCTGTCGCTCGATCGATCGGCCGAAACGCTCTCGGGCGGCGAGGCGCAAAGGATCCGGCTCGCATCGCAGATCGGCTCCGGCCTGACCGGCGTGATGTACGTGCTGGACGAGCCTTCGATCGGCCTGCACCAGCGCGACAACGACCGGCTGCTTGCCACGCTGAAGCACCTGCGCGACCTCGGCAACAGCGTGATCGTCGTCGAGCACGATCACGACGCGATCTGCGCAGCGGACTACATCGTCGACATGGGGCCGGGTGCCGGTGAGCACGGCGGCCAGGTCGTCGCGCAGGGCACGCCGGAAGAGATCCGCCTCGCGGCGCATTCGCTGACGGGCCAGTACCTCGCCGGCCACCGGCAGATCTCGATGCCCGCGCGGCGGCATCGCGTCGATCCCGCGCGGATCATGCGCATCGACGGCGCCACCGGCAACAACCTGCGCGAGGTCGCGCTCAACCTGCCCGTCGGGCTGTTCGTCTGCGTGACGGGCGTCTCCGGTTCAGGCAAGTCGACGCTGATCAACGACACGCTCTACCACGCGGTGGCGCGGCAGCTCTACGGCAGCACGACCGAGCCCGCGCCGTTCCGCGAGATGCACGGGCTCGAATTCTTCGACAAGGTGATCAGCGTCGATCAGAGTCCGATCGGCCGCACGCCGCGCTCCAACCCGGCCACGTACACGGGCCTGTTCACGCCGATCCGCGAGCTGTTCGCGCAGGTCAAGGAAGCGCGCGAGCGCGGCTACGGCCCCGGACGCTTCTCGTTCAATGTCAAGGGCGGCCGCTGCGAGGCCTGCCAGGGCGACGGCCTGATCAAGGTCGAGATGCATTTCCTGCCCGACGTCTACGTGCCCTGCGACGTCTGCCACGGCCAGCGCTACAACCGCGAGACGCTCGAGGTCCGGTACAAGGACCGGAACATCCACGAAGTGCTGGCGATGACCGTCGAGCAGGCGCACGCGTTCTTCGAGCCGGTCCCTGCGGTCGCGCGCAAGCTCTCGACGCTGCTCGACGTCGGCCTGGGCTACATCACGCTCGGGCAATCGGCGACGACTCTGTCGGGCGGCGAGGCGCAACGCGTAAAGCTGGCGCTCGAGCTGTCGAAGCGCGACACCGGCCGCACCCTCTACATTCTCGACGAACCGACCACGGGGCTGCATTTCCACGACATCGAGCTGCTGCTCACCGTACTGCACCGGCTGCGCGATCATGGCAATACCGTGCTCGTGATCGAGCACAACCTCGACGTGATCAAGACCGCGGACTGGATCATCGATCTCGGTCCGGAGGGCGGGGCCGGTGGCGGGCGGATCATCGCCGAGGGCCCGCCCGAGGAGATCGCGCGCTCGCCGGCGAGTTACACCGGCCGCTACCTGAAGCCCGTGCTCGACGCGCACGAGGGGCGGCGCGGGCGTGAGACGGGGCGTGCTGCTACGGCTGCGGGCGCCGCGCGCGGGAGGCGCGGCCGCAAGGTTTCCGGCGATCTGCTCGGCTGACCCGGTCGCTGCTGCGGCGCGTCGCGGCACCGGCGCCGAGCACGCGGAAGTCCGCCGTCGCCGCGTCCTTCCGCGTCGGGATTCCGGGTCTTACGCCGAAAGCCAGGCTGCGAGATCGCGCTTGAGCTTCATCATGTCGGCCTCGCGTGTGTACATCATGTGGCCGGCATCGTAGTAGTGGTGCTCGACGCGCGCCAGGACGTCAGCGGGAACGTCGAGCTGCGCCAGCGACCAGTCGGTGGCGCTGTAGGGCGTTCCGAGGTCGTAGCGGCCGCTCGCGACCAGCACGCGGAGGTGGGGATTCCGGCGCAGGGCGCGCGACAGGTCCGGGCTCGTGCAGGCGAAGCCGTTGCCCTTGTCTTCGCCGCGATTCCAGTTCCACTGCTTGTGCACGTCGGTCGAGAGCACTTCGTAGCGCGCCTGCGTGTCGACACCGAGGCTCTCGCTCATGTACGCGTGCGCCGCCATCGTGTACGGCGCTACGATCGCCTCGATCCCCGGATCGAACTCCCAGTCCCGCGTGCGGTTGGCCGCCATCGGGCCGGTTACCCGCGCCTCGAGCCGGCCGACGATCCGGCCGCGGTCGCGCAGCAGCTCGAAAAAGAACGTGTGGTCGCTGATGCGGAGGTTCTTTTCGTCGACCAGCGCCGGTGCGAGCCCCGTGAGTTGTGCGACCCGGTTCACGACGCGGCGCCGTGCAGTCTTGGACAGGCGCGCTCCGGCGTGCAGGGCGCCGAGGTATTCGTCGAACACGAACCGCTCGGCGGCCGCCCGAGCAGCCTCGGGCGATTCGGCCAGCGGCCCGCGGAGCTTGCCGTGGTATTGGGCGACGCAAGCGAACGCCGGGAGGAACAGCGCATACGGCAGATCATTGCGCGGCGCGAACACGATGCTCTGGAGGTCCATCGCGCACGACACGAGGATCAGCCCGGACAATGCGACGCCGATGTCCTGCAGCTTGTCGGCGAGCGCCGCCGCGCGCGTCGTGCCGTAGCTCTCGCCGGCGACGTAGACCGGCGAGCTCCACCGCCGGTGCCGCCCCAGCCACGTGCGGATGCATTCGGCGAGCGCCTCGACGTCGCCGTCGACGGAAAGCATCTTCTTGCGCGCGTCCTCGCTGGCCGTGATCGAATAGCCGGTGTGCGGAGGGTCGATGAACACGAGGTCGAAGTGCTCGAACCACGACTCCTGGTTGTCGGTCACCCGGTACGGTGGCGGCGGCATCGTGCCGTCCTCCTGGATGACCACCCGCTTCGGCCCGAGCGCGCCGAGGTGCAGCCAGATCGACGCGGAGCCGGGGCCGCCGTTGAAAACGAAGCACACCGGGCGCGCCGCCGGATCGGCGTCGTCGTGAAAGTACGACGTCGTGAACACGGCGGCCTCGGGCTCGCCGCGCTTGTCGTCGACGCCGCCGGCGGCGATCGGAACGAACTCGGCGACGGAGCGGTACTTCAGCGTGCGGCCGTTCAGCACGATGCTTCCCGCGCTCTTGCACGGATCGCTGGCGAGCAGCTTGTCGACCTTCTCGCGCAGACGCTTCTTCGCCTCTTCGGTCGGTGGGGTAGGGGTCGGTTCGCTCATGATGGGGGTCTCCGGAGGCTTGCCGGTCGAAATCGGCGAGGGAAATCGGTCAGCGCGGCAATGCGCGGGGCTTGATGGCGGCAAGAATGCCCTGGAGCAGCTCCGTCGGCGTCGGCGGGCAGCCCGGTACCTCGACGTCGACGGGGATCACGTTGGCGACGCGCCCGAGGCTCGCATAGCTCTCGCCGAAGACGCCGCCGTTGCAACCGCAATCACCGACGGCGACGACGAGCTTCGGTTCCGGCGTAGCGTCGTAGGTGCGCCTGAGCGCGATGGCCATGTGCTTCGACACCGGTCCGGTCACCAGCAGCAGGTCGGCGTGACGCGGACTCGCGACGAACTTGATGCCGAGTCCCTCGATGTTGTAGTACGGATTGCCGAGCGCGTGGATCTCGAGCTCGCAGCCGTTGCAGGAGCCGGCATCGACCTGCCGGATCGTCAGCGCACGGCCCAGCGTGCGCAGCACGTCCCGCTGCAGCCGCTCGATGCCGGCCGCGGCGTCGGCGGGCGCGGGCGCCGGTTCGGTCTTGATCCCGGTCTTCACGATCTGGCGCAATATCTGCAGCATGGTGGGTCGTCTCGGGGCGCGACCTACAGGTCGTGACCGGTGTAGGAGAGGTTGAAGGACTTGTTGATGAGCGGAAAGTCCGGGACGATGTTGCCGATCACCGCGTGCTCGAGCACCGGCCAGTTCGACCACGACGGGTCGTGCGGATGGCAGCGACGGATCGACCCGCCGGGGCCGCATTCGAGTGCGACCAGCACGGGCCCGCGCCAGCCTTCGACGTAGCCGAGCGCGGTCCGATGGATCGCGGGCGCGGGCAGCGGCGCGCGCAGGTCGTCGGCCGCCGTCGCGTCCGGCATCGCATCGATGATCACGCGCACGAGCCGCAGCGACTCCAGCAGCTCGTCGAAGCGCACTGCGACGCGCGCGGCGACATCGCCGCTCGCGGCGCCGCTCCTGTTGACGCCCAACACGTCGTAGGGTGCGTACGGAAAGTCGCAGCGGACGTCGCGCGCGCCGCCGCTCGCGCGGCCGGCGAAGCCGGTGAGGCCGAGCTTCGCGGCCAGTTCCTTGGTGACGATCCCGCAATTGCGAAAGCGGTCCTGCAGCCCGTCGTGCTCGTCGTAGATCGCGCGCAGCGTGCGGATCTCGCGCTCGAGCAGAGTGCACTCCTCGCGCATCGCGGCGGCGTCCCCCGACGCGAGGTCGCGCGCGACCCCTCCCGGGACGACGAAATCCATCAGCAGGCGGTGACCGAATGCCGTGCGGCTCCTCCGCAGCACGATCTCCTTCAGCCGCGAGAACTGGGCGAGCCCGAACGCGAACCCGCCGTCGTTGCCCAGATAACCCAGGTCACCCAGGTGATTGGCGACGCGCTCGCGCTCGAGCGCCAGCGCGCGCAGCCACGTGGCGCGCGGAGAAGGGATTACGCCGGCGAGAGCCTCCAGTGCCTGCGCGTAGGCCCACGCATAGGCCACGGTGCTGTCGCCGGAGACGCGACCCGCGAGCCGATGGCCTTCCGCGGCCTGCATGCCCTCGAAGCGCTTCTCGATGCCCTTGTGGACGAACCCCAGCCGCTCTTCCAGCCGCAGCACCTTCTCGCCGACGATCTGGAACCGGAAATGACCGGGCTCGATGATGCCCGCGTGGACCGGACCGACCGGGATCTCGTGGACCCCGTCGCCCTCGACGCGGATGTACGGGTATTCCTCCTGCCCGGGTTCCCATTTCGGCGAAGCTTCGAAGTCGCGGCGCAGCGGATACTGGTCGATCGGCCAGCTCGCCTGCCACACCCACGGTCGCTGATCCTCGGCCTCGGAGGCAATGCCCAGGAGATCGAACGTCGCGCGTTGCATCCGGTTCGCCGCAGGAAAGATCCCCGCGAGATCCGGGTACGTCGAATCGCTGGTCGGCAGCATGTGCTCGACCAGCATCAGTCCTTCGTCGTCCTGCAGCACGACGTTCACCGCGTACCCGCGATCGCGGTCGCGCTCGTCGCACCCCCACAGCGCGATCAGCTGCCCGCCCTGTTCCCAGGAAACGCGGCAGGCGGTCACGAGCCCGATTGCGTCCGCCGGGCAGCGCTTCGCCGGCACGGCCGAGGGCAGGGGGGCAGCGGCTAGTCCGAGGCGCGAGACGTCCATCGTGTGGTGGCGGAGGGTGCTATCCGATCAATCGCGCCGCCTGCCGATACCAGTCGGCGAGGAACGGCGGAATCCAGAGTCCAAGCATCAGCACCAGCGCGAGGTGGACGAAGACGGGAATCATCGCCGGCCGCACCGGCAACCGTTTCGCGTTTGTTTCGCCGAATACCATCGGCTGGATCTTCGAGAACACCGCCGCGAACGCGAGTCCGAGTGCCGCGAGCAGGAAGGGCGTCGCCCAGGGCTGCTCGGCCATCGCCGTGACCAGGATCAGGAACTCGCTCGCGAACACGCCGAAGGGCGGCATACCGAGAATCGCCAGCGTGCCGAGCACGAGTCCCCAGCCGAGCACCGGGCTCGTGGTGATGAGGCCGCGGATGTCCTCCATCAGCTGTGTGCCGGCCTTTTGCGCCGCGTGGCCGACCGTGAAGAAGATCGCGGACTTGGTGAGCGAATGGACCGTCATGTGCAGCAGGCCCGCGAAATTGGCGACGGGTCCGCCCATGCCGAACGCGAACGTGATGATGCCCATGTGCTCGATCGACGAGTAGGCGAACAGGCGCTTGACGTCCCTCTGCCGCGACAGCAGCAGCGCGGCGACGACGACGGACAGCAGCCCGAAGCCCATCATCAGCTCGCGGGCGAACGAAGTGTGCAGCGAGCCTTCGACCAGCACCTTGCAGCGCACGACCGCGTACAGCGCGACGTTGAGCAGCAATCCCGAGAGCACCGCCGATACGGGGGTCGGGCCCTCGGCGTGCGCGTCGGGCAGCCAGTTGTGCAGCGGCACCAGGCCGACCTTGGTTCCGTAGCCGACGAGCAGGAACACGAACGCGATCGACAGCACGGTCGGCTCGAGCTGGCCCTTCACGTGGTTGAGTTCGGTCCACAGCAGTGCGCCACCCTCGGCGCCAAGGAGCTTTTCCGCCGCGAAATAGAGCAGGATCGTGCCGAAGAGCGCCTGCGCGATGCCCACGCCGCAGAGAATGAAGTATTTCCACGCCGCCTCGAGGCTGGCCGGCGTGCGGTAGAGCGACACCAGCAGCACGGTCGCCAGCGTTGCCGCCTCCATAGCCACCCAGAGAATGCCCATGTTGTTGGTGAGCAGCGCCAGCAGCATCGTGAAATTGAACAGCTGGTACATGCTGTGATAGAGCCTGAGCCGTCCGACGGTGAGCCGCCCGTGCTCCTGCTCGATCCGCATGTAGGGTCGCGAGAAGATCGCCGTCGTGAAGCCGACGAACGCCGTCAACGCGACGAGAAACACGTTGAACGGATCGACGAAGAACTGCTGGTCGAGGACGAGCAGGGGGCCGTCGACGATCACGCGCACGGTGAGTGCGGCCGCGGCGAGGAACGTGAACAGGCTGACCAGGACGTTCACGGTCGGCGCCTCGTTGCGCTCGCCGACGATGGCGAGCACTGCGGCCCCGGCGAGCGGCAACCCGAGCACGGCAAGGATCTCGATCACTCGCCCTCCTCGGGCGCGGCCAGAATGGCGATCGGCCGCGCGTCGGGCGAACTCGATCGCACGGCGACGTGGCCTTGCGGCCCTCGGCTTGCGCCCGCCGTACTCACTCGCCCTCCTTCAGCTTTTCCATGTGCTTCAAGTCGAGGCTGTCGAACTGCTCGCGGATCTGGAAGAAGAACACGCCGAGGATCAGCATGCCGACCAGTACGTCGAGCGCGATCCCCAGTTCGACCACCATGGGCATTCCGTACGTCGCGCTGGTCGCGGCGAAGAAGAGGCCGTTCTCCATGGCGAGGAAGCCGATCACCTGCGGGATCGCCTTGCGGCGGGTGATCATCATCAGGAACGACAGCATCACGCTCGCGATCGCGATGCCGAGCGTCGCTCGCGTGACCGTGCTCGCGAGCTGCGAGATCGGGTAGGCGAGGTTAAACGAGAACACGACGAGGACGATGCCGATGAGCATCGTCGTCGGGATGTTGATCAGGCCCTCGACGTCCCACTTGACGTCGAGCCGCCGGATCATCCGGTGCAGCAGCCACGGCAGCAGCGCCACCTTGAGCAGCAGCGTCAGCCCCGCCGACCAGTAGAGGTGCGTCTGGTGCGTCCCGAACGCGACGACGGCCGTCGAGATCGAGAGCGCCAGGCCCTGCGCGGCGAAGAGGTCGACCAGCGACAACACCCGTCGCTGCGTCAGCATCGCGAACGCCAGCAGCAGGAGGATCGCCGCCAGCAGGTTGATGATCTGCGCGTAGAGCGGGATTCCGGTCATCAGTGCCCGCCCGGCCGCCCGAAGGGCACTGTGCGCGGCCTCCGCGATGTCGTACACGATCCGTTGCATCGTGGCATAGGCCGCCACTCGCGCTCGCCGACGCGCCCTTCGGGCCTTGGCTTCGCCCTGCTCGCGCGGGCGTTCCCCGGGGGCCAGCGAACGCAGTGAGCGTGGGGGCCGTTCAATTCAGCTTCCCAGCAACTGGTTGACGAGCATCGCCAGCACGGCAAGCAGGAATGCCGTGCCGAGGAACTCGGGCGCGCGGAAGATCCGCATCTTCGCCGACAGCGTTTCGATGAGCGCGAGCAGGAACCCGCCGATCGCGAGCTTCCCGATCAGTACCGGCACGGCGCCCAGCACCGCAGACCAGTCGCCACCCGCCGCGATGCCGAACGGGAAGAACAGCGCGAGCCCGATGCACGAGTAGTTGAACAGCTTGAGCGCCGCGGCCCACTCGATCAGCGCGAGGTGTCGCGCCGAGTACTCGAGGATCATCGCCTCGTGGATCATCGTGAGCTCGAGGTGCGTCGCCGGGTTGTCCACGGGAATCCGCGCGTTCTCCGCAAGCGACACCATCGTGAAGGCGACGCCGGCGAACGCGAGGCTCGGGTAGATGCCGAATTCGCGGTGCGCCAGCGTGTCGACGATCGTGGGCAGCGAGGTCGACCCGGAGATCAGCGATGCGGTGAAGAGGACCATCAGCAGTGCCGGCTCGGCGAGGAAGCCGACGAACATCTCGCGCCGTGCGCCGAGCGAGCCGAACGCCGTCCCGATATCCATCGCCGCGAGGGCGATGAACACTCGCGCCAGGGCGAACAGCCCGACCAGCGCGATCGCGTCGGCGGCGCGCGCGAACGGCAGGTCCGTGGCGAGCGAGGGCACGATCGCCGCGGCGCAGCACATCGCGCCGAACACGATGTAGGGCGTGATCCGGAAGATCGGCGACGCCCCTTCGGCGACCACCGCATCCTTGGCGAACAGCTTGCGAATCGTCCAGTAAGGGAGCATCAGCGAGGGAGCGCTCTTGTTCTGCAGCCACGCGCGGCACTGGTTGACCCAGCCGACCAGAAGCGGCGCCAGCGCGAGCGCGATCGCGAACTGCAGGAACTGGGAAGCGAAGCCGGCGGCGCTCATCGGACGAAGAACAGCAACGCGAGCAGCGTGCAGAAGCTGTAGGTCAGGTAGACGGAGATCCGCCCCTGCTGGATCAGCCCCGCGATCCGCGCCAGGAACTCGGCGCTCCTGGCGATCGGTAGGTAGAGCCAATGCCACAGGTGGTCGTCGATCTTCACCGAATACCGCGGTGCGAGATCGAACGGGGACGGCAGCTCCCGTTCAATGCGGAAGAATGCCTCGAACACCTGCCGGATCGGCTGCCCGAAGCCTTCGGCGGTGTCCTGCATCCGTGGTGTCTGCAACGGGAAGCCGCAGTCCCATGGCGCGGACCGACGCACGCGCCCGTGATAGACGCGGTGCACGATCGCCATCGTCAGCAGCACGACGCCGACGATCACCACGAGCACGATCAGGGGGCTGTAGCTCGAACGGTCGGCGTTGATCGGCGCAAGCAGCAGCCAGTTGTCGCTGATCTGGCGCGACGCCGTGGAGCCGATCAGCATCACGTTGATCGGGTCGATGAACTGGATCACGTTGACCGGGATGACGCCGAGCCCGATGCAGCCGGCCGCAAGGTACGCGAGCGCGGCGCGCTCGAAGGGACCGGCATCCTTCGCGTAGGCAAGGTTCGACTCGCGCGGCCGGCCGAGGAAGATCACGCCGTAGAACTTCACCATCACGTACGCGGTGAGGGCCGCGGTTAGCACCAGCGCGGCGGCGGCCAACGGAACCAGCATGTTGACGAACGATTGCGGCAGGCTGGGCGTGAACAGGAATGCCTGCAGCAGCAGCCACTCCGATACAAAGCCGTTCAGCGGCGGAATGCCGGCGATCGCCAGTGTGCCGACGAGCGCGAGCCAGGCGACCCAGGGCATCCGGTGGATGAGGCCGCCGAGCTTGCCGAGGCTCCTCTCCTTGGTTGCGTGCAGCACGGACCCCGTGGCGAGGAAGAGCAGACTCTTGTACAGCGCGTGATTGAGCGCGTGATAGAGCACCGCAGTCAGTGTGATCGCTGCGAGCAGCGTCTTGCCATAGGCCTTGAACAGGATCGCGAGGCCGATCCCCGCAACGATGATTCCGATGTTCTCGATCGAAGAGTAGGCAAGCAGGCGCTTCATGTCCGTCTGCACCGCGGCGAAGATGACGCCGAACAGCGCGGTGACGAGCCCCAGCGCGAGGGCGACGACGCCCCACCACCAGAGCTGACCGTTGAGCAGATCGAAGACGACGCGCAGGATTCCGTAGATCGCCGTTTTCAGCATCACGCCGCTCATCATCGCCGACACGGGAGAAGGCGCCGCGGGATGCGCCTCGGGGAGCCAGATGTGCAGCGGAAGAAGGCCGGCCTTGGCGCCGAAGCCGACGAGGGCGAGCAGGAACGCGACCGTGGACCATGCGCCGGGCAGGATCATCGACCGCATCGAGCCGAACGTGTAGTCGCCGCTTCCGCCCTGCAGCACGCCGAAGCACAGCAGGATCGCGATCGCGCCGACATGCGCGATCAACAGGTAGAGGAACCCGGCGCGGCGGATCTCGGGGATGCGGTGCTCGGTCGTGACGAGGAAGAACGACGTCAGCGCCATCGTCTCCCACGCGACCATGAACACGTACGCGTCGTCGGCGAGGAGCACCAGCGCCATCGCCGCGACATACGCGTGGTACTGGAAGCAGATGACGCCGGGCGCGGTCCCTTCGCTCGACCGGAAATACCCGGCCGAGAACAGCGAGATCGCGACGCTCGTCGCGCCCAGCAGCAGGAGGAAGAACGCCGACAGCGAGTCGAGTCGCAGGTGGAACGGAAGATCGGGGAGCCCGAGCGGCAGCACCATCGACTGTGGCAGCGAGCTGACCGTGGACCCGGCGACGACCGCCAGCGCGAGCGCGACCGCGGCACCGGCGGGAAACAGCGCGCGGCTGATGAAGCGAAGGTTGCGCGGCTGAAGGAGCCCGAGCGTGCCGATCGCGAGCCACGCCACGATGGCCGTGACGACGAGCGCGAGCGGCGTCGGGTTCATCAGCGACGGGGTCGGGTCAAGGCCTGCACTGCCGGCGGGGAAACCAGCCTGGCATCGTCATTTCACGCGCATGCCAGGCTGCGCACCCGAGTCCGGCGACAGCAGGTAGATGCCGGGGCCATCGCCGGACGCCGCCAGAACCATGCCCTCGGACACCCCGAATTTCATCTTGCGCGGGGCGAGGTTGGCGACCATCGGCGTCAAGCGTCCGATCAGGTCCTCGGGCCTGTAGGCCGACTTGATGCCGGCGAAGACGGTGCGGTGACGGACTTCGCCGATGTCGAGCGTCAGCCTGAGCAGCTTGTCGGCGCCCTCGACGTGATCCGCGTTGACGATCCTGGCGATGCGCAGGTCGACCTTCGCGAACTCGTCGATCGAGATCGACGCGGCCGCCGTTGCTTCCGGTTCGTCCGGTCGCGCGCGCCCGCCGGAAGGCGAAGCCGCGGAACCCGGTCGCGAAGGGGGTGCCGCTTTGGCAGGTTGCCCGGCACTCGCGGTGACGGATTGCGGTGAGGCGGCCGGCACGGCCGTCGGTCCTTCGATCAGCGCGTCGATCTGCTTCGGATCGATGCGTGCCATCAGGTGCTCGTAGGGCCTGATCGAGGCCGGCTCCGCCCACGCGTCGTCCCACGTGAACTCCCGATCGAGACCGAACAGCCCGCGGGCCACGCGCGACGCGACGGCCGGCAGCACGGGCGCCAGCATCACCGTCAACAGCTGGAACCCCTGAAGGGCGACCGAGCAGACCGTCTGCAGTGCGTCGCGCTTCGCGGCGTCCTTGGCGAGCAGCCAGGGCTGTGCCGCGTCGAACTCCTCGTTGATCCGGTCCGCGATCCGCATGACGTCGCGCAGCACCTTGCTGAACTCGCGCGCGCTGTAGGCCTCCGCGGCGGCGGTCGCCGCCGCCCGCGCCGCGTCGATCCGGTTCGCCCGGTCGGGGGCCGCTTCCGCCGGCGTCGCGAGCCGTCCCCCGAACTGACGGGTGATGAAGTTCGCTGCGCGGCTCGCGATGTTGACGTACTTGCCGATGAGGTCGCTGTTGACGCGGGCGATGAAGTCGTCCGGGTTGAAATCGATGTCCTCGACCTTCGCGTTCAGCTTGGCGGCGATGTAATAGCGGAGCCATTCCGGATTCAACCCGAGGTCGAGATAGACGTCGGGACTGATGCCGGTGCCGCGCGACTTCGACATCTTCTCGCCGGAGGCGGTGAGGAAGCCGTGGACGAACACGTTGTC
>Ga0209048_10003225_pt1 | contig 15918 bp, 7 predicted proteins | sample FrelakmetCRP12CR_FD_187146 | JGI IMG/M metagenome (GOLD analysis project Ga0209048, IMG submission 187146) | Freshwater lake sediment microbial communities from the University of Notre Dame, USA, for methane emissions studies - CRP12 CR (SPAdes)... | ecosystem: Environmental > Aquatic >... | reverse complement strand
TAACTGTAAAATGCAGGACACAAAATTATAAACAAAATTATAAACAAAAATCGCAAACCGTACCGGCGAGGAGGCCATCTCAAGGCATGAATTTCCACGTACTGTCAATGGTAGTGGAAGAACTTTCGGCTCTTCTCATGAACGCTCGTGTAGAACGCGTGTATCAAGGCAAGGATGGTGGATTGTACCTGCTTATCCATCGGGAGCGAAATAAGTTCATCCTTTTGCTGTCCCCGGACCGTGCCATGCCCCGTTTGCATCTGGTGAGCGCGAAGCCGGCTGCCGCGAATTCGCCCCACGGATTTATACTCTTTCTCCGGAGACGCGTTTCCGGCGCAAGGGTGATCGGCATAAGCCTGTTGAACAAGGACCGGGTTGTGGAAATCCGCTTCAACAGGCAGGGAGAGGAATATCTCCTACTGTTCGAGCTCTTCGGCTCATCGGCCAATCTTGTGCTTGTTGATCCCTCATCGACAATTCTCGCGGTCTATAACCCGGTCCCGCCCTCGGAAGAGGCGGCCCGTCCTCTGCTGTCCGGACTTGTTTACAGCGCTCCAGAAAAACCGCACAACGCACATTTTCAGAAGAGCGATCCCGAAAGCGGATTCAACACTGGTCCTTCTCCCAACAGGTCTGCAGAACAATATTATGAACGCCTCATCGAACAGCGGCATATCACAACACTGAGGGCCGAACTTACATCTCGTATACGAAAGGATCTTGCAAAGACCCTTCATTTGATAAGTGCTTTGTCGGGAGATTTGCAATCAGCCGACCGGGTTGAAGAATACCGGCAGGCAGGGGATCTTGTCCTTGCGCATCTGAAAGAGCTGAGGACCGGGATGGAACGGGCGGACCTTGTGGGGTATGACGGAAATACCGTGACGGTCATACTCGACCCGAAGCGTTCTCCGTCCGGGAATGCGGAACTCTATTTCAAAAAGTATAAAAAAGCAAGGATGGGCCGGGACATAATTGCCGCGCGTCTGCACCGGTCTACCGATGAGGCCTCATATCTCAAATCGCTTTTGAATGATATTGAACGGGCTCAGGATGTCGACGCACTCATGTCCATCAGGTCCGAGCTTGTTGCACAAGGACGACTTGGACAAAAGCAGATCCCGCAAAAAAAAATGCGTCAGGGGACTGTATCTCCGGCGATAAGAAAGATCATCTTCAACGGGTGGGAGATTCTGGTGGGCAAGAGCGCCGCAGGCAACGATCATCTTACGATGAAGATAGCCCGCCCCGACGATCTCTGGCTCCATGCCGAGGGAATGCCCGGCTCTCATGTGATCGTCAGGAATCCGAATGCAGGGATCATCCCGCCCGATGTTCTGGTGAAAGCGGCCGCCCTGGCGGCGTTCCACAGCAAGGGGAAAAATGCCGGTAAAGTGCCGGTGACGTATACCCGCGCAGGTCTGGTAAAAAAGCCGAACGGGGCCAAGCCGGGACTGGTGACGCTTCGGGAACGGAAGTCATTAATGGTGAGGCCGGAGGACGGGTAGGGCTTATTAATCGTCTCAAAATAATAACTTCACGATCAAAAATCTCCTCAACTATTCTTCCCAGTGAGGGAGCAGGGTGAGGGGAAATCAAAATATATTGACGAAACGGAGGCCTTCGGGTTTTTGTTTGATGGTACATTTTGTTATTTTATCCGCGTCAATATAGTTTTGACCCATTGCTTTTTACATACCATGATATATCCCATCGAAATTCTTTACTAACGGGTCAAAACGGAGTAAATAGTATCTACGTTCAGACTCATCAACTGGTCTTTCATAGGGTGATGAGCACCTTGACAATAAGTGAGGCACGATTTCAGGTAAATATCATTATTAGCTTAAATAGCGCTGACAAAAAGGGGTTGCGCTTGGAGACGTTTTAAAGATGAAATTGAATTTGAAGAAATTTGCATTTATACCCTTTATCATCCTGTTATTCAACTCCACGATCTTTGCAGCCCCGCATATTGCCAGATCGCTACCCGAACCCCTCGAACTCCCGGGAAGGACCTTGCAGGAGCGCTTTGCCATGAGCACGCCTGGGCGCATGATGGCTGCTGCTCCGCTCTCTTACAACACACCCCAGACCATCAATGTGCTCTTTCTCCGCGTGGAGTTCCCTCCGGATACGGACCCCTTGACAACGGGCACCGGTGCGTGGACTGACCCTCTCTATAGCTATAATAATGATTCAGACTACTGGTTAAACCTCGCTACATCCCAGACTACATCGCATTTCCCCAATTACTGGAAAGAGGTTTCCTACGGATTGCTCACGGTGACAATCAATGTCTCTTCAAAGGTGTATCTGCTGCCTCATACTATGACCTCTTATGCAGGCAGCACCCCGTCGACGATCGAAAATTTTATTTACGACAGTATAGTCTCCGCAAGCACGGATACAACCTTGGATTTTACTCTCTACGACGGGGTGTTCATCATACATGCGGGGATTGGACAGGAAACCGATATCTCTGGATTAGCGACGAACGATCTCTGGTCCCTGTTTTACTCGGGCGGAACGAAGATTTGCCAGGATGCGGCGGGCGTTACTTGTCTCAATACAACGCTGAAGGACGGCAATATCCTCAGCGAAGCCATCATCATGCCGCAAACTGAAGCACGAACTTACTTTAATCCTCCTCTTATTGTTGACTCTCTCGGCGTGTATGCGCACGAGTTTGGCCACTGGCTCGGACTGCCGGACCTTTATTGCGTGTCGTCAGCAACATCATGTCCGAGCGAGGGAGTGGGGAACTGGAGCCTGATGGACCAAGGCATCTATAACGCGGATCCGGCCACCTGCAACCAGAGCACACAGCAATGCATTCACGGCAGCATGCCTGCGCATCTGGATGCATGGAGCCTGGTAAAACTAGGCTGGGTGATGCCGCAGACCATTGCCAGCTATCAACCACTGTTCTCACTAATGTCAGTTGAGTCAGTGCCGCCGCCATCGACTCCGGCAGTGGGAGTGAATATTTTACTGGCAACCGCATCAACAGGCACTACGCACCAGTATTTTCTGATCGAGAACAGGCAGAAAATCGGTTTTGACGCCGGGTTGCCCGGCCATGGTCTTCTCGTGTGGCTCATCGACGATGATGTGGTCATCCCCGGTTTGAGCTCTAACACGGTCAACAGCGGAACCCATCCCGGCGTGAAGCTTATTGAAGCTGACGGCGACTGGACCTTGCAGAATCCGTCACCGAGCGATTTCGGAAGCCCTGGAGATCCCTTCCCCGGCTCGACCTCAAATATGAACCTGACACCAGTGACCAAACCGTCTACCACGGCATATACGAACTTCGGATCGGTGAATATCAGAAATATCTCCGAACAGTCATTGCTCATGAATTTCTCCATCGGGTTCGGGCCGCTTCCGCCGACGGGCCTGACCATTAACGAGGCAACGAAAACGCTCAGCTGGACCACGAGTGTCGGTGCAATTGATTATTATATTTACAAGAATGGATCGCAGACACTTTTTGGCACGACCGGGACACCATCGTTTGTTGACAGTAGTTTCTTGACAACTGATTACTACGCGGTTTCGGCAGTGGACGCGAACGGGAATGAATCACAGGCAGCGACCATCGGTGCGCCAACCACGGCAATATCGGCGGGCGGTGGAGGAGGCAGCAGCAATAAATGTTTTATCGCAACATCGGCATACGGTTCGTACCTTGATCCTCACGTGGAGACATTGCGAAGCTTCCGTGACCGATATTTGCTCACGAACCCGTTCGGCCGGGTTTTTGTCTCGTTCTACTACAGATATTCGCCACCAATCGCCGATTGTATCGGCAGACACGAATCTCTCAGAATGGCAACACGGTGGGTGCTCACACCGGTTGTTATTGGCGTGAAGCATCCCATTGTCTTTTTCTTATTTTTTTTGGCGGCCGTCACCTGGGCAGGGCTAAAGATCCGGCATGTATTCTTCGTAACGCGACGTGTTCGCTATACCTCATGATTGTTTTGCTCAAAAGAATATCCACCGCGAAGAGTACCTGAATGCAAAGGATAGCAGGGACCAAATTGACATTTTAAGGCGGGGCATTTCCCTCCTTTATTTTACCATGACAAAACTATCTAACTCACTTTTCGTCATCATCATGATCATCTCGCTGTCTTCAGTCTCCGCTGCTCAGCAGGACGAACTGTCCGTGCTTTATTTCTTTTCAGCAAACTGCACACGCTGTAAAAGAGTTGAACCTGCTATCAAAGAGCTGAGCAGGGAATTCACCGTACAGGGTCTGCTCTACGGCAAGGACGATCCCGGGCCCATGCCGTTCAATGTGCGAAAAGGTGACAAGGGAATGTCCGCCCGTTACGGGCTTGAGGGCTTTCCCGCACTGGTCGTGCTGAGGAACGGTAGTTTGAAACAGGTCATTCGGTGCGAGCAAGACATCAGGGACGCAGGGGCTCTCCTGCGTGCCTTTCGCAAAGGTGCAATGACCGTTTCCGAAGCAATTGAACAGGGACCTGAGAAGACGTCCAGCATCGCCGGTTGGATCGTGAGCTGGGGAGAATATTTCAGAACTGGCGGGTTTTTTTTGACAGACCGGAAGCAAACAATTGCCGTCAAACCCTGGCTGCCGATCGAAGCGGTAAAGTCCCCCTTCAGGAAAACGCATCCACGTCTGATGTCTGATGTCATTAATAAGCCGGTGTTATTGGAAGGCTCGTTGACAAAAATCAACGATGATGTTCAATTCACGGTCAGGAAGGAAATTATCCTTGAATAGATTGCTTGCTGCGAAAGCTCATGGTCCGGAAGCTATCCTGCTTCGGTGAACATCCTGTTTCGGGAAAGGCCTTCGTTTCGTTCTAGTACCGTTTTACTCCGCCCATTGCCGGTTTTATCGGACAGACATGAGACAGTGCGCACCATGGCGCGACGGGGATTGACGCCGATCGCGTAGGGGATGCGGTATCCACTTGTATTTACGCTCGTGTGCTGCTGGGTGATCTGATTGCATTTGCAGGGTATCGTCATATCAAAAAAACAGCGCATTAAGACCAGACTTGCTGCGGGACAGCGTCAGTTCAATGGTTTTTCTTTCCTTTGCTTTCCTGCCACAGTGTTTCCAGTTCATCCAGCGTCATCTCGGCCAACGACCTGCCCGCATTCGCCGCATGTTCTTCGATATAACGGAAGCGAAAGATGAACTTGCTGATGGTCTTGCGGAGCGCCTCTTCCGGGTTGACGCCGAGGAAGCGCGAAATATTCACAAGCATGAAGAATATGTCTCCGAGCTCCTCTTCGATGCCGGCGGCGTCCTTTTTTTTCAGAGACATCTTGAACTCCGCCATCTCCTCATCGAGCTTGGGCAGGGCCTCGTCTATCCTGCTCCAGTCGAAACCCACGCGCGCGGCGCGCTCCTGAAGGCTGTGCGCGCGAAGGAGTGAGGGGAGGTCGCGGGGCACGCCTTCGAGAATCGATTTCCGCTCTTCATATCCTTTTTCCTTTTTCTTGATCTCCTCCCAGTTCGCTAAAACATCCTTGTCCGTGGTGAGCCGCTCATTTCCGAATACGTGGGGGTGCCGGCGGGTCATCTTCTCGATATTGGTCGAGATTACATCATGGATGGTGAACTGGTTGTTTTCCTCCGCGATGCGGGCATGAAAGATGATCTGGAACAGAAGGTCGCCGAGTTCTTCCTTCACCTTGTCGGGCGACCCCTCATCGAGGGCATCCACGACTTCATAGCATTCTTCGATCAGGAACGGTTTAAGCGATCCGGTGGTCTGCTTACAGTCCCAGGGGCAGCCGTCCGGACCACGGAGTTTCGCCATGAGTTCCACAAGATCATTGAAGTGCTTATTCATCACCGGACTCCGTTATGGGAAGGGATTGTTATTGATATCGCTGCGTGTGCTTCGACAGGCTTCATCTATTTTACCTTACACAAACAACTCTTTGTTTGCAAGCTTTTTTCTTGAAGCAAAACGGTATCTATGGTAGTCTTACGTATATCCTCTAGTATGAATCATTGGCATCGAAAGGAGACTGATCATGGTTCAAAGAGTTTTTTACGCAGTTATGATGCTCGCTGTTTTCATCCTTTGTACGGCTATGGGCGGAACAGGGGGATTTGAACGGGCCCCCCGGGTGGAGAAGAACTTTGCCGTCATCATTACCGATTCAGCGGGAAACAAGATCCAGGGCGAAAAGTTCAGTTGGGAAGGGAGGATTTACTTCTCGGGATACCTGGGCATGGCGCAGGTGACAATGCCTTTTGAAAAGATCAAGGAACTGATGGTAGGGGAGAGGCAGGACCGGAAAGTGAAGGTCACAGCGAAACTGACGGATGGCACCGAGACAGGCTTTGAGGTTGACGCGAAATCGCGCTGTTTCGGAGAGGCGAGCTTCGGCAGCTTCATGCTGCAGATGGACGAGATCAAGTCGGTTGTCCTTAATAAAAATTAAAGTATGCATCGGCCGGAGAAGGAGCCGTGAGAGCGGTAACGGTTGACGGGTAATTGACGAACGATGTCGAAATACCGAAACGGGCGCTGTTGCCGTTGCCGGCGCGCTGAGCAGACACGAATCAAACAGACCTTCCCTTATTTCCCCCAAGAACGGCTCGGACCATAATGCTATGACTTCAATGCAGGCTGCCAAAATGAAAGCAATGCTTGAAGAGGAAGGCGCGATCATCCGCAGTGCGCACTTTTCCGGTGCGGGCGGCAGCGAGGTGGTCCGGCTCCGAACCGATCTCATTGACCGGACGCTCAGTGAAGCCTACGGTCGCCTGGCCACAGCTGGTCCCATGCCCGCGCTCCTTGCGACCGGGGGGTACGGCAGGGGTGAGCTGAATCCCCACTCTGACATCGACATCATGTTTCTGTGCAGGGATGAACAGGACCGGCAGCGCTCTGTGGAGTTGCTGTATATACTCTGGGACGCCGGTATGGACGTGGGATACAGCGTTCGAACTGCGAATGAGTGCGTGCCGCTTGCGCGGCAGGACATTAAGATCCGCACCTCGCTCCTGGAATCACGTCTGATCGCCGGAGACCCCGTGCTCTACGATTCGTTCATCAGGACCATGCAGAGCGAGGTCTTTTACTGGAAGCCTTCCGCGTTCATCAGGGAAAAGGTCGCTGAACGTCTTGCAACACGCCGGAAGTACGGCGGTTCGATCTACTTGCGGGAACCCAACATCAAAGAGTGCGAAGGCGGACTCCGGGACATTCATACGGGGTTTTGGATCGCGTTTATGCATTTTCGGGTCAAGTCTCTCGGAGAACTGGTCGCAAAAAACGTCATCACCGGGAGGCAGTATGCGGTTTTCCAGCGGTCCCGGAATTTTCTCTGGAGGATCAGGAACGAGATCCACTATCTCTCCGGCCGCAAAGACGACCATCTTACCTTTGACATCCAGGAAAGAGCGGCAAAGGACTTCAAATACCGTGACTCCGCAAACCTGTTCGCGGTTGAGCGATTTATGAAGGCGTACTTTCTTCACGCAAGGAATATCAGTGAATTTACGGATAGTGTCTTCACCGCCGTTCTCGGTAAACCGTCCACTAGGTGGTTCCAAAGGACACAGCAGCTCGGCCCCTTTTCCCTCAAGGGCAGAACGCTCTTTCTCTCCTCACCAGAGACCGATCATGGGAATGCCGCTCTTGCCATGAGCGCTTTCCGGATCGCCCAGGAGCGAAATGCTGTTTTTTCGGACCATCTCAGGGCTCTGGTTGGCGCATGCAGAATCGATGATCAGGAGAGGATCTCGGCGTCGGCTTCGCAAGCTTTCCTCACGATCCTCAATAATCCCGACGGTCTGTCGGAGACGCTTGCCCTAATGAAGGACCTGCGTTTTCTCGGCCGATACATCCCGGAATTCCACGCGATCCAGGCGCTCGCGAGACACGATTACTACCACCTGTACACAGTGGATGTGCATATTTTGCTCGCTATAAAAAATTTGCAGGCCTTGTGGTCGGGTAGTTTCCCGTCGCTCACGACGTTTACCGAGGCCTTCAGGGGCCTCAGTAAGCGCTGGGTCCTTATCCTCGCATTGTTGCTTCACGACCTGGGCAAGGCATTCCGGGATGAACATGCGAACCGGGGCGCTGAACTGGCGAAGAAGATCCTCGCCCGGCTCTCTGTTACCGGAGATGATCGTGAGCGGATCCTATTTCTTATCGAGAACCATCTGGTCATGGCCCTCCTGTCACAGCGGCGTGAACTCAGTGACCGGAAGGTCATCGCCGATTTCTCCCGGCTCGTGCGGGACCGCGAGAACCTTGCCATGCTGTACCTGCTCACGTATGCTGACATCTCGGCAGTGAACCCCACTGCATGGACGCAATGGAAGGCCGCGCTGCTCCAGGACCTCTACTTGAGGACGCTTAACCACCTGGATGCGAGTGCGCAGACCGTCGAGGAAGAACGGGCCAGGCTGATCGCGGCATCCGATAGAATAAGAAATGCAGCTGCGGGACAGTTCTCTTCAGATGAGATCGAGGCCTTCCTCACGACCATGCCCGAACAGTACCTCCTCACCGCATCGACACGCCGGGTGCTTGAGCATATGAGCATGATGAAGAAGCTGCCTGAAGAAAAGCTCATTATCCGGTACCGGCATTCTCCCGAGCAGGGATATACCGAGCTCACCATCTGCGCCTACGATGCCTACGGCATGTTTTACCGAACAGCGGGCACGATCGCCTCCAAGGGCCTGAACATCCTCCGTGCACAGGTGTTTACGTCAAAGAACGGCGTGATGATCGACACGTTCCAGATCACCGGTCCTGATGGGAAGCTCGTCGACTACGAGGATGCATGGAAAAGCGTGTGCACTGAACTTCGGGCAGCACTCATAAGCGGGTTCAAAGTTCCTGAACCGGGCCCCTATGCCTCGACCCAGTCGCTCCCCGCGGCGATAACTCCTGCAGTGACGTTTGACAACGAGACCTCGGATATATTCACCATCATAGACATCACCGCCCGCGACCGCGTTGGTTTCCTGTATCACGTGGCGAAGATCCTGTACGACCTGAACCTGGACATTGGCTCTGCGAAGATCATGACCGAGGGTTCGCGAGTCATGGATTCTTTCTACGTGACAAACCTGCTTAAGAAGAAGATCGATGATGATATCCGGCTTGAGAAGATCAGGGAAACGCTGATAAAGGCGATCGTATAGGGCAGTGATTCGTTATCGGTGATATGCTAAAGGATAGAGGGACCAAAGAATCCAGGAGCTTCTGAATAAGGTTGGCATGAAAATAAAGATCATCATCGTCCTGATCATACTGATCGTCCTGTTTGCAGGAGCAGAGGGCTATCTGCAGAGTGACGCCTTTTCTCAGATGATAAGGCCGTATGTGCTCGGGCCGCTCAAAGAACTGGTGGGCCAGGATGCGAAGATCGGATTGATAAAAGCCCACTTCGTCCCGCCCTACCTCGAAGTAAGGGACATCTCGATCTTCGACGCCGGCGGGAACGAAGCCATCGCCATCAGGAAGATTAATGCTTACATCAACCCGCTCCCGCTGTTCCTGAAAAAGATCATGCTGCCGTCGATCTCCGTTATTGAGCCGCGCATTTACGCGGAGCGTGCTCAAGACGGCACGATCAATCTTACTCCGCTTATCGATCGGATAATCAAGAACGCGGCACGAAAAAAGCCGGAAGGCGCGTCCGGATACAGCCTGCAGCTGAAGGATCTATCGCTCAGCAAGGGAAGGATCGAGTTCAAGGACAGAATAACGTCCGCCGGGTTTTCTATCAGCGATCTGATAATGACAACCAGGTTTATTTTTTTGCAAGAGCGCTTCACCACAAGCATCAAGAGCTCCCATATCCGGCTTTCAACTCCCGCGTATCCTGAGATACTGGGCAATTTCAAGGCGAAGATGGAATATGACCAGGGGAGGATCCATGCTGACGTGGTTGAGTTGTCAACGGCAGATGCTACGATCACGTTGTCCGGAGAGGGAGGGCTGCAGCCGGAATCCCCCCTTAATCTCAAGATCACGGGAAGGTCGGGTCCGGAGGTTATCAGCAGATATTTCTCCTTCCTGAAACCGGCCAAAAAGCAGAAGGCCTCTCGCTTTGAATTACAGGCGCTGGTCCGGGGGAAACTGTCTGAACCTTCTGTCGAGGGGAGACTCAGGGTGTTGGCCGTTCCCTTCAGAGAATACCTGCTTCAGGATGTCGCATTATCATTTGCATTCCGGGACAGGAACTTAGCTGTTACGGGCAGGCAGTTGAAATTCACGAAAGGCGATAAACATATCGTCATTGACTCCATTGACGCTGACATCGGCTATAGCACGGGAGGACTGGACATCCGGCGCCTGGATCTTCTCGCCGGCGATATGGCGCTGCATGGTGACGGCCGTGCAGACCCGGCAACGGGCTTCGATGCCCTTCTGAGCGCAACGTCTTCAGGGAAAGGAATGACCGTATCGTTTCTCACCGGTCTGCCGCTTGAGGGTGCGGTGAGCGTGACCGGACGTCTTTCCGGCGCGTTACTCTCGCCCCGTTTTGACGGCGACCTTTCCGCGGGGCCGGTGACTGTACGGGGCGTCCCTTTCGGTACCGTAGCCGGCAGGATAGAGTACAAAAATAAAACGATAGTGCTCTCTGCCATGGATATCACCGAGCAGTCATCCCGCTATATTTTTTACGGCTCCGTTGATCTGAACGGGAAGGAGCCGGTATATTCAGCACGGCTGAGAGTCCTTCGATCAAATGTAGTGAACATCGTGGCATTGTTCTATAAACCGCTGCCGCTCAAACTTTCCGCTGTCGGTGAGTTGACCTTTCAGGGGACCGTGCAGAATTATTCAGGAAACGGTTATCTCAAGCTTGATGCAGGCAGTGCATACGGTGAGTCCTTTGTCCGGGGCGCGATCACGGCATCGCTCAGCACCGGCAAGATAGCCTTCCCGCAGGTCATGCTCTATAAGCAACAGGGAACAGTGCAGGCTACCGGATGGATCGGGTTTCATGACGGGACGTATTCCGTCGATCTTGAAAGCACAGGCATCGACCTGTCCGCGGTCGATCTGCTTAACGGGCTGCCGCTCAGCGGAGAGGGGAAACTCGACATACACTCCTCGGGAAGCTTTTCCCGGCCTCTGGTCAAGGCCTCGCTTGATGTTGATGCGATATCTTACAATCAGGTCGCCATGGGCGGGATACACGCCGAGGCGCTGGTCCAAGATGGGATGATGGTTGTCAAAACGGGGCTGACCAGAGACCGTGCAAACCTGTCATTGCGCTGCACGCTCCGCAAACCATACCCCTGGACCGCTGGCGTAACATTCCGTTCAGAGGCGTTCGACCCTTTTCCCATGCTTGAAAACAAGGGGCTTGTTGAGCAGGTGAAGGTGGTTGCTGAAGGCACCGTGACAGCGGAGGGCCGCGGACTTGATCGATCGACGATCCAGGGAGAGGCGATCTTCAAACGGCTAAGCCTGTTCATCGGTGATTATCAGATCGATAACGATTCGGATGCGAAGCTTGCCTTAGACAGCGGCACCATATCGGTCAGGTCGCTGAATTTCGTTGGCACTGAAACCAGGTTCGGCATAACCGGCTGGGTAAGACCCATGGCGGATATGGATGTTGTCATAAAGGGCGCGGTTAATCTTTCGCTCCTTAGACTGCTGTACCGTGAGATCGAACACGCATCCGGCGTTGCCGAGATGAAGTTAGGGATCAAGGATACGTGGAAGAACCCCGAGCTGACCGGCGAGCTGCTGTTGCGGAACGGAGAGATAAAAATAAAGGACATCCCGCAGCGGTTCACCGCATTGAACAGCAAGATCGTCTTCGAGCATGGCAGGATCATTACGGACTCCTTGTCCGGTGAAATGGGAGGCGGCACGCTGAGCGCATCGGGATGGGTGCAGCTTTCCGGCGTAAAGCTCAAGGAGTTCTCCGCAAAGACACACGTGGAGAATGTGACGTTCCGCTACCCCGAGGGGCTCATCTCGACGCTTTCCGGAGAGCTGTATTATGACGGCAACGCATCTGAACAGGCCCTCGCCGGCGACATCACGATCAAACGCGCCAGGTATGATAAGCGGGTGGAGTGGAAGAGTATGCTCGTTGATATCGGAAGGGGGTTGTATCAGAAAAAGAAGGCAGAGGTTGGGTGGATCGGGGATACGCAGATCAATCTTCGTTTCCACGGTGAAAACGACATCCTGTTCCAGAACAATCTTGCTAAAATGTCCCTCGATGTGGATGTGTTTCTCCGGGGGACGGTCAACCACCCGCAGCTCCTGGGCAGGATCGAGGCACGGAAAGGGATCGTTTATTTCCGCAAGAACGAATTCAAGATACTCCGCGGGTCCGTGGATTTCGTCGATCCCAACCGGATGAACCCCGTGCTGGATATCCAGGCGGAAACACAGGTGCGCGAATACAGGATCCAGCTCTCGGTAACGGGTAACGCCGATCATGCGGTGGTCACGTTTATTTCCGAGCCTTCGCTTGTTGACTCCGATATTCTTGCGATGCTGGCACTGGGAAAAACGGGATCAGAACTCAAAGGAAAGGAAGCCGGTGTTGGGGTAGGCGAAGCCACCTCATTCGCCACCGGCCAATTCCAGGACGTTATTGAACGTAATGCCAGAACTCTTACCGGACTTGACCGTTTCCAGGTTGATCCATATGTCGGCAAAAGCGATATGTCCGTGCCCCGGGTCACCGTGGGCAAGGAACTCGTGCAGAACAAACTCGTCGTTACCTATTCATCAAACGTAGGAGCTTCGTCGCCCGAACAGGATGTCAGGGTCGAATACATTCTGAACAGGCACTTCTCGCTCGTGGGCGAGGGGCTGGAAACGGAAGACAATGGTAAGAATATAGGAGCGGATATTAAATATCGATTCGAATTCAAGTAACGTTCGCAAAAAGCATAGAGCATGGCGCCTGGGGTTAAAACTTTAACGCTAGGCTCTCTGCTCTATGCGGGTTTGTCCTTTTACTCGTAGCGGTTTCAATGCGCTTCATCCCAGTTCTTGCCCACGCCCATATCCACCTTGATCGGGACCGAAAGCGTGAGCACACCTTCCATTTCTTCCTTGACAAGCTTTTTCATCGGTTCGATCTCCCGGTCCGGCACTTCAAATACCAGCTCATCATGTACCTGGAGGATCATTTTTGACCCGAGGTTCTCTTGCGTGAGCCGCTTCTGTATGTTGATCATTGCCAGCTTGATGAGGTCAGCAGCGGTCCCCTGAATGGGTGTGTTGATCGCCATGCGCTCGCCGAAATTTCGCACAGCCACCGTGGATGACGCGAGCTCGGGGATAAAGCGGCGTCTGCTAAAAAGCGTGGAAACATACCCGTTCGTTTTCGCGTCCTGAATGGTCCTGGTGATGAATTCGCGTACCCCGGGATATTGCGCGAAATAATTGTCGATGTACCGCTTTCCCTCGGCATTAGAGACCCCAATGTCCTGAGCCAGGCCGAACGCCGATATGCCATAGATGATGCCGAAGTTGACCGCCTTGGCCTTACGACGCATTTCAGGCGTAACCTCATCCGGGGTCAGCCCGAAAATCTCCGATGCGGTCCGGGTGTGGACGTCTTCATCGTTCTGAAAGGTCTTGATCAGTGCCGGGTCGTTGCTCATGTGGGCGAGGACGCGCAGCTCGATCTGGGAGTAATCGGCCGAGAGCAGGCTCGCTCCCCGTTCGGCGATGAACGCCTGTCTGATCTCCCGCCCCACTTCGGTGCGTATGGGGATGTTCTGAAGGTTCGGTTCGCTGCTCGAAAGCCTGCCGGTTGCGGTCACGGTCTGGTTGAGCGATGTGTGAAGCCTTCCCGTTTTCGGGTTGATCATCAACGGCAGCGCGTCAATATAGGTCGACGTGAGCTTCGAGAGTGTACGGAATTTCAGGATCTCGGCCGGCAGGGGATGGACCGGGGCCAGCTCTTCGAGCACGTCAACATTGGTCGAGAACCCGGTCTTGGTCTTTCTGGTCGGGCTGAGTTTTAATTTTACGAACAGGATCTCCGCGAGCTGCTTCGGCGAGTTGATGTTGAATTCTGTTCCGGCAAGTTCGTAAATCGTCCTTTCTATGCCCGCCATCTCAAGGCCCAGCTTGTTCGACATGAGCTTCAGAAAATCGGCATTGATCTTGACGCCGGTGCGCTCCATGTCAACCAGGACCTCCATGAGCGGCATTTCCATGTCGAAAAAAAGCCTTTCCAGGTTCTGCTCCCGCAGCAGGGGGGCGAGCATCTGTTTCAGCCGGAGCGTTAAGTCCGCGTCTTCGCCGGAGTAGCGGGTCGCGGTAGCTACATCAACCTCGTCAAATCCTATCTGTTTTTTCCCCGACCCCGTGACGTCGGCATAGGTGATGGTCTTGTGATTGAAATACTCAAGGGCAAGCGCATCCAGACTATGGGATGCCTTGCTCGGGTTCAGTAGGTACGATGCGATCATGGTATCGAAGGAGACTCCCTTTACCTGAATCCCGTAATGCCCGAGCACGAGCATGTCGTATTTTATATTCTGTCCGATCTTCCGGATCGCCCGGTTTTCCATGACCGGCTTGAGCGCGCCGAGTGCGTGCTCGAGGCTGATCTGTTTTGGCGCACCGGGGTAACTGTGGCCGAGGGGTATATAGTATGCCTGGTGGGGTTGAATGGCAAACGAGATCCCCACCAGTCCGGCCTGCATGGGATCGCGAGATGTGGTTTCGGAATCAAAACAGAATTCGTCCGCTGATGAGAGGGTGCTGATCAGGTCTTGAAGATCCTCAACGTCGAGGACCGTACGATAGTCCACGTCCTGTAAGGGTTCCTGAATGACATACTTCAGCAGCGCAGTAAATTCGAGCTCTTTTAACAGAGCGAGCAGGGCAGGGCCGTCAGGGGATGTGAGCTTCAGGTCATCATAATTGATCTCGATCGGCACATCGGCGTGAAGGATCGCAAGCTCGCGGCTCAAGCGGGCGAGGTCCGCGTATTCAATGAGCGATTGTTTCAGCTTCGGTTTGGATATCTCGTGTGCGTGGACGAGCAGGTTGTCAATGGTCCCGTACTGCTTGATGAGCGTTTGTGCGGTCTTCTCGCCGATTCCGGGCACGCCGGGTATATTGTCCGATGAGTCTCCCATGAGGCCCATGATCTCGACCACACGATCAGGTTGAACCGAAAAACGTTCCTCCACATCTTTTTGCTCGTAGAACTTGTCCTTGAGCGTGTCATAGACCTTGATTCGTGGACCCACGAGCTGGAGGAGATCCTTGTCACCCGTGACGATGGTGATATCCATGCCTCGCGATTCCGCACTTCGCGCGAGTGTGGCGATCACATCGTCGGCCTCCTGGCCTTCGATCACAAAGACCGGTATGCGGAACGCCTCCACCAGTTTATGGATGTAGGGGATTTGGGGGATGAGGTCTCTGGGCATGGGAGGCCGGTGGGCCTTGTATTCCTTATATTCACCATGTCTGCGGGTCGGACCCTTGGGATCGAACACAATGGCAAGCAGCGACGGCGCTTTGTCCTTGATAACCTTTAAGAGCATGTTGGCGAAACCGAAGACCGCGTTCGTAGGCATGCCGGTAGAGGTGCTGAGCCCCCGTATAGCATAAAATGCGCGGTAAATATAAGAATTGCCGTCGATAATATAAAAATTGGTATTTGATTTATCGGTGGTGCTCATAGGAAGAGAGTATAGCGTACCGGTTTGATAAATACAATGTGAGAATGGCAATTCGAAAGAATTTCTTGACAGCAGAAGAGATAATGTTGTATAAACTACAGTCTGATCGGTGCGTTTTTGATCGATTCCTTTCCCTCCTCAGGCCATCTTAGCTCAGTTGGTAGAGCAACTGATTCGTAATCAGTAGGTCGCCAGTTCGACTCTGGCAGATGGCTCCACATTTAAATAAAATGAACAGTCTCATGACGTATCTC